>OLGD01001070.1_pt1 | contig 46037 bp, 34 predicted proteins | sample 1605311 | NCBI WGS metagenome assembly OLGD01 (sample SAMEA3888917, study PRJEB22519) | human gut metagenome | biome: human gut; feature: human-associated habitat; material: faeces | place: Denmark | collected 2010
CGGCAGGCGTGAGGGCGGCACACGCCCCGGGCAGGCGCGGCGCTGAACCGCCGCCCCGTTTGGTGCCGCGGCAAGCCGCTGCCGCCGCCAAAACGGCAATGCCGCCCGCCCGGCGCATGCGCCGGGCGGGCGGCGTGTGTTTGCACTCCAGCGGCCGGGTCAGCCCACGTCCTTGCCCCAGCCCTGCTTGACGGCATTGGCGCGCAGATAGCCCGTCTCGCCCCAATATTCAATTTTGATATAGTCGCCGTCCTCCGTCGTCTCCAGGATCTTGACGGACGTATCGGTCGGCACCTTGACGATGCGCTCGCCGCCGCCCGGCTCCGTCATGAGCCACACGGTCTGGCGGATCAGGTTGGCGTCCTCGCGCGTGTCGAGCTCGCCCTCCACCATGGAGATGTAGCCTCGCTTGATGTAGCCCTCCCGCTCTTCGCAGCGCACCTTGACCCAGGCCTCGCCCTCGAGCAGCACCTCGACCTCGGTGCCCAGCGCCAGTTTTTTGACGGACACGGCGCTGTCCTTGCCCTCCTTGCGCATGCGCGCGCCGTCCACGGTCACCCAGGCGCTCGGGTTGGGCAGTTCCGGCCCGTCGTAAAAGTTCTTCTGCAGCTCGTTATAATCGGAAAACGAGAGCGTGCTCTTGAGCGCATTGCGCAGCGCCCGCTGCGACGGCTCGTTCGTGGAGACCTCCACGGTGGTGCCGGGGCAGGCATAGTAGTAAAGCCACTTGGCATCCTCGATGTACAGGCGTACGCAGCCGTGCGACACGTTGTCGCCCAGGTTGCTGAACGCGCCGCGCTTGAGGGTATCCACGTCGCGCTTTGAAAACATGATCGAGTGGAAAAAGATATCGCCGACGATCTGCGTCCAATACCGCGCATATTCATTGCCAAAGTTGGCAAACTTGCCAAAGCGCTCGCGCCCGCCCATCTTCCAGATGCCGGAAGGCGTGGGCGTCGCCTCGTCCTCCGGATCCTCGGGATCGACCTCCGTACGGCCGGTGGTGCACAGGAAGCGGCGCACGACGCGGGTGTATTCCCCCGCCTCGTCGCGCTCATACACGGTTACGATCTGGTTGCGCAGGTCGAGCAGGATGTAATATTTGTCGGGATCGGTGTTCTTCAATTCGTCGAGCGCCTTCGCCGTGCCGGGCGCCGAACAAACGGCCAGCAAGGTGATCGCGCACAACAGCAGCGCCAGTCCCCGCTTCATCAAAAGCCCTCCCCTGTTCTTGCCGAATGTGTCGTTTCACAGTATATGCGGGCAGGGCCGCCATGAGCCCTGCCCGCGGCAATGCGGTGTGCCAATCAGAATACGCGGAACGCCATCAGGAAGTGGCTCGGCCAGTAGGAGCCGCTCAGCACGGTGGAGGTGATGCGCACCTTGCCCGCGCCGGAGCTGGCGTCGATCATCTTGCCGCTGCCCAGATAGATGCCCACGTGTCCCGTCGCCATGGACGTGTCGGAGAACACGAGGATGTCGCCGCGTTTGATGTCGTCCATGTCGGTGATCTTTTTATACTTGGTGCAGCTGCGCCACGCGACGGACGTGAGATAGCTCTGCTTGACGCCCGCCTGGTTCAAACACCAGTACACAAAGCCGGAGCAGTCGAACGAGCTCGGCCCCTTGGCGCCGCGCACATACTTGCAACCCAGCTTGCTCTCCGCCACGTCGATGAGCCGTTCCACGCCGGTGGAGGACGACGAGCTGCCGGAGGACGAACTGCCGGAAGACGACGAGCCGGAGGACGAGCTGCCGGACGAGGACCCGGACGACGAGCTGCCGGAAGACGACGAACCGGAAGACGAGCTGCTGGAAGCGGCCTTCTTGGCCTTGCTCGAATTGAGCGTGTTCAGCGTGACGGTGCCGACCTTGCCGTCCGCGCCCAGGCTGTTGCGGCGCTGGAAGGCCATGACGGCCTCCTGCGTGATCTCGCCAAAGTATCCGGTCGCGTTCGCCGCGCGCATGTAGCCCAGCTCGGCCAGCCGCTTCTGGATCGCCACGACGTCGCTGCCGCTGTCGCCCAGCTTGATGACCTTGGACTGCGCGTCGCTCGAGAGCAGCAGCGCCTTCGTGGCCGGGCCAACGTTGCCATCCACGACGAGGCCGTTGGCCGACTGGAATTCGCGCACGGCGGCGGCGGTCGCCTTCGTGAACTCGCCGCTTGCCTTGCCGTCATAATATCCGAGCTTTTGCAGGCGCTGCTGGAACTCCTTGATTTCGTCGCTCTCGTCGCCCACGGAGTAAAACTTGGAGACGACCTCCGTGCTGTAGAGCTTTTCCATCGTCACATTGCCGACCTTGCCGTCGCCGGCGAGCTTGTTGCGCTCCTGGAACTCCTTGACGGCCGCCTCGGTCTTTTCGCCGAACGTGCCGGTGAGGTTCCCCTTGTCGGTGATGTAGCCCAGCTCATACAGCCGCTGCTGCACGCTCTTGACGTCCTCGCCCTCGTCTCCCACCTGCATGACGAACTGCTTGGCGTCGCCGCCCATCAGCACCGTGTACGTCTGGGAGCCGACTGTGCCGTCGACCGTCAGGCCGTTGTGGCGCTGGAACGTGCGAATTGCCGTCTCCGTAAGGGGGCCAAAATGTTCCGTCGGTTCGTCGGAATCCATATAGCCCAGCTCCATGAGCCGTGTCTGGATCGTGGCGATCACTTTCCCATCGTCGCCTTCTTTCAACACGGCAAACGGCGTGGCAGTCGGTTCGGCCGTCGCGTTGCCGCCGGACGTATCCGGCTCCGTGGCCGTCTGCGCCTGCGTCCCGTTTCCCGTCTGCTCCGCGTCATCGGCCGTAACGGGCGCAACGGGCGTATCCGGCTCTACCGGCACGGGGGTCACGTTGGGCAGCACGGGGACGTTCGTCGCCGCCAACTGCGCGCTGCGATCCCCGCCCGACACGGTCTGCGTGGACGGCTTGCCGGGCAGCGCAATGGCAATCACAAGCGCAACCACGAGCACGAGGCTCATGGCGCCGATGCCGACCCAGAGCGTGCGCGGCGGCAGGCTGGTCAGGAACTGGTACAATCTCCGGAACCCATCCTGAAGCGCCCGCCAGGCCAGCCGGCCCAGTTTTTTCATCAGTGCCAGAAAGATTTTCCCGGCCCGTTTGGCTAGCGCCCGGGTGCGGCGCCAAAAACGATTCATGTAAGCACGTTTCCTTTCTCAAAGCATCGCGTTACCTATTTTATGTGGATCCAGTATACCATGCAACTGTGTCCATTCCTTGAACAAAGGATAAACTCTTCTTCGGAAAATTATCCCCAAACCGGGGAGTTTTTCCTGCTTTTTGGCGTTCAGGCGCGCGCGAATCCCCCGCGGCGGTAATCCTGTATGGCGCCGGCATATGCAGAAAAGTCCTCCAGCACCTTGCCGGTGCCGATGGCCACGCAGCTGACCGGGTCCTCCGCCAGGTGGCACGGCACCCCGGTGTGCTCGGCGATGTAACGATCCAGCCCGCGCAACTGCGCGCCGCCGCCGGTCAGGCAGATGCCCGTTTCGGTGATGTCGGCCGCAAGCTCGGGGGGCGTCTGTTCAAACAGGCCGCGCACGCGCTCCATGATCTGCCGGAGCGGCTCCGCTGTGGCATCCACCAGCTCGTTGGTCGCCACCGGCACGGACTCCGGCAGGCCAGTAAGCAGGCTGCGGCCGCGGATCTCCACGATCTGCTGCTCCTTTTCGATGTGCGCCCGGCCATACGCGATCTTGATGTCCTCAGCGGATCGCTCGCCGATAGCCAGGTCGTGCTTGCGCCTCATATACCGCACAAGCGCCTCGTCGAATTTGTCCCCCGCCACGCGGATGGAATCGGACAGCACGACGCTGCCAAAGGAGATGACCGCGATGTCCGTCGTGCCGCCGCCGATGTCCAGCACCATGCTGCCCCGCGCGGCGGCAATGTCCACGCCCGCGCCAATCGCTGCGGCGATGGGCTCCTCGATCAGATAGCAATAGCGCGCGCCGGCCTCCGCCGCCGCCTCGACCACGCAGCGTTTCTCCGCTTCCGTCACGCCCGACGGCACACAGATGACCACGCGCGGCCTGAAAAACGGGCGCGCGCCGGCGACCTTTTTGAAAAAGTGGCGCAGCATGCGGGCCGTCACGTCGAAGTTCGAGATCACGCCGTCCTGCAGCGGCCGCACCACGGCAATGCCGGGCGGCGTGCGGCCCAGCATGGCGCGCGCCTCCTCGCCGATGGCGGTCAACCGTCCGGTCTGCCGCTCGACGGCCACGATGGACGGTTCCCGGAGCACGATGCCCTGGTGCTTCACGTACACCAGAATGCTCGAGGTGCCCAGGTCGATGCCGATGTCGGAGGTCTCAAACAGCCCCATAATCCCGCTCCCATTCCCAATGCATATAGATAAGTACATTATATCGTCTTCATCCATCCCGCAACAAGCAAACAAACTATGAACAGCGCCATTTGCGAAAAAACGGTAAAACCTGAGCCGAAGGTTGCGCATGACGAATTTTGTGTGATATAATACCTCAGTATATATAGCGTTTGTGCTGCGCGGAGGAGTCCTGAGGTTGAAACCCGCTGCAATACTGGATATTGGAAGCTCGAAAGTCGTCTGTCTGTGCGGCAGCTCCGTCCACACGGACGGGATCCTGGTGCACGGCGTCGGTATCTGCGAATATGCGGGCTTCGAAAACGGGGAATTCAACGACATGGCCTCCCTCGGCGAGGCGGTGCTGACGGCCATCGAGGACGCAGAACAGCAGAGCTGCACCCGCATCCGCGAGGTGGCCGTGGCGGTGCCCGCGCCGTTTGTGAAGCTCATCACCACGCGCGCCACGCTCCACATCGAATCGCGCAACCGCCGCATCACGGTGGACGACATCGACGACGTGATCTCCATGTCGCTCGAAAAGGCGCGCGCGCCGGAGCACCTGCTCATGCACAGCACGCCCGTCTCCTTCACCGTCGGCGGGATCGAGAGCGCAACGGTCCCCGAGGGCGCGCGCGCGGACGAGCTGTCCGCCGAGGTGTCGCACATGTACGTGCGCGAATCGTTCGTGCAGCAGATGGAGCGCATCCTCTCGTCCATGCACGTGGAGATCTCCATGTGCGTGAGCGCGCAGCTGGCCGAGGCCATCCACATCATCCCGGAGCAGGAGCGCGTGCGCCCGGCCGTGCTGATCGACGTGGGCTACTCACACACCGACGTCTGCCTCATCGAAAACGCGGCGCTGACCAACCTCCAGTCGTTTGAGCTGGGCGGCCAGCAGTTTGCGTCCGACCTGAGCTTTGGACTCGGCATTCCGATGGAATATGCCGAGCAGGTCAAGCGGCGCTACACGTTTTTGCAGGAGCCGCTCTCGAGTGTGGAGATCATCCGCATGCCGACCGGCGTCAAGCGTGTCGACCACCGCGTGGTGGACCTGATCGTGGACGCCAGGGCACAGGAGCTGGCCGACCTGATCAAAAAGGCGCTGCGCGACATGGGCATCCGGCCGGAATCGCGGCCCGTGATCTATCTCACCGGCGGCGGCATTTCGATGATGCACGGCTCGGGCGAATACCTGCGGCAGCAGCTGGGCTACCACGTCCGGCGGGACATGCCCTCCTACATGCACGAGATGAACTCGCCCAACTACACCAGCGCGTTTGGCGCACTCGACTTTGTGCTTCGCGCCAGCAACGAAAGCGAAGCGGCGGCACAGGAGCCCTCCGCCGGTTCTTTGTGGGACCGGATTTTGGATAAACTGCGAAACTTATTGATAAAATAAGGGGGAACGACGATGTTTGAACAGGATTATGAAAATGCAACTTTTGCTCAAATCAAGGTAATCGGCGTCGGCGGCGCGGGCTGCAACGCCATCAACCGCATGGTGCAATACGGCCTGCGGGGCGTGGAGTTCATCGCCGTCAACACCGACCGGCAGGCGCTGTACCTCTCCAAGTCAGAGGCCAAGATCCAGATCGGCGAAAAGCTGACGCGCGGCCTCGGCGCCGGCGCGGACCCGGAGATCGGCCGCAAGGCCGCCGACGAGAGCCGGGAGCTGCTCGTCGAGGCCATCAAGGGCGCCGACATGGTGTTCATCACGGCCGGTATGGGCGGCGGCACCGGCACCGGCGCGGCGTCGATCGTGGCCGAATGCGCCAAGGAGCTCGGCGTGCTGACCGTCGGCGTCGTGACCAAGCCCTTCACGTTTGAAGGCAAGGTGCGCATGCGCAACGCCGAGATCGGCATCGCGGCGCTCAAGCCGGTCGTGGACACGCTCATCACGATCCCGAACGATAAGCTCATCGACCTGGTCGGCCGCGCCAGCCTGCCAGACGCGCTGCGCGTCGCGGACGACGTGCTCCGCCAGGGCATCCAGGGCATCTCCGACCTGATCGCCGTCCCCGCGATGATCAACCTCGACTTTGCGGACGTCAAGACGATCATGAAGGAAAAGGGCCTCGCGCACATGGGCATCGGCAACGCCAACGGCGAAAAGCGCGCCGCGGAGGCAGCGCGCCAGGCCATCGAAAGCCCGCTGCTCGAGACCAGCATCAACGGCGCGCGCGGCGTGCTGATGAACATCACCGGCGGCCCGGACCTGAGCCTGCTCGAGGTCAACGAGGCGGCCGAGATCATCGCCGAGAGCGCCGACCCGGACGCGAACATCATCTTCGGCGCGGACATCGACGAGGCCATGGGCGACTCGCTGCGCATCACCGTCATCGCCACCGGCTTCGAGTCCGAGCGGACGATCCCGCAGGCGCCGGCCGGCAACATGTTCGGCGGCGGCTCGATCTTCACGCAGTCCGCCTTCCAGCAGCAGCAACAGCAGCAGGCGGCCTACCAGCAGCAGTCCGCGTTCCGCGCGCCGGTGCAGCAGCAGCGGCAGCAGCCGCAGCCCTTCTCCTCCGCGGCCTATGCGCCGCGCCGCCCCGTCGCGGCGGAAGAGCCCTCGGCAGAACCGGCCCCGCTCGGCGGCGAGGCGACGTTCGGCGAGAGCGACCTGCGCCGGGACTACAACGAAAAGCCCAAAAACAAGCTGGACGTGCCGGCGTTCCTGCGCAAGTAAGCGGAGCGCCGCACCCCCGGCAGTCGTTCCCACCTGCGCCCCGCTCCCCATTCGAGCGGGGCGCAGCCCGTTGTTTGCCCTCTACCTACCCCGACCGGCGCACAAGCCGGAGAAAGGAACTTCCCCCCATGCAATCCATCCTCATGATGATCCTTCCCAACTGTCCTCACTGCCGCCGCGCGCTCGCGCTGCTCGACGAACTGCGCGCCGAACGGCCGGACTATGCCGCCATCCCGCTGCAGATCGAGGACGAGAGCCGCAACAAGGCGCTGGCGGACTCGCTCGACTACTGGTACGTGCCGTGCTGCTTTGTGGGCGGCAAAAAGCTGCACGAGGGCGTGCCCTCGCGCGAGGCCATGCGCGCCGTGCTGGACGCCGCGCTTTTGGACGGGCCGAAAGGCTGACCGGCGGGCGCGGGCTTTCTCAGGCGCCGCCCGCCGGCGCGCAAAACCACCGGCGCAGCAAACGAACGTACGAGGCGCCGGAACGAACGGGAGAAGGGGATATGTTAAAGGCCATTTTGATTTCTGTTGCGATATTCTTCATCGCCTTGCTGCTCGAGGCAAGTATCGGCATCAGCTGGAACATGGCCGGCATCGGCACGCTGTTTGCCGTGGTCTCCATCGGCGGCTTCCTGCTGTACGCCATCGAGAAGAAACGGTAGCGGCCGTTCCGGCGGCAGGCTTCGCCGCAAGCGCGCCCGGCGACCGTGGCAGCGTACCACGGACAGGCGCGGGACCGGCATCCGTCGCGCCATCACGCCGGCGGATGGCTGAGCACGCGGCAAAACGATTGTGGAACGTGGAAAATATGAAACAGAAAACCGCCTTTCTTGCAGTTGGCGTCCTCCTGTTGGCAGCGGTTCTCATCGGTTGGACCGTCGGGGCCCGTGCGCCCGAAAACAAGGCCGCACAGTTTGTCAGGGAACATGGCGCCGCCTTTTCTGCGCTGGCAGATAGCGGCCAGCCAATCCCTGCAATACTAGACGGGATAGCGATCGATACGTGGGACGGCGCGCATCTCATGTACGAATTCCGATTGGGGACTGGAACCGGAGACCGTCAATACTGGGGCGTATACTACTCTCCCGACGACGTGCCTCTGCCGTTTCAAAATACCGACGTCTCTCTGCTGCCGGACGGCGAAGGCAGCTGGATCTGGCAGGCAGCGGGAGACAACCGTGGAACAACGAAAAAACTCGCTGAAAAATGGTACTACTTTGAGGCGGGTTTCTAAGTTGCAGGTGCGGTTGCAACCACGCCTGGAACGGAGGGGCTCATGAACTGTTTTGAAAAAATGCGGACGCCCGAAAGACACGACCCTCTGAAAAAAGAAATCGGCATCACCGCTGGTGTCCTGCTGTTGGGCGTCTGTCTTGGCGCGTTTTCAAAGTTTTTGGATTACCGTCAAGCGGAACTGCCGCCCTTTCTCAGTTTGATCGATCAAACGTTGGATCTTCACAATTTTCTTGGAACGTTTGCCCCGTGGGTCGTTCTGGCCGTCTTCCTTTCCATCAAAAGCAGCAGCGCCTTCCGGGCAGGGCTGCATGTCTTTGCGTTTTTTGCCGGAATGGTGACCAGCTATTATCTATACTCCAACTTTGTGGCAGGTTTCTTTCCGAAAAGCTATGCGATGATATGGGTTGCATTTACGCTTCTTTCCCCTGTTTTGGCGTTTTTCTGCTGGTATGCAACGGGGAAAGGGTGGTTTGCGTTTGCAGTTTCCGCCGGCATTTTGGGGTTTTTGATCCACTGTACGCTCGCCTACGGCATGTGGTATGTTGACGTTCGCTCCCCATTGCATCTGCTCATGCTGATCCTTGGCGTCGTGATGTTGCGGAAATCCTGGAAGGAAACCGTCGGCCTGGTTGCCGCTTCGATTCCGGTGGCTATCCTCCTGAGCGTGCTGATTCCTTTCGGGATATAGGCAACGGAACAAACATCGATCCACGAATGGGTGCCATCGGACTGCCAGATGGGAAACAAGCCGTCCTTCCATCGGGAGAGAGGGCAAGCCGACAGCGGCCAAGCGGGAGCCGCCCGAAGCCGGCAGGAAGCAGAAACAGTCCCCGCGCCCGGTGCGCCAATACGGCCGCAGCGCGCCCGTCACGGCGCCTGCAGCGTGTGCAGGGGCACCTGATAAACGGTAAACCGCCCCCAATAGACCTCCGAACTCACGACGAGGCTGTCCACGCCGTTGGAAAACAGATAGCCGCTGCCCGCCCGCTCCACAAACGAGACATGCCGCGTCCGCTCCACAAATTCCAGCAGTGCGGGGCACTCGCCCCGCGGCGCGATGTACACCCCATCGCCGCTGCCCACCTCGGCAAACGGCGTGTCGCCGTCGAGCTGTGCGGCGGCCAGCAGGTACGGGATCGGGTTGCCGCGCTGGAAGATCGCCCCGCCATAGCGCCAGAGCACGCCGCCCGCCGCGAGCAGCAGCGCCACGAGCGCCACGAGCACGCGCATCCGGCGCTTTTTCGTGCCGCCGCGGGCTTGCGCGCCCCCTTCCGGGGATGGGTCCGCCGGCGCGGCCGGCCGCGCCTCCCCCGCCTCCCCCGCGAGCAGCTCCTCCACGGAGAGCCCCAGCGCCGCCGCCAGGCCGGGTAACACGTCCACACCGGGGAAGCTCAGCCCGCGCTCCCACTTGGAGACGGCCTTGGCCGTAACGTGCACGCGCGCGGCCAGCGCCTGCTGCGTCATGCCGCATGCGCGGCGCCGGGACGCGATCAGCGCGCCGGTCTTTCCCCTGTCCAAAGGACCACCTCCTCTCCCCAGTATAGCGGCGCGGCGCCAAAAAGGCAACCGACCGCCGGTCGACTGGCCCGGCGGCCGGTATATTTGGGCGGCTCCTGCGCGTTCCCAAAATGGACGGGAGCCGTTACAGCAGCGTATATTGCAGCAGCTCATAGCGCAGGCGGCTGCCCTCGTCCGTCCCCTGCGGCAGCAGCGCCAGGGCGATGAACAGCTCCTCCGCCTCAGGCTGGTCCGTGCGGCGCAGGTAGGCGTATTCCCCGTCGATGCGCAACACGACATATTCCTTCGGTTCCCAGTTCACAGCCCGCGCACCTCACACACGCCGATCGCCTGCCGCACCTTCTCCGCCGTCTCGCGCACATAGGAGGGCGGATGGGCGGGCAGGTCCTCGTCCTTGCGCGGCCGGTACTGCTGCAAAAAATACCGCTCCGTCCCGCGCACCAGCTCCGCCGCGCCGACGACGTCCTCCGCCGTCAGCTCCGGCGCGAACGTGGTACGAAATTCATGCGCCACGCCGCTGTTCTGCAGCAGATAGATGCTGCGGCGCACGGCGTCCAGATCGCAGCGCACGCGCGTCACCGCGTCGTATTTCTCCGGCGACGCCTTGATGTCCATGGCCACGTAGTCCACGAGGCCGCGCAACAGCAGCTGTTGCAGCACGGCCGGCTTCATGCCGTTCGTATCCAGCTTCACGAGGAAGCCCAGCGCCTTGACGCGCTCCACAAACGGCACGATGTCCTGCTGCAGCGTCGGCTCGCCGCCCGACACGGTCACGGCCGGCAGCAGCCCCACGCGCTTTTCCAGATACGAGAGCACCTCCGCCTCCGGCACAAGCGGTACGCTGCCACGCAGGATCTGCTCGTTGTGGCAATAGGTGCAGTTCATGTTGCAGTGCGGCGTGAACACCACCGCGCACGGCTGGCCAGGATAGTCCAGAAACGACGTCTTGCGAAAGCCCGCGATCAGCATATGCCCTCTCTCCCTCCGCCGGCCGTGCGCCCCGGGACGGGTCGCGGCCGTAAGACAAACGCGCACCCGCCGCCGCTGGCGGGCCGGTGCGCGTCCTTTGCCCTGCTGCGCGCCGCCGCTGCGGCGCGCCCCCTGCGCTCAGATGACGAACTTCTGGCGCATCATGTACTCTTCCCGCTTGCCCGGGTTGTAGTTCTGCACCGGGCGCAGGTAGCCCACCACGCGGCTCCAGACCTCCGCCTCGCGCCCGCACTCGGGGCAGGTGAAGTGCTCGCCGGCGATATAGCCGTGCTCGTGGCAGACCGAGAAGGTCGGCGTGATCGAGATATACGGCATCTTGTACTTCTCGAACACCGTGCGGATCAGGTTCTTGCAGGTCTCGATGTCCTCGATCCGCTCGCCGATATACAGGTGCTGCACCGTGCCGCCGGTGTACAGCGACTGCAGCTCATCCTGCAAATCGCAGCACTCGAAGATGTCGTCGGTATAGGTGACCGGCAGCTGCGACGAGTTGGTGTACATCGGCTCGTCGATACCGGCCTGGATGATGTCCGGATAGCGCGCCTTGTCGAGCTTGGCCAGGCGATAGCTCGTGCCCTCGGCCGGCGTGGCCTCGAGGTTGTAGCTGTGGCCCGTCTCCTCCTGGAAGCGGATCATCAGGTCGCGCAGGAAGTGCATGACCTCGAGCGCGAACGCAAGCCCCTCCGGGCTGCCGATGTCCTTGCCGAGGAAGTTCAGGCACGCCTCGTTCATCCCGACCAGGCCGATGGTGTTGAAGTGGTTCGTCCAGTATTCGCCGGTGCGCGCCTTGACGTTACGCAGATAGAACGCCGAATACGGGTACAGCCCGCGGTCCGTCTGCTGCTCGATGATCTTGCGCTTGATCTCAAGGCTCGTCTTGCCGAGCGTGGCCAGGTGCGCCAACCGCTCAAAGAACTCCTCCTTCGTCTTGGACAGGTAGCCGATGCGCGGCAGGTTGATCGTGTACACGCCGATCGAGCCGGTCATCGGGTTGGAGCCAAACAGGCCGCCGCCGCGCTTGCGCAGCTCGCGCTTGTCGAGGCGCAGCCGGCAGCACATGGACACCGCGTCCTCGGGCGACAGGTCGGAGTTGATATAGTTGGCAAAGTACGGGATGCCGTATTTGCACGTGATGCGCATGAAGTCGTCCACGACCGGGCTGTCCCACTCGAAATCCTTCGTGATGTTGATCGTCGGGATCGGGAAGGTGAACACGCGGCCCTTGGCGTCGCCCTCGAGCATGACGGCGCAGAACGCCCGGTTGAACAGGTCCATCTCCTCCTGGAACTCGCCATAGGTGGCGTCCTTGTACTCGCCGCCGATGATGACCGGCTCGTCGCGCAGGGTCTTGGGCACCTTGATGTCGAACGTCAGGTTGGAGAACGGGCACTGGAAGCCCACGCGCGTCGGGACGTTGATGTTAAACACGAACTCCTGCAGGCACTGGCGCACCTGGTCGAAGTCCATGTTGTCATAGCGGATGAACGGCGCGCAATACGTGTCGAACGAGCTCCAGGCCTGTGCGCCGGCCGTCTCGCCCTGCGTGGTGAACGTGGAGTTGACGATCTGGCCGAGGAACGAGCGCAGGTGCTTGGCAGGCTTGGACTCCACCTTGCCCTCCACGCCGCCAAAGCCCTCCGACAGCAGCTGGCGCAGATCCCAGCCCGCGCAGTACGGGCCAAAGAACCCGAGGTCGTGGATGTGTACATCGCCGCTCTCGTGCGCCTTGCACACGTCGATCGGATAGACCTCATAGAGCCAGTATTTCTTCGTGAACGCCTCGCGGACATAGTTGTTGAGCCCGTTCACGCTCTTTTGCATGTTGGAGTTTTCCTTGATCTGCCAGTCCTTGTCGTTGAGGTAATCCCCGAACATGTCGATCGTCGCGCCGATGAGCGCGTTGATCTCGCGCGTGCCGCGGCGCTTTTCGCGATAGAGGATGTAGGCCTTCGCGGTGCGGGCGTGGCCCGCCTCGATGAGCACCTTTTCCACGATGTCCTGGATGCCCTCGACGTCGGGCGCCTTGTCGGTATAGCGCAGCTCCGCCAGGCGGATGACTTCGTCCGTCAGGCGCGCAGACAGCGCCTCATCCGTGCCGTTGACCGCCTGCGCGGCCTTCCAGATGGCGTTTTGAATCTTCTTTTTATCGAACGGCTCGGTTCTTCCGTCGCGCTTGACGATCTCAGTAAACATCCCTGTCATCCTCCCCTATCTATTGGCGCTTTCCACGCATTGTGTGCTTTGATAGTGTATCGCATACAAGATATTGTGTCAATCTCGGAATTTGCATACCATATTTTGATAAAATCGGTGGATATGCGGTGGATAAGCAGTGGAAAAAATTCCCTTGCAACTGGAAAAGTGTTGTAATTGGGGCGGTTTCCCACCTTTTTGCAACAGACCGGCCATGTGGATAAGGCGGGTACATGCTGTATGGAATGAATGGTTATGAATTTTGTTAAAAAAGAGTTCATAATTTGTTCTCGCTTTGTACAACAATTTGTAGCGTGAAACAAGTCGAAACACAATATCTTGTGGTTTTGTCCCCAACGCACCGAAAAAGCGCCCCCCTATCAGGGGGGCGCTTTTTCGGTGCGTTGGCTGCGCGATGCGCCGGATTACAGCGAGAACGTTTCGGTCAGGATCTCCACGATCTCCGCGCCGATCCGCTTTTGCGCCTCCACGGTGGATGCGCCGATGTGCGGCGTTGCGGAAACCCGCGGATGGTTGAGCAGCGCCGCGTTTTTCGGCGGCTCCTCTGCAAACACGTCCAGCCCCGCGCCATATACCTTGCCGGACTCGAGCGCCGCCAGCAGCGCGTCTTCATCGACGTTGTTGCCGCGGGACGTGTTGATCAGGATCACGCCGTCTTTCATCTGCGCAATGGTGTCCGCATTGACGAGCGGCTGGCCCGGCAGCGACGGCACGTGCAGCGAAATGATATCCGACAGCGCGAGCAGTTCCTCGAGCTCCACATAGCGCATGGTTTCGCACTCCAGGCTCGGATTGCGATACACGTCATAAGCGAGCACGCTCATGCCCAGCGCCTGGCAGCGGCGGCCCAGCGCCTGGCCGATACGGCCATAGCCCACAATGCCCACCGTGCGGCCCGTGATTTCAATGCCCTTGTATGCTTTCTTCTCCCAGCCGCCCTCGCGCATGCTGTGCCCCGCCGCAGAGATATACCGCGCAACGGAGAACATGTGCCCGAGCGCCAGCTCTGCCACGGCATCCGAACTGGCACAGGGCGTGTTGCGCACGATGAGGCCCTTCTCCTCGGCGTACTTCACGTCGATATTGTCCACGCCGACGCCGCCGCGGATGATGATGCGCAGGCGGCCGGCCTCGCACGCCGCGTCGATGTGCGGCACGCGCACCTTGGTCGCAGAGCGCACCACGAGCGCGTCAAACTCCTTCACGGCTTCCTTGAGCGCCTCCGGATCATAAAACCGGCAGACCACCTCACAGCCCTTCTGCTCCAGCGCGGCGATCGCGCCCTTCTCCATGCCGTCGGATGCCAAAATGCGGATCATATTGCCTCCTCCTTATGCGTGCTTGGCCTCATAGTCCTTCAAAAACGCGACCAGCGCCTCCACGCCCTCCTTGGGCATGGCGTTGTAGATCGAGGCGCGCAGGCCGCCGACACTCTTGTGCCCCTTGAGGTTGTCAAACCCGGCCGCCTTGCTCGCGGCGACGACCTCCGCATCCAGCTCCTTGCTGGCCGTGACGAACGGCACGTTCATCAGCGAGCGGAACGGCTTTTCCACGGTGCCGTGGAACATGGCGCTGCCGTCGAGAAAATCGTACAGGATGGCGGCCTTTTCCCGGTTCCGCCGGTCCATTTCCGCCAGGCCGCCGATCGACTTCAGATATTTGAACACCTTGCCGCACACATAGATGCACCAGCAGTTGGGCGTGTTGTACATGGAGCCGTTGTCGGCGTGCGTGCTGAACTTGAGATACACGGGCGTCTTCGCGTCCACGTCCTCGCGGATCAGGTCCTCCCGGATGATGACGATCGCCATGCCGGCCGGGCCGATGTTCTTCTGCACGCCGCCATAGATCACGCCGTAGTCCGCCACGTTGCACGGCTTGGACAGGAACATGCTGGACTGGTCGGACACGAGCACCTTGCCCTTGGTATCCGGCAGCTGCTGATAGGTCGTGCCGTGAATCGTTTCGTTCTCACAGATATAGACGTAGTCCGCAGCCGGGTCCACCGGCAGGTCGCGCCCATCGGGAATGTAGCTGTAGTTGCGATCCTCGCTGGTGGCCAGCAGGTTGATCTTGCCGAATTTCTTCGCCTCGGCATAGGCCTTCTTCGACCAGGCGCCGGAAACGATGTAGTCCGCCACGCCGTTTGGCATCAGGTTCATCGGGATCATGGAAAACTGCAGCGTGGCGCCGCCCTGTACGAACAGCACCTTGTAATTGTCCGGAATCCCCATGAGCGATCGCAGATCCGCCTCCGCCTCGTCGACGATGGTCTGGAACGCCTTTGAACGGTGCGACATCTCCATGACGCTCATGCCGCTGCCGCGGTAATTGAGCATCTCGTCCCGACATTCCTCCAGCACCTGCTGCGGCAGCATGGAGGGACCGGCAGAAAAATTGTACGTACGACCGTAATCCATCATATGAACCTCCTTTTCAGCGCCCGGGAAGCCAGGTTCCCGTGGCATCATAGTCCGCTATTCCCATAGCCGGAAAGGGCGCGGGAACGCCCTTTCGCACGCCGTATGGTTTGTGTGCCGTCCTGCTACCGCTCTTCTCGGAAATACGGCAGGCCCAGGCTCTCCGGCGGCTGATCCTCGCGGCGGCGGCGCAGCGACACCGCGATGAGCACGATGACCGTCGCGACGTAGGGGATCATCTTGAGCAGCTCCTTCACCGCAAAGTTCCCGCCCGTCGGCAACGACAGATACAGGATGTACAGCCCGCCGAACAGGATGGACGAGGGGATGCTCACGTTCGGCCGCCAGATCGTGAAGATGACCAACGCGATAGCCAGCCAGCCGCGGTCGCCAAAGGCGTTGTTCGACCACACGCCGCTGGCGTAATCCATGATGTAGTAGAGCCCGCCAAGCCCCGCGATCATGCTGCCCACACAGGTGGCCACGTATTTATACCGGTTGACGTTGATGCCGGCCGCATCCGCCGTGGCCGGGCTCTCGCCCACGGCGCGCAGCTGCAGGCCCACGCGCGTGCGCTTGAGCACATAGGAACAGATGAGCGCGATGATGATCGCCACATAGGCGAGGAAGCCGTATGAGAGGAACAGCTGCCCGAACACGCCGCAGTCGGCGGCAAACGGCAGCGACTTGGAAAAGTAGATGCTCGTGCCGGACAGCGCGATGGACGGCACCTCGCTGCCGGTCAGCTTGATGAGCGAACCGCCGAAGAAGTTGCCCACGCCCACGCCAAACGTCGTCAGCGCAAGGCCCATGACGTTCTGGTTGGCGCGCAGCGTGACCGTCAAAAAGCAGTACAGCAGGCCCATGAGCAACGACCCCAGCAGTGAACACACGAGCGGGATGCCGATGGCCAGGAACGCCGTCATGTTCTCCGCGCCGACGCCGTGCTCATAGAAGAACGAGCCGATCACGCCGCAGATGGCGCCCACGTACATCACGCCCGGGATGCCGAGGTTCAGGTTGCCGGATTTCTCCGTCAACGTCTCGCCCGTGCTGCCGAACAGCAGCGGGATACCCTGCATCACTGCACGCGGGAAAAATGTGATGAAATCAAACATGGGCGACGCCCTCCTTCTGCGCAGGCTTTGCGGCCCGGCGGAAATGGATTTGATAGTTGATGAAGAACTCGCTACCGATGATGAAGAACAGGATCACGCCCGTCAGGATGTCGGCAAACGACTGGTTGAGGCCAAAATCCGTGGAGATCTCGCTCGCGCCGCGGCCGAGCAGCACGAGCAGGAAGCTCGTAAAGATCATGAAGATCGGGTTGAACTTGGCCAGCCACGAAACCATGACCGCCGTAAAGCCGCGTCCGTCGGCCAGCGTGGTCGTGAGCGTGTGCTCCGTGGAGCCCACGAGCAGCAGGCCCGCCACGCCGCAGATCGCGCCGGAGAGCAGCATCGTGCGCACGATGACGCGCTCCACGTTGATCCCCACATAGCGCGCCGTGCGCTCGCTCTCGCCGACGACGGCAATCTCATAGCCGTGCTTGCTGTAGTTGAGGTAGATGTACAGCAGTACCGTGAGCACCGCGACGACGACGATGCTGAGCAGATAGCGGTATTCGCCGATCTGCGGCAGCCAACCGACATGCGACGACTGGTTGATGATGCCGATCTTGCCGGCGCCCTTGGGCACCTCCCACAGGATGACGAAGTAGGCCACCAGCTGTGTAGCGATGTAGTTCATCATCAGCGTGAACAGCGTTTCGTTCGTGTTCCAACGCGCCTTGAAAAAGCCGGGGATCGCCGCCCAGACCGCGCCCGCCGCGATGCTCGACACGATCATGCAGAGGATGACCGCCCAGTTGGGCAGCACATCCCGCAGGCAGATCATGCACGCCGCGCACGCCAGCGCGCCCGCGAGCACCTGTCCCTCGGCGCCGATGTTCCAAAAGCGCATCTTGAACGCCGGCGTGACCGCAAGCGAGATGCACAGTAGCACCGCCAGGTTCTGGAACAGCACCCACGTCTTGCGCGCCGTGCCGAAGCCTCCGTCGAGGATGGCGGCATAGATGTCGATCGGGTTCTCACCGGTGAGCAGCGTGGTGATCAGCGCGCAAACGACCAGCGCCAGCACCAGCGCAATGCCGCGGATGCCCCAGGCCTTCTGCCAGGGCAGCGCCGCGCGCTTGGAAATGTGGATCAGGGGCACGCGATTGGTGTTACTCATGGGCACTTTCACCTCCGAGACGGGTCATCATCATGCCGACGTTGCGCTTATCCGCGCCGCGCCCGGGGACGATGCCGCTGACCCTGCCGCTGCACAGCACGAGGATGCGGTCGGCCAGTTCCAGCAGCACGTCGAGATCTTCGCCGACAAAGATGACGGCCACGCCCTTCTGCTTTTGCCGGTTCACGAGGTCGTAAATCGTGTAGGACGAGTTGATGTCCAGCCCGCGCACCGCGTACGCCGTGAGCAGCACCGACGGCGCGGACGAGATCTCGCGCCCGACGAGCACCTTCTGCACGTTGCCGCCGGAGAGGCGCCGCACCGGCGTGAAGATGCCCGGCGTCACCACGTCCAGCTCCTCCACGACGCGCTTGGCCAGCGCGCGCGGGCTCTTGCGGTCGGTAAACATGCTCCTGCCGTTGCGGAACGAACGCAGCATCATGTTGTCCGCCAAATCCATGCTGCCGGCGAGCCCCATGCCCAGCCGGTCCTCCGGCACGAACGAGAGCAGCACGCCCTTTTGCTGGATGGCCAACGGGTCGCACCCGAGCAGCTCGCTCTCCGCGCCGTCGTCCGCGACGTAGCGGATGCTGCCCTTTTCCGCCGCCTGCAGGCCGGCGATGGCCTCCAGCAGCTCCTTCTGCCCGCTGCCGGAGATGCCCGCGATGCCGAGGATCTCGCCGCTGTTGGCCGTGAACGACACGTCCTCGAGCTTGAGCACCCCGTCGGCGCTGCGCACCGTCAGCCCTTCCACGCGCAGGCGCGGCTTCGGGTCGACCGGGTCCGGCCGGTCGATATTCAGCGTGACCTGGCGGCCGACCATCATGTTCGTCATCTCCTGCGCGTTCGTCTCGCGCGTGACGAGGTCGCCCACAAACTTGCCATGCCGCAGCACGACCACCCGGTCGGACAGCTCCTCCACCTCGTTGAGCTTGTGCGTGATGAGCACGATGGCCTTGCCCGCGTCGCGCATGTTGCGCAGCACGGCAAAGAGCTTTTCCGTCTCCTGCAGCGTGAGCACGGCCGTCGGCTCGTCGAGAATCAGGATATCCGCCCCGCGGTAGAGCACCTTGACGATCTCGACCGTCTGCTTTTGCGACACGGACATGTTGTAGATCTTCTGGTTCGGGTCCACCTCGAAGCCATAGGCGTCGCAGATCTCCTTGACGCGCGCGGCAACGGCCTTCAGGTCCAGGCGCTGCTTGCCCGGCAGGCCGAGGATGATGTTCTCCGCCGCAGTCAGCACGTCCACGAGCTTGAAGTGCTGGTGGATCATGCCGATGCCGAGGTCGAACGCGTCCTTCGGGCTTCCGATGGACACCTTGCGCCCGTCCACCTCGATTTCGCCCTCATCCGGGAAATAGATGCCCGAGAGCATGTTCATGAGCGTGGTCTTGCCGCTGCCGTTCTCCCCAAGCAGCGACAGGATCTCGCCGCGGTAGATGTCGAGGTCTACGCTGTCGTTCGCCGTAACGCGGCCAAAGGTCTTGGTGATGTTGCGCATGCGCACCGCTGGGATCTTCGTTTCCAATGACTTCCCTCCTCTATCCAGGGGTTCGGCAAGGGCTCCGCCGAACGGGGCGGCGCAGGGATGCGAGCCGCTGCGCCGCCCCCTCCGGCGGAAGCAGGAATGGGGGGAAGCCCCGTCCATGAGGGCGGGGCTTCCGCTTGACGTTGATTAGAAGGCTTCGTCGAGCAGCGTGATGCCGTCGATGCGCAGATCGAAGTACGGCGCGCTGCGGTACTCGGACTCGTGGAAGTAACCGTCGCTGATGACCTCGGTGTCCGGGGTGTAGGCGTCGTCCGTATCCACGTCAGCCATGTAGCTGGTCAGCGTCTTGCCGTCCACGGTGAACGTGGAGGTGTCGAACACGTGGAGTTCGCCGGCAACGATCTTGGCCTGCGCCTCGGCAATCGCCTCCGCGGTGCCCTCGGCCGCCACGGCCTCGTTGACCTCGGTCAGCACGACCGAACCCTCTTCAATGCCGCCGCACCAGTCGGCCGGGATCGCTTCGCCGTTCATGACCGACTCGATGGCCAGCTTGTAGTACGGCGTCCAGTCGATGCGGGAGGAGATGATGAACGTGTTCGGGCAGGCGTCGATCGTGCTGCCGTTGTAGGACACGTTCGGCACGCCGGCCTCTTCGCAGGCCGTCGGCGCGCCCATGGAGTCGGCGTGCTGGCTGATGAGCTTGCAGCCGTTGTTGATGAGCAGCGTGGCGCCTTCCTTCTCGGCCGTCTCATCGTACCAGGAGCTGGTGAAGGTGACCTCCATCGTGACCGTCGGGCACACGGAGCGGGCGCCGAGGAAGAAGGAGGTGTAGCCGGAGATGACCTCCGCATAGGTGTACGCGCCGACGTAGCCGATCTTGGCTTCCTCAGCGGTGAACTCGCCCGCCTCGATCATCTCGTTGAGCTTCATGCCGGCCGCGATGCCGGCCAGGTAGCGGCCCTGATAGATGTCAGCAAACGCGTTGTGGTAGTTGTCCAGGCCCTCGGTGTGGGCGCGCGTGCCGGTCGAGTGGCAGAACTGCACCTCCGGGAACTCCTGCGCCGCCTGGAGCATGTACGGCTCATGGCCGAAGCTGTCGGCAAAGATGATGTCGCAGCCCTCGTCCACGAGCTCCGCCGCCGCATCGTAGCACTCCTGTCCCTCGGGGACGTTGACGCGCAGGATGTACTGATCCTCCGTCAGGCCCAGCTCGGAGCAGGCCTGATTGGCAGCGTTGATGAAGTTGAGGTCATAGGTGGAGTTTTCGTCGTGCAGGAAGATGAATCCTACTTTGATGGGATCGGCTTCGGCGCCGTCATCCGGCGTGTCCGTGCCTTCGTTGTCCGCTACCGGCGCCGCCGTGTCGTTGGCATCCGCATCGTCGCCGGACGGCGTGCCGGTCGTGCATGCCACGAGCCCGAACACGAGGGTCAGACAAAGCAACAGAGCAAGCAGTTTCTTCATTTTTAACCTCCTTATGATTGTTGCATATTCTACATCCTTGCGGATGCGGCAACCGGAAAAGACGGGGAACCACAAAAGCCAAGGTCAGGCGAATCCCTTCTGCGGGCCGTCTACGCGGCACTTCCAACCGCGTAACGCACCTTTCATGTCCCGGCGGCACTTCCCACCGCCCCGGGGCGTCTCTCCCCGGCGAACACCGTCACGGCTTGCCCGCCGCGCGCGGCACGTTTTTCATATCCTAAAAGACAGCGTCTGTATTCTGTTGTCCGTTTCCCGGCGCGCCCCCGCGCCGGCCGGCACGCTCAGGCGAGGATGCCGCTCTCCTCCAGCGCGGCGAGATCGGGCTCGCACAGCCGCGGCTTGCCCGCCGCGCGCAGCGCGTTTTTCACGTCCTTGAGCCCGCTGCCCGTGCTGATGGCGGTCACGGTCTCGTCCGGCCGGATCAGCCCGTCGGCCACCGCCTGGATGACGCCCGCCGTCGCGGTCACGCCGGCAGGCTCTCCGAACACGCCCTCGGTGCGGCCCAGCACGCGCATCGCGTCCAGAATCCGCTCGTCCGAAACGGCGATCCACGCGCCGCCGCTCTCCCGCACCGCGCGCAGCGCCTTGACGGGGTTGCGCGGCACGCCCACGGCGATCGAATCCGCCAGCGTGTTCTCCGCGGTGGGCCGGAGCGGCCGGTTCTCCCGCGCCGCGTCGACAAACGGGCAGCAGCCGGTGGACTGCACGCCCAGGATCTTCGGGATCCGCTCGATCAGCCCCAGGCGGTACAGGTCATAAAACCCGTTGTACACGCCGCCGATCGTGCAGCCGTCGCCCACGGAACAGGCGACCCAGTCCGTCACGTTCCAGCCGAGCTGCTCGGCAATCTCCAGCGCGACGGTCTTCTTGCCCTCGGTCATGACCGGGTTGATGCCCGCGTTGCGGTTGTACCAGCCGTATTTCTCGATGGCCGCCTTGGACAGGTCGAACGTGGCCTTGTAGTCCCCGTGGACGGAGACCACCCGCGCGCCGAAGATCATCAGCTGCGCGACCTTGCCCTCCGGCGCACGCTCCGGGACGAAAATGACCGCCTTGAGCCCCATGCGCGCGGCGCTGCCGGCGCAGGAGGAGGCGGCGTTCCCCGTGGAGGAGCAGGCGATGGTATCGTATCCGAGCTCGATGGCCTTGGCCACCGCCACGCCCGACGCGCGATCCTTGAGCGACGCCGTCGGGTTCAGCCCGTCGTCCTTGATGTAGAGCGCCTTCACGCCCAGCTCGCGCCCGAGCGAAAGCGACTCGTACAGCGGCGTCCAGCCGATGCGCAAAAAGCGCGACACGTCCACCGAGTCGGCAACGGGCATCAACGCGCGGTAGCGCCACATGCTGTTGTCACGGCAGGCGGCCAGGCTCTCGCGCGTGAGGTCGCGGGCGATTTCATCATAATCGTAGAGAATGTCCAGTATGCCCTTTTCCCCGCAATGCGGGCAGGTCATCCGTTCCGGCTCGAACGGAAATTCCCGGCCGCAGATCGTGCAGCGATATCCGGCAACGCGTCGCATGGCGGCATCCTCCCAACCCAACACAAGAAAATGTGTCTCTATCATAGCAGTTTTTGGGGAAGTTGTACAGTAGGATTTTTGTGTTCAAAATAATTTTTGTTTGCAAAAATAAATTTTAGGTTTTCGGCCGCTCTCTATTGCGCGCGCACACGGCGCATAGTATAATGAACTGACACACAAAGATACTGCATTTCTCTCGTGTAACAATCTGAAAGGGGATCGTATTTTCATGCTTTGGATCGGTAACGGCAGGCTTATCACACGCGACAACGGCACATTCCTCGAACACGGCGCGGTCGTCATCGACGGCGAGCGGATCGTCGCGGTGGGCGACAGCGAGACGCTGCGGCAAACATATCCGGACGCCGAGCAGATCGACGCCAAGGGCGGCGTCATCATGCCGGGCCTGATCAACATGCACAACCACATCTACAGCGCGTTTGCGCGCGGCCTCTCGATCAACGGTTACAACCCGAAGGACTTCAACGACATCCTGGAGGGGCAGTGGTGGAAGATCGACCGCCACCTCACGCATGAAAACAACCGCCTCTCCGCGCTCGCGGTCTATGCCGACTGCATCAAAAACGGCGTGACGACCGTGTTCGACCACCACGCGAGCTTTTTCGACGTGCCCGGCAGCCTCGACGACATCGCGTCCGCGGCGACCGCGCTCGGCGTGCGCGCAAGCCTCTGCTACGAAGTGTCCGACCGCGACGGCGCGAAAAAGGCCGAGGAATCCGTGCTCGAAAACGAGCGGTTCATCCTGCGCACCCAGGCGGAGGGCTCCGACATGCTGCAGGGCATGATGGGCCTGCACGCCTCGTTCACCGTATCGGACGAGACGCTGCGCCTGTGCGAGCGGCACCGCCACGGCGCGGGCTATCACGTCCACTGCGCCGAGGGGCCGGCCGACCTGGCGCACTGCCTCAAGACCTACGGCAAGCGCATCATCGAGCGGTTTTACGACGCCGGCGTGCTGGGCGACCACACGCTCGCCATCCACTGCGTCCACATCAACCGCGCCGAGATGCAGCTGCTCAGCGACACCGGCTCCATGGTCGTGCACAACCCGGAATCGAACATGGGCAACGCCGTCGGCTGCGGCCCGGTGCTGCACATGCTCCGTGAGGGCGTGACGGTGGGCCTCGGCACCGACGGCTACACCAACGACATGCTCGAGAGCTACAAGGTCGGCAACATCATCCACAAGCACCACCTGTGCGACCCGACCGTGGCCTGGGGCGAGATCCCGGCCATGCTGTTTGACAACAACGCGGCGATGGCCGGCCGGTTCCTCAAGGCGCCCGTCGGCGTGCTCAAGCCCGGCGCCTATGCCGACGTGATCGTGACCGACTACGACCCGCTCACGCCGATGGACGGTTCGAACGTCAACGGGCACATCCTCTTCGGCATGCAGGGCCGCTCCGTCACGCACACGGTGTGCAACGGCAAGGTGCTCATGCGCGACCGCGTGCTCACCGGCATAGACGAACAGGCGCTCATGGCCGAATGCCGCGAGAGCGCGCGGCGGCTCTGGACGTCCATCAACGGCTGAACCCCAAGGAAGGAGGAGACGACTGTATGACCGACCTCATGACCCCCATCCCCTTTGCCCAGCTCATGCGCTGGATCCTCGCCGAGCGGCAGGCCGGCAGCGTGTTTGGCCTGCACCGGGCGTTTCAGCCCGCGCCCGGCAAGCTCCTGTCCCTGTTTGGCGAGCGGCTCGAGGCGCCCTTTGGCCCCGCCGCCGGCCCGCACACGCAGCTGGCGCAGAACCTGATCGCCGCCTATTACGCCGGCAGCCGCTTCTTCGAGCTCAAGACCGTGCAGATCATGGACGGCGAGGAGCTCTCCCGCTGCGTGCCAAAGCCCTGCATCGCCGCCGAGGACGAGTGCTACAACTGCGAGTGGTCCACCGAGCTGACCGTGCCCCAGGCGTTTGACGAATACGTCAAGGCCTGGTACGCGCTCAAGCTCCTCACCCGCGCGTTCGGCTGGGGCGACCCGGACGGCTTCATCTTCAACATGAGCGTCGGCTACGACTATGCCGGCATCACGAGCGAGAAGATCGACCGCTTTATCGAGGGGCTCAAGGACGCGTCCCACACCGCGATCTTTGCCGAGTGCCGCGCCTGGGCCGAAGCGCACCTTGCCGAGCTACCCGGCGTGGACGCCGCCTACCTCGACGCCATCAGCCCGCGCATCTGCACCTCGATCACGCTGTCCACGCTCCACGGCTGCCCGCCGCAGGAGATCGAACGCATCGCGGCCTACCTGATCGAGACGAAGCACCTGCACACGTTCGTCAAGTGCAACCCGACCCTGCTGGGCTATGACTTTGCGCGCCGCACGCTGGACGGGCTGGGCTTTGACTACATCGCCTTCGACGACCACCACTTCAACGAGGACCTGCAATACCGCGACGCGGTGCCCATGTTCAAGCGCCTGCTGACGCTCGCCGGGGAACACGGCCTCTCGTTCGGCCTGAAGCTCTCCAACACCTTCCCGGTCGACGTGCGCCGGGGCGAGCTGCCGAGCGAGGAGATGTACATGAGCGGGCGCGCGCTCTATCCGCTGACCATCGAGATGGCGCACCGCCTGAGCCGCGAGTTCGACGGCAAGCTGCGCCTGTCCTTCTCCGGCGGCATCGACCACTTCAACATCGAGCCGCTGTTCGACGCGGGCGTGTGGCCCATCACGATGGCGACCACGCTGCTCAAGCCCGGCGGCTACCAGCGCTTCACGCAGCTGGCCGAACAGCTGCAAAAGCACGACTATGCGCCGTTTGACGGCGTATCCGTCGGCAAGGTCGCGTACCTGTCCGACCTGGCCCGCCGCGACGCGCGCCAGCACAAGGCGATCAAGCCGGCGCCCCGGCGCAAGCTGGACGGCAAGGTGCCGCTGCTCGACTGCTTCACCGCCCCCTGCGCGCACGGCTGCCCCATCCACCAGGACATCCCCGAATACGTGGAGCTGGTGGGCAAGGGCGCATACGCCGACGCATTGAAACTCATACTGGAAAAGAACCCGCTGCCGTTCATCACCGGCCGCATCTGCAGCCACCGCTGCATGGACAAGTGCACGCGCAACTTCTATGAAGAGAGCGTCCACATCCGCGACGCCAAGCTCGCCGCCGCGCGCAACGGGTTTGACGCCGTGATCGGCACGCTCAAGCCGGGCGCGCGCCTTGCGGACGTGCGCGTGGCCGTCGTCGGCGGCGGCCCGGCCGGCATGGCCGTCTCCTTCTTCCTCGGCCGCGCGGGCGCGGCGGTGACGCTGTTTGAACAGCGCGAGCAGCTCGGCGGTATCGTCCGCTACGTGATCCCGCCGTTCCGCATCGGGGAGCTGGGCATCGACCGCGACGTGCAGATCATGCAGTCCATGGGCGTGGACGTCCGCACCGGCACGAAGGCGCCGGACGCAGCGGCGCTGCGCGCGGCGGGCTATACGCACATCGTCTACGCCATCGGCGCGTGGAAGCCCGGCGGCGTCTCGCTCGAGGCGGGCGAGGCGATGAACGTGCTGCGCTTCCTTGCAGACTACAAGGCCGGCACGCTGCCCCCGCTCGGGGAGGACGTGATCGTCATCGGCGGCGGCAACACCGCCATGGACGCGGCGCGCACCGCGCGGCGCGTGCCGGGCGTGAAGCACGCGCGGCTGGTCTACCGCCGCACGCGCCGCTACATGCCGGCCGACGAGGAGGAGCTGCAGTTCGCGCTCGACGACGGCGTGGAATTCTGCGAACTGCTTGCGCCGCGCGCGCTGCGGGACGGCAAGCTGCTCTGCGACGTGATGCGCCTCGGCGATCCGGACGCCTCCGGCCGTCGCTCCCCCGTCCCGACGGGCGAGACGGCGGAACTGCCGTGCTCCACGCTCATCGCCGCGACGGGCGAACGCGTGGACGGCGAGGCGCTCGCCGCGAACGGCATTGCGCTGAACGAGCGCGGCCGCGCGGCAGTCGACGGCCTGTTGCAGACGAACCTCGACGGCGTATACGTCATCGGCGACGCGAACCGCGGCCCGGCCACGGTGGTCGAGGCCATCGCGGACGCGCGCACCGTGGCGGACGCGATCGTCGGCGAGCACCGCTATGCCGTGCCGGAAAACGCGGCCGTGAGCGAGGAGAGCTGCATCGCCAAGCAGGGCGTGCTCCAGGTGTACGACTGCGCCACGCACGAGGCGGGCCGCTGCCTGCACTGCTCCACCATATGCGAGTGCTGCGTACAGGTCTGCCCGAACCGCGCCAACATCGCCATCCGTGTCAAGGGCCAGCCCATGCCGCAGATCCTGCACGTGGACCGCATGTGCAACGAGTGCGGCAACTGCGCCGTGTTCTGTCCCTATGACAGCCGCCCCTACAAGGAAAAGCTGACGCTGTTCTCCGACCGCGCCGCCTTTGAAGAGAGCGACAACCCCGGCTTCCTGCCGCTCGGCGGCAAAAAGCTGCTGCTGCGCACCGACGGCGCGGCGCAGGAGATCGACCTCGACGCGCCGCCCGCCGCGCTGGACCAGGCGCTCGAGCGCTTCCTTCTCGCGGTGCTGACCGATTACAACTACCTGATCTGACGGCCCCATCCGGCCACCGCTGCGGGCGGGGCGGCGCGCGCCGCCCCCGCCCCACCCATTTCAAGCATAAGGAGATGGCCTGCCATGGCTGCTACCTTCACCGTCAACGGCCAGACCGTGACGGTCCAGCAAAACCAGAAGCTGCTGCGCTACCTGCGCGACACGCTGCGCCTGACCTCCGTCAAGGACGGGTGCAGCGAGGGCGCGTGCGGCACCTGCACCATCCTGCTCGACGGCAAGCCGGTCAAGGCGTGCGTGCAGCAGACCGACAGGCTGGACGGGCGGCACATCCTGACCGTCGAGGGCCTGTCCGACTTTGAAAAAGAGGTCTATGTATACGCCTTCGGCACGGCCGGCGCGGTACAGTGCGGCTTCTGCATCCCCGGCATGGTGCTGTGCGCCAAGGCGCTGCTCGACGTGAACCCAGACCCGGACGAGGCCGCCATCCGCCACGCGCTGCGCAACAACATCTGCCGCTGCACGGGCTACGTGAAGATCATCGAGGCGGTGCGCATCGCCGCCGCCGTACTGCGCGCCGGCAAGATTCCGAAGGCTGACGGCGACTGGCGGCTCGGCGCGCGCGTGCCGCGGCTGGACGTGCGCGAAAAAGTGCTGGGCACCGGCGTGTATACCGACGACATCGAGCTGCCCGGCATGCTCCACGCCTCCGCCGTGCGCAGCAAATACCCGCGCGCGCGCGTGCTGGCCATCCACACCGAACGCGCCAGGGCGCTGCCCGGCGTCGCCTGCGTGCTGACGGCGGACGACATCCCGTGCCTGCACAAGGTGGGCCACCTCAAGCGCGACTGGGACGTGATGATCGGCGTGGGCGGCATCACCCACTACCTGGGCGACGCCATCGCGCTCGTCGCGGCGGAGACGCCGGAGATCCTGGAAGCGGCAAAGGCGCTCGTCGAAGTCGAATACGAAGAGCTCCCGCCCGTCCGCTCCGCGCAGGAAGCCATGGCCGAGGACGCGCCACAGCTCCACGAGGGCGGCAACCTGCTCGCCCACCGCCACGTGCGCCGCGGCGACGCCGACAAGGCGATCCGCGAGGCGCCGCACGTGCTCTCCGCGCACTTTACGACGCCGTTTACCGAGCACGCGTTCCTCGAGCCGGAGTGCGCCGTGGCGCAGCCGTGGGGCGAGGGCGTGCTGATCTACTGTTCCGACCAGAGCGTGTACGACACCCAGCACGAGATCTGCCCCATGCTCGGCCTGCCGCCGGAGCTGGTGCGCGTGGAAAACAAGCTCGTCGGCGGCGGCTTTGGCGGCAAGGAGGACGTGGTCGTGCAGCACCATGCGGCGCTCGTCGCATACCTGCTCAAGCGCCCCGTCAAGGTCAAGCTGACGCGCGCAGAGAGCATCCTCATCCACCCCAAGCGCCACCCGATGGACATGGATTTCACGCTCGCCTGCGACGACGACGGCACGATCCTCGGCGTCAAGGCGCAGGTCGTCGCGGACACCGGCGCCTATGCGTCGCTCGGCGGCCCGGTGCTCGAGCGCGCCTGCACGCACGCGGCCGGCCCCTACAACTACCAGAACTTTGAGATCGACGGCAAGGCGTACTACACGAACAACCCGCCCGCCGGCGCGTTCCGCGGCTTCGGCGTGACGCAGACGTGCTTCTGCATTGAAACGCTGCTCAACCGCATGGCGCACAAGCTCGGCATCTCCCCCTGGGAGATCCGCTACCGCAACGCCATCCGCCCGTGGCAGACGCTGCCGAACGGCCAGATCGTAGACGACTCCACCGGCCTCGTCGAGACGCTCGAGGCCGTGCGCGACATCTATGAATCCAGCCCGCGCGCCGGCATCGCCTGTGCGATGAAGAACGCGGGCGTGGGCGTCGGCATCCCCGACACCGGGCGCGTGCGCCTGTGCGTGGAGCAGGGGCGGCTGGCCATCCACTCGGGCGCATCCTGCATCGGGCAGGGTGTGGGCACGGTGCTCGTGCAGATCGTGACGGAGACGACCGGCCTGCCGCGCGACCAGATCCACTACGACCGCGTGAACACGTTCGACGCGCCAGACTCCGGCACCACCTCCGGCTCCCGCCAGACGCTCATCACGGGCGAGGCGTGCCGCCGCGCCTGCACGCTGTTCAACGCGGCGCGGCAGGGGCGGAGCCTTTCCGACATGGAGGGCGAAGAGTTCTACGCCGAATACCTGGCCAAGACCGACCCGCTCGGCGCCGACAAGCCGAACCCCGTGAGCCACGTCGCCTACGGCTATGCCACACAGGTGGCCATCGTCGGCGAAGACGGGCGGCTCGAGCGGATCGTCGCCGCGCACGACGTGGGGCGCGCCGTGAACCCGCTGTCCATCGAAGGGCAGATCGAGGGCGGCGTCGTCATGAGCATGGGCTACGCGCTGACGGAGCAGTTCCCGCTCGACAACTGCAGGCCCACCGCGCGCTTTGGCACGCTCGGCCTGTTCCGCGCCGACAACGTGCCCAAGGTGCAGGCCATCATCGTCGAGAAGCCGGGGCTCAACGTGGCCTACGGCGCCATCGGCATCGGCGAGATCACCTCCATCCCCACCGCGCCCGCCATCGCAGAGGCCTACTACCGCTACGACGGCAAGGAGCGCAACAGCCTGCCGCTTGCGGACACGCCGTATTCGCGCAAAAAGAAATAGGCCCTGCGGCCATTGGAAATTGGAAGCAGAAAGGCGCCCCGCCGGCAACGCCGGGGGCGCCTTTGTCTGTGCCGCCAGTCAGGCTGGGCAGCAACCCGCCCGATGGGCGCTTTTGGCTATGGCATTATGCCGCGCCGTATGGTATACTGTTCGACAACACCGTGTATTAGGAGGATTGACTATGTTCCGTGACAAAGCGGGCAACCTTTCCATCGGCAAGATCATCCTGGCCGTCGCCGTTTTGCTGGCTCTCGGCGTGCTGATCTCTTCCAGCTTCGTCGTCATCCCCGCCGGACATACCGGCGTTGTGCTGACATTCGGCCGCGTCAACGACGTGGTGTTGCAGGAGGGCCTGCACTTCAAGCTGCCGTTTGCGCAGCAGGTCGTCACGATCGACAACCGCATCGTCAAGCTCGAGGTGACCACCGAGGCGTTCAGCAAGGATTTGCAGACCGTTTCCACCGTGCTTGCGGTCAACTATCGCGTCAACAAGGACCAGAGCCAGAACATCTACAAGGAGATCGGCCCCAATTTTGAAGACGTGCTCATCACGCCCGTGGTCAACGAGGTGCTCAAGGCCGTCACCGCGGAATACACCGCCGTGGACCTGGTCGGCTCCCGCGGCGAAGTCAGCGTGCTGCTCAACGAGGGGCTCAACAGCAAGCTCAACGAATATGGTATCTATGTCAACGAACTGAACATCATCAACTGGGATTTCTCTGAGGAATACATCGCAGCGGTCGAGGCCAAGCAGGTGGCCGAGCAGAACCTCATCAAGACGCGCACCGAGCAGGAACAGGCGCTCGTCATTGCCAACACGGAGGCGGAAAAGCGCGTCATAGCCGCGGAAGCGGAAGCCAATGAGATCAAGGTGCTGGCCGAGGCCAACGCCGAGAGCAACCGAATCCTGACCGAGTCGCTGACCGAGCTGCTGCTCCAGTACCAGTCCGTGCAGAAATGGGACGGCAAGCTGCCCACCGTCATGTCCGGCGCGGAGAACACGCTCATCGACATCCCGCTGCCCACCGCGGGTGAGTGACCCCCCACGCAATACGAACACCGGCGCCCCTGCCAGACAAGGCAGGGGCGCCGCTTTGCATTTTTGCATTTCGTTTCCGTCCGCCCGCGCTGCCGGCAGCCGGCGGTCCGTCAGCCCTGGCGCACGAGCGACACGACCTGGGCCCCGATGAACCGCTGCCCCTCGTCGGTCAGGTGCAGCCCGTCGTCACAGAGCATGAAGAACATGTCCCTGTCGAGCAGGCAGGCCTCGCGCAGATCCACCAGCGCGCACTGCATCTGGCGCGCCACCCGCTCCACGAGCAGCGAATACATCTCCTGGAACCGGTAGATCCGCTGCTTGTCGCCAAGCCAGCGCAGGATGTTGGCTGCGTTGAGCTTGTCGCCCACGAGGAAGCGGAAATATTTCTCCGCGTCGATGGGCGGCAGCGTCATGAGGATCGGCCGGATGCCGCGCTCGCGCAGCAGCGTCACCATGCGCCGGAGCGTATCCGCAAAGACGTGCGGCAGCGTGTTGGGCAGATGCTCGGCCTCCGGGTCGTCCGAGATGGCCTGCCAGTCGAAGTTGCAGTCGTTGCCGCCAAACTCGATGACCGCCGCATCGGCCGTCATGCCGCCGGCCAGGTCCTTTTCCATCAGCGCCAGTCCCTGCGGCGCGGTGTAGCCAAAGCGCGCGCGGTTGATGATGTGGATGTCCAGCTCCCGTTCCGCCACGGCCACGGCCGTTTCCTGCGCGTAGGTATGGCGGCCGCGCTGCCCGTTCCAGATGACGCCCTTGGCCAGCGAATCGCCCCACAGGGCGACGGTCTCGTTCTTTTCATACGCCTCGTTCATAACCGGTTTTGCAATACTCCTGTGAAGATGGGAAGCCGTCTTTTGCGGTTGTCTTTAGTATAGCAGAAAACCGGGTAACAGTGTTAACCAAATTGTGAACTCGCGGCAAAATCTGTGCGGCAGGCCGTTCCATCTGCGCTGCCTGTGCCGCCCGTTTGCCATGTTCCGGCAGAGCCGGCTGCGCGATGGGGCGCGGGGGGCGCGAAGGAACGCGGTTGGGATTGGACCGCACGGTTGGGACGTAGGCGCTCCGGCAGGCACAGGGTCACGCGGCAGAGCGCGGGCGCTGCGGTCAGCGCGGGATCGCGCGGTCAGTGCGGGCAGCGCACGGCGGCCCGCCCGTCCGCGGCGTCCCGGCAGGACGCGGGGCGGGCGCGCACGTCCCCGGCGCACGCGTCCCCGGCACGCGCAAAAAAGCGCCGCCCGGCACTGCCGGGCGGCGCGGGATACGCAAGATGCGTTACATCTCGTTGAGCTTCTTATAGTAGTCGATCTTCTCGGCCGCTTCCTTCTCGGCGCGGTCGAACAGCTGCTCGGCCACCTCGGGGAACTGCTTCTTGAGCGACGCATAGCGCACCTCGCCCATGATGAACTCCCGGTAGCTCGCCTTCGGGTCCTTACTGTCGAGCACGAACGGGTTCTTGCCCTCCGCCGCCAGATCCGGGTTGTACCGGTACAGCGGCCAGTAACCGGCCTCGACCGCCTTTCTGGCCTCGGCCTGGCTGAAGCCCATGTTGATGCCGTGGTTGATGCAGGGCGCATACGCGATGATCAGCGACGGGCCCTTGTACGCCTCGGCCTCGTTGACGGCCTTGAGCAGTTGCGCCGGATTGGCGCCCATGCAGACCTTGGCCACGTACACATAGCCATAGCTCATGGCCATGAGGCCCAGGTCCTTCTTCTTGGTGCGCTTGCCGGCCGCCGCGAACTTGGCGACGGAGCCGGTCGGCGTGGCCTTGCTGGACTGGCCGCCGGTGTTGGAATACACCTCGGTGTCGAGCACGAGCACGTTGATGTCCTCGTCCATGGCAAGCACGTGATCGAGTCCGCCGTAGCCGATGTCGTACGCCCAGCCGTCGCCTCCGAACACCCAGATGGACTGCTTGGTCAGCAGGTCGGCATTGTCGATGACCTCGCGCGCGAGCGTGCACGCCTCGCACGGGCACTTCTTGCCGTTGGCCAGCCATGCGGCCTCATACTCGGTGCCCGTCGGATCGACGTCGATGCCGTCGCGGCAGGCCGCCAGCAGCTTCTCACCCGCGGCGCGGGAACCGGCCGCGTCGTCCATGTTGGCCAGCCACTCGGCGCCGGCGTCCTTGATCGCCTGGTCGCACCATTCGACGGCGATGAGTTTTCTGACCGTGTCGGCCAGGCGCGCGCGGCGCTGCTTGTTGGCCAGGTTCAACCCGAAGCCGAACTCCGCGTTGTCCTCAAACAGGGAGTTGGCCCATGCGGGGCCCTGTCCCTTGGCGTTCTTGGTGTACGGGCAGGTCGGCGCGCTGCCGCCGTAGATGGAGGAGCAGCCCGTGGCGTTGGCCACGACCATGCGGTCGCCAAACAGCTGCGTGATGAGCTTGACATACGGCGTCTCGCCGCAGCCGGCGCACGCGCCGGAGAACTCGAACAGCGGTTGGCGGAACTGGCTGCCCTTGACGGTCCTGGTGTTCACGTCCACGTCCTTTTGCGTGAGGGTCATGGCGTAGTTCCAGTTGGCCTCGTCCTGCTGCGCCTCGGACAGCGGTGCCATCTTCAACGCCTTCTCCTTGGCGGGGCACACGTCCACGCAGTTGCCGCAGCCCGTGCAGTCGAGCGGCGAAACCTGCACGCGGAACTTCAGCCCGGCCAGCTCCTTGCCCTTGGCGTCCACGCTGACGAACCCTTCGGGCGCGTTTGCCGCCTCCTGCGCGTCGAGCAGGAACGGGCGGATGGTGGCGTGCGGGCAGACCAGCGAACACTGGTTGCACTGGATGCAGTTTTCCGGGATCCAACGCGGCACGTCCACGGCGATGCCGCGCTTTTCATACTTCGTGGTGCCGGTCGGTACGGTGCCGTCGGGAGAGAGCATGGAGACGGGCAGCTTGTCGCCCTCCTGCGCGAGGATCGGGTGGATGAAGTTGACAAAGTACGGATCGTCCGTGACCTTGATCGGCTCGGCGCCGGTCGTGGCGTTCGCCCAGCTCTCGGGATAGTGGATCTCCTCGATCGCGTTCATGCCGGCCTCGATGGCGGCGTAGTTCTTCTGCACGACGTCATCGCCCTTCTTGCCATAGGACTTCTTGGCGGCGGCCTTCATGTACTCGAGCGCGTCCTCCGCGGGGATCACCTTCGCGAGCTTGAAGAACGCGGACTGCATGATCGTGTTGATGCGGCCGCCCATGCCGACCTCGCGCGCCAGCCGGATGGCGTTGATGTTGTAGAACTTCACGTGCTGGCGGGCAATGGCGCGCTTCATGGCGGCGGGCAGCTCGTGCTCCATCTCGTCGAGCGTCCACGGGCTGTTCAGCAGGAACGTGCCGCCCTCCTTGATGCCCTCTGCCACGGCATAGCGTGTGACATACGACGGGTTGTGGCAGGCGACAAAGTCCGCCGCGTCGATCAGGTACGGGCTCTGGATCGGCTTTTTGCCAAAGCGCAGGTGCGACACCGTAAAGCCGCCGGACTTCTTCGAGTCATAGGAGAAGTAGCCCTGGGCGTACAGCTCGGTGTGGTCGCCGATGATCTTGATGCTGTTCTTGTTCGCGCCGACCGTACCGTCGGACCCGAGGCCGTAGAACTTGCACGCGATGGTACCCTCGGGCGCGGCGTTGATCTGCTTCGTGACCGGGAGCGACAGGTGCGTCACGTCGTCCTCGATGCCCACGGTGAAGTGGTTCTTCTTTTCGCCGGCGAGGTTCTCATACACGGCGCCGACCATGGACGGCGTGAACTCCTTGCTGCCAAGGCCATAGCGCCCGCCGATGACCTCGATCCCGTCGCGGCCCTGCTCCTTGAGCGCCGCCACGACGTCGGTATACAGCGGCTCGCCCAGGCAGCCCGGCTCCTTCGTGCGGTCGAGCACCGCGATGCGCCGGCAGGTTGCCGGCAGCGCCGCCACGAACTTGTCCGCCGCAAACGGCCGGTACAGGCGCACCTTCAGCACGCCCAGTTTCTCGCCGCGGGCGTTGAGATAGTTCACGGTCTCCTCGCACACGTCCGCGCCGCTGCCCATGATGACGATCACGTTCTCGGCGTCGGGCGCGCCCACGTAGTCGAACAGGTGGTAGCTGCGGCCGGTGAGCTTGCCGACCTCGTCCATGTAGTGCTGGACGATCTCCGGAATGGCAGCGTAATACTTGTTGGCGGCTTCGCGGCCCTGGAAGTAGATGTCCGGGTTCTGCGCCGTGCCGCCCTGGTGCGGATGCTCCGGGTTGAGCGCGCGGGCGCGGAACGCCTTGACCGCGTCCATGTCGACGAGGGGACGCATGTCCTCATAGTCGATCATCTCGATCTTCTGCACCTCGTGGGAGGTGCGGAAGCCGTCGAAAAAGTGCAGAAACGGCACGGAGGCCTTGAGCGTGGACAGGTGCGACACGAGCGCAAGGTCCATCACCTCCTGCACCGAAGCGGAGGACAGCATGGCAAAACCGGTCTGGCGGCAGCTCATCACGTCGCTGTGGTCGCCAAAGATCGACAGCGCGTGCGCGGCCAGCGCGCGGGCGCTCACATGGAAGACGCACGGCAACAGCTCGCCGGCGATCTTGTACATGTTCGGGATCATGAGCAACAGGCCCTGCGACGCGGTGAACGTCGTCGTCAGCGCGCCGCCCTTGAGCGAGCCGTGCACCGCGCCCGCGGCGCCGCCCTCGCTCTGCATCTCCGCGATGCGCACCTGCTGGCCGAACAGGTTGATCCTGCCGTTTGCCGCCCAGTCGTCCGCGACCTCCGCCATCGGGGATGACGGCGTGATCGGATAGATTGCCGCTACGTCGGAAAATGCATACGCGACGTGCGAGGCGGCGGTATTGCCGTCGATGGTCATGGTCTTTGCCATTTTCTCTTCCTCCTGTCGTTATGTAAAACTGCCCGATTTTCGAGCCTGTACGGGTGCAAAAACCCACTTCTTACCGAATACTATTATAATCTCCGCACCGGGGCCTGTCAATCAAACGTGACGGCAAATCCTGCAAAATTGGCGGTTTTTTGGCCAGTCGAATGCAAGTCAGGCATGATTTGCAGGATTTGCTGCACGCGCCTGCAACGCGCCCCTGTTGCATCCGTCATTTGTGCGGGCAGGATGGCCGCAAATGCAGTATGACGCCCGCCAGGCGGCAAAATGTCCCTGCGGGAGGGAGGCACAGGCATCCAGGCGGACGCACAAGCGGCGTGCGGCACAGGCCGGGCGCGCCACAAAAACCGGGCTGCAGGCACAAGCAGGCGCCGCGCACGGATGGAGCGCATGAAGCACGGGGCGGCAAGGCACGCAAAACCCAAAGCGCCCGCGGCGATGCCGGGTCGCGCCGCACACGGAGGGGGCGCGAAGGGACGCACTTTTTGACACGCGCAGCCGCCGCGGGACTACCCGCGGCGGCACAAATCTGCTATACTGTTCGCGGACGGCGGGGAAAAGACCGCGGCGCGCCCGCAACCGGGCGGCCAGCGCGCAAAACGCCCCGCGGAAAGGCTGCAATGAACAGGGCCATGGAACGCCAGACCTTCCCGAACCGCCTGCTGCGCCGGCTGCGCGCGGAGGCGGTGTTGTGCATCTCGTTTGCCGCAGCGCTGCTCTCGGCGCTGTTTGTGCCGCCGGACGCGGCCTATCCCTCCTATATCGACCTCAGGGTGCTGTGCCTGCTGTTTGCGCTCATGGCGGTGGTACAGGGCTTTGTGCGGTGCGGGCTGTTCCGGCTGCTCGCGGAGCGTCTGCTCAGCGGCGAACGCACGCTGCGCGCACTCTGCCTGCTGCTGGTGCTGCTGCCTTTTTTCGTCTCCATGGTGGTGACAAACGACGTGGCGCTCCTCGCGCTCGTGCCGTTTACGTTCTTCCTGCTGCGGCAGGCGGACGCGGAGGCGCTGGGCGTGCGCGTCTGCGTGCTGCAGACCGTGGCCGCCAACCTCGGCAGCATGGCCACGCCCATCGGCAACCCGCAAAACCTGTATCTGCACGCACGCTATGCGTTGACCGCCGGCCAGTTCTTCAGCGTGGTGCTGCCGCTCGCGCTCGTGAGCCTCGTCGCGCTCGCGCTCACGGCGGTGCTGTCCGCGCCGCCGCGCGGCCGGGTGCATGTGACGTTTGCAGAGCCCACGCGCATCGCGGACGCGCGGCGGCTCGCCGCCTATGCGGCGCTGTTCCTGCTGTGCCTTGCGGCCGTGTTCCGCCTCGTCCACTATGCCGTGGCGGCCGCGGCGGCGCTGCTGCTCCTGCTGCTGCTAGACCGGCCGCTGCTCCGGCGCATCGACTACGGCCTGCTGCTCACGTTCTGCTGCTTCTTCGTCTTTTCCGGGAACCTGGGCCGCATCCCGGCCGTGCGCGCGCTGCTCGAGTCGCTGCTTGATCGCAGCACGCTGCTGTGCGCTGCGGCGGCCAGCCAGTGCATCAGCAATGTGCCGGCGGCAATCCTGCTCTCCGGCTTCACGGGCGACTGGCAGGGCCTGCTGGCCGGGGTCAACATCGGCGGGCTGGGCACGCCGGTCGCCTCGCTGGCGAGTCTCATCTCCCTGCGGCTGTACCTGAAAGAGCCGGGCGCCAGAGCGCGGCGGTTCCTCTCCGTGTTCACGCTCGTGAACGTGGCCGGGCTCGCGCTGCTGCTGGGCGTCGCGGCGCTGCTGTTTTAGCGCCGCGGCCGCACGGTCACGCCTCTCCCGCCGGGCCGCCGTCCTCCAGATAGTGGCGCTGCCTGCCGCGCGTCGCGCGGCCATACTCGATGGCCCGCACCGGGCACGCCGAGATGCACGCCATGCAGTGCGTGCAGTTGCCGCCGTAGACGGGGCGGCCCTGCTCCAAACGGATGTTGCCGAGCGGGCAGAGCGCCGCGCACCGCCCGCAACCGATGCAGGCGTCGCTGACGGTGAAGGCGCGGTCGCGATGCGGCTGCAGATAGAACAGCGGGTTGACCAGCGCGCTCAGCAGCCTGCCGCCCAGCCCGGCCCGGCGCGCCGGGAACGGCTTCCGGGCGCGGATGCAGTCCGCCGCCTGCCGGATGGCCGGCGCCGCCGCGCGCACGATGCGCGCCGCCTCGTCCGGCGCGGGCACCGGGAACATGACGAGATAGTTGTCCGGCATGACCACCGGCTGCAGCCCGCAAAAGTGCAGGCCCTTTTCCACGCACAGCTGCGCCACATCCGCCGCGGCGTTGCCCACCGCGCCGCCGCAGGTCAGCACGAAATAGGCGTCGCGGCTGCCGGACAGTTCGGCCCGGGCAAGGAACGCGCGCGCCACGCGCGGCATGCGCCACGCATACGTCGGCGTGACGAACACGTACGGCGTCTCGGACTGAAACGCGCCCTGCCTGCCGCTGCGCAGATAGTCGTTCATGGACACGACCTCGTCCTGCAACGCTTCGCCGAGCCGCTTTGCCACATACCGGCTGTTGCCGGTGCCGCTAAAATACAGTATCATTGTTTCCTTTCGCCTTTCCTTTCCCTTCCCTTCCGGTGGGTACGCCCCTCACCCGGCATACGCCGCGCCAAAGGCTAGGCCTGCCGCGCCGCGAGCGCCGTCAGCTCGAAAAACGTGCCATGGCAAAACGGCGCGATGTCGAGTCCCTGCTCGTTCTCCAGATAGTCCGTCACGAGAAAGCCGTGAAGGCCCGCCTGCAACGCCGACATGTCGTCCGACGGGTTGTTGCCCACCATCAGGCAGGTCTCCGGCCGCCGGCCGAGCCGCCGCAGGATCTCCCGGTAGTAGTCCGGGTTCGGCTTGCAAAAGTGGCTGTTGTCATAGGTGGTGATGCCGGCAAAGTCCGCCGGCGTCAGGCCGATCCAGCCGAGCCGCGTCTCCACCGCAACCGGCGGGAACAGCGGGTTTGTGGCCAGATACAGCGTGCGCCCCGGGCCGCGCAGCAGCGCGAGCAGGCGACGCACGTCGCGCGCCGGGCCGAGCACGCGGCGCACCGCGTCAAACTCGTGCCGATAAAACCCGAGCAGCGCCGGCTCCAGCTCCCGCACCTGCTGCCCCAGCACGGCCGAAAACGCGTCCCAAAACCGCTCCCGGTTCGTCGCGCCGCCGTCATTTTGGATCATTGCCCCCACGCCGCGCATGAGCGCGTCCAGCAGCGCACGCACATCCCGATACCCGTACCCGGCGACAAAGCGCGCCAGGTCGGCAAAGTACGCGTCGAGAAACGCCTGCTGCTCCATCGGGATCAGCGTCCCGTCGAGATCCAGCAGCACGGTGTCGATACCGCTTAAATCGAGGGCCTGTCCCTCCGTTTCCATCGTCATATGGCTTCCTCCTGCCCCAAAATGCGGCGAGGGGCGCGCGCCGCGCCCCACTCGCCCGCTCTGCCGCCCTGTCGGCGGCCATCCCTTGTGTTTTGTGTCGCCCGGCCCCGCCATGGGCCGACTACTGTGCCTGCTCCCCGCCCGGCTGCTTGGCCGCGGGCTTCTTCGCCGCAGGCTTTTTCTCGGCGCGCTTCTTCGCCGCAGGCTTTTTCTCGGGGGTTTTTTTCTCCGCCGGCTGCTTCGCCGCGGGTTTCTTTGCCGCAGGTTTCTTCGCGGCGGGCGTCGGCTCCGCCGGCTGCCCGGCCTCCGGCGCCGCCGCTGCCGGCTGTGCTTCCACGCCCGCCTGGGGCTCCGCCTGCACCGCCTCCATCTGCTCCCCGGCGGCCGGTTCCGGCGCCGCTTCCTCGGACGGCAGGCCGCAGAGCAGCCGGTACAGCGCGAGATACTGCCGAGCCGACGCCCCCCAGCCAAAGTCCTGCTCCATGCCGCGGCGCACCAGGCGCGCCCACATGGGCTGATCTTCATAATAATACCGCACCGCGCGCTCGAGCGTAAAGAGCATCTCGTGCGCGTTGTAGTTGGCAAAGGAGAAGCCGGTCCCCTCGTCGGTATATTTGTTATAGGGTACGACGGTGTCGCACAGGCCGCCCGTCTCGCGCACGACCGGCACGGAGCCATAGCGCAGCGCAATCATCTGGGACAGGCCGCACGGCTCGAACTGCGACGGCATGAGGAACATGTCGCTGCCGGCATAGGCGCGGTGCGCCAGCCCCTCGTTGAGGCCGATGTACGTGCCCACCTGCCCGGGATAGCGCCACGCCGCCCAGTTGAGCAGATCCACAAAGCGCCGGTCGCCGTCGCCCAGCAGCACGAGCTGCACATCCATGCGCAGGATATCCGTCAGCACGCGCTCGACCAGGTCGAGCCCCTTCTGCGGCGTGAGCCGGGAGACCATGGCGATCACCGGCACCTCCGGCCGCTCTGAAAGGTGCATCTCCTGTTGCAGGTACCGTTTCTGCGTGGCCTTGCCCGCCATGTCGCCCACGCTGAAGTGCGCGCCGAGGAACCGGTCGGTGGCCGGGTCGTAGATCGTGCGGTCGATGCCGTTCAAAATGCCGGAGACCGCCGCGCCGCGCGCGCGCAGCAGGCCGTCCAGCCGCTCGCCATAGTAGGCGGTGCGGATCTCGCGCGCATAGGTCGGGCTCACGGTGTTGATGTGGTCGGCAAACACGAGCCCGGCCTTCATGCAACTGAGGTTGCCGTAAAACTCCAGATAGTCCGGCGTGAACAGCCGCTCGTCAAAGCCGAGCCGTGCGTTCATGAGCGGCCAGTCGAAGATGCCCTGATAGCGCAGGTTGTGGATGGAGAACACGATGCGCATCGCGCCAAACCGCGCGTCGCCGGCATACTGCGTGCGCACCATGGCCGCGATGAGCCCGGCCTGCCAGTCGTTGAGGTGCAGCACGTCCGGCGCAAAGTCGATGTGCCGCAGCATTTCGGCCACCGCGCGGCAGAAGAACGCAAAGCGGTACCCCTCCTGCATCCCGTCGCCATAGATCGAGTCGACGGAGAACATCTCCTCGTTGTCGATGAAATAGTACGTCACGCCGTTGTCCACGAGCGTCTCCACGCCGCAATACATGCTCCCAAAGCCGAACAGGACCGGGAAGTCCGTCACGTGCGTCATCCGCTCGCGCCAGTACCAGTCGATGCAGCGGTACTTGGGCAGCACCACGCGCACGTCCGCGCCCTGCCGGTTGAGCTCAATGGGCAGCGAGCCCGCCACATCCGCCAGTCCGCCCGTCTTGATGAACGGGACGCATTCGCTGGCCACATACAGAACCTTCATGCGCTGCTCCTCCTTCTGCCGCGGACGACCGAGCGCGGCTCAGACCGTCGTGTTCTTCTTGAGAATGATCGGAAAGCTGTCGTACCCGACGAGCGTGCGCCCGTCGCGGATGGTGACGCCCTTGTCGAGCACCACGTGGTCGAGCGTGCAACCGTTGCCGATGGTCACGCCCTGCATGACGATAGAATTTTTCACCATGCTGCCGCGGCCGACCGTCACGCCGCGGAACAGCACGCTGTTCTCCACCGCGCCGTCGATGTCGCAGCCGTCGGCCAGGATGGCATTGTGCACCGCCGCCGCCTCGCCGTAGCGCGCGCTGACCTCGTCCTTGACTTTGGTATAGACCGGGTGCGCCGGGTTGAACAGGTCCGCGCGCACCGCCGGGTCGAGCAGGGCCATGTTGTGGCGGAAATAGCTCGTGACCGAGTCCATCCGCGCCACGTAGCCGTCATAGCGGCAGCCGTAGACCTTCAACGAGCCGCACTTCTTCAACAGCACGTCGCGCACAAAGTCATACTCGCCGCGGGAAAACGCCTCCCCCACAAGGTATTCAAGCAGCAGCTTATCCATGATGACCACGTCGCAGCTGCGGCAGTTCGTGCGCGGGCGGTACGGGTTGAATTCCATCTCCGTCACCCGGCCGGACGCGTCCATCAGCAGGCGCAGGTCGTCGTTCTGCTCCTCCGGCTCATACACGTCGTCCTCGTTATACAGGATGGTGATGTCCGCCCCGGTGCGCACGTGCTGCTCAAACAGCGCGTCGAACGTGGTGTTGAAGATCGTGTGGCTGCCGGTCAGGATGACATACTGCTGCGTGCAGCGGCGCACGTACCCCATGCAGGAGCGGAGCGCGTCCACCGTGCCGCGATAGACGCCCGTGTTCTCCTTGGTCATGAACGGCGGCAGGATGAACAGGCCCTCGCGCTTGCGGTGCAGGTCCCACTCCTTCCCCGCGCCAAGATGGTCCATGAGCGAATGGTAGTTTTTCTGCGCGATGAGGCCGACGCACGTGACGCCGGTGTTGACCAGGTTGGACAGAATAAAGTCGATGCACCGGTACCTGCCGCCAAACGGCACCGCCGCCACGGCGCGCGAAAGGGTCAGGTCGCGGAGCCGGGGGTTGTTTTCGCCTGTGTAGATGAGTCCAAACGCATTGCTCGTCATGTCAGTGGCCACGCTTCGCCTCGCGAAGTCTCCTTTCTGTCCGGTATCCGGATGCTGCCGGTTGGGTCGGAACGCGCTCCCGCCCGCCGCACGGCGGGCCGTGGGGCACGGCTCAGCCGTCCTCCTGCTCGTCGTAGGCGCCGGCGGCGACCGTGCCGCAGGGCAGGTATGCGCCGCTGCTGATGCAGAGGTCGTTGCCCACGAGCGTGATGTCGCCCGTGAGCCGGTTGTCCACCACTTCGCCCTCGCGCAGCGCGCCGCCGATCACCGCGTCGCGGCCAATGCGCACATTTTCGCCGATGATCGCCTTGTGGATGTGCGCGCCCCCGTCGATCACCGCGCCCGGGAAGATGACCGAATCGGTCACCACCGCGTTTTCGCCGATGCGCACCCCCGCAAACAGCACGCTGTGCTCCACACGGCCGTACACCGCGCCGCCCTCGGTCACCAGGCTGTCGGTGATGTCGGCCTTCTCGCCCACGTAGTGCGGCGGCATGACCGGGTTGCGGCTGTAGATACGCCATGTCGGGTCGTTCAACTCGATCTTGGGCGGGTGGGAGAGCAGGTCCATGTTCGCCTCCCAGAGGCTCTGCACCGTGCCGACGTCCTTCCAGTATCCTTCAAACGCATAGGCGTACATCGGCTCGCCCGCGGCCAGCATGGCCGGGATGAGGTTCTTGCCAAAGTCATGTTCGGACGCCGGGTCCCCGTCGTCGCGCTCCATGTACGCCTTGAGCACCGACCAGTTGAAGATGTAGATGCCCATGGAGGCGTTGTTGGACTCGGGATGCGCGGGCTTTTCGGCAAACTTGGTGATGCGCCCGTGCGCGTCCGTGCTCATGATGCCAAAGCGATGCGCCTCCTCCAGCGGCACCGGCAGCACGGCGATCGTGGCCGCCGCGCCCTTCTGCTCGTGGAAGTCGAGCATCTTCGAGTAGTCCATCTTGTAGATGTGGTCGCCGGAGAGGATCAGCACATAGTCCGGCCGGTACTGGTCCACAAACTCGCGGTTCTGGTAGATGGCATTGGCCGTGCCGGAATACCAGTGGCCGGCGCTGCCGGTCATATAGGGCGGCAGCACGAACACGCCGCCCGTGAGCCGGTCCAGATCCCAGTGCTGGCCGGTGCCAATGTAGGAATTGAGCGCCAGCGGCCGGTACTGCGTCAGCACGCCGACGGTGTCGATGTCGGAGTTGACACAGTTGCTGAGCGGGAAGTCGATGATGCGGTACTTCCCGCCATAGGGTACGGCAGGCTTGGCCATGTTGGAGGTCAGCACGCCCAGACGGCTGCCCTGCCCGCCCGCCAGCAGCATTGCCACGATCTTCTTCTTCATGCCTGCGTCCTTTCTGCCATTTGCGCGTTATCCCGCCGTCTCCGGCGCGTCGCCATCATCGGGATACTTCCCCTCGTAGCGCAGGTAGACCGCGCCGTAGGGGGGGATTTTCAAAGAGAGCTGCTGGTCGAACCCGCCCAGGGGCTCGTCCACCGTCTCCGCCGGCGCGTTGGCATATTCTCCCGTGCCGCCATAGCGCGCGTCGTCGGTTGAAAACACCTCCGTATACACCCCCGCGGCCGGCACGCCCACGCGGTAATCCTCCCAGGGCACGGGCGTAAAGTTGAACGCGCACACCAGCGCGCCCCCCTGGCCGTCCATGCGCATCCACACCGCGATGGAGTGCAGATTGTCGTCCGCCGCCAGCCACCGGAACCCGTCCCACGAGTCCTCGATGCGGTACAGCGCCGGCGTGGCGGTGTAAAACCGGTTCAGCTCGCGCACCATGCGCTGCACCTGCCGGTGCTTGTCATAGTCGAGCAGCAGCCAGTCGAGCGAGTCGGCAAAGTTCCACTCGATGAACTGGCCAAACTCGTCTCCCATGAACATGAGCTTCTTGCCGGGGTGCGCAAACTGATAGGCAAACAGCAGCCGCAGCTGCGCAAATTTCTGCCAGTAGTCGCCCGGCATCTTGGACAGCAGGCTGCGCTTGCCGTGCACCACCTCGTCGTGCGAAAGCGGCAGCACGTACGCCTCCGAAAACGCGTAACACATGGAGAACGTCAGCCTGTGGTGGTTCCACTTGCGGAAAAAGCTGTCCATCTCCATGAAGTTCAGCATGTCGTTCATCCAGCCCATGTTCCACTTGAACGAGAAGCCCAGCCCCCCGTCCTCCTGCCCGCGCGTCACGCGCGGATAGGCGGAGCTCTCCTCCGCAAAGATCAGCTTCTCCATGGACAGCTCGTGCACGGCCTCGTTGAGCTTTTTGAGGAACGCGATCGCGCCCAGATTGTCCTTGCCGCCATAGCGGTTCGGCAGCCAGGCGCCCTCGTCCTTGCCAAAGTCCAGATACAGCATGCACGACACCGCGTCCACGCGCAACCCGTCAAAATGATATTCCTTGAGCCAGAACAGCGCATTGGAAAGCAGGAAGCTGTGCACCTGTGTGCGGTCGAAGTTGAACAGCAGCGTGCCCCACTGCGGCATTTCGCTGCGGCGCGGGTCCGGGTGCTCATAGCAGCAGGAGCCGTCGAACCGGCGCAGGCCGTGCGCGTCGCGCGTGAAGTGCGCCGGCACCCAGTCCATGATCACGCCGATGCCGCGCTCGTGCGCGCGGTTGACCAGGTACATCAGGTCCTCCGGCTTGCCGTAGCGCGCGGTGGCGGCATAGTAGCCCGTGACCTGGTAGCCCCAGCTCGGGTCGTAGGGATATTCCATGAGCGGCATGAGCTCGATGTGCGTATAGCCCATGTCGTATGCGTAATCGACCAGCTCGTGCGCCAGCTCACGGTAGCCAAGGCCGGCCTTCCACGAACCGGCGTGGACCTCGTAAATACTGATGGGCCGCCGCCGCGCATGCTTCAGCCGTTCGAGATACTTCCCGTCGGTCCAGGCAAACGCCGGCAACTCGCACACCACGGACGCGGTGCCGCCCGGCTCGCCGCGCACGGCGTACGGATCGGCGCGCAACACCTCGCTACCGTCGGCCGTGACGATGGCGTACTTGTAGAGCTGCCCCTCGCGCGCAAACCCGAGGTGCGCCTCCCACACGCCCGTGGTGCCGACCATGCGCATCGGGTCCGCCCGTGGGTTCCACTCGTTAAAATCGCCCACCACGCTCACCGCGCGCGCCTCCGGCGCCCACACGGCAAAGCGATACACGCGCTCTCCTGCCGCCCCCTCACAGGCGTGGCAGCCGAGCGCGCGGTATGCGGCGGTCGATATGCCTTCGTTGAAAAAATACAGCTCGGTATCGTCCAGATGGTAAGCCATGGTTCCCCCTGTCGCGCGACCTCGCGTCTTTTTTAAATTATAACATCCTCATGCGCCAAAGGAAATACAAAATGGGAAATTTCTCCCATTGGCGGGGCGTCTGTGCTATAATGAGGTGCCAATCTACAAAAACGGAACGCGCGGTTCGCCAAGAGCCGCGCCCACGACCGGAAAGGGGACCCCCATGACCCGACGCCTGTATCTCGAAGACAGCCACCTGACCCGCTGCCGCGCGCGCGTGCTCTCCTGCACGCCGGCGCAGACGGGCTACGACCTCACGCTCGACCAGACGGTCTTTTTCCCCAACGCCGGCGGCCAGCCGTGCGACACCGGCACGCTCCGCTTTGCCGGCGGCGCCGTCACGGTCACCGGCTGCGACGAGGCGGACGGCGCGCTCCTCCACCACGCCGACCGGCCCGTGCCGGCGGGCACGGACGTGGAGGCGGAAATCGACTGGGCGCGCCGCTTCGACCACATGCAGCAGCACACCGGCGAGCACCTGCTCTCCTGGTGCGCGTTTTCGCGCTTTGGCGCGGTGAACGTGGGCTTCCACCTGTCCGAAACCTACGGCACGATCGACCTCGACCGGCCGCTCGACGCCGCGCAGCTAACGGAGCTGGAGCGGGCCGCAAACGAGCTGGCCGCGCGCGACCTCGCCGTGACCGCCGCAAGCTATGCGTCCGAAGCGGCGCTCGAGGGCCTGCCGCTGCGCAAGCACGCGGAGGGGCTGACCGCGCCGATCCGCGTCGTGACCATCGAGGGGGCGGACTGCTGCACCTGCTGCGCGCCGCACTGCGCGCGCACCGGGGAGATCGGCATGCTGTTCCTCACCGACGCCGTGGCCTGGAAGGGCGGCGTGCGCCTCACGTTCCTGTGCGGCCTGCGCGCGCTCCGGCACGCCCGCGCCATGCACGACGCGGTGGACCGCCTCGCGCGGCGGTTTTCCACGGGCCGCGAAAACGTGGAGGCGGCCGTGCAGAAGCAGACGGACGAGCTGAGCGCCGCCCGCAGGGCAGAGCGCGCGCTCGGCGCCCAGGTCTCCGCCTATCTCGCCCGGGAGCTGCGCGCCGGCGCGGCGGAGATGCTGCAGGCGCTGAAGGACCGGGGCTACCGCATCGGCGTCATATCCAACAACGCCTCGCTTTA
>OLGD01001073.1_pt1 | contig 45956 bp, 38 predicted proteins | sample 1605311 | NCBI WGS metagenome assembly OLGD01 (sample SAMEA3888917, study PRJEB22519) | human gut metagenome | biome: human gut; feature: human-associated habitat; material: faeces | place: Denmark | collected 2010
AAAAAAACAATCAACTCAGGCTCAAATAGGGTGGTTAGAATGACGATTTCAAAGAATTATGGGACGGCACTGATTCCAATCTTAAAATAAAGCATAATAATACCGATTTGTCTTGCATAGTGTTAATTGGTAATAAAAAAACTTTATAAATACAGTATTGGCATAAAATGACCTAAGAAATCAGCTTTTTGAGGTCAATATAATAGCGATGATCGCGATCACTACCAGGAGTTCAATAAGGGTAAATCTGGCTCTTCTGTTCATGATTTACATTCCTTCTTTTTGGGAGGTTGCGTTCCTGTAAATGAAAGATCAGTGGTCATTTTCCGCCTTGGAGAGCGAGTGTGAAGTTTCGGCGGGGGCCGGATTCTGTGTCAGGAAGGGGCCGCGATGCGTGGAGAAACAAATTCGCCGTCCGGAAACTTGATGGTAATCCGCCGCGGTGGACTCTCCGATCCACAGCACCTCTTCTGATGCAAGGTCCTCCAGCTCGAAACGGTAATGGAGACGTGCCGGAACGGGATGGATGCCGAGATAGTGTTCGTAAATTTTGCTGACCAGCGGCATCAGGTCCGGCGTGTTTACAATGGTGATCGACGGGGTGTTGACGCGGGCCTGTTCCGGACTGCCGAAGGAGACGACGGCGATATCCTCCGGCACTCGAATCCCGTGATCGGTAAGTGCGCGGATGACACCGCGTGCCGCTTCGACCGAGGTGCAGAAGATGGCGTCGGCCCCGTCGAGCTTCCCTGCCTGCACCAGATGACCGGCATAGTGGATCGCGTGGAGAAGGGAGGGTTCGGGAGGAGTCGTGCGGTCGTCCCAGACCATGCCGGTGCAGCCGTACTTGATCAGAGCCCGTTCCCACGGCAGTTGACGCGAGGAGGGGTGGTTGAGATTGGGTTCTACCGTAAGGAAGTCGATCCTCCGGCAGCCGCGCCGGTGAAGAAACTCCACCAGATGACCGATCGCCTCGATGTTGATACCGTCGAAGCAGCGGATTCCGTAGCAGGTCAAATCATTGAAGAGCGAGATCATCCGGTCGCTGCGGCGGCGGAGTTTCTCCAGCAGCAGCGGGTGGAGCGGGCTGATATTGAAGAAAATCATATCGAAATCCTGATCCAGCGTCTCGTACACCACCGCGTCTTCGCTGTAGCGGAAAGGGATATCCTGATAACTGCACCCATATTTGCAGGCGGCTCCTGCGATGGCGTTGCGCCACTTGTCGGCGAGGGAGATGGCGCTCGGGTGGAGGTAGGCGACCCGCAGTTTCGGCGAGTTCCCCGGCGCTCCGGGAACCTCCAGCCGTCCGTTGGCGGCCCGGATCACCGTGCCGTCGTCGATCAATTTCTGCATCGCCTGCCGGGTGGTCATGTAGCTGATCCCGAACTCCTGCATCAGCTTGGGAGCTCCCGGCAAAGCGCCGGAAAGGTAATCTCCGTGTGCAATCCGGTGCTGAAGCACTTCGGCGATCTGTACGTATTTAGGAATCCCTGCCATTCACTGTTCCATGTCTATAATTTTATATCTAGATAGTTTTCTGTATATATTATAGCAAAAATTCCGATCGATGTCAATACCCTGTCGGAAAAAAGTATGAAAATCGGTTGGAAGGCCGGCGGCATAGCGGCGACCGGCCGTGGAGCGGGAGGAGCGAGCCGGGGTGCACGTCGGAGGAGCCGCCCGGAGAGATGAGTTGGGAAATGTTTTTGCGACCTATTGCCGGGGATGGTATTTTATCCGTATGGAAATCGCGGGGACTTGCGGAGCGTGGCGAAAGATTATTTTTCTCCCTACGGCACTTATGTCTTCGGCAGTCTGCTGCCGCCGGACGAGCTCGAGAAACGGTTGCGGAACGCGTGCCGGAGCTGGACCTTCTTCGGCGCGGGCGAATTCCGGAATTATTTCTTTCGGCGGACTGCAAAAGGGATCGTGTTGATACCGTATCGTTTTATGCGCAACCCCCTGCGGGCACGGTTGCATCTGACTGTGGAACCGGGAAGGAACGGTCGCGGTTCCCGGATTCTGCGCGGATTTCAAATGCTCCTGAATCAACTGGAGAAATAAAACTTTCTCTTTACGGGAAGAGCTCGGTACGCGCAAGAATGTTCGGTGCGATCAAGATCCGGGTGGGGTGGCTGACTGAGGAGTTCATGATCAGCGTCAGTTCTGCAATCACCCGCGCAGCGAGTTCCCGCTGTGGCTGGACTGCTGAAAACCGGAGGAACGGGCGATTCTCGAAAGCCTCCGCCTTCAGGTCGAACGCCGCGGTCGGGAGGTTCCGCTGCCGCAGAAACTCCACCAGCGGCGCTGCGGAGAACGAATAGTGGTAGAGAACTCCTGGAGTCGTGAACAACAGGCCGTCACAGCGGGAATTCCGGATGAATTCGAAGATTCCGTCGTGGGTGTAGTTCTCGTCGATCCGGTAGATCCGTTTGCCCGGTTTCAGCCCCGCTTCGCTCAAGGCCTGAATATATCCCATTGCCCGCTCCTCTGCGGAGGGAATCCGGTCGGCGACCCGGATCAGGGCGGGGCGACGGCAGCCGAGTTCGAGCAGGCGGCAGGTCAGCTGATGCGCTCCGTGGAAATGGTCCAGCGAAACGGTGGAGCAGCGGGCGTCGAGGCGGCACTGATCGAAGAGGATCAGCGGATATTTCTCCTCCACCAGCTGCCGCACCAGCTCCCGGCTCCGCTCTTTCAGGCCGGGGTAGAGAATCATGCCCTCGCACTCCCTGCGGATCGCCCGGATCGCCTGCGCCTCCTCTTCCGGATTGAACCAGGGGTAGCGGCGGAGCCGGAATGCGTATCCCAGCCGGGCAACTGATCGTTCCAGTTCCGGGAAGAATTCCGGCCAGCCGCTCCCGGCGGCGGGAAAGACCACGCCGATCTTCTGCTGGCGGCTCTGCGGGTCGTTCGGTGCGATTTCGGGTGCCAGCAGTGTCCCCCGTTTCTTGATCCGGCAGATGCGGTGATCTGATTCGAGCAGTTCCAGAGCGTTCCGCACAGTTCGGCGGCTGACGCCGAAAAATACGGCCAGTTTTTCCTCGGTGGGGAGCCGCCCGGCCATACGCCCTTCGGGAGAGAAAATGTACTCTTTCAGAATATTGTGCAGCACCATGTAACGGGGCAACGGCGATGCGGAGGTTTCGGGAGGTTTCTCCGGCCGGTGGAGCCGGGAGAAGGTGCCCCGGTCGAAAACGGCGAGCTGCCGCGCGAACTTCTCATCCGGGATCAGGCAGCAAACGACCCACGAGAGCCACGGATCCGTCTCCGCCGCGTCCTGCGCAATCTCCGGGGGCGGTACGGAATCTCCCGGTGTCTGAATCGAATTCGTCATGCGGAACCTCAGCTGGCATTCTGCACTGTATGCCTAAATATAAGTGATTTTTCACCCGATGTCAATCGGTTCAGCTGGGGAGAAAGGCCGGAATTTTTAAATATGTATCTATATTGTATCTTCCAAGGAGATTGTTTTTTCCCTTGGAATACGGTATAATTAATTCAAGAAACCGGAAACCTGAAGGAGAATGGAGCATGGCGGTAAAATTTTATTCAGTCAACTGGAAAAATTCCGGATGGAGCAGGAAATTTTTTACTCTGATTGAACTCCTCATTGTGATTGCCATCATTGCAATCCTCGCCGCCATGTTGCTGCCGGCGCTGAACAAGGCGCGGGACTCCGCGAAGAACATAGACTGTATCGCCCGCACCAAGCAGTTGATGCTGGCCATGACCTCGTATACCGATGATAACGGAAACTTTCTGCCGTACATCAGCGAAAACGGAGCAGGAGACTTCTCGCGGCTCGCTTACAGCGGAGGAACCATCCCCAATCTGCTCGGCAAATATCTTGCCGCCCAGTCGACTGAGAGCCGCGAGAAGAAGGCGGCAGTCTGGGAATGTCCGCGGCTGCCGTACACCAGAACGAACGGGGTGAACCGTGAATTCTTCTGCGGCAAGTGGCTGAACGGCTGCCTCTTCACCGACCGTTCAGGAACACGTGGACGTAAACTGGTAAACATCAAAACCCCGTCGGCCAAAATTCTCTTTATGGATACGCTGGATACCGTTACCGGAAATTACGATTACAACCTCTACTTCCGCCCCAGCCGGACCGGATACGATTCATTCTCCGTCACACGGACCGGAGCGCATCAGCCCGGTAACGGAGCCGCGTTTCTCGACGGCCATGCGGAGGCGATCCTTCAGCATTACTGGATGAACGGCACGATGACGAGCGCGAACCTCACGGCTTTCAACGCTCACGAGGAGTACCAGCCCGGTGCCTCAGGAAATATTCCTCTGTAAATGACGCTAAGAAAGGATGTGATCGATGAAACAGGTGTTTTTGTCGCTGATTTTGTCTGCCGTCTTCCTGCTGCCGGCGGCGGAACTGCCCGGATGGTTCTCCCGCGGCGGGAAAGGGCGGATCGGAATGGGAGAACTCGCATTGTCGCTCACCCATCTCTCCCCCCGCTGGAAGCAGACCTCGCTGCGGTCCGCCGGGAAGGTCCGCTTTGCCGACGAGGCGGGGGCGGTGATCGGGGAAGGGGCATATCAGGGGGCGAAGTTCCGCGAGACGTTTACCCCGGCGGGAAATGACAAACTTCATTACGAAGGGGTATTTTCCGCTTCCGCCGAACTGCCGACTCAGGCGCTCTTTCTGGAGTTCCAGATTCCGGCGGGCACTGCGAACGTCTCGATCGACGGTGATACCATCACGCTTCCATCGCGCTATGACGCGAAGAAGTGGGTGGTTTTCAACAACAAAAAGGTGGAGGAGTTCTCCATTCCGCTTGCCGACGGTTCCGTCTGGACGGCGACCGGCGGTTTCGTGGTGAGGATTCAGGACCAGCGCCGCTTCAATGCCGGAATGAAGGCTCCCTTTGCGGTCCGCTTCTACTACGCGCCGGAAGAGGGAAGACCGGAAAATTTCCGTCTCACCGCCGATTTCCGGCTGGAACGCGGCGAAAGCGCGGCGAAACTCCCCGACTGGGTCCGGCTGGAAAAGAGCGGCGTGCTGAAAATCGAGACTCTGCCCTTTACCGTAGTCCATGCCGCTCCCGGATGGCAGTGGTCGCGCCAGAGCAGTTCCCCGGGAACGAAACGGACCTTCCGGGAGGGTGTCGTCACCGTTTCCGGCAAGTTCGGTCTGGGAGAGCTCCGGGTGACGGCGGAGCCGCTCACTCCGGCGGCGTTCCGGTACTCCGCGCAGTTCTGTTCCGACCGGCCGTTTCCGACGCTGCTGCTGGCGATGGAGTTCTCCCTCTCCGCCCGGGCGCGGCAGATCGAAGTGGACGGGCGCAGAGTCGATCTGCGCACCGAATATGACGCGGCGCGCTGGGTCCCGGTGAACAACCGCCGGGTGCGTGAATTCTCGTTTCCGCTCGACAGCGGTTCGATGCTGAACATCTCCGGAGATTACGTGCTGCGTATTCAGGATAACCGGAAGTTCAATCTTCCCGGCTATTCGGTCCGGCTCTATTTCACTCCTTCCAAAGGAGAACTGACCAGCGCGGAGTTCACGGCGCGGTTCGCGCTGCGGCGGCTCGGCGTGCAGGTGGTCGATCTTGCTCCGGCGGCGAACATGGGATTTGCCGACGAGGTCGCCGGAGACGGGAAAGGCGGCTGGACCGATCAGGGACCCGCCAACGACCTGCGCATGCTCAAACCGGGGAAACTGACCGTCGGCGGCGTGGATTTCACCATCGCCGATCCGGCCGGAAATGACGGGCGTTCGGCGGTGGTGCTCGGCCGGAAGTTCCCGCACGAAGCGACGGTGAAGTTGCCCGGCCCGGGGCGGTGGCTCTTTCTGCTGCATGCGCTGGCGTGGCCCGGCGGCAGAAAAGCGGGGACTCTTTCCGTCGCCTTTGCGGACGGCTCCCGGCAGGAGATTCCGGTGGAGAACGGGCGCGACGTCGGCAACTGGTGGGAGCCGAACAACTTCACCAATTCTCTCATCGCCTGGTCGGCGGAGAACCGTTCGAGTTACGTCGGGCTGGGATTCTCCCAGTTCGAACTGCGCCGGAATGATCCGGTTTCGCTGACCTTCCGGATGGCGAATCCGAAGTGCTGCTGGATGATCGCCGCCGCGGCGCTCGGCGACGGACGCCAGGCGACGGAGGGGCTGGCGAAAACCACCTACATCGTGGAGAACCGCGAATGGATCGCCCTCGATTTTCAGCCGGATGTGCTGTCGGGTTCTCCGCTGGATTTCTCGAATCAGCTGGATGCTCCCGCCGGGAAGTACGGCGCGGTCCGGATTTCGCCGGAAGGGAACTTCACCTTCGAGCAGGCGCCGGAGAAGCGGATCCGTTTCATCGGCACCAACCTCTGCCTCTCGGCCAACTATCTGCCGCACGAGGAGGCCGATCTGCTGGCGGACCGGCTGGCGAAGACGGGATTCAACGCGGTGCGGTTCCACCACCACGACAGCGGCATGCTTCGACGCGGCGCAAACGACGGACTCACGTTCGCTCCGGCGGAAATGGACAAGCTTGATTATCTCTTCGCCGCGCTGAAGAAGCGGGGCATCTACATCACCACCGACATCTATTGCAGCCGCCGGATCAAGGCCGGGGACGAAATTCCCGAAGCGGTGCTGAACAATCCGGCGTTCCAGATGAAGGCGCTCCTGCCCATCTCGGAGGCCGCGCTCCGGAACTGGAAAGAGTTCGCCCGCCGCTGGCTCACCCACCGCAATCCCTACACCGGCATGAGCTGGGCGGAGGATCCGGCGCTCTACGTGGTGAGCTTCACCAACGAGAACAACCTCGATTTCTGCTGGAACACGGTGCCGGAGATCGGGGAACTCTACCGGAAGGCCTTTCCCGGCTGGATGGCGGAGAAATATCCCGGCGAAACGGCGGGCCGGGCGGATCCCGCCGTCAACCGGCGTTTCCGCGAATTCCTCTACGAGCGTCAGCACCGGTGCATTCTCGACCAGATGGAGTTTCTGAAGAACGAGCTGAAGCTTGTCGCACTCTGCACAGACCTGAACATGCAGAACCGGGTGCCGCTGGCGCTGATCCGGAACGATCTGGATGTGGTGGACAACCACAAATACCATGATCACCCCTCATTCCCGGTCAATTTGTGGGGGTTGCCCAATCAGTTCTACCAGCGTTCCGCGATCAGCCGGCTGGGGGATGAGGTGCCGCTGCGGCTGCTGGCTCCCCGGCTCTTCGGCAAGCCTTACGGCATCACCGAATTCAAGTTCTGCCCGCCGAACCGTTTCCGTTCCGAGGGCGGGCCGTTGATCGGCGGATATGCCGCGCTGCAGGGCTGGAATTCGCTCTACCAGTTCGCCTGGTCCCACTCCCGGGAGGGGAATCTGCGGTTCGTCGGCGGCAGTACCTTCAACTACGCCGCGGAACCATTGGCGCAGTTTTCGGACCGGCTGGCGATGTTCCTCTTCCGGCGGGGCGATGTCGCCCCGGCGCGGGCGGCGTTCGGCTGGAGCGTGCCGGAGAATCTCTGGAATTCCGATGCGCCGGAAGCCTATCCGCCGGAGTTCAGCACACTGGGGCTGATCTCCCGGATCGGCACCGTGGTCGGAGAGCGGGCGCCGCAGGGGGTGCGGCTGCTCACGCCAGAACAGGCGGAGGGGAAATCGCCGCTCGCCGACCGTCGGATCGACGCGCTGCGCCGAGAACTGCTCGACAATCGGATCGCGGTGAGCGATACCGGAGAGCTCCGGCTTGACGCCGGGCGCAACACGCTGGCGATCGCCACGGCCCGGTCGGAGAGCGTGACGGTGGCGGCGGGCGCGCTCCGGGCGGAGCGTCTGAGCGTGGAGGGGGCGCGTGTGCCGCAGACGGTGTCGGTCAGCACGCTGGATGAGCGTCCAATCGGGGAGAGCGGCCGCATGCTGCTCTTCCACCTGACCAATGTACTGCCGAACAAGACCCGTTTCTCCGACGAGCGGATGACGCTGCTGGAGAGCTGGGGGGAACCGCGTCTTCTGCTGCGCCGGGATCCGGTCAAGGTCTCGCTCAAGCTGGAGCCCGGAGTGCCGCCGACGGTCGACGCGCTGCGTTTCGACGGGAGCACGGCAGGGCGGGTGGCGTCGAAGTTCGAGAACGGCGTTCTCACCTTCACCGCGGATCCCGGAGCGTTTCCCGGCGGCGTGATGGCCTACCTTCTCTCCCGCCGGTAAGCCGGGATCATTGCAACGGTGTCGACCACTTTTGAGGCTTTGGCTTTCCCGATGAATCTCCCTTCCTGCGCATGGTTCAAATAAGCGAAGAGGGTTCCCCGTGCCGTGAGTTCGACGGTGTAGCCGCACAGGTCGAAGCTCTTCGAAGTGTTTTCCCGCGCGAAGTAGATTTAAAGCGAATCGTTCTGGAGTATGTGCCGTGCGAAAATTTTTCTTGCAGGATCTCTGCACAGATTTCAAGCTTTGCTGAACCGACTGGTATAGAAAATGAGGTCGTGAGATCGGCCATATGCCGGGAAAAGGCGGCGAGCAGAAAGAAAGCGGAATTTTGTGTCGGAAGGTTGAAAGATTCCCGTGAAGATGCTATTATTATTCTTTGTACATACTCTCTGCAGTAATCGGGGAGCATTTCAGAAACAGCAGGAAGGAGAGGATGGCTTATGCCGGATCTTTCTCTGGGAAAATTCTGCATTGGTGCAGGCTTCGGCAATGTCTTGGTGCGATGAGGCAGTGTTCGGAGCAGAGGAATGAATAAAATTCTCTTCATCGGCAGACCGTCGGCGGCGATAAGGTGTCGTCCGGGCGGTGCTTGCTGGTCGGCAGATGAGAAGGGCCGCGGACGGTGTTTCGTCCGCGGTTTTTCTTTGTCCTTTTTTGAAGAGAATCAGAATCATGCAACATTCAGAACCGAATTTCACTGCCGGGAAGATCCCGGTACAGCTTTTTCATTTTTCCGTGCCGCTTTTCTTTGCCAATGTATTGCAGGCGGCCTATCATCTGGTGGATATGATGGTGATCGGACACTTTGTCGGCAGCTCCGGCCTGGCGGCGGTCGGCAACGCATCCATGCTCTGCTTCATCATCAACAGCATCGGTATCGGCATCACGCTGGGCGGCACCGTGGAAGTCGCCCGGGCGCACGGCCGCGGCGACAGCGTGGCGGAACGGAACGCTGTCGGCACGTTGTTTGCCGTCACCGCCGCGGCTGCGTTGCCGGTCACCGTGTGCGGATTATGGTTCAGCCGGGAAATTTTTCTCCGGATGGATATCCCGCCGGAAGCGCTTCCGTCCGCCTGTGAATACATGTACATCCTGAGCTGCGGAACTTTCTGTTCATTCGGCGGCAATGCGGTTTGCGCGCTGCTGCGCGGCCTGGGGGATTCCCGCCGGCCGCTGTTGTTCATCTCGGTGGCTGCGGCGGTCAACGTCGTGCTGGATCTGTTGCTGGTCGGAGTATGGAGTCTTGGAGTTCCCGGAGCGGCCTGGGCGACGGTGGCGGCGCAGGCCGCCGCCATGCTGACCGGAATCGGCTGTTTATGGCGGCAGGGCTTTTTCCACGGCTTTGATTGGCGGAGTTTCTTCTCGGCGCGGAAGACATTGCCGGGGATTTTGAAACCCGGAATCCCGAGTGCAATGCAGATGATCGTGGTGAATATTGCGTTTCTGCTGGTGACGGGAATGTTCAACCGTTTCGGCATGGCGGAGAGCGCGGCGGCCGCGGTCGGTCTCAAGGTCAGCACGCTGGCCGGCATGCCGTGCTGGGCGGTCGGACAGGCGGTGACCGCCATGGCCGCGCAGAATATGGGCGCGGGGAAAATCGCCCGGACGGCCCGGATCTGGCGGTACGGAATCGGGCTGGGTGTGCTGTTCACCGGAATCGCCGTATTGCTGATTCAGTTGACCGCCCGGCGGATCATCGGCTGTTTTGATTCTTCGCCGGAGGTGGTGGCGTCCGGCGTGCTGTATTTGCGTATTTTTTGCTCGTTCAGCGGATTCGCCTATGCGGTGATGTACATCTCCGATTCATTTGCCACTGCGACGGGGGCGCCGCTTCTGGCGTTGTGCAATGCACTGCTGGAAGCAGTGATTCTGCGGTTGCTGCTCTGCGGTCTGCTCGGATTTTTCTGCGGCTACGGCTTTGCCGGAGTCTGCTGGGGAATGGCGCTTTCGACACTGCCACCGGCTCTGATCGGTCTTGTTTATTATCGCTTCGGTGCCTGGCGCCGAAGATGAGCAGAGAAAATCGGTCAGCGGATCAGGACCAGCTCCGGGAACCGACGGCTGTTCCGGTACGGCTCGGTGCCGGGCGGATTCAAGGTCAGGCCGGTTTTCCTGCCGTTCCGGTCATTGTCGTTGATCAGCAGGGAGAAGCGAAGTGAATTCCCCGCCTTCATTGCGATGCCGGGCAGTACTTCCGCCGGAAAGAAGAGGTCATATTGCAAGATGTTCGAGGCAGTTTTCTTCACGGTGACCCGCACGGCGGTATCGATCCCTTCCGTAGCGTTGGCCTCCCCGATGAATCTCCCTTCCGGCGCATGGTTCAGATAAGCGAAGGGGATTCCCTGCGTCGTGAGCCCGACGGTGTAGTCGCACTGATCGAAGCGCTTCGAAGCGTTTTCCCGCGCGAAGTAGATCTGAAGCGAATCGTTCTGCCAGGCGGCGGGCGGCGTGTCGGCAAAATGCAACTGGTCGTCGGTGACGATTACGGAGAGGCCGATTCCCCGCTCATTCCAGCAGCTGGCGAACTTCGCCCCGAGGTCCTCCGTGCCGGTATGCGGCTGCTGATTCCAGACCGGGCCGGGGTTCGAAACGGTGTGCCACTTCGCGTTTGCGACATCTTTGCCGTAAGTGGAAAAAACAGGTTTGCGGAGTGTTTCAACTGTGGATGAGCTCTCCCCAAAACGGAGTTCGACCGGCAGGCGGTACTCCTGCATCGACTGGAATCTTCCCGTTTTCCGGAGAAAACGGAGATGGCTTTTTCCTCCCGGGGGCAGGGTGATTTCCGCGAAGGCCGGTTCGACGGCGAAGGCGGTATGCGGTGTGACGGTGAGGCGTTCCGGCCGGTTGGTTCGGTTGGCGATGGTGACGGCGAGTTCCCGGCGACCGGAAATGGATGTGTCGAGGTAAAATGGGTTGCCGAGTCCGTGGAATTCCAGATTGGCCAGAATCGCGCGGTGCTCTTTGGTGGGCAGCCGCAGATAGAGCGGAGCGCCGCTGATGCGGACGCTTTCCGCCGTGACCCGGTTGCCGTCGGCGTCACGGACTTCAACTTCGCCGGGAATCTTGAGACTGGCGTTTGAAGCTCTATCTGCGGCGTACAGTACGGCGAGCGGTCCCTCCTTCGCTCCGGGAAAAAGGAAACAGTGAAACGCACTGCCCAGTGGAAACTCCTCTCCGCGTCCGGCGTTGGAGAGCTGTTCGATGGCGGTGTTGACGGTGCTGAAGGCTTCGAGTACCAGATTTTCCCGTCCCCGGATGCCGCTCCAGAAGTAGGCGAGTCGGAAGGGGGCCCACACCGCTCCGGCGGCGGCGTGGTGGACCAGATTGACGGCGCAGTTCGCCGCGTGATCGGATTCGGTGTCGGCAAAGTAGGGGCGCTGTGCTTCGCTGTCCATCTCCCAGACCGCGTGGTTGCGGACTCCGTAGTACGCTTCGGTGTTCCAGAGCGGAACGGGGTGTCTGGCCTGCTTGAGGGACTCACGGTATTTCGTCAGCTGTTCGAAAATGTTTCCGGTATCGGGCGTCTCATTGTAGCCGTGAAAAGAGAAGATGTCGATGGCCCCGGTTCCGCCTTCCGTAAGGAATTTGAGACCGTAATCTCCCCAGGCAACCGGTCCCAGCAGCCGGATCGGCGAATTCGCCCGGTCGATCTCCTCCCGGGCGATCCGGTAGAATTCGGCGACCTTCCGGGGCGGCATATTGGGGAAGTCCTTCCGGGGGCCGTCGCGGAACCGCCAGAGGTGCGGTTCGTTGAAGAGTTCCACTCCCTGCACGACACCGTCAAGTTTCCCTAGCATGGAACGAAGTTCATTGCGGTACGCTTCCTCCAGTTCCGGCGTGATCCGGTCCGCGACGGCGAAAGGGCTTTTCATCAATCCCGCAGTCGGCAGGCAGGCGATGAGAAAGGGGTGGAAACTGCGGAGTGACGCGAGCAGCTCCGGATCCTGTTTCAGGTCGGCGACCTCCTGGAGAAAAAAGCGGTTGAACCGCTGCTGTCGAAACCCGAGATAGCGGTGGAGAAGTTCCGGTTCCGCCCCTTTGGCGAAGGGGGCGAGGTGGGAAGCGAGCGGATTCTCCTTCAATGAAATCTTCGAAAGGTCCTTCAGCACCGCGAAGGGAAAACAAAATTCGCTTTCCCCGCTGCGCAGTGTGAGCTGAAAAACGCCGCGTCGCCCTTTCGGATTGATCTGGAACGTCCGGCGCTGATCTTCGCCCTCCGGAAAGTGGAGCGTCTCCCGCCGGAGGAGCCGTCTGCCGGAGTCGTGCACCAGCAGTTCCGCGTCGATCGGGTGTCCGGCGGAAGCCCGGAGCTCCAGCGTCGCGCTCCGGTCCTCTTCGGAAATGATGTTCCTGCCGAGAAACCCGAATTTCACCGGCTCCTGCTCAAAATCCTCCGCGTTGCCCGCCACCACCCGGACCCGGTCGATGATGAGCGGGGCATCCTTCACGTCGATCCGCAGATAGCCCCGGTTGAACCGGGAGCGTGGCAGCGTGCCGGAGAAGGCACAGGTCTGATCGTTTCCGGCGAGGATGAAGTCGTGTGCCGTGTACTTCCAGTTGCCGTCCAGCAGAAAGACCCGGCAGCGTGCGGGGGCGGCGGTTGCGCTTTTCATGCGGAGCAGAATCGTGTACTCCCGCTCCGGAATCACCGGGAACGCGGCGCTGGTGAGACGGGTGCCGGGATACACCGTCAGCGTATCGTTCTCCCAGTGCGGCGGCCGCCATGCCCGCAGTTCCCGGAGGACGGCGGGAGTTCCCTTCACAAAGGTGTCCTCCGGGGCGAAGAAACTCCAGCCGTAGGTGCCGGAGAAGAAGTCCGGATTGAGGACTTCGTTGCGTTTGGCCTGCGCGGCGGAGGTTTCCGGCTGCAGGTATTTCACCTCCATCCGGCCGATCAGAAGAGTCTTCCCCGATTCGAGATCGATGCGCGGCCAGAAGTCGGCGGCATGCTGGATGCGGTCGGGCAGCCGGTCGGCGCGCAGTGTGAATTTACGCCAGGAATCGGTGACTTCAAAACTTTTCCGGTTCATCCACTTATATTTGTCTCCCAGCAGAAAGAGCGTCATCTGCGCGCGCTCTTTCTGTTCGCATTTCGCCCAGACCGAGAATTCGATCGACCCTTTCGACGGTAGCGGATAATGACTGCCCTGCAGAATGGCGCGTTTTTCCCCCGCAGTGAATTGAAAGGTCATGGCGCCACCTTCCATGACCGGTTGAGCCACCAATCCCACGGCAACAGGCAGTGCGGCCGGATATGGATGCCAGCAGCCGGGATAGTCTCCCGCTCCCCCATGCAGGTATCCGTCGTCCGGCAGAAGGTTGCGGTTGAATTCGACCGGGAACTTCATCAGCCGGGCATTGCGGAACTGGACGGCGTCGATTTTCCCTTGTGACTGATGTTCGCTGAGAAGGAGCCGTACCCGGCCCGATTGCTTCAAAGTAAAGCAGAACTCCTGAGAACTCCAGCTGCGGTTGGCCGCGAGCGGGCGTGGCTCCATGAGGGCGGAGGCGCCCGGGGTGAGGTTTTCCACCCGGGCGGAAAGAAGCGCATTTGGTGCGGAGGCTTTCGTCAATAGATCGATCCGGACGGCATAGTTGCCCGGGGCGAGTTCCGTGTCAAACGAAACTGCGCCGCGCAGCCGGCCGGAGGCCCCGGGCGTCAGGATTCCAGCATCTGCGACGGAGCCGGTGGCTGTCACCAGTCCGGCAAGCATCAGGAGAAAGATATATATTTTTCGTTTCATGGGAATGGATTTCGTTGAGCAATATCCGATTACTGGGCGGGAAGTTCCGTGGCGGGCACGGAATACGTTTTGAAGAAATACCGGCGGGAAAAACGGGTGACAAGCTGTTTTCTACATGCGGCAGCCTCCTTTCTGCTGGGGTGAGCGGAGAGTCTAGAGTTCGAGTTTCCAGTAGTATTTTTTCTCGGAGCCCACGCCGTTGTAGAGCGCGGCGCGGCTCATCCAGCCGGCGTGGCCGTCGGACCAGCTCACGTTGATGCCGCCGTTGTGGCGGTTGCCGATCCACTCCATCCAGTCGGGGGAGGTGAGGTTGTGGGTGAGAACGTGCTGGTACTGCCAGACGCTGGAGGAGGGCGCGTAGTCGGAGGTCTCCCCGTTGAGCAATGTTTCGCTGGCGGGTTTCCGCTTGATGTCGCTGAGCTTGTGGGGATTTTTCCAGGGAGGATTGGCTTTCCCGAATCCCCAGCCCGCCTTGTAGTCGTACAGATAGGAGATTCCGTAGCTGTAGAGGGTGGCGCGGTTGTACTCCGCCACCGGCGTGGAATCGCAGAAGAAGATGCGGCTGGTCCACCCCTGCACCAGCAGCCGGTTGGTGGCGGTCACCTTGCCGGAGCTGTCGTAGAGCGGTTCCGCGAGCGTGACGCCGATGTAGCGGGCGATCTGAATCCGCCACATGTAATGGCCCGCCATACTGCTGTCTTCCGAGACCGGCATGAAGCCGCGGTTGTCGTCGGAGTACTGGAAGAATCCGAAGGCGTGCTGCTTGATGTTGTTCAGGCATTTCGCACTTCTGGCCCGCTCCCGCGCCGCGTTCAGGGCGGGCAGCAGGAGCGAGGCGAGGATGGCGATGATCGCGATGACGATCAAAAGTTCGATCAGGGAGAAATTTCGGTGGATTTTTCTGTTTCTGTTCATGATGTTTTTCTCCGGGTCAGCGGGGTTATTGAAGATCTGCCAGGGCGGTTTTCCGGATCACCAGCCGGTTGGGAATGAACTGGAGGAGGAGTGAGCCGTCCGGATTGCCCAGCTGCCGGAGCAGCAGAGCTGCGGCGGCCGCCGCCTCCTCGGAAAGAGGGTAATCCACCGAGGTTACGGTAGGTTCCGGCCAGAAGTGGACGCCGTGCGATTCGAAGTTGTCGTATCCGACCAGTTCATAGTCGCGCATATACTGAAGTCCGGCATCCGACAGCGCGCCGGTCAGCCGCCAGGTGATGAGGTCCGAGCAGGAGAAGAGCAGCCGTCCGCGGCAGCGTTCGATCAGTTTCCGGTCGAGTTGATAGAGCTCTTCGCCCGCGCCGAATTCGCGGCACTCGATTTCAGCGGGCTGGTATCCCGCCCGCAGTGCTTCGCGGAGGAAGGCGTTTTTGCGGATGTTTCCATTGGGATGGTTGAGGTAGAGAACCATCAAGCTCGCATAATGGCGGTGCGCCTTCCGGAAGATTTCCCGGATTCCGGGCACATGGTTGACGATCACCTGCGAGGCCTGCAGATCCCATTGTGCGCCGGATTGAAACACCACCACCGGAATTCCCAGCTGTTCAACGATGGAGCGGCAGGTTTCCTCCAGCAGTGCGGCGCCGGAGAGCAGCAGACCGTCGAGACGGCGGAAGCAGTCGATGCCGGCGCGCGGTGCAAGGTAGGCCTCTGTCGGAATGTAGCGGATTTGACACCCCTCTTTTCGGAGGAGGTCCACCGCCTGTTCTCCGGCGGCGGCCAGAATCTGTTTCACTTTGGAGTCGCGCTCCTGCTGGCGGTCGTACAGGGTGCAGCCGATGAGGAAGCTGCGTTTTGCGTCGGTGGAGAGGTTGACGAAGCTCCCGCTCCCCTGCCGGCGGCAGACGATCCCTTCCGTGACGAGATGGTTCAGGGCGGAGTTTGCGGTCTTGAGGGAAACGTTGTACTGCTCCGCAAGCCTGGGGGCGGAGAGGAGCGGCGTGCCGTGCGGGAATTTCCCCCGCAGGATCTCTGCACGGATTTTAGCCGCCACGTTCAGGTATTTGATTTGCCGTTTTACTGCGTTCATCGACTCCTCCGGTTGCCGCCGGCATGTATTGCTGCCGTCTGCTGTAATTATACCCGGAAACACCGGAAAAAACAATGGGGATCGCCTGAGAAAAATTTTTTTGAGGAGGAAAACGGCGAAATCTCCGGTTCAAAGTCATTCCCAACTTATTCCTTATCCCGCCGGGGGGGGAGTCGGCCGTGAATGCTTTTTTTCTCAAAAGTGGAGATTTCAGAGAGATAAGGGGGGCTCCCGGAGCTGTCGGCTTGAAAAAAACGGTGAGAAATGCTATATTCCTGCTGATCTGCAACCGGAAACAGCGAATTTTTATGTAGGTATCGAACGGCGTGTGAGGAATGGAAATTGAAACTCATCATTCAGATCCCCTGCCTTAATGAGGCGAAGACACTGGGAATTGCTCTGGCGGTACTCCCCCGTTCCGTTCCGGGGATCGACAAGGTTGAAATCCTGATCGTGGATGACGGTTCCACCGATGACACCGTTGCGGTGGCGCGTGCTGCCGGGGTGGACCACATTGTGCGGCACCCGGCCAATTTCGGTCTTGCGCGCGCATTCATGACCGGCCTTGACGCATCGTTGAAGCTCGGGGCCGATATCATCGTCAATACCGATGCGGACAATCAGTACTGCGCGGCTGACATACCTGCGCTGGTTGCGCCGATTCTGGAGGGGCGGGCGGAATATGTGATCGGCACTCGGCCGATTGCCCGGATCGAACACTTCTCGCCGGTTAAGAAATTTCTCCAGAAACTCGGCAGCTACGTGGTGCGCCGGATTTCCGGGACCCAGGTCGAAGATGCTCCGAGCGGATTCCGGGCTCTTTCGCGGGATGCGGCGATGCGGATGAACGTTTTCAATCGTTACACCTACACGCTGGAAACCATCATTCAGGCCGGATACAAGAATATTCCGATTCTCTGTGTTCCGGTCCGGGTAAATGCCGATCTGCGTCCGTCCCGGCTGGTCAAGAGCGTACCGCGTTACATTCAGCGTTCCATCTTCACGATGATCCGCATCTTTGTGGTCTACCGGCCGTTCAAATTCTTCTTTTCAATCGGAACCGTCTTTTTCCTAGTCGGCTTCCTGCTGGGTTGCCGGTTCCTCTGGCATTGGCTGGCAGGCGGGGGGCGGGGAATGACTCAGTCGCTGATTCTGGCGGCCGTTCTGATGCTGATGGGAACGGTGTTCAGTATGATGGCATTCATTGCTGACCTTCTCTCCGTCAATCGACAGCTGCTGGAGGACATCCAATACCGTCAGCGGAGAAATTGCTTTGATCCAATGTTGCCTTGTGAAGAAAAGATGCAGAAGAAAGCCTGACATGGATCAACTGCTCTTGAAAACCAGAACTTTTTTTGCCTCTCCCCGTTGTGTGCTGGGGCTTGCTGTCGGAATCGGCGTGATATCAACGGCGCTTTTGATGATCGTGTCGCCCGTTTATTATCGCGATTCGGTTGTTTACATGTCGATGGTCAGTGGTTTTCTGGTTGGTGACTGGAGGCATGCATTTGATGTTGCCATGACGCCGCTGCTCCCCGCTCTGGCAGGAGTGCTTGCTCGTTTGGGCATTCCGATTCCGGAAGCGACGACTCTGGTCAGTTGTCTGTTCTGTGTTCTCGCGGTATTTCCGATTTACGGCCTGCTGACCTTTTTTATGGAGCGGAAATATGCGGCCTGGGGGGCGCTGTTCTTTGCCCTTATGCCGAGAGTCATTCGGTATGGCATGGCGCCGTTGCTGGATTCCGGAAGATGGCTTTTTGTTCCACTGGCATTGTATTTGATTTTCTGTTTCATCAAAAGCAGGAAATATGCAACATTGTGTTGGCTTGGAATGACATTTGCGGCACTTTGTCTGGTGAGGTCCGAGGGGGTGGTCTACATGGCCATCTTTCTGGGCTTTATGGGACTGATGCTGCTTCAGGCGGATAAGTGGAAATTTTCATTTCGATGGATCAGTCGCTTTCTACTCTATTTGCTGGTTGTCACGGGGATCTGCCTGATTTTCTGTCTGCCACGCCTGATTCAACTTCAACAGGTCACCGGGTATCCCGCGCTCGATACCCGGCAGACCTGGGCCGTTCGCGGTGTCTGTCACCGATTTGCGGTGTGGACGGGAATCGAGGATTCCACGTCAGGCAGACCAGTAAAAGCCAGTTCTACAACGTATGGCAGCATCAATGATTTTGATTTTGCCTGGATTATGAATCCCAAGTTTGAAAAACGTTTCTGGAACAACGTGGTGACCGGATGCTACATCCCTTATTTGATTCTGGCGCTCCTGGGAATATTTTTGCTTCTGCAGCACCGAAAGTGGACATTTGGACACACAATCATGTTGTTGCTGTTTGCTGCGAATACGATTGTATTTTTCATCATGCGCTCCGCAGCCGGAAGATATTTTTATATCAATGCGCAATTTCTCATGCCGTTTACCATATATGGATTTTGTGAGGTATTGACGATCATCAAAAAAGCTCCGAAGAAGTATCGTCTGGAGTATTTTGTGGGGGTGGCGCTTCTGACGGTTGGGATTCTTCAGCTCTGGAATGGTCTCGACAATTTGAATCCATCGAAAAATGACTATTTCAAAGAACTGGGGCTGAAATTGGCCGAATGGCAGAAAGGAATTAGTCCGAGATCGGGGACCAGGTGTATCAATCTCTTGACTATTGGCGTTGATTATGGCTGGGGGGTTTATTCCGGAACGAATTCCCATGCTTACACCTCGCGTTCCATTGACAAAACGTGGACGTTGCGGGAAATTGCGGAGAAGGGATTGCCTACTGATCTCACGAGTTACATTTCGGAAAATGTCGATGGATATAAGCAACTTTTACCCGACCTGATTGTGGTTGCGGAGCCTGAAGAGGTTTCCCCTGCTCTTATCGCTGAAATCCGGGCGCTTGACGGAGTCCGCCAGTTGCGCTTCACTGAAAAAGATAAGGCCTGGTTCTTTCAATTACGGCCTGATGGTGACAGGTCATTGTGAGGATTGAGGTTATGGCCGTAAAAAAACGTATTTTGATTTTCACTTCTTCTTTTCCGAGTCCGCGTAATCGGATATCCGGGATCTTCGTTGAAGATCTGACGAAAGCACTTTCCGCTCATTTTGATGTGGTGGTGCTGGCACCGGCTCTGCCGGGTGTTGACCATTGCGAATATCGGGATGGCATGAAGATTCTGCGTTTTCGACAGGGAATCGGCGGCATCTGTCTGGCCGGCTCTCCCGGCGGAATTCTTCCTGCTCTGAAACGGAATCGATTCCTGCTGTTCTGGCTGCCGTTTTTCCTCGCCCTGGAACTTTTTGCGCTGATGCGAACGGTTCGTGAGGAAAAAATTGATCTGATTCATGCTCACTGGTTGCTGCCCCAGGGGTTTCTGGCTGCCATTTACAAAACAGTATTCAACCGCCGGCTCCGTCTGCTTGTGACCTGTCATGGTTCTGATCTGCTGAAGGTCAATGGAAAATTGTTGGGATGGATGAAGCGATATTCTCTTTGCCATGCAGATACGGTTACCGTTGTCAGCGAGCTGCTTCGCCGGAAGGCAGAGGCCCTTGGGAACAGAAAAAGTCATGTGTTGCCGATGGGGGTGGATACCCGGCTGTTTTCTCCGGAGGCCGCCACTCCGGATTTTCGGGCCCGGCTTGGATTGAAGCGAAACGTGATTCTATTCGTCGGTTCATTAATTGAACTTAAAGGGGTCCGGGCTCTGGTGGCTGCGATGCCGGAAGTGATTCGAAAGGAACCTGATACATCACTGCTTCTGGTCGGTGGCGGAGAGTTGGAACAGGAGTTGAAGTTTGCCGTACAGAAAAGCGGACTGGAGGAACACGTGGTTTTTGCCGGGGCGCGGGTTCATTCGGAACTGCCGGAGTTTTTTGCCGGCAGCGATATTTTCATATTACCCAGTTTTTCCGAAGGATGGCCGCTGGTTGTAATGGAGGCTTTGAGCTCCGGACTGACGGTGGTGGTTTCCAGGTTGCCGGTTTTCATGGAACATCCGGACCGTGATAAACTGTTTCTGACCGTAACCGCCGGGGATTCCCGGGATATTGCGGAGACTCTGATCAGGGCACTTCATATGCGATCTACTGCTGCCCGGAAACAAGGACGCGCTTATGCGGTTCGTGAGTTTGATCTGGCTGTGGTGGGGGCGCGTTATACGAAATTGATCAACGAATTGCTGTGAGGTGGAGTTCTCGGCAGAATCACCGGGGCGGCTGTTTCGTTGAGGAAATAAACATGAAATACATCAGCACCAGATATATCGATGGCAACAGAGGAGATCTGCTTAGCCGGTATGGCATTCTTTCCGGCCTGCAGGAACTCGGTTTGCTGGATGAGGTTGCCGTAATGGCGTTGCGACCGGAACATACTGCTGGTTTGAATTGCTGGAAACTTCCTTACGGCAGACTTTACAATACATTTCTCCCGCGCTCCAGCTGGCCGTATTTCCGGAAGTCGAAAGCGGTGATCTGGACTGGCGGTTTGGATTTATGTGATGACTCCAGTATCTTGAAGCTTGCGTATCTCCTGTTTAATTTTGTCCTGTACAGAATTCTCGGGCTTGAAATCATTGTTTTGAATCAGGGTGCGGGTCCTGTCAGAACCAGGCTGGGTATGTTTCTGGTCAAAGCGGTCCTGAGATGCGTCAAAACGTTTGTTGCTCGTGATGAAGGCAGCTTCCAATTGCTTGGAAATATTGCTCCCCGTTTGGATTTGCGACTGTCGTTTGATGGAATTTTTGCAGGAACGTTCCACCCTCGAAAGCCGGATGTTCCCAGGTTGAATGAATTTTTCAGAAATGCGGAAGGACGCATGGTGATCGGAGTGAATATTCGACAGTGGTTCCATTTTTCTTGCAGCATTCTGCCGAATCATTTGAAAAGAGGGGTTTCCCGGAAGGACCTGGATTGGCGGATGCGGAAGTTTCTTGAATGTTCGATTGAATCTGTAAAGGAGATCAGAGCTCGGTATAACGCAAAGGTTATTTTGATTTCCGCCTATGAGTTCAATAGCAGCCCGAGTAATGATGAACTGCCGTTTCTGATCAGAATGAAGGAGATGCTGAAAGATGATGATGATGTGATGGTCACTGATTTCCCGCTGACCCTGTCGGAGTATCTTTTCCTTATTTCAAAACTCGATTTGATGATAGGAACCCGCCTCCATTGTGCGTTGGCTGCGCTGCGGATGAATGTGCCAGCGATCAATTTGAACTATACTTTGAAAGGACGGGATATTTTTCGTGATCTGGGGCTGTCCGAGTATATTGTGGAGCTTGTCGATTATATCGAAAAACCGTCTTTACTGCTTGAAAAGATTGATTTGCTTATTGAGGACAAGACGATCAGGGAGAAAATCCGGGAACGGGTGAACCAGGCCGTTCAGGCGAATCATTCTATGTACGAAAGCTTGCTGTCTGTCGATTCGTGATGGGGGGGCGGATCGGCAGAAAAAGTCATCGCGGCTGTGGTCTGCAGCTCTGATGAGCACATTGAGATTATGGAGTCTGCCGCTGAAATGAGTATCGGGAAGAAAAACATCATCAATATGTCTTCCTATCTGTTCACCATTGTACTGCTGATCGTCATCTTCAAGATTTTCATCAGACAGGAACAGTTGGAACTGTTGGTGAAGATCAGACTGGAAGCCTGGGTGTTGTTTACGTTGTTTGTCCTCATTAACTATTCATTGGGGGGATTGCAATACCTCTGCATGAAGAAGCAATATGGGATCAGTCTGGAAAAGAAAGATATTGTCTTGCTACCAGTCGTGATGAATCTGTGGAATTATATCATTCCAATTCAAGGGAGCGCTGTTTTCTTTACATTGTTTCTGCGGCATAAGTATCGGGTGAAGGTTGCGGACAGTTTTTCCGTTACCATATTTCTGTACCTGGTGACGCTGGTTTTTTCCGGCATTTTCGGCCTGGTTTTCTCTTTTTACTATGAGCTAGGTTTTTCTCTTTTTGCTTTGATTTCCATTCTTTTTCTACTGAATCCACTGCTGATTGTCGTCGGATATCGGATTTTGCGGCACGTTCCTGACGTCAGGAATCATTTTTTTCTTGCAGTTTTTAAATTTACCGAAAGAGTTGTCGGGAATTTAACCTCCTTGTGGTTGGATTATAAAAACACTGGAATCATTTTCCTGCTGTACATTCTGCGGACGATTGTGGTGGTTTTCTGGTTCATGCTGATTGCGAAGGAGCTTGGCTATCATGAGGTTACTTTTTTCGCTCTACTTCTTTTGAGTTTATGGAGAAACGTCTCTCTGGTACTGAAATTCACGCCCAATAATCTGGGGATCATGCAGATTGTCTCCGGCACATTGTTTGCCCTTATTCACTTCCAGCCGGAGCAGGGGGTCATGATTTCTCTCGTGGCATCAGCTTCATCTCTGATTGTTGCCGTTACAGTTGGGCTTGCAGGAAATTTTTATTATTTTCACTCCTGGTCCAGAGAGGGGTTATCTCACGGCGAAATAGATTGAATCAAAATGATTATCCCCGGAACGGCAACATGAGGTGAAAAACGAGTTGCATTGTCCTGGAAAGAATGAAAATTCTGCCTGATGCCGGGAAACTGCACCTTGAGAAGCATGATTTTGAAAAGTTTCCGAACAATTCGAGTACTTCTCTTTCTCAGTCTTTTTGTTCTTTGCAGGACAATTATTGAAGAAAGATCGATCTGGAGTTTGGAAGTTGCCGCTGTTCCAGTTTGCCGATTACAATTCTGGAAAAATTCATTCGGAGTCTGTTATTGCAGCATCAAGTCATCTGGAAAGTCCGGAATAATGGTTTCGCAGGGAATGAGATTGCATTCTCTGCTCAGGAAAAAACATCAGCTGGAAACAATAGAAATTTTTCACATCATTTGAAAAACATGGGCAATTTTCACGCCGAATATCCGTTAATGGAAAAACAGGTGTTGAATTATGCCGGAATTGCCGGAAGCTGAAACAATCGGGCGCGCTTTGAAACGCGCCCTCGTCGGACGGAGAATCACCGAGGTTCGTGTCTTTTCGCCCGCGATGCGCGAACCGCTCACGCCGCTGCTCGATGCGGAGCTGCCGGGACGGCGGTTCGTCGATGTGCGCCGCCGCGCCCGCTACGTCATCGCGGAGCTCGACGACGGCCGCGCGTTGCTGATGCATTTCGGCATGTCCGGCGTGGTCCGGGTCGAACCGGCCACGGTTCCGAAACGGAAGCATGAACATCTGTTTCTCGTGCTGGATGACGGCCGTGCGTTCCGATTTGAATGTACCCGCCGCTTCAGCGTGTGCAAACTCTGCTCGCTGCCGGAGCCGGGCGGCTGTCCTCCGGAACTTGGTGGAATCGGCGTGGAACCGCTCACCGACAAGTTCGATGAAGAGTACCTTTTCAGGGGTTCGCGTTCCCGGCATTGCGCGGTGAAATGTTTGCTTATGGACAATGCCGTCGTCGCCGGAATCGGCAACATCTATGCCGCGGAGACGCTTTTCGCCGCCGGAGTGGATCCCCGGCGCGAAGCGGGCAGTCTGACGCGGAACGAGTGCGGCCGGATCGTCCGTGAGGCGAAGCGGATTCTTTCCCGGGCGATCGAACTGGGAGGAAGTTCCATTTCCGATTTCCTCAACGTCGATGGTTCGGAGGGGAAATTCGCACAGGAGCTGCAAATTTACGGTCGGACTGGAAAATCCTGCCTCCGATGCGGCGGAACGGTACAGTGCGTGCGGCTCGGCGGCCGAAGCTCCTGTTTCTGCCCGCACTGCCAGAAGTAGTGTGACGCGCGAAACAAGGCGTTTTGTTTTGTGCAGACTTGAAATTTCGGATTTCCGGAGTATTATTAATAAAACAGGAGTGAGCAGTTGAAAGATCTGCGGAATGCGATCGGCGCAATGTGCGCGGTCCCTATGCCGGGAATTACCGCGCTGCATGCGGTCGCGGGAGAACTTCGTGCTGCCGGGCGCCATGTGCGCTCTCTGACGTTCGAAAACCCCCGCTTTGAAACACCGTGTGCCATTCGCCGTCGCTGCGTGGAGTTTCTCGAGCAGAGCGGCGTCGGCGGCACCCCCGCTGCCGGTTTGCCGGAACTGCGTTCCCGGGTGGCTGACAAGCTCAGCGGTCAAAACGGAATCCCCTGTTCTGCGTTGAATGTGGTGATCACCCCGGGAGAACGGTTTGCCCGGTTTGCGGCGGTTGCCGCGTTGTGCGGTCCCGGTGACGAAGTGATTGTGCCGGTGCCGTGCCGTCCGGAGTACCGTGCGCTGATCCATGCGTCGGGCGCTACCTGTGTTGAACTGCGTACCCGCCGGGAAGATGGGTTTGAACTTGACCCGGAGGCTCTGGGGTCCGCGGTGTCCGGGCGGACACGGTTGCTGATTTTAAATACGCCTTCGTATCCGGCGGGAACGGTTTACCGCCGGGAAACGCTCGAAGCCGTCGCGGAAATTGTTGTGCGAAGCAATTTCATGGTGCTGGCAGACGAAGCTCTGAAATCGTTCTGTTACGAACCGGAGCAGCCGCATGTGAGCTTTGCCTCGCTGTCAACGGAGGCCGCGAAGCGGAGCATCACGGTCGGCGGATTTTCCGCCGGCTGCTGTATGGAGGAGCACCCGGTCGGTTTTGCGGCTGCTCCGGAATGGCTTTCCGGCCGGATTATCGCACTGCAGCAGTGCATCTGCTGCGGCGCCTCGGTGGTGGATCAGCATTGTGCGCTCGCCGCCCTGGAAATGCCGGCGCAGGAGGAGTTGGTCGATTTTCGTCGGGCGGTTGCCGCGAATCGAGACCGACTCTGCCTGAAACTTGAAGGGGTGCCCGGTCTGGAGGTGTTCCGTCCGGCGGGCGGACTCTCTCTGCTTTGCGGAATTGCCGGATTCGGCATGAAATCGGAGTTGTTCTGTGATCGGCTGCTGCGGGAGGAGCTGCTGGAGGCGGTTCCCGGGCGGGAGTTCGGCACGGAAGGGTATATCGGCCTTGCGTTTGCCTGTCCGGCGCCTTTTCTGGAAGAGGCCGCCGGCGGTCTGGCCGCGTTCTGCGGAGGATTGTTCCGCAGGGGATTGAACAAGGAGGATTGAGTTATGAAACGCGCTGTTTGGTTTCTGTCGGCGGCGGTGGCGATGGTCGTGTTGGCGGGAGGATGTGCTTCCACGGCGGGCGATGGAGCGGATAAACCGCGCCCCGAAGTGATGTCGGGGATGGGCCACGAGGAGGCGGAAAAACTTGCCGCGGACTACATTGCCGGATTTGTTGCTTCGTTGAAGGAGAATGATTTCGATAAACTCAAGGCGGTGATTCCCGCCGATTCCAAGACGAAGGTGACGCCTGAGATGTTTCAGCAAATGCGCAAGGAGCTGACTGAAACGATGGGAAATCTGGTTGATGCCCGTTTTGTGACGGACCTCGACAAGAGCATCGTACGGGATTATGTGTGGAAGTTCTCGTTCGAAAAGACTCTCACCGACGGGCCGGCAAAGGGGCGGAAGGTACGCCACGAACTCTTCTATATGGTCCGGGTCGGACGCCTTGACGGGAAATATGTGATTGCAGGAACCGGTTTCCGGCTTTGAGGCGCGCGGCGGACAGAGAGAGCATTTAGAACAGTGAGGTGAACGATGAAAACTTTGACGGAAAAGCAGAAGAATATCCTGGAATTCATCGAGGAGTTTCTGGATCGGGAAGGCATGGCGCCGACGGTGTATGAAATCGCCGATAATTTCAATATCAAGACTTCGACCGTTTTTGCGCACCTGAGGGCTCTTCAGCGCAAGAAACAGCTTTCCCGCAGTTCCAAGGCGCGCAGCATCAGTCTGATGTCCCGGATGCGGGGTGCCCGCGGTGTGCCGCACGGAGCATTGATGATTCCGCTGCTCGGGCGGGTCAATGCCGGCGCCCCTGCGGAAAGCCTTGAGTACAAGGAGGGAGAGGTGTGTGTCACATCCGCCCAGGTCAACGACTATCCGGCGGAACAGCTTTTTGCGCTCCGTGTACAGGGAGAGAGTATGCGCGATCTCGGTATTTACGACGGCGATGTGGTGATTGTCGCTCAGACCGGAACCAAGCCGCGTCCCGGCGACATTGTCGTTGCCCTGGTGCAGGGCAACGAAGTGACGGTCAAGAGCTTCTTCCCGAAGACCGGCGGGAGGATCGAACTTCGTCCGGCCAATCCGGAGTATGATGTGCAGATCTACCCTGCGGATGAGGTTTCGATTCAGGGGCGGGTGATCGGGCTGCAACGGAAATATTGAAGCTGTTTTCTCCTGATCTTGTGCGGAATTCCATCGGGATTCCGCTTTTTTTTGCTTGAAAGGCGGGGAGGGCTCCTGCGGAGCCTGTGTGCGGAGGCTGCGGCAACGCTTTCTCGCATCGGGCTCGTGTTCTGATGAAACTTCCTCCGGAAGGCGCTTGCAATCAGCAGTCGATATGCTATAGTAATTCAAAAGGTTTTACTTTAATTTGTCACAAAAACATTCCAAGTCGGGGGAGAGGGGCGTAAATACGGGAAGGGCATGAAAGAGTGATTCCCGGTTGGAGAACTCCAATTTCATGGAAGTGGTTGAGCAGAAGGAGTAAAACGTGCTTTACGTCTTTTACAGAAGCTACTGGAATGTGAATGTAAGCAGATCCATATCAACGATTTTGTTGATTCTTTTTCTCTCCCTGGGGCTCTTTCTGCTCCTCCTGGGCGCGTGTTCCACTTATGAAAAGGAGCTCTATTTGAACTTTCACAACGGTCGCTTTCGGCAGGAGAAAAGTGTTTTTCATCTCTTCCCCGTCGGTGTGGTGGAGGGGCAAAATGAAGTTGTGTTGAAATACTTTTCGCCGGCAAACCGAAAACTGCTGCCGGACCAGTGGATCCATATAAGGACCCTCTACCGTGACAGCAGATGGCATGTCAGGTCCCAGGATGGCAGGGGCGCGGCGATCCTGAAGATCATTCAGGAGTGCAACCTGTATTGCGATCAGCTTTCCGATGAGGATACCGCATATGTGCGTCAGGTGCTGATGAAAATTTTAAATACCGCCTCGGAAGCTGATTCCGGCAATATGGCCAGGGCGTTGGAGGCGAGAATCCGTTCTGCCGTCGAATCTGATTTCAACTCGGAGCCGGGAAAAAAACGGCGGCATTTTTCTGATCCGACGGAGAAAACGGCGCCGTCCTCCGGGGCCCGCTGCTCTTCTGAAATGGGTGTGCAGCGGTGCGCCGCGCCTCTTTGAGCGATCGGAGAGGTCCCGGCCGATGTCCTGTTTTTCTCCTGCCTGCGGAGCGGGACCGGTTGCAAATGAGGCGCTCCGTGGTACATTATGCGGAGAACATACTGATGACGAGGTTATTTTGAAACATCAATTCAATTCGCTGGAGCGCCGGGTGATCCGCAGTTCGATCGACTGGTCCGGGGTGGGACTGGCGCTCGATCAGTTTCTTGCCGGACGCTTCACCTACCGTTCGCTGGAGGAGTGGCGCGAACGGATCCGCTCCGGTGAGATCCTGCTCAACGGAACCATGGTCGAACCGGAGCGCCGCCTGGAACTCCACGATTGTGTCGAATATTTCCCGGGTGACTTGCCCGAACCGGAGGCCGATCTCCGTTACCGAATCGCGTATGAGGATGAAACAGTGCTGGTGGTCGACAAATCCGGCAACCTCTGTGCTCACCCCTCCGGACCGTTCTTTCGCCACACGCTCTGGCATCTGCTTTCGACCCGGTTCGGCCAGATCCATCTGGTAAACCGGCTGGACCGGGAGACCTCCGGTCTGCTGCTCGTGGCGAAGAATTCCAGCGCCGCCGCGAAACTCGGCCGCCCGGGCTGGCCGGTGCGCAAGGAATATCTCGCTCTGGTTTTCGGCCGGTTTGAACAAGAAGTTGATGCCGCCGGATTTCTGGTGCCGGATACAGAGAGCGCGGTCCGCAAGAAACGGCGGTTCGTTGCCGGAGAACGCCCCCCGGCGGGTGCGGTCCACCCGGAATCAGCCCGGACTCTGCTCGCACCGGAAGAGGTAGGAAAGAGGTTTTCTCTGGTGCGCGCCGTGCCGGTGACCGGGCGGCTTCACCAGATCCGCGCAACGCTCTTCTCTCTGGGATTTCCACTGGTCGGCGACAAACTCTACGGACCGGATGAGAGGCTCTTTCTCAAACTTCGTTCCGGAGAGATCACCGCCGCGGACCGGGAGAAACTGATCCTGCCGCGTCAGGCGCTCCATTCCACATTGCTCGAATTCCGTCATCCGGTCTCGGGGGAGGTCGTCACGGTCAAATCTCCGCTCCCGGAAGAATTTGCGCTTGTAAATGATGCGGGGTGATGTATATTAGTGAGCAATCCCGATACATTCGGGCAATCTTGAAACAGGGAGGAGTCTGGAAAATGAAAAAAAGTTTTCTGTCGCTGGCCGTTATGGCGCTGTGTGTGTGCTGCGCCGTTGCGGCGGAACCCGCAGCCCCGGCCGGGACGACGCAGCAGCCGACCGTCGCCGAAGCGCCGCGTGATTACGACTGGACCTTCATCGCCTTCTCTTTCGGCACCGACATTCCTGCCGACGCGGCGACGACCAGCGTCTACGGCGTGAAGATCGGGATTCCCGCCAGCGGCGGCCCGGCGCCGGTCTATGGTGTCGAAGGGTCCATCCTCTATGCCGGAACCGATGAGGTCAACGGCGTGCAGGCAAGTCTGATCACCACGGACTCGAAGAAGACGACCGGACTGCAATTCTCGCTGGTCAACTTCTCGGTCAAGGTCGCCGGTCTCCAGCTCGGGATCGTCAACATCGCCGACGACGAGGCGTTTCAGCTCGGGATCGTCAACATCATCCGGAACAGCCCGATGCCCTGTCTGCCCATTGTCAACGCGTTTTTCAAATAGTCCAGAAGAGGAGTTGAATCCATGAAGAAATTTCTGTTGACGGCGGCCGCGCTCTGCGGCGTTGCCCTGATCTCCGGCGCGGCGGAAAAAGCCGCGGCAGCTGCCACCACTCCGGCTCCGGTTGAGCCGAAAGTCACCGCCCCCGCGCAATGCGAGGCGGAACAGCTTCGCCCGCTTTCGCAGTGGACTCCGTTTCAGATCGTCTTCTTCCCGAACGTTCCCAATGCCACCTGGAATTCGAATGTCTTCGGGATCAAGACCGGTCAGCCCGCCTCCGGCGGCATCGGCCGGGTTTTCGGGCTGGAGGCGTCGTGGGTCTACTCCGGCACCGACCACATCAAGGGAATTCAGGCCTGCTGGGTCCACAACCAGAACAAAACTTTCGACGGGTTGCAGTCCTCGTTTGTGAGCTGTCTCAACTTCGAGCGTTTCAACGGCATTCAGGCGACGCTGGTCTTCTGCTACGCGGGAGACTACAACGGGCTGCAGGCCAGTCTGGTCAGCATGGCCGGGAACCTCCGCGGCGTGCAGGCCGCGCTCGGATTGAACATTTCCGGTGACGTCACCGGCTTCCAGGCCGCGGGCGTCAACATCGTCAACGGCACCTTCACCGGCGTCCAGTGCGGGCTCTACAGCCAGGTGGAGAAGTGCAACGGTCTCCAGCTCGGACTGGTCAACATCTCCGGCGGCAAGGGGATGCAGTTCGGCCTGATCAACTACATCGAGGACGCCTGGATCCCGGTGATGCCGATTCTGAACTTCTCGTTCTGATCGCCGCTTGAATTGTCACGTTGTGCCGGGAGTGTGTGCTCCCGGCTTTTTCCATAATCACGATGGAGGAAACGATGTCAGAACCGGATGAGGTCGATCCGCAGCTCCGGCTGCTGCTGCAGGAGGCGGAAGCCTCCGGGGTTCCGGAGTATCCCGATTACGTCCGGGGGGACAAATGGGGATTGGCTGTCGGATTCGTCATGCTGGTTTTCGGCGTGGTGCTGATTCTGCTCTCCGGACCGCTTGCCGGATTCTGGGAGCGATTGTGGCGTTTCAGCCTCATTCTCCTCGGAGGTGTCGTGGTTGCCGCTCTCCTCGCCTGGGCGGTCGGTGCGTTCCGGCCGCAGAAGTTCTGATGACGACCCTCTCCTTCGATGCCGGAACCCTGACGCTCGACGGATTCGAAGCGGGAGTTCCGGAATCTCTCCGCCCTCTGTTGCGGTACGACGAACGTACCCGCAACTGGCGCGCCCGCGCCTGTGATTACGCTTCGCTGGTCATCACCATGCAGACCGCAAAGGTGAGCTTCGTCGACCGCGCCCGCGCCTTTGCTCCGCTGGAGGATCTTGCGCTGGCGGTGGAACTCATTCCGCGCCCGCACCAGACGGAGGCGTTCAATGCGTGGCGTTCGGCGATGTATCGCGGTGTCGCCGCGCTTCCGACCGGAAGCGGCAAGACGGTGCTGGCGGTGATGGCCGCCGCCTATCTGCGCCGCCCGGCGCTCTTTCTCGTGCCGACCATCGATCTGCTCGGACAGTGGTGCGGGGTGCTGGAACACTTTTTCGGCCGCCGGGTCGGCATGCTCGGCGGCGGCGAACATGACATTCGTGAACTGACGGTCAGCACTTACGACTCCGCCGTGCTCAACATGGAGTTCATCGGCAACCGCTTTGCGCTGCTGGTCGCCGATGAGTGTCACCATCTGCCCGGACCCGAAACCCGGCTGGCGGCGGCAATGTCGATTGCCCCCTATCGGCTGGGACTTTCGGCCACACCGGAACTGCCTGACGACCGGGCCGCCGTACTCGCCGATCTGATCGGTCCGGAGGTGTGCCGGGTCCACATCGACGAGCTTGAAGGCAAGGTACTTTCGCCCTACGTGATCCACCGGATTGCGGTTGAACTCGATCCGGAAGAGGCGGAGGCCTATGAACGCAACCGCGCCGTATACACCGGATTTCTGCGCGCCCATCAGCTCAACTTCAAGTTTCGTTCCGAATGGGGGCGATTTCTCGGCCTCTGCGCCCGTCTGCCGGAGGGACGGCAGGTGTTTCAGGCGTTTCTCGAACAGCGGCGGATTGCCCGTGGCGGCGAAGCGAAGATCCGCAAGGTGTGGGAGCTGGTTCAACTTCATGCCGGGGAGCGGATCATCCTCTTCACCGCCGACAACGACACCGCCTACGAACTCGGGCGGCGCTTCTGCTGGCCGGTCATCACCCACCGCACCCGCCCCGGGGAACGGCGGGATTTTCTGGAGAAATTCCGGGAGGGAACCTATACGGTGCTGGTGACGAGCAAGGTGCTCAACGAGGGGGTCGATGTGCCCGCGGTGGCGGTCGGAATCATTCTTTCCGGTTCCGGAAGCGTCCGTGAACATGTCCAGCGACTTGGCCGCATTCTGCGCCCGGCCCCCGGCAAGGAGCAGGCGGTGCTCTACGAGCTGGTCAGTTCCGGCACCGGCGAGGAGCGCACCAGTGAGCGTCGCCGCGACCATCGTGCCTACCGCGGCCACGATGAAGGGGGGGAGGGGGAGCTGTTGCCATGCTGACCAGGGAGTTGTTGAAATTCCGGCGGAAAGGCGGTTTCCTACCTGCCTTCGTCGATGCGTCCGATCCGGCGCTGCTCCGGCTGGCCGGGGAGCTGCTCGAAGTTTACCGCGGGGCCCGGGAGGCGCGCATGACCCGCGGGGAGCTGGAGGAGCTGACGGATGCGCTGATCCGGCAGGCCTCCGACCGGGTGTTCGCCGCCGGACTGAACAAACTCGCGCTCGATCACTGTTCGTTCGACCCGGTGCGCGAAATCGACTATCCGGCGCGCCGGGCCGAACTCTTCGCCTTCGCGGCCAAACAGCTTACCCGTTGCGGCGGCGACATCGGCCGTTATCGCGAACTTCTGGCGGAACAGCCCGGAGCAACGGAGTTCATGGTCGGCGACATCTACGGCGATCTGCCGGATCATGAACGTGTCACCGGATTTCGAGAGCTCTATCCTGTCGAACTGCTGCAACGCTACAACATCGCGCTGGTGCAGGGGCTGCTCCTCTATGCGGAATCGATCGAGGCGACAGCGGCGGACTCGGAACCGGCGGAACTGCGGCGGCTCTTCAAATATCTGAAGTTCTTCCGTCTGCTGGCGGAGGTGAAACGTCTGCCGCGGACGCGCGGCGGAAGGAGTGCGGTTTCTCTGTCGATCAGCGGACCCTATTCGCTCTTTGCCAATACCCGCAAATATGCGCTTCAGCTGGCGGCGTTTTTCCCGGCGCTGGTCAATCTGGAGGAGTGGTCGATCCGGGTGAAGGTGAAGATGGGCGCGAAGCGGGGAGAACTCAAACTGGATCAGTCCGCCGGGCTGGTCTCCCACTACCGGAATTTCTCCAGCTACGTGCCGGAGGAGATCCGGATGTTCCACGCGCTCTTCCGGAAGGAGGTGACGCGCTGGAAGATCGTCGGCGAGTCCCCGTTCATCGATGGCGGCAGTCAGGAGCTGGTTTTCCCCGACCTGAGCTTCCGCCGCGCCGCCGACGGGCTGGAACTTCACCTCGAACTCTTCCACCGCTGGCACCGGGGCCAGCTGGAGCGGCGGCTCGAACTGCTCGACCGGCGGCCGGAACTGCCGCTTCTGCTCGGTATCGACCGCGCTCTGGCCGACGACGACGGATTCGCCCTTCTCTGCGAAAAGCATCCGGCGCTGGCCGGGCGGATCTATCGCTTCCGGGACTTCCCCGGCGTCGACCGCACGGTGAAAATACTCGATGCCTTTGCCGAAAAAATCGCTCCCGGCGTGCGCTGAAACTCCTTTCAGGCTGCGCACCGGGAGCTCGACTGCGGCAGGAAATTATCCCTGGCGCGTGATGCGCCGGGCGTTCTCCTTGCCGATGTAGAACGCCTTGATGTTGTTCTGGATCACCGTCTCCTTTTCGCGGAAGCACTCCATGATCGCCTCCTCGAAGACCCGGTCAAAGTCCACCTTGTCCTCCTCATCGAGGTAGAGATCGTCCATCATCACGGCGATGGCGCCGAGCAGCACCGAATTGGCGTATTTGAGGTCGCCGAGCTGCGTGGCGAGATCGGAGGCGGGCAGCGTGTAGACCACCCGTTCACCCAGCTCCTCCGGACAGCGCGCGTTGGATTCGTCGTAGAGCAGAATGCCGTTCTTCTTGAGCGTCGGCAGGTACTTCTCCAGCGCGGGCTGGTTGAGCGCCACCAGAAGGTTGCAATCCTTGTCCACCAGCGGGGAGCCGATCGGATCGCGGCTGAGCACGACCGAGCAGTTCGCGGTGCCCCCGCGCATCTCAGGACCGTAGCTCGGGAGCCACGAGACGTTGAAGTTGCGCAGCTTGCCCATCGTCGCGAGCATGTAGCCGAGCGAGAGCACTCCCTGTCCGCCGGAACCGGCCAGCTTGACCCGCCGCTCGGTCGTGAAGATGCGCGAGGGGTTGCGGAAGGATTCGCTGACGCCGTCGGAGACCTTGACCGGGTAGAGCAGTTCCCGCACCTGCTTCTCGTCGAAGATCTTTTCCGGACGCACCAGCGGGTCGCGGCTTTCCGCGATGTCCTTGTAGACGCCGAGCGGGAAGTAGCGGCTCATCTGGTTGTCGAGGAACTCATTCATCTCCTTCGCGTGCATCTTGAGGTTCACCGGGCAGCCGCTGAGACACTCCACCAGCGAGAACCCTTTGCGTTCGATGCTGTTGGAGATCGCCTTGCGCACCGCGAGACGCGCCTTGCGGATCTGTTGAACCGTGCTCAGCGCAACCCGCTCCACATAGACCGGCGCGTCGAGTGCGGCGACCGTTTCGGAAACTTTCAGCGGATATCCCTCGCTGGAGACACTGCGCCCGTAAGGCGAGGTCTGCGTCTTCTGCCCGGGCAGCGTGGTCGGCGCCATCTGGCCGCCGGTCATGCCGTAGATCGCGTTGTTGACGAAGAAGACCGCGAGGTTTTCTCCCCGGTTCGCCGCCTGGATGATCTGGTTGAAGCCGATGCTGGCGAGGTCGCCGTCGCCCTGATAGGAGAGGACGATGTTCTCCGGATTGGCGCGGGAGAGCCCGGTGCCGACCGCGGGAGCGCGCCCGTGCGGCACCGAGATGCCGAAGCAGTCGAAGTAGTAGTAGCTGAAGACGGCGCATCCGACCGGAGCGATCAAGATGGTCTTGTCCTTGATGCCGAAATCCTCGATCGCTTCGGCGATGAGCTTGTGCAGAATGCCGTGGCCGCAGCCGGGGCAGTAGTGCATGTTGGTCTTGATCGGGCCGGGACGGCGCTCGAAACTGGGAAAGAACCCTTTGCTGCGGGTGTACAGAACTTTGTCGGCCATGATTACTTCTCCTCCGCCGAAATCAGCTTGATTGTGCGTTCGACGATCTCCCCGGTGCCGGGGATGTTGCCGCCCATCCGGTTGATGAGATGGACCGGGCGGTCGCAGTTGATCGCAAGTTTCACGTCGTCGATCATCTGGCCGCAGCTCATCTCCACCGCGATCAGCTGCTTCGCCCTCAGGCGGCGCAGCTCGTTGACCGGGAAGGGGAAGAGAGTGATCGGCCGGAGCAGACCGGCCCGGATGCCGCGTGCGCGCAGTTCATCCACCGCGGTCCGCGCCAGCCGTCCGGAGATTCCGTAGCCGACCAGCAGTACCTCGGCGTCTTCGGCCTGATAGAGTTCGCAGCGTTGTTCCGCCTCTTCGATCCGGCGGTACTTCGCCTGCAGCCGCAGGTTGAGCGCTTCGAGGTCATCGGTTTCCAGGTAGATCGAACTGATCATGTTCGTGCGCGGGCGCGAAACATCCAGTGCCCACTCCGGCACCTCCCGCCGGGGGAGGGGCTCCGGCAGCGTCACCGTCTCCATCGTCTGGCCGATCACGCCGTCGGTCAGCATGTAGACGACGATGCGGTACTTCTCCGCGAGATCGAAGGCGGTGAAGGCGAGGTCGCACATCTCCTGCGCCGACGCCGGCGCCAGCACGATGCAGCGGTAGCTGCCGTGACCGCCGCCCTTGACCACCTGGTTGTAGTCGGCCTGTTCCGGGGCGATGTTGCCGAGGCCCGGGCCGCCGCGGGTGATGTCCACCACCAGTGCGGGCAGTTCGCAGCCGGAGAGGTAGCTGATCCCCTCCTGCTTGAGGCTGATGCCCAGCCCGGAGCTGGCGGTCATTGCCCGGCGGCCGTTGGCGGCGGCCCCCATGACCATGTTGATTGCGGCGATTTCGCATTCGGCCTGCAGAAAGGTCCGGCCGAGCTTCGGGAAACAGCGGGCGGCGGTGTGGGCGATTTCGCTCGCCGGAGTGATCGGATAGCCGAAATAGCATTCACAGCCTGCCAGCAGCGCGCCGTAGACGACCGCCTCATTGCCTTTGAGCAGCATGCGGTTGGTATATTCCATGATGAATTACTCTCCTTCCGGGGTGTGTTCGATGATGGTCAGCGCGCCGGGTTCGGGGCAGGTGTAGAAACAGCCGCCGCAGCCGATGCAGGCGTTCCCGGTAAGTTCGACCGCCGGGAATCCGAGTTTGTTCAGATGGACACCCATCCGGAGCACGCCGCGCGGACAAGCAATGACGCACCGTTCGCACCCTTTGCATTCGTCGAAGGCGATCACCACCTCGAACGATTTGTTGTTTTTTGCCATGGTTCCTCCATTATCTGGGAATTTTAATCTTCCCGAGTAAATCTTCCACGATCTCCGCCGCAGTCACACCGGAGTAGCGGCTGCGCGAATCGAGCACCAGCCGATGCGGCAGAACAACCCGGGCGAGGTCGCGCACCTCGTCCGGCAGCACATAGTCCCGCCCCGCCAGCAGCGCCGCCGTCCGGGCGGTCTCCGCCAGCACCAGCGCCGCACGAGGAGACGCGCCGAGCGCCAGTCGCGCTTCTCCGCGGGTGGCGCGGACCAGTTCGAGCAGGTAGTTCGACACAGTCTGTTCCATGCCGACGTCGGCGGCCCGGCGTCGCAGCTCCAGAATCTCTTCTCCGCCGATGACCGGGCTGAGCTGGTCCGCGGGATCGCCGCTGCGCCGGTCGGCGAGCATTTCCGCTTCGGCCTCTTCCGAAGGGTAGCCGAGGCTGAGGCGCATGGCGAAGCGGTCGAGCTGCGCTTCCGGCAGCGGATAGGTCCCCTGGAATTCAATCGGATTCTGGGTGGCGATCACCATGAAGGGGGCCTGCAGTTCACGACTGATTCCCCCGAAGGAGACCTGGTGTTCGCACATGCATTCGAGCAGCGCGGACTGGGTGCGCGGAGAGGCGCGGTTGATCTCGTCGGCCAGCAGGATGTTGGTGAAGACCGGTCCCGGCCGGAACTGAAACGAGCCTTCCCGCGGATTGTAGATGTTTGTTCCGATGATGTCCGCGGGGAGCAGGTCGGGGGTGAACTGAATCCGGCTGAACTGCGCATCCACCAGCCGGGCGAGCGCCTTGGCCAGAGTTGTCTTGCCGACGCCGGGCACGTCGTCGAGCAGGATGTTGCCGCCGGAGACAAACGCGATGAGCAGGTTGTGAATCACCTCCGGTTTGCCGCGGATGATGCGGTTGAGTTCGGCCTCCGCCAGTCGGATTTTTTCGATGCCGGATTTCATGAAAATCTCCTTGTTCCTACAGCCAGCCGGTTTCACTGTCGAAATTGAATGTGCCGGTCTCCGGGAAGTTCCAGTGGGCGTTGGTGAGGTCGTAATAATCGTAAACGCCCGGCAGCCGGGGCACCGAGTGCACCTTCCGTGGATAGAGCCGGGTCAGGCCGTCGCGTCGGTCGAAGCGAACCGAAAATTCGTTGCCGCGCCCGTCCCGGAACTCTCCCGCCGCCGGAATGGCCGCCCGGCTGATCAGCAGTACCGGCCGTCCGAAGCGATAGAGCTCCACCGGCAGCGGCGAATGGTCCCGGAGCTGCTCCACCGAACTTTTTTCCAGCTCGATGTGCGCCATCACCCGGGTGACACCGAAGCGGGTGAGTTCCTTCGCCGCCATTGAGTTGCACACCGGCAGCGGCGTTGAGGCGATGATCTCTTCCGCTTCGACGCCATCAAGAAGCGCGAGTCCGTAAAGCGACGTGACCCGGAACCGCCGGATGCCGGCTTCGGCCGCCGCCTTGACGGCGCGCTTCACGGCCGCGAGTTTCGCCTCCGGGCAGAACTCCGGCAGAATTACCTCGTTGGTGAGCTTGTTGAAATCGAAGAGCCGGTCGGCCCGGATCGCGCGGCGGTTGCCCGGAGCGGCGCCGTTCGGTTTCATCGCGACGGTTTCGCGAAGCCGTGCGGGCAGCTTACATCCGGAGAGCGCGGCATATCGGCGTCGGAATTCCTCCAGGCCGACTGCGGAATCCCGGAAGACCGCTTCCGGCTTGAGCGTTTCGCGGATCGTCTCCCAGAACTCCCGCCGCAGCGCCTTGAGCCGGCTCGCCGGAAGAAAATATTTCCCGGAAATCGAAGCGGTGAACTCTCCCAGCCGGAAGAGCGGTGAGTCGGAAGCGGCGAATTCCGCTTCCAGAATCTCCGCCGTGACCGGCCGGCCGGTCGCCGGTGCGAGGTCGAGTGGCCGGGTGAAACGCTCCGCCGGGGCGTTGAGCACCTCGACCGCGATCTCCTGCGCCGAGAGCGTCACGCTCAGATTCAGCGCGGTCCGCCGGGGCGGCAATGCCGCCAGCCGGGCGGAGAGATCGGGAAAACTTTCGCCGATCTTGAAGACCAGTCCGCGTTCCGGTACCGGTTTGTCGCAGCAGACGAAGAGGGTCTGCCCGGGAAGGGCGCGCCGTTCCGGACGCCCTTCCACGTAGATCCGGGTGAGCGTGAGTGCAGGGCCTTCATCGCCGGACTGCGGCTGAATCCGGATACGGTCGCCGAGGTGGAGCCGCTTGCCGGTGGTGAAGGCGAAGCCGTTTTCGCGAAGTTCGCCGACGGTGCCGCAGAGCATCCCTGCTGCGCCGAGAGCGTTGTGCTGGATGAGTGTCCGGCTGGATTCCGGTTCGAGAAATCCGTGCGACCACTTCCGGCCGCAGCCCCGGCTCAGGAGGTTGCGCGCCTCGCCGAGCAGCTTCGGAAACTCCTCCGGCGGCGCATCGAGCAACAGCCGGTAGGCGCTCACCGTCTGTCGAACGTAATCCGGCTGACGGAGCCGCCCTTCGATCTTCAGCGAGGCGATTCCCAGTTCTTTCAGCTGCGGCAGCAGGTCGAGCGTGCAGAGATCCTGCGGCGAAAAGAAGAAGCCGTTCCCCTCTTTGCTGAAATAGCGGCGGCGGCAGGGCTGTTTGCATTTGCCGCGGTTGCCGCTGTATCCGCCGAGGTAGGAGGAGAAGAGGCACTGCCCGGAGAGCGAGGCGCAGAGCGCACCGTGGATGAACACCTCCAGCTCCAGATCGGTGGAGGCCTTGACGGCGGCGATTTCATCGAGCGTCATCTGCCGTTCGAGCACCACCCGGGTGACGCCGAGTTCGCGGGCGATCCGCAGACCGGCCGAGTTGTGGAACCCCATCTGAGTCGAGGCGTGGAGCGTGAGTTTCGGAAAACACTCCCGCGCCATCCGCAGCAGTCCGAGGTCCTGAACGAGCAGAGCGTCGGGCCCGAGCTCCTCAAGTTCTGCAAGGTATGAGGCGATCTCCGGCAGTTCACTCTCCTTGATGAGGGTGTTGAGCGTCACGTAGACTTTGCGGCCGAGTTTGTGTGCGTAATCAATGACGCGCGCCATGGAGTCCGAGGTAAAGTTTTCGCCCCGTTCGCGCGCGTTGAATCTGGAGAGTCCGGCGTAGATCGCGTCGGCTCCTGCATCGAAAGCGGCGAGCGCGCAGGCCGGACTTCCGGCGGGAGCAAGCAGTTCCGGATTCGGAAGCGGTGCGCTGTTTTTCTGTTTCGTCATGAATGGTTCCGTCGAAAGTTGCAATTTGAAACTATATTATAAAATAAATCCCGGAAAAATCAACCCCGTTTTTCCGAATGGCTCCACATTCCCCGCCTTTTTCGCGGTCGGCGAGGAGACGGGGGGCGGCTGCCCCGCACCGGCGGGACTTCCGGAGTGCGGGAGCGGAGTTCCCCGCCCGGATCCGTTCGGTTTGATATCAGCGCAGATTCGGATGAACTCTCCTCTCCGGATCCTCCTTTTCCGGACACGGATCCGGCACTCCCAGGTGCCGGAAATAGTCGTGCCCCCAGTCGCTCATGGCGTTGACGATGGGAACCAGCGTTCTGCCCAGCGGCGTCAGCGAATATTCCGTTTTCGGCGGTACGACCGGATACAGCTTCCGCTTGACGATGCCGTCGCCTTCGAGCTCCTTCAACTGCTGGCTGAGCATTTTCGGTGTTGCCTGCGGTATCGCCTTCCGGAGCTCATTGTAACGCATCACTCCGGAAACGTTCAGATGCCAGATGATGATCGCCTTGTATTTTCCGCCCAGCACTGCAATCGCGGCTTCTACTGAACAGTGGAGGGACAATGCCTTTTTTTCGTCCATCGGACCATGCCTGCTCTTTTCATCGATACGGAATTTCTCACCCTGATTACTATACCCCGTCCGGAGCCGGAAAACAAGTTTTGATTGGAAAAATACAGGTAACTTTTTTGATAGTATAATACATTATTGGTATTATGATACAAAATAGTGCATTCTTGATAAAATGAAATAACGTGTTATATTGTTTTTTATCGCGGAATCCGGCAAAAGAATGGTGCCGGATGCGTTGTCGGCCGGTGAGAGTCCGGCGGGAAAGGAGCCTGACAAGATGAGCAAACGAATTCTGATTCTCAATGGAAGCCCGCGTTTGAACGGCAACACGGCGGCGTTGATCCGGGAGTTCACCCGGGGGGCGGAAGCCGGTGGAAACACGGTCAGCCGGTTTGATCTGGACCGAATGGCGATTCACGGCTGCAGGGGGTGTCTCGGCGGCGGAAAAAATCCGGATTCCCCCTGTGTTCAGAAGGATGATATGGAGAAAATTTATCCGGTGTACCGGAGCGCCGATATTGTGGTATTCGCGTCTCCGATGTACTACTGGGCGTTTTCCGGTCAGTTGAAATGTGTTCTCGATCGTCTGTTCGCGGTCACCGAATCCGATCCGAACTGGGTGACTCCGCATAAGAAGGCCGTTCTGCTGATGGCTGCCGAGGGTACCGGTGCGGAGAACGAGGCGCCGGTTCTCCACTATTATCAGTCGCTGCTCGGTTTTCTCGGCTGGGAGAACCTGGGCAGTCTGATCGCCGGCGGTGTGCTGAAGGTAGGCGCCATCGCCGGGCATCCGCTGCTCAGGAGCGCGTTTGAACTTGGCCAAAGCATACATTGAAGGGAGAATAACCATGAAAGTTCTGCTGGTGAACGGCAGTCCCCACCGTGAGGGATGTATCCATTCGTCACTTTCCGAGGTCGGTGGAGCGTTGAACAACAACGGGGTCGATTCCGAGATCTTCTGGATCGGCAATCGAGCGGTGCAGGGGTGCATCGCCTGCTGGAAATGTCATGAGAATGGTGCAAAGGGCTGCGTGTTTCAGGACAAGCTCTACACCGAATTCATCCGGAAGATGAGAGAGTGTGACGGAATTGTCATCGGAGCCCCCGTCTATTACGCCGGGCCTCCGGGAGCTCTCTGCGCGATTCTCGACCGGGTGTTTTTTTCCGCGCCGGAGTGCTTTCAGTACAAACCCGCCGCCTGTGTGGTCAACTGCCGCCGGGGCGGCGCAAGCTCAACGTTCGACCGGTTGAACAAATACTTCACCATCCTCCAGATGCCGGTGGTTTCCAGCCAATATTGGAACTCGACGCACGGCCTCACTCCGGCAGAGCTCCGGCGCGACCAGGAAGGACTCCAGACCATGCGCACTCTGGGGAACAATATGGCATATCTGCTGAAAACCGCGGCGCACTCCGGCGTGCCGCGCCCCGCGCCGGAGCCCTGGATCGGAACCAACTTCATCTCCTGAAACTCTCCTCCCCCGGCGCATCGGTCGGCTGCCGCCGGGGGAGAGGGCGCCTTCCTTTTTTTGTACAGTCGGGGCGTCGGAGGAGCCGGTGTGGCACGCCGGGATAAAAAAGTACCGTTTTCCGGTAAAAAAAAGGTTGACTGCGGAGAAAATGCGCCTATAGTAACCCCCGAAGCGACAACGTGAGAGGAGCCGGCCTGAATCCGGCTCCCCCGGCAGAAGGAGGACCGGCCATGAATCTCGGGGTGCAATACTATCGCGCTCCTTTCCCCGATGCAAAATACTGGGAGGAGGATTTCCGCAGGATCCGCGAGAGCGGGCTCAACACCGTTCAGCTATGGATCAGCTGGGGATGGGTGGAAGCCACTCCCGACCGTTTCGTCTACGACGACTACGATCGCCTCGTTGAACTGGCGGGAAAACACCATCTCGGCCTCGTGCTGAGCACCATTGCCGAAATTCAGCCTAACTGGATTCATCGGGTCATTCCCGGATGCGAACTGGTCGACAACCGCGGCAACCGCATCCGGTCGGTGGCGCGCTGTGAACACCACTTCGGCCTTACGCCCGGCGGTTGTACCGACCACCCCGAAGTGTGGCGCCGGATGGCCCGTTTCCTCGAGATGACCGGCAGGCGCTATGCCGGGCTCGCCCACCTGCGCGGCTGGGATGTGTGGAATGAACTGCGCTGGAACGTTCACGCTGACGCCCCGGTCTGTTACTGCGAGCACACGCTGGCGGCCTTCCGCGACTGGCTGAAGGAACGGTTCGGTTCGCTCGAGGGGCTCAACGCGGCTTGGAAACGCCGGTATGCCGAATGGGTCGACGTCGAGCCCGGCCGCGGTCCGGATCTGCCTTATACGGAGATGATCGCGTTCGAAGAGTTCATCTGCGCCCGGGCGGCCGCCCATGCCCGCAGACGATATGAGATTCTCAAGGCAGCGGATCCGGAGCACCCGGTCACCGCGCATGCGGCCGATCCGAGTCCGCTCATGGCGGGAGGGGCCACGGAATTCGCCGTCAATCGCGGCAATGACTGGGCGTTGGCGGAAGTGCTCGACGGCATCGGTTGTTCGAGTTTTCCGCAATGGGCCGGCATTGACGACGCCGATTTCGGCATGCGTATCGATATGGTCCGTTCCGCCGCCGGGAAGAAAAAGCTCTGGTTGAGCGAACTTCAGGGCGGCCGCGCCGCCGTCGGATTTGAAATCTTCGGCAAGGTTCACGCCAGCCGGCAGCAGCGCTGGCTGTGGAACGGCCTTGCTTCGGGAGCCGACACCCTTCTCATCTGGTGCTGGCGCGACGAGGTGTTCGGGCGGGAGTCGAGCGGGTTCGGGCTCGACGGCAACGACGGACTTGCTCCCGAACGGCTCGAGGCGATGAAGATCACCGGCAGTCTGTGGGAGAAGCACGCCGCTCTCTTCGATCACTATCGCCCCGATCCCGCAGCGGTGGGGATCCTCTTTTCTCCGCAGAGCTATTTTCTCGACTGGGCGCAGGAGGCGAATGCCGCCAGAATGCGCGATGCGTTGACCGGATACGCAAGGGCACTGACCCGCAACTCCGTGCCATGCCGGTTTCTGGAGGCGACCCGGACGGAATGTTTCCGGGAGTGTAAAATCATTTTCCTGCCCCGGGTGCCGGTGTTGGATCCGGCGCAGGAGGAGGCGCTGCTCGAATTTGTCCGGGAAGGCGGAGTGCTTTTTGCCGAATCCGAAGCCGGAGCGTTCTCCTCCGCCGGTTTCTACCGTTACCCCGAAGATCGTTTCACCGTACCGGCCGGTGTGGTCGAAATCGGTCGTCGTACGCTGGAGGAGGAGTGGCTCTCCGTGGAGATGGAGGGATTCCGCTACCGGCTGAAGGGGGATCAGTGGCTCACTCCACCGGTTGGAGCGGCTCCAGATGAGCTCTTTTCCGTAAGAAAGTTCGGGCAGGGGCGTATCATCTATTGCGGGACCTATCTCGGTAACGCCTATCGGCGTACCCCATATGCCGATTTCGAGCGGCTGATTCGCGACCTGGTCCGGCTGGCGGAAGCGACGCCGGCGATTGAAGTGATCTCTCCACCGCCGGAACCGGATAACTTTCTCTATCTCAAATACGGGCGGAGTGAAGGGAAGAGCCTGCTTTTCGTCTTCTTCCCCCCGAAAACACCCGTTGCCGAGCTGCGGATCGGCGGAGAGCATTTCCGTTCCGGCCGCGCGGTTGAACTTTTCTCCGGCCGCAAATATGAGATTCGCAAAGGGAAGCTGGTCGCGGAGCCCGGGCGATTCCGGATCGCGGTGCTTGCCGAAGAATAGAGGCGGCGTGCGGAATCCGCCCGGATTCGAACTCTGGTAAATATAGTTCCGAAAGCTGGAAAATGAAAACCGGGACGGGGGGGACCCGTCTCCGGTTTCAGGTGTTGCACAGGGGCTGGTTCAGGCGAGACGCAGCAGCCGGCAACTGTGTTCGAGCACATTGATCGTGAACTCTCCGGAAAATTCCCCGAGCACTTCGCCGTCAAGTACATCCACCAGCCGGACCGGCGTGTCCGAAAATTTTCCGAGATCGACCGAGAGAATCTGCGGTACATCTTCGAAGTTGAAGAAGCCGATCACCCGTTCGCCGGTGCGGCGATGGGTTCCGAACCAGAGATTCGGCGTGGTGTGCTCGAAGAAGTCCAGCGGACGGGTCTCGTAGGCATCCGGGTCGGAAAGCAGCCAGCGTGAGAAACGCGCCCGTTCCGGCGCGAGGGTTTCGAAACGGTCGCTGAGCAGCAGCATACCGCCGGCGAGACGAACGGCACAGCTCCAGAGCTCCACTTCGCTCTGTGTGAGCTTGTTGTTGTCGGTCCGGGCGATGTGGGTATCCGGATCGCTGATCCAGAGCCGGTGGTTCATGTAGCAGCGGTTGATGATGTTGCGGCAGACGTTGGGCACGGTCGGCGCTTCGGCGTAGAATTTGCGTTCCGGCTTCCAGTAGGGGGTGATGTCGGTGGCGATCCGCTCCCCGTCCACCAGCCCGATTGCCGGACCGAGCGGAATGGTGCAGCCGAGGATGAATCCGTCGTCGCCGAACCCCTCGCGAATCGCCTCCAGTCCCCGGCGGAGCGCCTGAGCCCTGGTCGCCTTGCGGTCGAAGAGAATTCCATTGCGGACCGAGGAGGCGAGCATCATGAAGTCGAGCTTGACATATTCGAACCCCATGCGGCGGACCTCGGCGAAGAGGGTGCGGAAATGCTCCTGCACTGCGGGATTGGTGCCGTCGAGCACCGCGACCGGACTCTTTCCCCGCCACTCAAAAGCGAGGCAGGGATTGCCGTTGGCATCCTGGATCATCCAGTCGGGATGGCGGCGGAAGAGTTCTGATCTGGTTTCGACCATGAACGGGCCGAACCAGATTGCGGGCTTGAAGCCGGCTTTGCGGATTTCTCCTGCGAGATATTCCAGCCCGTGCGGGAACTTTTCGTTGCAGACGAGCCAATCGCCGAGCGCAGACTGGTATCCGTCGTCAAGCTGGAGGTATTCGAGCGGATATTCGTCGCGGTGGGCGGCGAGATAACGGGCGTTTTCGAGGATGTCCGCCTCAGTGACGTCGGAGAAGTAGTAGTACCAGCTGCACCATCCGGTAGGAACTTTTCCGGAGGGGCGGCGCGCTTTCATCCGGGTCCCCCAGAGGTCGGCGAACTGTTCGAGCAGTCCGTAACCATCCTGCCCGAACAGCAGCACCAGCTCCTCGGAGTTGACGCTCTCTTCCGGGGAGACGATGCGGTCGTCGGCGTCATTGACCATGGTGAAAGTGTAGATTCCCTCTTCGTCGAGTTCGACCAGAAAGTGGCCGAAAAGGTCGGCGGAACTGACGAAGCCGGCCAGCAGGGAGTTGCCGGAGACGGAGTCGTTGACGATGATGACGTTGTCGGCGAAGAAACGATTGGGGCGTTCTCCGTCATACTCCTCCGGAGCGGAAACCGCAAACCGCTTGTAGTTCGGATCGAGAGCAAAATCGGTGTCTCCGTAGCGGACCGAACCGCAGACGCTCGCCATCATCCAGCCGCCCTTGTAGAATCGAAATTGTCTGCCGGGGGTGCTGAGAAAGTCGGCGTGAGCGCCGGTCTGGCGCCAGCGAAATCCGCCGAGTTTGAGTTCTCTGCCGGTCCGGTTGGTCAGTGTCAGCCGTTTCCAGAAATAGCTGTCGCAGTTGCGTTCCGCGTCGGTCAGCTCCAGGCCGGCTGCGGCACACTCTTCGATCGGGAGCCACTTCCCGTCGATCTTCACCTCCGGGGCAAGGGCGGCGAAAAGTGTAACATCATTGATTTTCAGAGTGTTCGCCATAAATCATCTCCTTGAGAATAGACGTTCGGGGAAGCCACCGTCCTTCCGGCGGGTTCTCGCAATTTCTGCACCGGGACTACTATAGCCCTTTCCGCGGGGAATTCAAATCCGCGCCGCGGTTTTTAGTGGAAAATCCGAACGATGCCGGTCCCACGGTCGGCAGGCCCGGCTTTCCCCGAACCGGGAGGCGGAGGAAACGTTTCCGGCTGGGAAAATGTACCGGCGAACAGGTTGAGGATGAGCCGCTTCCCGCGGGGAAAACGGCGTTCAGAGATGGATGGATTTCCGGTACTCCACCGGGGAGTAGCCGGTTTTCCGCTTGAAGATTTTGGAAAATTGATATTTGTCCGCATATCCGAGCTGCCCGGCGATATTGCGGACCTGCAGATTGTGGTTGCGCAGCAGGTGTTTGGCTATTTCCATCCGGAGGCGCATCTGGTAGGCGCCGGGCGAGACGGAGAAATACCGCTTGAATTCCGCGCAGAAGTGCGGAACCGACAAAAAAGCCATCCGCGCAAGAGTTTCCAGAGGGATCTTCTTTTCCGGATTCGCCTCAATATACTTCCGGCAGTTCAGGATGTGTTCCGGAATGTGCAGGAGGCTGTCGGCTTTTCTCAGGCGTGCAATCTCCAGCAGCATTGCTCGGAAGTTGTACTCAAGGATCTTCAGATCGCAGTGCTCATCGTACTGCAGTTCGTTCTGAAGGCGGAGAAAGTAATTTTCAAACAGCCCGGGGGAGTTCAGCGGAAAAGGTTCATTCAGCGGAATGTCGGCGGATCGCAGGATTTCCGGGATGAGATCTCCGTGAAAATTGAGCCAGGTATGCTGCCACTTCCTGTCATTGCGTCCGTAGTAGCTTGCTACGCTTTCTGTAGCAGATAATCCTATACCGATTCCCATTAGATAAGGTGTTGCTTTTGAAGCAAACTTTCCTAGGTTGTGTCGTCAATAGATTTGTGCTATATTATGCAAACGTCAAAAAAGGATGTAGGGAAAA
>OLGD01001074.1_pt1 | contig 45948 bp, 33 predicted proteins | sample 1605311 | NCBI WGS metagenome assembly OLGD01 (sample SAMEA3888917, study PRJEB22519) | human gut metagenome | biome: human gut; feature: human-associated habitat; material: faeces | place: Denmark | collected 2010
CAGGGGCGTAACTCAGCAGGGGTGCAGGGGCGTAACCCAGCGGGGGTGCAGGGGCGTAACTCAGCAGGGGTGCAGGGGCGTAACCCAGCGGGGGTGCAGGGGCATAACCCAGCGGGGGTGCAGGAGCATAACCCAGCAGGGGTGCAGGAGTCTAACCCAGCGGATCGGGGTCTATTATGCCTCCTCCTCCGCCCTGTCCGCCGCTGCCGCTACCTCCGCCTTCTTCGGCGGCTGTGCCTACGGCGATGGGTTCGTCCAGTTCGTAGGTTCGCAGGTTCTTGACGGTGGTTCGTCCGCTGCCGTACTGTGTGGAGATGCTTACTCGCCATAGTCCGTCGGTGACGGTGGCGGGCAGGACGAAGATGAGGCGTTTGGGTTCGTTGATGGTGACGTCTTCGGCGGGGACGAACACTTTCTTTGAGGGCGTCTCTACGGAGGTGAACGTTACGCCTACGGCGGGGTCGGTGCCTGCCAGTTTCAGGTTCCGTCCGGTGAGGGTGATGTTCTTTCCGGGCAGGGGGACGCGGGTGGTGGCGCCGTCGGCAGTGGTGCGTGTGGCGGCTACGGCTCCGTTCAGCAGGGGGCCTACGACGGCGGGCTGGGTGAAGATTTCCAATTGGCACGCCTCCATGCTTTGGCGCAGGGCGGGGCCCATGCTGAGGGTGGCGTACACTTTCACTTTGGTGCGGTCGGGGGCTTTCGAGAGGTCGGCTTTCAGCACTGTGCCGCTGGCGCAGGGTTGCATCAGTGCGGTGGGGGTGGCTACGATGTAGCCGGACGAGAGGGCATCGCACTTCACGCTTTCGGCGGCGTTGAGCAGGGTGTAGACTTCGTCTTCGTTCTTGCCGCCCAGGCGGAGGGCGGTTTCGCGGGCCACGGCGTGGAGGTCGATGGTGTCGGGCATGGTTTTGGCGCGGAGGTAGAAGTCGTCCGGGCGCTCGGTCAGGGTGGCGTCGTAGGCCACGAGGCTGATGAGTTTGGTAAAGGTGGTGGTTGCCATAAGCTTTTAGTTTTTTTTATGGGTTTGGTGAATAATCGGGTTTATTATTGGGGGTTCTTTAAGTTAGCGTTTAAGGCCAGTGCCCGAGGTAGTTGTCGGGGTTGGCGTAGTCGGCGGGGGTGGTGCCGGAGCCGGGGGAGTAGGCGTAGTGGACGGCGGACCAGGCGGGGGTGGGGGAACCCCATTTGGTGTACTTGTCGGTGGCGGCGGCGAATTCCTCGGCGGATATGGCGGGGAGGAAGAGGACGGGGGAGGGGGATTGCATGTTGAAAGTAGTGGAGTTACCACAGGTGGGCAGGGTGGTGCCGGTGAGGAGGATGACTTTAGTAAGGGCGGTGCAATTTTTGAATGCCGCGTTTCCTATGCTCGTCAGCTTTTCCGGCAGGCTGATGCTTGTCAGGGCGGTGCAACCGTTGAATGTCCAGCTTCCTATGCTCGCCACCCCTTTCGGCAGGCTGATGCTTGTCAGGGCTGCGCAACCGTAGAATGCCGAGTTTCCTATGCTCGTCACCCCTTCCGGCAGGCTGATGCTTGTCAGGACTTTGCAACCGTTGAATGCCGCGTTTCCTATGCTCGTCAGCTTTTCCGGCAGGCTGATGCTTGTCAGGGCGATGCAACCGTTGAATGCCGAGTTTCCTATGCTCGTCACCCCTTCCGGCAGGCTGATGCTTGTTAGGGCTGCGCAACCGTCGAATGTCTGTTCTTCTATCTTCGTCACCTTTTCCGGCAGGCTGATGCTTGTCAGGGCTTTGCAACCGTGGAATGCCGAGCTTCCTATGCTCGTCAGCTTTTCCGGCAGGCTGATGCTTGTCAGGGCCGCGCAACTGCTGAATGCTTCTCTTCCTATGCTCGTCACCCCTTTGGGCAGGCTGATGCTTGTCAGGGCTGCACAAAGGCAGAATGTCCGTTCTCCTATGCTCGTCAGTTCTTTGGGCAGGCTGATGCTTGTCAGGGCTGCGCAACCGTAGAATGCATCTATTCCTATGCTCTTCACCCCTTCCGGCAGGCTGATGCTTGTCAGGGCTGCGCAACCTCGGAATGCATAGTTTTCTATGCGCGTCATCCCTTTCGGCAGTGTAATGACCTTTAAATTAGCCATGTTCTTAGCAAATTCCTCCGGCAATGCCGTCGTCCCGCTCAGCGTAGCGTTTATATACAGTTCGCTGAACTTGTCCATACTTTTACTTAGCGTTTTGAGGTCTTCCCCGTCTATCTGTCCCGTTATCATCAGCTTGTTATCTGTCCCAGACAGGTTGGTGGGCAATGTCAGGCTTCCTGCGGTGGAAGGAACCACTGTCACTTCACCGTCTGTCGTCGGCGGCTCTCCCGTAGTCACCTCGCTGTCCCATCCGGTGGATGAAACGTTCAAGGCGTTGACGGCGGTCTTATCCACCTGCAACTTCAGGTTGAGGCAGTTTCCGGCGGTGGGGGTCACGTTTCCGGTCGGGGTGTAATAGTAGATACCGCTGCCGATGCTTATCTTTATCATCCGTCCCGAAGAAGGGAATACCTGTCTCGGCAGCAGCAGGGCATAGTGCTTCAGCGAGGTATCGCCGTTCTTCAGCAGGGTGATGTCCTTGGTAGTGGGTGAGGAGGTGGCGGTGGCATCTTCTGCCTGGCACGCTACGGGCTGTAGGCTGGTGGCATCGGTGGTGTAGCAGCCGTATGCGCCCAGTATGCTGACGGTGGCTGTCTTCACGTCGTCTTCCGTCATGCCCTTACCTGCCGTCAGCTCCACGCATAGCTGCGCCATGCTGTGGCTCAGTTCGGCACTGAGGGCGGTGTTTTGGGCGGGGATGTCGGCGGCTTGGTAGTGCAGCAGGTCGCAGCAGCGCCACAGGTTGGCGAAGTTGGTGCACTTCGTGTAGTTCCACATCTTCGCTTTCATGTCGCTGCCGGGAAGTGCGTCGTAAGAATCGGGCAGGTGATACACCTTTCCATCCGCCTCGGGTCCCCACAGGACGCTGACGGTGTTTCCGGTGCTTCTCTGCCAGTAGGCCGCTTTCGTAGAGTATTGTGGCTCCCATCCGCCGGTGCTGTTGCGGCTGTACACTCCCTTGCTTGCCTGTGTGCCGCTTCCGGTGGCCTGCACGTACACGTTCAGCAGGTCTCCGGAGGCAAACTCCCACCCGCTCATGGTGGTGATGGCCGACGATGCCCTCGTCGGCGCCTTGCCGCCACGCTCCATGCTGACGGTGCCCAGCCGCAGGGCGATGCCCGTACCCGTGGGGCGGTCGTCGTCGAGGGTCTGGGGCGTGCAGCTGTGCAGCAACAGCCATAGGCATATCATCACGCCCGCTGTGGCGGTTATGGCCAGTGCCAGGCGCAGGTTGCTTCCGAAGTTATTGTCGGTCATTCTCATAATGGTGGTCGGGGGGGATGAAGGGGTTAGTGTATTAGGGTTTGGGGGTGGTGCCGGGGAAATCCATACCTGCGTTGCCGCTCTTGTCGGTTTTCGTCCATTGTGCAATGGTGAGGCCGCTCAGTGTGACGCTTCCACGATTCAGCTTCAGCGCGTAGTTGTAGCTGGTGTTGGCTGTGCAGGTGAGGGCTGACTCCAGCTTGTAGGTATAGGTGGTGCTGCCGCTGGTGTCGTCGCTGGTGGTGAAGCGGATGAAGGCGCTACCGTTGGCAAACGCCTGTCCCGGGAAGACGATGGCGTACCAGGTGTTGGTGTCCTTGCTATCATTGTCCTTCGGTCTGTAAGGGGTGATGGCCTGTGTTCCGGCGGTTACTCCGTTTGTGGCGGTCACTTTTCCTGCACTCAGGCTGAAAGTTCCGGTGGTGTACATTCCTTTGTTATTCAGTATTTCGGCTTTTGTGATGGTGGGCATGGCTTCACTGGCTGTATATCCCGCACCCTTTTCCACGGTGAACGTAATCTGGCTCATGCAGTGGCTCAGCTCCAGGCTGATACCCTTGTTGGTGGCTTTGGAGTCTTTCTCGCCATACATGAAGTTGGCTTCATTCAGCTTCGCCAGGGTGGAGTTGTCGATGTTGCTGCCGGTGGTGGGCAGGGTGAAGCTGTGGGTATAAGTATAAGAAGCGTCGTCGGCTTTCTTGGGGAAGTTCGTCTGTGCGGGGTAGTAGGCGTAGAAGCTGTGCATATCACTGGTGTTCTGCCAGTAGAAGGCTTCGTCTGCGGTAAGTCCGGTGTCGTAAGTATAGGTAAGGGTGTTGCGGTAGGTGGCACCTTCAACGTCGATGGCTACCGGGGTGTCTCCCGTCTTGGCTTTGGTCACGGCGGTCAGGCTGATCTCGTCGCCCGACGTGAAGGTGGAAGTGCTTCCTCCGTTAGATACAGAGGCACGTGTGTTAGTGCCGGGCTGTCCGATGCTCAGGTTGAGGTCGATAGGCTTGTTGAGGTCTACCGTTTCCAGGTTGTCGTCGTTGCTGCATGCGGTGATTGCCGCGGTGGCTGTCATCATCGTCAGTGCGATGAATAGGTTTCTTGTTCTCATGTCTTTACTCGTTTTTATTAATAGGGTGAATACTTGTAGTAATGAAATATGCGGCGAAGTTCATAAGAACTGCGCAGATGAGCAAGAAATACACCCTACCTCCTGTCCGGATTTGTCGCCTTGGTGTCCGAATTTGTCTCCACCCCGCTCAGAAGGGCTTCTGGGAGGGGGAGGGGAGAGGAAAATAATTGGTGAATCACAGAGAATACGGAGGGCATGGAGAGGGCGGATGAATGATTTACTCCCTCTCTTTGTCCAATTCACCGCCCTTGTGCCCTCTGTGTCCTCTGTGGTGAACCCTTCTTGAGATTACAGTTTAGAGAAGTTTATCTCCAAATAACGAGGTGCGAAGTGAGGATTGGGAGGAAATTATACCTGTACGTGAATAAGCTAATACAAAAAACTTTCGTACTTTTGTGGGTGTAACAAAGACAGTGATGAATATGAACAATCAAGTAAGTATAACTATCCCTTATGCGGTGGCGGATTTTGCTGAAATGCGCAACCGCGGGTTCTATTATGTCGATAAGACAGACTATATCCCCCGTCTGGAGCTTTACAAAGCTCCCGTTTTTCTGCGTCCCCGCCGTTTCGGCAAGAGCCTTCTGGTGTCTACCCTGGCACATTATTATGACCGCACCTTGGCGGGAAAGTTTGAGGGACTCTTCGGCGGAACGTATGTAGGTAGCCACCCCACACCGGAGCATAACCAATATATGGTGATTCGCTACGACTTCTCGAAGATGGTGATGGCGGACGACATGGAAGGGCTGGAGAAGAACTTCAACGACCTGAACTGTGGTCCTGTGAAAATCATGGTGACACATAATCGCGACCTCTTCGGTGACTTTCAGTTCACCACTCTCGGCAATGCCTCAAAGATGCTGGAAGAAGCCCTGAACTATGCCCGTGAGCACGACCTGCCAAAGGTGTACGTCCTGATTGACGAATATGACAACTTCACCAACCAACTACTGACTTCTTACAACGATCCGCTCTACGAGAAAGTCACCACCAAAGACAGCTTCCTGCGCACCTTCTTCAAGATAATCAAAGCCGGTATCGGCGAAGGCAGCGTCCGCACCTGTTTCTGTACCGGCGTGCTGCCCGCGACGATGGACGACCTGACCAGCGGTTACAACATTGCCGAAATACTGACACTGGAAAATGACTTCATCAACATGCTGGGCTTCACCTACGCCGAAACGGAAGTGTACCTGCGCTATGTACTCGATAAATACACCGGAAGCCAGGAACGTTACGATGAAATCTGGCAGCTCATTGTGAACAACTACGACGGTTACCGCTTCAGCCCCCGTGGCGAGAAGCTCTTCAACGCAACGATACTGACCTATTTCCTGAAGAAATTCGCAGTCAATAACGGTGAAGTGCCCGAAGAACTGATTGACGAGAACCTGCGCACCGATGTCGGTTGGCTGCGTCGGCTCACCCTTTCGCTTGAGAACTCGAAGGAAATGCTGGACGCCCTTGTCATCAACGACGGGCTATACTACAACGTTGCCGACCTCTCCAGCAAGTTCAACAAGCAGAAGTTCTTCGACAAGAACTTCTATCCCGTCAGCCTTTTCTACTTGGGCATGACCACCCTGCAGAATGCCTACCGCATGACGTTGCCCAACCTGACCATGCGCAGCATCTATATGGATTATTACAACGTGTTGAACCGTATCGACGGCGGCGCTATGCGCTATGCACCCGTCTACGAACGCTTCACGGAAGAACGACGGTTCGAATCGCTCGTGCAGAATTACTTCGAGCAATACCTTGGTCAGTTCCCCGCACAGGTGTTCGATAAGATTAATGAGAACTTCATCCGTTGCTCTTTCTTCGAACTGGTATCACGCTATCTGAGTATGTGTTACACCTTCGCCATCGAGCAGAACAACTCCGAAGGTCGTGCCGACTTTGAGATGACGGGTATACCGGGCACGGACTATTATACGGACGACCGTCTGGTGGAGTTCAAATACTTCAAGGCAAAGGATGCGGAAAAGGTGCTGGCGCTGGATGCCCCTTTGGCTGACCATGTAGATCAGGTGCATCGCTATGCGGACGATACACTGAGGCGTTTTCCGAACTATCATGTACGTACCTATGTGGTCTATATCTGTGCCAATCGAGGATGGAAATGCTGGGAGGTGTGAGGGTTATTTAATCCTCCTCTTCCTGTTCTTCCTCCTCCGTGTCTATCGTCTCGCGATACTGTGCCGGTGTCATTTTATATATCTTCTCGAATGCATCGTAGTAAACGCTGCGGCTCTGAAATCCGGCCATGTCGGCTATGGCCTCTATGGAGTAGAGCCTCTTCTGTTTAAGCAGAGACACGGAGTAACCTACGCGCAGTTTGTTGAGGTAATTATTCCAGCTGGTGCCGGTGTTCTCTCTGATGAAGCGGCTGACATCGTTCTTTTTCAGTCCGCTAAGCTTCTGTAAATCTTCACGTTTCAGCTGACGCAGGAAAGCCTTTGTTTCCAACAGTTCGATTTCCATTTGCATGAAGCGGCGGCGACTTTTCTCACTGACGTCGGCTGAGGGGATATAGCCGATAGGCGATTCCTCGTCTTTCTCTTCCTCGTCCTCCTGCACATCCTCTTGTCCCTCTTCTCCCTCGTCAACCTCTTCTCTTCCCCCCTTGTCAACTTTTACTTCCGCATACATCTTTCTCAACTCCTCCCTCTGTGCCAGCAACTCATCTATCTGCCGGGCGGCTATGCGGTTGCGCTGACGGGTTTGCCGCAGATTCATTTGCCGTTCTCTGAGTATAATAATCAGCAGGACTATGACAAGGCAGGCAATGGCGATACTGACACGCAGGAGGAGGGCGGTGCTGCGTTCTTTCTGCAACTGCATATCCTTTTCGTAGGTCTGGTAGATGACTGCGAATTCGTGTGCCCGGCTCTGTTTTTCGCGGGCATATATGCTGTCGGTCAGCACGGTGATGCGTCGTTGGTAGGCATCGGCAAGTGCGGGTTGCTTCAGCCCACGGTAAATCCGAGCGTAACGGTCCAGAAGTACCAGATAGCCGTAACTGATGCTGTCTCCATCGGTAAATACTCCCTGCCAGGTGTTGTTGCGTTCCAGGGCTTCCTTATATTGCCCGGACTTCAAAAGGTAGGGGGTGATTTCGGCATTGCCCGGAAACGCCTGCGAGAAGTGGGTGGAGCGGTAACGGGCGTATGCATCGGCTGCCTTTTGCGCTTGTCCCGCTTCCTGATAGAAGCAGGCCAGCTTGGAGTAGAGGTAGCCATATTGCTGGTCGATATACCCCGCCGGAGGGCCAGGCATTTCGCTCATGCGGCGGATGACGTCGGCGCGCGCTTCGGATGTGCTGATGGCGTCGTCGTTTTGCTTCCGGTCCTCGTAGAAGGAGGACAAATCACCGTAGAAAGTGGACAGCAGGGCCAGTTCGCGCACGTTGTCGCTGCCCTTCAGCAGGTTGATGGAACGGAGCATATACTCCAGCGCCTGGTCGGGGTTCTTCATGCCCTGGTATATCCGTCCGATGGTGAAGAGAAGTTCGCTCTCGGCACTTCTTTGCTTCAGCTCTTGGGCGAGGGAGATGGCTTCGGTGGAGATACTGATACCTTCTTCGTATCGGTTCAGGCGGTCGAGGGTGGAAGACAATTGTGAGAGCAGACGCAGCCGGCGTGCAGGTACCAGTCGCACGGAGTCGCTCTGCAAGGCACGCCGCAGGCAACGTTCTTTAAGGACGTACATGGCCTGGCTTTCGTACACCATGCTGCGCAGGATGTCGATGTGGAACGCAGGCATGGAGGGGAGGCGGCGTTTTTCGGCCTCGTCGAGCAGGTGGAGGGCACTGTCGGGCGCAGATATGTATATGCTTCGGATGTATTTTTCTGTCAGCAGACTGTCCGGAACGGTGCTTGCTCCGGAAGCCAGGGCAGGCGTAAAAGCCGGTAAAATGCACGCCAATACGAGGATGGAGGTGCGGAAATAGTAGGTGATTTGCATATTATTTTGGCATTTGTCGCGGTAAAGGTAGGCATTTATCGGGTAATATTTGCTTGCATTCCTTTATAATCTACCCGGAATAATGTACATTTGCCCGACAAATTGTTTATTGACCTATATGAAACATTCTATATTATCCCTTATACTGTTTGCATGGGGAGTGCAGGCCTATCCGCAAGCGGGTGGGGATGTGCAATCTCAGGCAACGTTCACTCCTCCTTTCGATTTCCCTATTGTGTTCTCCGGTAATTTCGGTGAAATACGTGCCAATCATTTTCATGGCGGACTCGATTTCAAGACGGGCGGCACCATCGGTAAACCCGTGCGGGCGCTGGCCGACGGATATATTTCGCGTATCCGTGTCACTCATGGTTCGGGCTATGTGCTCGATGTGGCATATAATAACGGGTATAAAACAATCAACCGCCACCTCAGCGCTTTTGTGGGTGACATAGCCCGCCGGGTGGAAGATTTGCAGTACGAAAAGGAGACATGGGAAGTAGAGATTATCCCCGAACCGGGCGAATATATCGTCAAGGCCGGGCAGGTTATCGCTCTGAGCGGTAATACCGGATATTCCTTTGGCCCGCACCTGCATCTTGATGTGTTTGAGGCAGATACGGATGACTACGTGGACCCTCTGCCCTTCTTCAAGAAGAAAGTGAAGGACAACACCGCCCCGCGTGCCGAAGGCATCATGCTGTTTCCGCAACCCGGCAAGGGAATGGTGGACGGAACCCAGAAGCGTCAGGCTTTTCCTCTCAGCCCTAAACAGCCGATCACTGCCTGGGGACTGATAGGAGCGGGCATCCGTGCATACGACTATATGGATGGCGTGCACAACCGTTATGGTGTGCACACGGTTATTCTGGAAGTGGACAGCGTGGAAGTGTTCCGCAGTGTGGTGGATCGCTTCTCGGAGAACGAGAACCGCATGATTAACTCGTGGACATACGGGCAATATATGAAATCGTTCATCGAACCGGGAAATACATTGCGGATGTTGCATGCTTCAAATGATAACCGGGGACTGATTGATATCAACGAAGAGCGTCCGTACCGCTTTGTCTACACCTTGAAGGATGCCCTGGGAAACACTTCGAAAGTACGCTTCATCGTGCATGGAAAGCGGGCGGAGATAGCTCCTGTGGAACATCGGGAGAAGTACATCTTCCGCTGGGACAAGGTGAACTATCTACAGGAACCCGGTCTGTCGCTGGTGATTCCTCGCGGGATGCTGTATGACGACGCGTACCTGAATTATGCCGTGCGTGCAGATAGCGGGGACGTTGCCTTTACTTATCAGTTGAATGACACACGCATCCCTTTGCATGGCCGTTGCGAGTTGAGCATCGGCTTGCGTCGCCGCCCGTTGGAAGATACCACGAAGTATTACGTGGCAGGTGTGAACAATCGCGGTAAAAAATACAGCATAGGTGGCAAGTACGAGGATGGTTTCATGAAGACAACCATCCGGGAGTTGGGTACCTATACCATTGCCATCGATACCGTGCCTCCTGAAATCACTCCGCTGAACCCGCAACAGTGGGGACGCACGGGACGCATTACGTTCAAGGTGAAGGATAAAGAAACCGGCATAAGCAGTTATCGCGGCACCATCGACGGGAAGTATGCCTTGTTTGGCAAACCTAATTCCATCAGTGGGAACCTGGTCTATGAGATTGACCCTAAACGGGTGGAACGGGGTAAGCATGTGGTGGAAATCACCGTGACGGATGGTTGCGGCAACCGGGCAACAGAACAGTTTACGTTCGTCTGGTAAACAAGTCTGTATATATGTGACACATGAATTAATAATTTAAATAGCTAAAGTATGAAAAGCAAAAGACTGACTCTTTCCGTCTTATTTGTGGCTGTTGCAGTAGTGAATGCACTGGCTTGTACCAACCTTATTGTTGGTAAGAATGCCTCCACGGACGGTTCTACAATCGTTTCTTATTCTGCCGACTCTTACGGGTTGTTCGGCGAGTTATATCATTATCCTGCGGGCATACATAAGAAAGGTACCCTGATGGATGTGCATGAGTGGGACACCGGCAAGTATCTGGGACAGATTGAGCAGGCACGCCAGACGTACAACGTCATCGGCAATATCAACGAATTCCAGCTTACCATTGCTGAAACCACTTTCGGAGGTCGTCCGGAACTGGTAGATACCACCGGTATCATCGACTACGGAAGCTTGATTTATCTCGGTCTGCAACGTGCCCGTACCGCCCGTGAAGCTATCAAGGTGATGACTGACCTTGTACAGGAATATGGCTATTACAGCAGTGGCGAGTCTTTCACTATCGCTGATCCGAACGAGATCTGGATTATGGAGATGATTGGCAAAGGCCCCGGTGTGCGTGGTGCCGTGTGGGTGGCTGTGCGCATCCCTGATGATTGCATCTCGGCACATGCCAACCAGTCGCGCATCCACCAGTTCGATATGAATGATAAGAACAACTGTATGTATTCTTCCGATGTCATCTCTTTTGCCCGCGAAAAAGGTTACTTCAACGGTGTGAACAAGGATTTCAGCTTTGCTGATGCATACGCTCCTCTGGATTTCGGTGCACGCCGTTACTGCGAAGCCCGCGTATGGAGTTACTTCAATATGTTTACCGACCGTGGTGAGGAATTCCTTCCTTATATAGAAGGTAAAACCAATCAGCCCATGCCTCTCTATTTGAAAGCCAACCGCAAAATTTCCGTACAGGATGTGAAGAATGCCATGCGCGACCATTACGAAGGTACTCCGCTGGATATCAGCAAAGATTTTGGTGCCGGTCCTTATCACACCCCTTACCGTCTTTCTCCGCTGTCCTTCAAGGTGAACGACCAGGAATATTTCAACGAACGTCCCATCTCTACCCAGCAGTCAGGTTTCGTTTTCGTATCTCAGATGCGCTCTACCATGCCCGATGCTATCGGTGGCGTGCTGTGGTTCGGTACGGATGATGCCAACATGACTGTTTTCACCCCTGTATATTGCTGTACTGATAAAGTGCCTGTATGCTACTCTCGTGTAGATGGTGCCGACTATATCACCTTCTCCTGGAATTCTTCTTTCTGGATTTTCAACTGGGTGGCGAACATGGTTTATCCCCGCTACGACCTGATGATTGGCGATGTACGTGCAAGCCAGTCGGAGATGGAAACTACTTTCAATGATGCACAGGAAGGAATCGAATCGGCTGCATCCAAACTCTATTCCAAAGATCCTGCCCAGGCAAAAGCATTCCTGACTAACTATACGAATATGACCGCGCAGAGTACGCTCGATACCTGGAAACGTCTCGGCGAATTCCTTATCGTAAAATACAATGACGGTGTGGTGAAACGTATGAAAGACGGTAAGTTTGAACGTAATGCTATCGGTCAACCGGCAGGTGTGATACGTCCCGGATATCCGAAAGAGTTTCTGGAAGAATACGTGAAACAAACCGGTGATCGCTATAAGATGCCGGAGTAACACCCTGTTGCAGGCTTTGTAGATTTCGCAGGAACAATAAGAAGCCTGTGAAATCTGTACAAAGCAGTGTAAATCTTTAATGGAAAAGTAGGATATTTGAACTTATTCGCCTACATTTGTGTCTTACAACTAATAGATATATTTTAACCTCTAAAATAACAATAATTGTATGGAAAATCAGGAACTTATCAAGCAGGTAACTGAGAAAGCCCAGATGTGGCTCACCCCGGCATACGATGCCGAAACTCAGGCTGAAGTAAAACGCATGTTGGAAAACGAAGATAAAACTGAGTTGATAGATTGTTTCTATAAGGATTTGGAATTCGGTACGGGTGGCCTGCGCGGCATCATGGGTGCTGGAACCAATCGCATGAATATCTATACCGTAGGCGCTGCAACACAGGGGCTTTCCAACTATCTGAATAAGTGTTTCAAGGACAAAGAGCAGATTTCCGTAGTGGTAGGTTATGACTGCCGTAACAATAGCGACAAATTCGCTAAAATCTCTGCCGACATCTTCTCTGCAAACGGCATCAAAGTATATCTTTTCGATGATTTGCGTCCTACACCGGAAGTTTCATTCGCTATCCGTCACTTCGGATGCCAGAGCGGTATCAATATCACTGCCAGCCACAATCCGAGAGAATATAACGGTTACAAGGCTTATTGGGATGATGGTGCTCAAGTACTTGCTCCGCACGATACCGCTATCATCGATGAAGTAAACAAGGTGACTGTTGCCGACATCAAATTTGAAGGTAACAAAGACCTGATTCAGATCATTGGTGCTGATGTAGATAAGGTTTATCTGGATATGGTTCATTCTATTTCTATAGATCCGGAAGTTATCAAGCGTCAGAAAGATCTCAGCATAGTTTATACTCCTCTGCATGGTGCAGGTCGTGTGCTTATTCCTTCTTCTCTGAAAGAATGGGGATTTGAGAATGTAAATTGCGTACCCGAACAGATGGTGAAGGACGGTAATTTCCCGACTGTGGTATCTCCGAACCCTGAAAATGCTGAGGCGCTTTCTATGGCTATCGCATTGGCGAAGAAACTTGATGCCGACATCGTAATGGCGAGCGATCCGGATGCTGACCGTGTGGGTATGGCTTGCAAAGATGATAAGGGCGAGTGGGTGCTTATCAATGGTAACCAGACTTGTCTGATCTTCTTGTATTACATCATCAAGAACCGTATTGCAATGGGCAAGATGCAGCCCAACGACTTCATCGTGAAGACCATTGTAACGACTGAACTGATTAAGGCTGTCGCTGATAAGAATAAGATTGAAATGCGTGATTGCTACACCGGTTTCAAATGGATTGCACGTGAAATTCGTTTGAGCGAAGGCAAGCAGCAATATATTGGTGGTGGTGAAGAAAGTTACGGCTTCCTGGCAGAAGATTTTGTTCGGGATAAAGATGCCGTTTCTGCCTGTTCATTGTTGGCTGAGATCTGTGCCTGGGCTAAGGATCAGGGCAAGACGCTGTATGATGTGCTGATGGATATCTATGTAGAGTATGGTTTCTCTAAAGAAACGACTGTAAACGTAGTGAAACCCGGTAAGAGCGGTGCGGATGAAATCAAAGCCATGATGGATAACTTCCGTGCTAACCCGCCGAAAGAAATCGGAGGTTCACCTGTCAAATTGATCAAGGATTATAAGACATTGAAGATGATCGATGCTCAAGGAAATGCTGTTGATCTGGATATGCCGGAGACTTCAAATGTTCTTCAGTATTTCACGGAAGATGGTACAAAGATTTCTGTTCGTCCGTCGGGTACAGAACCGAAAATCAAGTTCTATATCGAGGTGAAGGGCGAAATGGGTTGCCCGAAATGCTACGCCAGTGCGGATGCAGAAGCAGAAGAAAAGGTGGTGGCTGTTCGTAAGTCACTCGGTATCTAAAGATAAACTGCTGTAAGGCAGAAGGAAAGGTGTAATCCTGCGAAGGGTTGCACCTTTTTTGTTTTTTGCCGGGCAGTGTGTGCTTTCTTTCCGGATTAAGGTTCTTTTACTTTCTTTAAGTCATTCCTCTAATCATTCTCTGTTAAATGCCGTTCTATAAGCAACATCTAAACCTAAACTAAAATAGTTATGAAAGATCTTGTTGCCGGCATTAAGTATGATGCCGCTAAAGTGATTGAACAGGCCGTAGGGCCAAGTAAAGAATTCTGCATGGGTTACATGAACCCCGGTGCTCCGAATGGTCAGGGATACATCTCTACCATGAAACTCTCAGTGGGCACAGTCGATGTAAAAGACCTTGACGTAGTTACCGAAAACATTGTTTCGTATGACCGTTGTGAAAAGAACGATGCCTATATCGGACAAATCAATATGCTGACCGTATCTTCTTTCTGTGGTCAGAACGGTGCTGTATGGGGATACGACCTCGCTGTACACGAAGATATTGCTACAGGTAAGGAGAAACCCATGTACATGCAGGAACAACCGGATGGAAAACCCGCTATTCCCGTATATAATGCCCGCCCATTGCTGGAAGCAAGCGAACGCCTCTTCGGACGTGAGGGCCAGCGACGCTTCCCACCCATGCCGGGAGCACACGTCATCTGCGCCAACAAGGATGTGACAGCCCGCGGACCTGTGTGGGTATGGTCGGCCATTGGCATCGCTATCCTGAAAAATCGTAGTGACGGCTCTTGCCTCTTCATCGAGGATGCCAACACGTATGGCGATGATAGTACTACCGAAGCCGAAATCATAGGTTTCCTGGAAGGCTCACTCCGTAAAGTAACCAACAGCATTGTGCTGTGTGGACAAGACCAGTCGGTAGAGTACGACCGCATTTACGTAGGCTACAAGTACACTTTCGTAGAACCGAATCAAGTGGGTTGTGCGTTGACTTGCGCCCCGTACATTTATCTGGCTCAGAATGCCATTCCCGAAGGAATGAAAGCTGCCGACCTAAAAGGCATGCCTATCGACGAGTGGGAAAAGAAGCTGGGACTTGAGCACCTGACAATGATTGAATAATAAGACCTAACCTAGACTTTACCTATATAAATATTTTTATCATGGATGAAATGAAAGGGACACGTTATCCCATTTTCGGATTTGTAACAGGTGGTACAGGCGCTTTTAATGACGGTATTCCACCTCAGCCTTATGAAACCTTTGCCTATGACCTCGCCTTGCACGAAGCCGGAATTGAAAACTTTAATGTAATTCCTTACACCTCTGTTATGCCGCCCGAAATACGTGGCAACCTGGTGACCATTACCCCGGAGATGAATCAGAAATTCCATTATCTGCCTTTCCGTCCCGACATTAAAGACCAGTTTCATCATGGAGCAGTGCTGGAAGTGATTATCGCCGGATCGGGTGCCAACTATGCCGAACATAAGGCAATCGCTACCGGCGTGGGCATCGTATGGGCAAAGAAGAACGGTAAGTTTGTGGGAGGTTTTGCTGCCGAGTATGTGCAGTATTACGACTCAAAGATTGATGATGAAATAGCGGGTGCAGAAGCACACATGTGGTTGAATAAGTCGTTGAATCATGAACTCTCCATGCGTGGCATGGAACAGGATGGTGATAAGGAGTTATTCCATAATTTCATCAATATACCTTCCGATAATCCGTTTGCATACTGTCTGACGGCTATCGGTTTCCTGAACTTTGGTTATGCACCATTAGCTAAATAAGTGATATGGCGGATACTTCAAAGAAATTAGGATTGGGCGGACTCGTCGCTATCGTCTTCGGTTCCATGATTGGTGGAGGTATTTTCAATATCTCGCAAAACATGGCACAAGGAGCGGGCTTAGGGGCCACTCTTATCTCCTGGGTCATTTCGGGAGTGGGAGTATTGTTTCTTGTGCTCAACTTCAAGGTGTTGGCCGATGCCCGTCCTGATCTCAATGCAGGTATCTATCAGTACGCAAAAGAGGGTTTTGGCAATTATGTGGGATTTAACATTGCCTGGGGATACTGGCTGTGTGCAGCTATGGGTAACGTGGCGTTTGCTGTGATGCTCAATGACTCGTTCGGTGAGTTTCTCCCTGTGCTGCTTCATCATGGCTGGCAGACGGTGGTGTTTGGATCGTTCTTCATTTGGGCCATGTATTTCATTGTGGCAAGAGGTGTGAAAGCTGCTGCTGCTCTGAATACAATAGTCACTATCGTGAAGTTTGCGGCGTTGATATTAATTGTCATTATCCTCTTTATTTTCTTTAAAATAGGCGCGCTGAGTTTTGATTTCTGGGGACATACGCCTGACTTGGGATCCATAGGAGCACAGGTGAAGAGTACCATGCTTGTCACCCTCTGGTGTTTCATCGGTGTGGAGGGTGCCGTGGTGATGTCTGCCCATGCCCGCAACAGTAAAGATGTGGGTAAGGCGGGTGTTATCGGCTTTCTGCTGGCGTTGGTGCTTTATGCATTAATCAGCGTTTTGTCCTATGGTATCATGCACCAGCCTGAACTGGCAAAGTTGGATGACCCGTCCGTGGCATACGTGCTGAAACATGCGGTGGGCGACTGGGCTTATACCTTTGTGGTGCTCAGTGTCATAGTCTCTGTTATTGGTGGTTGGATTGCCTGGACGTTGATGTGTGCGCAAGTACCCTATACGGCTGCTCAGGTAAAGATATTGCCGAAGTCATTCCTACGTGAGAATAAGAAGTCGACACCTATTTATGCCTTGCTGATATCCAGTATCATCATGCAGGTGTTTATGGTGATGGTTGCTATGGCAAAGTCGGTTTACGATGCCGCTATCGACATTACCGGTGTCATGATCCTTCCCGCTTATCTGTTCTGCGGAATCTATCTGGTGAAAGCCAGCTTTATGAAAGGGGAACTGAGCACAACAGATCCGAAGAAGATTGGTCAATACCGCTTTATCGGTATCGTGTCTTCTTTATTCTGCCTTTGGTTGCTCTATGCAGGTGGATTGTTGCTTTTGCTTGTGACGTCCATTTTCTATTTGGTGGGTATCTATTTCTATGTAGTGGCACGCAAACAGAACCGGGCGCAGGGGGAACCAATCTTCTCTCATGCTGAACGTTGGCTGGCACTGGCCATTGCGGTTTGCTCCGTAATAGCGGTGATACTGTTGATTGAGGGAAAGGTGGGACTCTGATCATTTAAAATTGAAGAATTAAGAGTTAAAAGTTGTCGGCTGCCGGGAGGCAGTTGCCGATAGAGATAAAATACAGATTGCGGTTGCACGCGATTGGTTGATGTGAATGAGAGTCGTTTCATTCGTAGTTGTTCGTTTGTTGAGTGCGTGTCCTCCGCAATCTGTTCTTATTTCATTTATCTCTCTCCTTTTAACTTTTTAATTCTTCTTTTTGATTTAGCCACCAGTCTATCATTTTCCGTGCGATACTTAGTTTACGTGGTATTTCCGGAAGGTTCTCTTTGGAGTAGAAAGCACCGGCGCTGAGTTCGTCTTTTTGTAGTTTGATTTCTCCGTCTTCATAATCGGCAATGAAACCTACCATTAATCCGCTGGGATAGGGCCAGGGCTGATTTCCGAAATAAGTGATGTTTTTCACTTTTAATCCCGTTTCTTCCATTACTTCCCGTTCTACACATTGTTCCAGCGTTTCTCCGGGTTCAAGGAATCCTGCTACCAGTCCGTAGAATGTTCCGCGGAAGTTGCGTGCATGCACCAGCAAAAGTTCTTCTCCACGGCGTATCAGTACGATGATAGCGGTAGAAATGGGTGGATATATTTCGTAGGCACACGAAGGACACTTTTTCATGATAGCTGTCTGTTGTTCCGTAGGCGTGCCACATACCGGACAAAAGCGACTGTGCTGATCCCAATACAATATCTGATAAGCCTTTCCGGCAGCTTTGTAGTCATCCAGGGTGATGTATTCGTAAGAGCCTCGCAGGTTGACCATGATCCAGTCTTCAGTTTCCTCAACAAGTTGTTCGATGTCGAATGCGTGCACCATTTCATCCGTAGGCAGAAATACTTCGTGGATTGTGCTACCAGTACCGGGTTTCAACGGTGGTTCCGTACCATAAGGTACACTGTATTTAATCTCTCCTTTTTCTGTTTTTTCTTTTTTCAGCAGAAGTTGGTCCTTAAAGAAGACGAACCACTGCGTAGGGTTTTGATCTAGTTCTTTCATTTTCCTTCTTCATTTTTGATGTATACTACATTTCTGCCTGTTCCGCGTCGGCGCAGGATACCTTCAGTGATAAATGCATTCAACTCGTTCATGGCAGTTCGCTCTCCGCTACCGGTCAGCCTGATGTATTCTCTCCGTGAGACGCAGACATTTTTATCGAGAAATGTGAGCAATGCTTCTTTTTTCTTTTCGATATTGATGTCTCCCTTTGAAGGACGGGTAGGTGACTGGATACGTTCTAAGGTCATTTGAGTTCTCATTTTCTTTTTGAACGCCTTGCTAGTGCGCAGACACACATTTTTGAAGACGATTGATTCTGCACGTATCTTTTTCTCCGGCGTGGCTTCTCGCAGACATTTCAAGGAAGTGCTAAGGAAACCGAGTTCTCCTAATTCTACGATATTACCGTCCGATAGCAATTCGCACAATTCGTCCGTAATCCCCTGTAGAGCTCCTTCCAACAGGGCGTACGGAAGGTGTTGGAGCATAGCTACTTGTTTCAGGAACTCTTTGGTGGTGTACGTTTTTTTAGGATAGATACGGGCGTGAAGCGCTTTTTCTGCTTTTTTTCCTTTCGGAGCGGGCGTTTCGTAAAGATCATAATATGCACTCATAAGATTTTGAGTTAAAGGGTTAATGATGTTGTTTTTACGAAGTGCATAAATATATTCTTGTTCTTTCAGTAATTAAATTCTTTAGTTCTGACGAATTAATATTGCATTCGCATGAATTTATTTGTGCAACAAGTATAACTCTTTCATGCAATATTTGTATATGTTTCGTGCAACAAATGTTGCATGAAAAAATCACATCCTTTGCATGAGAAAATTTTAGCATGCAAAGGTATAAATAATAGTGAAACGATGGAGAGTTTTCAGGAAAAGAATTAATAATTGTGCATGGTGTTGAAAGTGTAGTAGGGGCAAGGCATAAAAAATCCCCCGTTAAAGGACGAGGGAACCTAATGTTTTCACAACGGAATAATCCTTATTGTGATTTTCTTTCATTTTAGTACGACAAAGATAGGAAATAAAAATGGTATAATCTATACTTCTGATATTTATTTTTTCTACTTTTGTGAATATGAACTTTAAAACATGATATTATGAAAAAAGTAACACTGGGTTTGGATCTGGGAACCAATAGTGTGGGATGGTCTGTCATAAATTCGATAATTACCGAACAAAGTGAAAAAATATGGTTAGAGATGGCTGGCAGTCGAATAATTCCTATGGATGCTGCTATATTGGGAGACTTTGATAGGGGAAATACCACTTCACAGACGGCAGAAAGAACTCGTCTCCGCGGGATAAGACGTTTGCGTGAAAGATGTTTGTTGAGGCGTGAACGATTGCACAAAGTATTGCACATATTAGAATTTTTGCCGGAACATTATTCTGAGCAGATAAGCTGGGATAAACATCCAGGACAATTTATGAATCTGACAGAGCCTAAATTGGCCTGGAAGAGGAGTGATACTGGAAAATATGAATTCATCTTTCAGGCCGCTTTTAACGAGATGCTGGCTGATTTTGCACAACATCAGCCAACATTAGTGGCAAATGGTAAAAAAGTGCCTTATGACTGGACTATATATTATTTAAGAAAAAAGGCTCTGACAGAGAAAATAACTCAACAAGAATTAGCGTGGATTATATTAAATTTCAATCAGAAACGTGGATATTACCAACTGAGAGGTGAAGAGGAAGAAGAAAAATCCAATAAGCAGGTTGAATATTATGCTTTGAAAGTAGTGTGTGTGGAGGCAACGGACGAAAAAAAGGGAAAAGATACCTGGTATAATGTACATTTGGAAAATGGATGGATTTATCGTCGGTCAAGTAATGTCCCATTAGATTGGGAGGGCAAAATTAAGGAGTTTATTGTGACAACAGATCTGAATGAAGATGGAACTCCTAAAGTTGATAAACAAGGTGAGGTTAAACGTTCGTTCCGTGCCCCAAAGGAAGATGATTGGACACTGATAAAGAAGAAAACAGAAGCGGATGTGGCCGATAGTCGTAAGACTGTGGGCTGGTATATCTACGATATATTACTGCAAAAACCTCAGCAGAAGATAAGAGGAAAGTTAGTACGTACTATAGAACGTAAATTTTATAAAGAAGAGCTAAAGCAGATATTAGAAAAACAGTCTGTTTTCCATACTGAATTGCAAGACCGTGATTTATATAAGAAATGTCTTGAATGTTTATATCCGCAAAATGATGCACACAAGCGCAACATCGCTAATCGTGATTTTGTGTATATGTTTACAGAAGATATCCTTTTTTATCAGCGTCCATTGAAGAGTAAGAAATCGTTGATTGACGATTGCCCTTATGAGAAGAATGAATATGTGGACAAGGAGACTGGTGAAATAAAGCATGCGTCATTAAAGTGTATAGCTAAGTCGCATCCATTATTTCAAGAGTTTCGTTTGTGGCATTTTCTATCGAATATCAGGATTTATCAAAAAGAAAGGCAGCAAGGAGACAGATTGTTGACTGATGTGGATGTGACTAGTGAATTTTTGAATACAGAGGAAGATTGTGTAGCTTTATTTGAATGGTTGAATGAACGTAAGGAAATTGACCAGAAGAATTTTCTGAAATATCCTCAGTTTAATCTGAAAAATAAAGCAGTCAACTATCGTTGGAATTATGTGGAAGATAAAATGTATCCTTGCAATGAAACAAGATATTTAATAAAATCCCGATTAGACAAAGCACATGTCTTCTCCGGAGACTTTATTTTATCTGCAGAAAATGAGATGGCTCTGTGGCATATACTATATTCAGTCAGTGATAAAGTTGAATTAGAGAAGGCGTTAGCCACATTTGCAACTAAGCATGCTTTAGATAAGGTCGCTTTCGTTGAAACCTTTAAGAAAGCGCCTCCATTTGAAAAAGAGTATGGAGCTTATTCTGCCAAAGCTATTAAGAAACTGTTGCCATTGATGCGAATGGGAAAATACTGGAGTGCAGATGCTATTGATGAAACGACTAGAGAGCGTATAGACAAAATCGTAACTGGCGAATATGATGAAAAGATTCATAATAAAGTTCATGAGAAATCTATACATTTGCAGAGTGTTGATGACTTCAGAGGTTTACCTTTATGGTTGGTTTGTTATGTTGTCTATGGGCGGCATTCTGAAGTGAAGGACATCGCTAAATGGGAAACGCCATCTGATATAGACGCTTATTTGAAAGCATTCAAGCAGCATTCTTTGCGTAATCCGATAGTAGAGCAAATCATAGTGGAAACACTACGTGTGGTCCGTGATATTTGGAAGCGTGTAGGGACTATTGATGAAATTCATGTGGAGTTAGGGCGCGAAATGAAAAATACAGCAAAGGATAGGGCAAAAATGACGATGCAAGTTTTGGAAAATGAAAATGCTAATCTTCGCATCAAGGCATTATTGACGGAATTTGTGAATCCCGAATATAACATTGAAAATGTGCGTCCCTATTCACCAAGTCAGCAGGAGTTGTTACGTATTTATGAAGATGGAATATTAAATTATGTAGCGGATATCCCGGAAGATATTGAGAATTTCCTGAAAAAACTGAAAGACAGTAAATCTCCTTCAAAATCAGAATTTATGCGATATAAACTATGGTTGGAGCAGAAATATCGTTCTCCTTATACAGGAGAAATTATTCCTCTTGCCAAACTGTTTACACCGGCTTATGAGATAGAACATATAATTCCCCAATCTCGTTTCTTTGATGATTCGTTCAGCAATAAAGTAATTTGCGAATCAGAAGTGAATAAGTTGAAAGATAAATACTTGGGATATGAGTTTATAAAAGAGCATCATGGACGAAAAGTCGAATTGAATTTCGGTAAAGTCGTTACGATTTTTTCTGTTGAGGCTTATGAACAGTTTGTGAAGGAACATTATTCGAAATCGAGGGCTAAGATGAAAAAGCTGCTGATGGATGATATACCGGAAGAGTTTATCAAACGCCAGTTAAATGATAGCCGTTATATTAGTAAGGTAATTAAAACTTTACTTTCCAATGTTGTCCGTGAGAAAGACAAGGATGGCGAGTATGAACAGGAAGCAATCTCAAAGAATGTGGTGGTTTGTACGGGTAGCGTTACGGATAGATTGAAGAAGGATTGGGGATTGAATGATGTTTGGAATAGTATTGTTTCTTCCCGATTCGAACGTTTAAACCAATTAAAAGATACCCAATGCTTCGGACACTGGGAATGTAAGGATGGAAAACGCTTTTTTCAGATTGAACTGCCGCTGGAACTTCAAAAGGGATTTAGTAAAAAGCGTATTGACCATCGTCATCATGCGATGGATGCTATCGTTATAGCTTGTGCCTCACGAAATCACATTAACTATTTAAATAATGAGTCAGCAAGGAAGGATGCTGAAATAACTCGGCGTGATTTACAAAGATTATTGTGTGATAAATATAAGACGGATGATAATGGAAACTATAAATGGATGATCAAGAAACCGTGGGATACATTTACACAAGATGTGCAGGCTGTTTTGAATGATATTGTGGTAAGCTTTAAGCAGAATATTCGGGTGATAAACAAGAGTACTAATTATTATCAGTCTTATGATGAAAAAGGTAAGAAGACGTTATTAGCACAAACTAAAGGGGATAATTGGGCGATAAGGAAGCCTATGCATAAAGACACGGTATTCGGTAGAGTGAATCTTCGAAAAGTAAAGGAGGTACGATTGTCTGTGGCTTTGGACACTCCTGAAATGATTGTAGATAAAAAATTAAAAGCGAAGATATTGCAGCTCTTTTCTTATAACTATGATAAAAAACGTGTTGAGAAGTATTTTAAAGAAAATACAGCTCTTTGGAAAGATTTGAATCTGACAAAAATAGCTATTTACTATTTTACAGATAATTCTTCGGAACCATTGGTAGCTGTGCGCAAAGCTTTGGATACAAGTTTTACAGAGAAAAAAATTATTGAATCCATTACAGATACTGGAATTCAGAAAATATTATTGAAACATTTGGAGTCTAAAGAAGGAAAAGCGGATTTAGCTTTTTCTCCTGATGGCATTGACGAAATGAATAGGAATCTGGAATTTCTGAATAATGGTAAACCTCATCAACCTATTTATAAAGTAAGGGTTTACGAACCACGTGGTAATAAATATAGTGTGGGTGAGACAGGACAGAAATCAACTAAATTTGTAGAAGCAGCTAAGGGTACGAATTTATTTTTTGCTGTCTATGCTATGGGAGATGGAAAGAGAGTGTATGAAACAATTCCTTTGAATATTGTAATTGAACGTGAAAAGCAAGGCTATACTCCTGTTCCGGAGAAAAATGAGGCTGGAAATAAATTGTTGTTCTGGTTGTCACCGAATGACTTGGTTTATGTGCCTACAGAGGAAGAATTGGAGCGGGGTAGGATTGAGGAACCGATAGATAGGAAAAGGATATATAAAGTTGTTAGTTTTACAGGAAATCGTTTATATGGAGTTCCTTATGCAATTGCAAATATGATAGTTGACAAGGTAGAATATTTCTCTTTAAATAAAGTTGAGATTACAGATAGTAAAGAATCAATTAAAGAGAAATGTATTCCTTTAAAAGTGGATAGGTTGGGTAATATAATAAAGATTGGAACTTTAAAATGAGTATACTTTTTGTGAAAAAAAACATTTGGTTTGGAATAGAAAAGAGTTCTTTGTTGATGTAATAGGTCTATTGACTGACAGAGTCAATTTTACAGATTGTAAAAAACAGAATAGAAAATGGTAAATGTTCTGGGGACAACTTGTCCCTAGGTAGAAATAATCATAGAAGGGTTCTTGCTGTTAATATCAAAGCTCTATTTAGTAACTCCAATTAGTTGATATTTACAAACGAATAATATGCATCAATTGCCATTTGAAGTAGATGATGAGTGGTAATCATTAAAATAGAAATACTATGATTAAAAAGACATTTTATTTTGGAAATCCGGTTTATTTATCTTTAAAAAATGCGCAGTTAGTGATAAAATTACCGGAAGTGGTAAAGAATGGAATTTTACCAGAAGGATTCAAACAGAAGTCAGAAGTGACTAAGCCAATAGAAGATATTGGTGTAGTGGTGTTGGATAATAAACAGATAACTGTTACTTCGGGAGTATTAGAGGCTCTGCTTGAAAATAATTGTGCTATTATTACTTGTGATAGTAAAAGTATGCCTGTTGGTTTAATGCTTCCTTTGTATGGTAATACAACTCAAAATGAGCGTTTTCGGCAGCAATTGAATGCTTCACTTCCATTAACAAAACAATTATGGCAACAGACTGTCAAGCAGAAAATAGAGAATCAAGCTGCTGTATTGCAGAGATGTTCGGGTGAAGAGATAAAGTGTATGAGGATATGGGCGGCCGATGTGAAGAGTGGAGACCCAGATAACTTGGAAGCTCGTGCCGCAGCTTATTATTGGAAAAATTTATTTGAAATAGAGGGCTTTACAAGAGATAGAGAAGGTATTCCACCTAATAATTTATTGAATTATGGATATGCTATATTACGAGCTGTTGTGGCGCGTGGGTTGGTGGTGAGTGGACTTCTGCCTACATTGGGTATTCATCATCACAATCGGTATAATGCTTATTGTTTGGCTGATGATATAATGGAACCTTACCGGCCGTATGTGGATGACTTGGTTTATGGTATTGTGAAGAGTGGGATAGGTTATGAGGTATTGACAAAAGAGATAAAAGGGCGACTTTTGTCAATTCCAACATTGGATGTTGTCATTTCGGGCAAGCGTAGTCCTTTGATGATAGCGGTGGGGCAAACAACTGCCTCTCTTTACAAATGCTTTAGCGGTGAGTTACGCAGACTATCATATCCTGAGATGTGATGGAACGCTTTAGTGAATATCGCATTATGTGGGTATTAGTATTGTTTGACATGCCTACTGATACTAAAAAGGATAGGAAGGCATATGCCGATTTTAGAAAAAATCTGCAAAAGGATGGTTTTACTATGTTCCAATTTTCTATTTATGTACGTCACTGCGCAAGTAGTGAAAATGCGGATGTACATATAAAAAGAGTTAAATCTTTTTTGCCAGAGTTTGGGCAGATAGGAATCATGTGTATTACAGATAAACAATTTGGCAATATTGAACTTTTTAATGGAAAAAAGGCTCAGGATGCGGGTGCGCCAGGACAACAATTAGAGTTGTTTTAAAATTAAAATCCCGCCAATTAGCGGGATTTTTAGTTGAAAACAGCTTGTTTTTTATAATTCTAATTTGCAATGTAATGGATTGATTATTAGATTGTAATAGGGAATCTGCTGTTTCTAATGGTTCAAAGATACTAAAATGAAAGCAAATCACAACAGTGTGGCTAAAGAGGAAATACGCACATTTGCTGTTTCTAATGGTTCAAAGATACTAAAATGAAAGCAAATCACAACAGCCCAGTTATAGATATACCTTGTGCATCCGCTGTTTCTAATGGTTCAAAGATACTAAAATGAAAGCAAATCACAACGTCTCTTTCCATTTGACTTGAAATTCCATAGCTGTTTCTAATGGTTCAAAGATACTAAAATGAAAGCAAATCACAACGGATCTGGCTCTGTAGAATGATAAAATTCGCTGTTTCTAATGGTTCAAAGATACTAAAATGAAAGCAAATCACAACCCTCCATGATGAATTACTCGATCATAGAACGCTGTTTCTAATGGTTCAAAGATACTAAAATGAAAGCAAATCACAACAGGCACCCCCAGGACTGCAAGCCGTGAAACGCTGTTTCTAATGGTTCAAAGATACTAAAATGAAAGCAAATCACAACGGCTATTTTTGTTGAAAAACAGCTTTTTAGCTGTTTCTAATGGTTCAAAGATACTAAAATGAAAGCAAATCACAACAGCTAACACAGCCAACCCGCGCACAATCACGCTGTTTCTAATGGTTCAAAGATACTAAAATGAAAGCAAATCACAACAAGAATCTGCCTGCGTTCAACCTGTTGAGGCTGTTTCTAATGGTTCAAAGATACTAAAATGAAAGCAAATCACAACCGTGAACGTGGTTATTCCTTCTGGAGGAACGCTGTTTCTAATGGTTCAAAGATACTAAAATGAAAGCAAATCACAACTGTCAGCGGTGAAACTCCGGCTACTGAACGAGCTGTTTCTAATGGTTCAAAGATACTAAAATGAAAGCAAATCACAACCCTTTTTTACGCTGCATCAAAAGGTGTTGTGCTGTTTCTAATGGTTCAAAGATACTAAAATGAAAGCAAATCACAACCATTGTCTATCTCTTCCCATTTGATTCCAGCTGTTTCTAATGGTTCAAAGATACTAAAACAGAAGCAAATAAAAGACAAAATGAGCGATTATAGTGAGGATTGGTAAAACTTTTTGTAGGTTATGAGAACATAGGGTATATTATATTCTAAGCAGGTTTTTGTATTATATTCTGTTATCATTACTTGAAATAAATAATTTTAGGGGCGAAAGCTCAGATGAAAGATCATATTTTATTTGTTCTTCGTCTTTTACTTGATTTTTCCTTAAAATTTATCTGATTGTTTTTTGGTATGCGATTCTTGCTGTCCCGTTAGATACATACACAACTCCGCAACGGACAAACCCGTTCCGCATGAGCAAGTTTTGCATGATAATATTGTCTTTATGTGTATCCGCACGTAAACTGGGATATTGCTTGGCACACCAATTTAAACAAATATCGCCGATACCTTTATAACTTCCATCAGAGGCAATGCGATGGATGACGTAATAGGGCTCATCATTCAACCAAGCTCCGTCTTCGATAAGAGAATAAAACGGATCGGGACTCGGAGCAAAACAGAATGTTCCGACGATTTTTTTATATTCATCTTCACATACATAGCAATGTCCGTCGGTGATTTCTTTGGCAATCAGTTCACGCTGTGGGTAGCCGTTGATCCACTGGTTACCGTTTCCTACAGATGCCATAAAGTTGCGGGCATGATCGAATATCTCCATCAGGCGGTCTAAGTCTGAAAGCTGGCTGGGACGAATTTGTATCATATATGTAAACCTGTTAAGTTGCTTATTCCGGAATACAAAAGTACATGATTATTTTGATAAATGATAATTTATCACTCTATCACCTCACCACTTTATCATTCTTTTCTTTTTCCTTTCATTAGAAATTCTTCAAAGAATGTGTCGCGGTAACTGTTGCCTATGGCAATCTCATAATTACCTATATAAATATCATTGTTATCAAACGAATCGATGTGCCGCGTATTGACGATATACGACTTGTTTACCCGGAGGAACATATCCTGGGGCAGGAGTTCGGAGATACCTTTCATATTCATGCGGGTGATGATGCGCTGTTCCGGCAATTGGAGGATGACATAATCTTTCAGTCCTTCGATGAAAAGAATATCGGCATAGTTCACTTTGAAGTATTTCCGTTCGGACTTGACGAAGAAATACTCTGAAGAAACATTGGTCTCAAGGGCTTCTTTCTCTTCCTTCATTAATAGCGAATGATAGGAGAGAGCTTTTAGCACAGCCTTCTGAAAACGTTCCGGTTCTATGGGTTTTACCAGATAGTCAATGGCATCAACTTCATAGCTGTCCAGTGCATACTCCGTATAGGCAGTGGTGAAAATGATAAGTGTCCGTTTGGAAACGGTGTGTGCGAATTCTATGCCAGTGATACCGGGCATCTGAATATCCAGAAAAATAAGGTCGACAGAATGTTCTTCCATAAACCGTGCGGCAGACACGGCATTGTTGAACATGCTCAGTAAGCTAAGTTCTTTATTTTCTTCCACCAACATTTCCATGGCTTCGCGTGCCAAGGGTTCATCATCTATTATAATACAATTCATAAGTTCAGTTTTAGAGTTACTGTATATTGATTTTCCGTTTCCGCCACTTCCAGAAGATAGCGACCGGGATATAATAGTTCAAGTCTCCGGCGGATATTGGTCAGTCCGATGCCGCCTACCCGGCTTTTGGCAATTGCGACGGCAGGCTTGGAATTCTCACAGCGGAACTCCAAGCGGTCATTATCAATCTTAAAGAAAAGGTGGACGTATGATGGGTGTTCGCTGTCAAAGTTATGCTTCACGGCATTCTCTACAAATGGGATGAAAAGCAATGCCGGTAACTGTATGGCATCAATTTCCCCCTCTTCGGTGATGCTGTAGTCGAAGTGGTCGCGCCGTATCTTCTCCAGATTGAGATAATCATTCAGAAAACGGATATCCGAACGGAGAGGTACATGCTCGCGGAAGTTATCATTCATCTGATAGCGCAACAAATCCTCAAGTTTGAATAATACTTGCGATGCCTCAACAGGATTCTTGCGGATGAGCACATTGGCATTATTCAGCATATTGAATAAGAAGTGTGGATTTATTTGGTTCTTGAGAAACCTCAGTTCCGAGTGTAGGGTAGCGGATTGCAGTTCGTCTACCCGTTGGTTGTAAAGTATCCAGTGACGGAGTAGGAGTATGGCGGACATTCCGGCTATGGTAAATCCCATTGCCAACACTCCTGATATGGCATTTATCAGGATAGGAATCAGTTGGGAATGGACTGCGGTAGTCGTAACCTCGACAGTGAGAATCTGAAATATAGCTACAGCCACAATGATTATCAGACTCACCAAAATCACCCCGAACGCATACGTCAGCAGACGGTTTTTCAATAGGAAGCGGGGAAATAACCAATATAGATTAATATAGAAAACCGCATCGATAGAAAAAAAGTAAATGGCCCAACCGACTAATCTTTGCGGCAATGCAAGTGGTCGCATAGGTTCATTCCAGAGTATATTTACCGTGATGAGAAACACGACAAATTGCAGGAACAGATGCCTTGCCACCCGATATTGAGGAGCGAGCAGGAAATTGGTGAAGCGGTTACCGGTCATTTTCCACCTCCTTTCAGCTCAAGCCGGATGCTTTGGTCAGTTAACTCCAACTGATATTGTTCTCCATATTGCAGGTTGAGGCGTTGCCGGATTTTGTTCAGTTCCTGATAGTTGACAAGAGTATTAGTTGATGAGGAGATAAAGGGCTGCGCAATATCTGCTGTATGCTGCAAGGAACCTTGTCCCCTTGTTCCCTCCTCTCCTTGCCTCCTTGTCAACTCGTCTCCTTGTCCCCTTCCCTTTACCTGACAGTTGAAAAGGACAGTATCACTCTCAACTTCCAGACTGATTTCGATGGAGCACGGTTGTACCTTCTGCGCCTCTGTTTGCTTTACGGCGTACTGTATGAACGGGATAAAAAGCAAAGGAAATATAAATGTACGTCCGGTTTCTCCGGATGCATTGATCCGGAAGTCAAACTTGCCCGAAACGAGCTGTTCCAGTTCCAGATAATTCGTGAGAAATTTGATTTCCGTATTCAGCAAAACCTTCTCCCGATTGCAGTCGTACAACTGATAACGGAGTATCTGGCTCAGCTTCATCAGCATCTTGGAAGCTTTTCCCGGATTCACCAATGCCTGCTCTCCCGAATAATGAAGCACCCGGAACAGCATCGAAGGACTAATCTGTTCTTTCAGATGTTCTATTTCAGACTGTAACCTGATTTTCTCCAATTGCATTACACGCTGGTTCTCCAGTATCCACAACCGCAACAGGACGGTCATGCTACCACCGATAATACTAAGGAGCGTCAACGGGAAAGAAGAGAGATAATCCATCACGAGTGCCACTTTAGGATATCCGGTGAAAATATTAGGTATGTGCAGAACAGATGATACTATATATTCTTGTGTGGCCTGTAGGGCAAACACCACTATTAAACCGCCCGACAAGTAGAGAATATACGTCAGGTATTTCTGTTTGAGCAGATAGCGGGGTGTCAGGTAAAGCAGATTAAAATAGAAAAGAGAACCATACAGCACAAACAAATTGAATATGAGCAGGTATATCCGGTTTCCCAACGCCCCCGTTGCATCCCGCAGAGTAAACAATACCAGATTGCTGGCTATGACAAGCAGTGCAACAATGAGCGTTGCATGTCTGGCCAGCCGGAGGCGCGGACTGACCAGAAAACGGTATAGGAAAGAACTGTCGTTGCCTATGATAGGTATTGTTTTCATCGGAGTCTTTTTAATTAAGTTGACGAAGATAGAATAAATTCATGGAAAACAAGGCTTTCCAGGGAATTAAAACTCTATTTTATAACTGATATTGGTTAACCCCGTTTTCTGCTCGCTCGCCTCTATTTTCTCGGTTTTTATGTTATAAAGGTGTTGGATGTACTCTTTGGCTCCCGTAAAATTGATACCTTTTATGGCGAATTCATGGGAAACGCGACGCTTGTTGATACGATAACTCACCGTATAGTTGCCAATCAGCATTGGCGAACGCTGTATGGAGTATGCCCGCGTTTCATCATACTGAACTTCTTTGTCGGGATGCGCCATAGTTGCTTCCACATCAATCGGGGCATACCGTTCTCCGCCCTGCAATGTCATTTTCAGGTTGACGCTAAGGATGTTTTGCTTGTTGCGTCCCAGCATCCATTCCTTGCCTATCAGTCCGTTCAATACATATTTTCGGTTGAAGCGTGTGTTGTGCCATACTCCGTCGCCGCCACGGTAGCGCGAATCAAATAAAGAAGCTGTCACCATATAATAAAGCCCTTTGCTTAATGCACGTTCCCAGGTGATGTCTACTCCTATGTTTCGTCCGCGACCTTTGTTAACCAACGTGTTTTCTACGAAGAATTCATCCCGGTTGAGGACAGAGAAAGAGCTGTCGCGCATGACGGGGACATCGTACAGGAATTGTACGTAAGGTTCTACTCTCAGACTCATGTTGTTCGACATTTTGTAGGCGAACGATAACATCAGGTGATGCGCTTTCGTGAAATCAAGGTTTTTGTTCACGGACTCGTCACCTGTGCTTTGTGTTTTTACAAAATATACGTCGAGCTTTTCCATACGGCTGTACATACCGTAAGCCAATGCAAAAGATGTTTTTGCGTTAGCCTGATATTTCAGACCTGCGCGCGGTTCCAGTGTCCAGCGATTATTCAGGGTGAGTAATTGTCCGTATAAGCCGAAGTTCAGGCTTAGCTGGTCGCTCATTCCCCATGAAGAACTGTTATAAGCGGAAAGCAGGCTGGTGTTTCCGTCTCCTTTTGATATCAACTCCAACGGTTTGTCAATGAAGGGGGCGAGTTTCAAATCCATATTGTAGAACATTTGCGTATACGTGAATCCGGTCTTGTTGGTGAAGCGGTTGCTTATCTTCCGATTCAGCGAAGAGGTCAGTATCAGGTTGGTACTTCTGCTGTACTGGTCAAGGAAAGGAGAACTATTCAGTTCCCGGTCGAAATTTAATTGAAAGGCTTCCTGGTCAGAATAAGTGCTGGCAAGAGTGGTTTTCAGCAAAGTGTTTTCGTCAAAGAAGTAGCGGTGTGTGATACCTCCGGCTGCCATATATTGCGTGGAATGTGCTTGCGCTGCGTCTTCCAGATAGTCCCATTTGCCGGGGGTCCTGTCGAACGAACTTTTGAATTTATCAATGAGGGCAGTTCCCCATACAGAGAAAGTTCCGGCACTGCGGGTAGGGAAGTTCAGTTTGAAGTTCAGGTCTTGGTAATCCATCTTTCCGCCCAGGTCCACGTTCAGTAATCCAGTGGTGGAGTAGCGGTAGTTGAAGATATAGGAAGCCTTATGCTTCTTGCTCAACGGGCCTTCGGAAGCGAAGTCTATTCCCATGATGCCGACCTGAAAGGTATTTTCATTCTTCTGATTGTTTCCGTTGCGCAATTTCATGTCGAATACACCTGAAACAGCATTGCCGTATTCTGCCGGAAAGGCTCCCGTGAAGAAGTCCGAATTGCCCAATACCTGTGCGCTGAGTGATGAAAGGATTCCTCCGCCCAGAGTTGCAATATCAGCAAAATGGTTGGGATTGGGAATCTCCACGTCTTCCAGCCTCCACTGCAATAGGTGGGGCGCATTGCCATGAATGGATATACCGTTGTTGGAAACACTCGGTGCCACTCCGGCAAATGAAGCCACCAGCCGGGCAGGGTCATCGAAGCCGCCTGCATAACGGCTTGCTTCTTCTACACTGAGCATACGCGCGCCGGCAACAGCCATTTTGTTCATTGCTTCGTCCCGGTTGTTGGCACGGACTACGACTTCATTCAGCTCATTGACGTTTTCGCGCATGGCTATTTCCAAATAAACTTCCTTGGCGGAGGTCACCAGTATTTCGCGCAGGATTGCCGGTTCGTATCCCATGAAAGAAGATTCTACCGAATGTCGGCCTACCGGAACCTTGGGCAGTGTGAAACGGCCGAGGCTGTCGCACACTGCTCCTAAATCCGGCATATCCGTCAGGCGTACGGTGGCGTAGGGAATGGGATGTCCGGATGCCCGGTCGTTCACAACGCCACGTAGAGTTTGTATCGGTCGTTCCTGAGCGAAACAACAAACTGAAAAAAACAATGCTATGATTGCTATTACTTTAATCTTATCCATCTTTATCTGTTTTGATTGATTGCGACAAAGATAGACCGCCTCCATACGCTATTTCTCCTTTTGAGACGAAGCGGATGGGTTTGTAGACAAAAGCAGGTTTTTCATGCAATTTATTTCTCTCAGGAATTCCTTGTCATGCGATATTGCAATAACCGTTCCTGCGTAATCCCGGATAGTTGCCGTAATGATCTCGATACTTTCAATATCCAGATTATTGGTTGGTTCATCCAGAATAAAAGCATCCGGCGTATTGTCCGCAATCATCAGGCAGCAGAATGAAAGGCGCATCTTCTCTCCACCGCTGAGCAATGAGCAGGATTTGTTCCAGGTGTCTGCCGGAAAAAGGTAACGGTTCAGTATCGTTTTCAATTCATGTTCCGGCAGCAGGCGGCGGTTGAAATGCTCTGCCTGTTCCAAAATACTGAGTTCATTCCGGATAAGGGAGTACTCTTGATCCAGATAAACAAAACTGAAATCAATCCGTTCCAGACTTCCGCTTCCGGCAGGAAGTGTCCCGCAAATAAGTTTCAGCAGAGTTGTCTTGCCACTGCCATTGTTACCTTCAATACAGAAGCGGTCGCCGCTTCTCAACTGGAAACTGAGCGATTCCTGCCACATAGGGCGTTCAGCATCAGGGTACTGGAAATTCATTTCCGTAGCCGTGACCAGTATTTTACCTTCGTGCAAAGCCGAGGCACTGAAATTGGTTTTCAACTTCTCGGCAAGCGGAATAGCGCTTCGTATACTTTGCATCTCCTGTTGCAGCTTTTCCGATTTCTCGGCATGCACGTTCTTCAGCTTGTTGGTGCTTACTTCTGCCTTGTCCTTCATGGCGCCCATCATAATACGCGGGATGCCTTTCTTTATAGCGGCTTTTTCTCCCCGTACATTTTGTTTCGCTTTCTGCTCCGCTACTTCGCGGGCTGTTTTCCGGGCAAGGCGCAGGGCTTTTTGTTTCTCTTCCAACTGTTCTTGCAAAGCATTGAGCTGGATGCTTTTCTGCTCCTTGAAGAAGTCGTAGTTTCCACCGTACTGTGTCAGTCCGTTGGAAGATAACTCGCAAATGGCGGGAAGTAAGTTCAGTAATGTTCGGTCGTGGCTGATGACAAAAACGGCGGCAGAAGTACGTTGCACAAACTCATACAGTCGCTTCCTGCCAGTCATATCCAAGTGGTTCGTGGGTTCATCCAGCAGAATAGCGGTAGGAGAGTGCAGTTCCATACCTGCAAGGAAGATGCGCGTTTTTTCTCCACCGCTGAGGCCGTCCATCAGACGCGAAAGAGGAGTACCGCTCATTCCCCATGCTGCCAGGGCGGCTTGGGCACGTTCTTCTATATTCCAGTCATCGTCCAGCGTGGTGAAATGCTTTTCGGATACATCTCCATTCAATATGGCATGCAGCGCTTCCAGTTTATGGTCTATCCTTAAAGCCTGTGCGATAGTCCGGTTGTCGTATTGGCCGAAATGCTGAGGCACATAATAAAGATGTTCGGGACGGGTGACTGTTCCGGCCACAGGCGATAAGTCTCCTGCAATAATCCGCATCAGGGTAGACTTTCCGCAACCGTTGTTTCCGGTCAGCGCCATTTTGTCTCCCGGATTGACGGTCAGGTTTAAGTGTTGAAACAAGACTTCCTTGTCAGAATGGACATAGCTAAGGTCTCTGATAATAATACTCATGATAAAATACTGTGTTAAGAGAGTGAATAAAGGGATAAAATCTCGGAAACTTCCGTAAAGGAAGTCATTGGAAGGGGGCAGACAAACACAGTATGGGCTAAACATCTACATTCGGGATGCTCAGCGTTCTGAATAATAAAGCATATAAAAGGTGATGTTTACCGAAGGGTTTGTCTTTACTTAGAAATTCTCATCGTAGCAATTATTAGTTAGTGGGTGCAAAGATAGGTATTTCTTTTGAAAGACACAAATTACCTTTTATTCCATAGAAGAAGCATCGAACGACAGCGGCAATAATGCGCCTACATTCTTCATTTCATAAATCCCTTTTTTGCCATAAAGAAGGATGCGCATGGGGTGTTTGAAACGTTTTTCCGTCTCAAGCATCACCTGCCGGCAGGCACCGCAGGGCGGAATAGGGTCGTCAAGGAAGTCTCTTTCATTGCGTGCGGCAATGGCAAGGGTTTCTACCGGCTGGTCGGGATATTGTGAATTGGCATAAAACAAAGTGGTACGCTCAGCGCAGAGCCCTGACGGGTAAGCGGCATTTTCCTGGTTCGTACCTGTGACGATTCTGCCGTCTGCCAGTCGTGCGGCAGCGCCTACGGAGAAGTGTGAATAGGGTGCATAACTGCGTTTGGTTGCCTCCCGCGCCGCATCCATCAGTTCACGGTCAGCGTCACTTAACTCACTATATTCGTATATTTTAATGTCAATTTGTAAGGTCAAATCTTTCATAAGGCTATAAGGTATATTGTAATTAATGTTACAAAGTTAGAAAAGAGATTGGTAAATCCAATTCTTTTTAAGATTTTTGTGACCTCAACTCATACCACTATGAACAGAATTAACGCTATCAGACTTACCGCAATTCTGGCACTCCTTGTTTGTGCCGTTGCTGTCCAGGCGCAGCGCCGGAATGCCCGTTACGTGGAATATATAGAAAAGTATGCTCCGCTTGCCGTGCAGCAAATGAAGGAACACAAGATACCTGCCAGCATCACCCTGGCACAAGGACTTCTGGAAAGTGGTGCCGGACAAAGCACGCTGGCCCGCAAAAGCAACAATCACTTCGGCATCAAGTGTGGCAGCAACTGGCGTGGACGCACGGTGCGGCACGATGATGATGCGCGCAATGAATGTTTCCGTGCTTACAGCAATCCCCGCGACTCTTACGAAGATCATTCCGCCTTCTTGAAACGTGGTGCCCGCTATGCTTTCCTGTTCGACCTGAAGATTACGGATTATAAAGGTTGGGCTCGCGGTCTGAAGAAAGCCGGATATGCGACAGACCCTTCTTATGCCAACCGTCTGATTACGATTATTGAAGATTACGACCTTTACAAGTACGACAGTCGTGGCATGAGCAAACGTGAAGCTCGTAAATGGGAGAAAGAGTTGAAGAAGAAGCCTTGGCTTGCCAATCCGCATCAGGTATATATAGCCAATGATATAGCGTATGTCGTGGCTCGTGATGGCGATACTTTCCGCTTCCTGGGCGGAGAGTTTGATATTAGCTGGAAGAAGTTGGTGAAGTATAACGACCTGCATAAAGACTATACTTTGGAAGCTGGTGATATTATCTATCTGAAAGCGAAAAAGAAGAAAGCCTCCAAACCGCATACTGTTTATATTGTAAGAGATGGCGATTCCATGCATACCATTTCTCAAAAGTACGGTATACGTCTGAAGAATCTGTATAAGATGAACCGTAAAGGCGATGAGTATATTCCTGAAGTAGGAGACAGGTTGAGGTTGAGATAACCGGAAATTCTGATTAGCATAAAAGGGGGATAGATTCTACTTATTACAAATTAGATTCTATCCCCCTAATAACTAATATCAGCACCGCAGTCAACTAATAATTTCTTGCCTAATTTTTATTCATACAACAGATGTTGTAAGAAACTTCTATAATTAATGTAAGAAACTTCTATAGTTATTGTAGGAAACAAGAATATTTATAGTAAGAATATTTTTTAGTATCTGAGATATTAGTTTGTTGCATCTGAGATATTAGTTTGTAGGCACTGCGATATTAGTCTGTTGCGTTGCCACTCCTAATTGGTGCGATAAGAGTATCCGTACTTATAGTACTTAATATAATAAACATGAATGTATGGAGATAAAGACAATCGATTTAGATTTTTCCGTTTGTAAAGTAAATGATGTTTCAAATATCAATCTGAAAGCGGAATACTGTTTTATAGGAAAGACTGATGAAGAAATCTCTTTGGTTTGCATTACCGAAGATGTTCCGGACAACGTTGTTGAAAGGGAAGATGGCTGGAAAGCGTTCCGGATTCAAGGTATCTTGGATTTCTCGCTGATCGGGATATTATCTCCGATTGCCGCATTACTGGCAGAGAATAAAATAGGTATCTTTGTAGTCTCAACCTACAATACTGACTATGTCCTGACAAAAGACGAAAATTTTGTGAAGGCATTGGGGCTTTTAGCTGATGCCGGATATCGTATTATTTAGTCTTATCAAAAGATAAAGTTAGTTACGGAGAGGCTTTGGGGTTATCCGAAAATGTACAGGGTGTTCGATATCGGACACCCTTCTTTTTTCTCTATCTGCTTGTTTTCAGCTATTTACATTTTTGGCACGCATTTAGTATATATAAATAATGTGAATAATATGTCTGTTCGTTTTTGAAAGCGGGCGAAGGCTGAAAACTGATGAAATAATAAATAACTCAATATTCAACATGGACAGAGAAATACCAAAAGCAGTGCGTAACAAAGAGCGCAACAAGAAAATTATCCGTTACGGCGGCATCGGCGTGGCAAGTATCATCGTTATAAGCGTACTCATTTCATTGATGCGTACAGGAGTGAAAACAAAAGACCTGGTACTTTCTACAGTAGATAAGGGTACGATTGAAGTTAGTGTAAGTGCATCCGGAAAAGTGGTGCCGGCTTTCGAGGAGATTATCAATTCTCCTATCAACACCCGTATCGTCGAGATATATAAGAAAGGTGGAGATAGTGTGGATGTAGGTACACCGATTCTGAAACTCGACTTGCAAAGTGTAGAGACAGACTACAAGAAGTTATTGGACGAAGAGCAAATGCGCAGTTATAAATTGGATCAGCTACGGGTAAACAATCAGACTAAACTGAACGACCTGTCAATGAAGATTAAGGTTTCTGCTATGCAGTTGAACCGTAAGAAAGTGGAATTGCGTAATGAGCAATATCTTGACAGTCTGGGTTCGGGAACTACGGATAAAGTGCGCCAGGCAGAACTTAGCTATAACGTGGCCCAGTTGGAGTACGAACAATTGAAGCAGCAGTATGACAACGAGAAAGAAGTGCTCGCTGCCGAATATAAAGTGCAGGAGTTGGATTTCAGCATCTTCCGCAAAGGTCTTGCCGAGATGAAGCGTACGCTGGACGATGCACAGGTTCGCTCTCCGCGCAAAGCTATCCTTACCTATATCAATAACCAAATCGGTGCACAGGTGTCTCAAGGAAGCCAGCTTGCCGTAATCTCCGATCTTAGCCATTTCAAGGTGGAAGGTGAAATTGCAGATACGTATGGTGACCGTGTGGCCGCCGGTGGCAAGGCGATTGTGAAGATTGGCAGTGAGAAACTGGAAGGTACGGTCAGCAGTGTGACACCGTTGTCAAAGAACGGAGTGATTTCTTTCACCGTACAACTGAATGAGGATAATAACCGCCGTTTGCGTTCGGGCTTGAAGACAGATGTATATGTGATGAATGCCGTGAAAGAAGACGTGATGCGCATAGCCAATGCTTCTTATTATGTAGGGCGTGGCGAGTATGATCTCTTTGTGCGTACTTCGGATAAGGAAATCGTGAAGCGCAAAGTGCAACTGGGTGACAGTAACTTTGAGTTTGTAGAGGTTATCAGTGGTTTGCAGTCGGGTGACCAAGTGGTGGTGAGCGACATGAGCCAGTATAAAAATAAGAATAAGCTGAAGTTGAATTAGCTACGAGCTACGGATTACGAGAACCTTTCGGGGTGAGGGTTGCGGCAACTCGTAGCTTGTAACTTGAAAATAAAAAAGATATGGTAAGAATCTATTTGAAGCAAGCATGGGTCTTGTTGAAGCAGAATCCGCTTTTCAGTACTCTTTATATAGTCGGTACAGGGCTGGCTATTGCTATGACCATGATTGTTGCTGTGATTTATTACGTTAAAGTAGCTCCGGTCTATCCGGAGGTGAATCGCATGCAAACGCTTTATCTGACTTCTGCAAGCTTTCAAAAAGGAACGGAGCCAAATAAACAGACTTTTCAATGGGCTGTTTCCTATCAGGCATTGCAAGAGTGGTTTTATCCGTTGAAGAATGCTGAGGTTGTTTCCGGTTTTATGAATAACAGGTCAGATGACAATTATATTCAACCGGCCGACCGCAGCGGGGATTTTACAGTAAGTTTAAAGTTGGTTGACCCGAATTTCTTTCGCATCTATCCATTTAATTTTTCGGAAGGTAAGCCTTTTACTACGTCCGACCTTGAAAGCGGTATCTGTACGGCTGTCATAACAGAAGAACTGGCCCGTCGTCTGTTTGACACGGCCGAAGGTGTGGTGGGACGCTCATTCAGTTTGGATTATGTCAATTATCGCGTTTGTGGTGTGGTGCGTAGTGCAAGTTATCTGACTTCGGATTCATACGCTCAAGTCTATATTCCTTATAGTGTAATTCCTAAATATCGTGACTCCAATTATGGAATACCTTATTTAGGTGCATTTGGCGTTACTTTTCTTGTAAAGGACGATGTGCAAGCCGAAGCGTTGCGTGCCGAAATTCAGGAAATTGTCCGTAAGGAAAATCTGTTGCATGCGGATGAATGGCAGGTGAATCTTTGGGAACAACCCACATCCCATTTGCAGCGATTGTTTAAACCTTATCCTAGTATGACAACCGGTGTATGGGCACAGATACGCTATCTTCTTTTAATATTGCTGGTGCTCCTGTTGGTTCCTGCTCTGAATCTGAGCGGGATGATAGCGAGCCGTATGGAAAGCCGCTTGTCGGAGATGGGAGTACGTAAGTCCTTCGGTGCTGGTCGTGGCGGATTGCTTTCACAAGTGATGTGGGAGAACCTCTTATTGACGTTGTTGGGTGGTGTATTGGGATTATTGTTGGCCTGGTTCGCCCTGTATACTTGTCGTGAGTGGGTATTTATGATATTGGAAGACTGGGCCGAACCGATTCCGGAAGGAGTGAATGTGCTGGTTTCCGGTGAGGTGCTGTTTGCCCCGGTAGTATTTGCTGTTGCTCTTTTGTTCTGTATCTTGCTGAATTTATTATCAGCGTTGATTCCGGCATGGTATGCACTGCGGAAGCCGATTGTGTATTCATTGAATGAAAAAAGATAAAGACTATGCTGAAACTTATATTAAAGAACCTGTGGGTACGCCGTCGCCGTAATGGCTGGTTACTGGCGGAATTGATTCTGGTCAGTATTGTTACGTGGATTATCCTTGACCCGGTTATCGTGACGACGTATGACCGCAGTATTCCTTTAGGCTATGACACCGACCGCCTTTGTCTTGTTACTCTCAGTACCTTGCAGCCACAAGCGCCCGGTTATGATGAAGAGGCTGAGGATTCGGCCATGATTATGAAATCTTACTTCAACCTGACGCGACTGGTTAAGGACTATCCTGGCGTAGAATCGGCTACTCCGGTATTGGGTTTCGCTTATCCCAATTCTACGGGGAATGCCAATACATCTATCCGTGCGGAAGGTGACACATTGGATTTGCCGGTAATGATTATGGAATTTATACCTCATACGAATTTCTTCGAAACTTATGGTTTTCGTTCCGGACGAGGTAGGACACCGGCCGAATTATCGGACTATGACTATACGGAAAATGACATCGTAATGACTGAAAATACGGCTGAACATTTGTTCCACACTAAAAATGCGGGTAATAAGCGTTGTTGGTCCAGAGAGGGGAATGATACTATTTATTCGCCGGTTATCGGTGTAGTGGGAAACTTTAAGGCAACCAGCGATTCCCGTCCGGGGCCTGTCATTTTTCGTCCTTTGATATCTATCGATATGGAAGATGCTTACGATGATATGCGGATATTGCTTCGTCTGAAAGAGAATGTAAGTATGAAGCGTTTCTTGCATGATTTTCAACCGTGGATGGTGAAAGAGTTGCGGGCCGGTAATCTTTTTGCCCGTAACGTCCGGTCTTATGAAGCATTGATAACGAAAAATGAGTCTTATGATGTTACACCGATGTATCGGCGTAATCTGGCAATGGCGGCATTCTTTTTAATTAATCTTTGCTTGGGTGTTATCGGTACTTTCTGGTTACAGACACGCACACGTCGCGAAGAAGTGGGAGTGATGCTTTCCTTTGGCGGTACGCCGGGATATATTGTCCGCTTGTTGATGGGTGAAGGAGCGGTGCTGACGTTTATAGCTGCATTGACAGGTTGCTTGCTTTATTTGCAATATGCTGTCAAAGAAGGATTGGAGAGAGGCCGCAATTGGAGGCAGATTATTGATGAATGTTGGATTACGGATTTCACGCAGCATTTCCTTGTTGTGTCACTCATCGTTTTCTCTATCCTGTTGGCGGTGGTATTGATCGGGATCTATATTCCTGCCCGCAAGATAAGCCATATACCACCGACAGAGGCGCTACGTGATGAATAGCGCTCGTCCCGTGATAGGTATCGCGGTTGTTCCGTGATAGGTATCACGGTCCTCACTACCAACTAAAAGCGGACAAAGTGTTCATTATCGGACATCTCTCCGTCGACGTAAAGTGCTGAAAACGAATGTCTACCTTTTTTGGCACGCTGTTTGACCATAGGAAGGCGGAGCATACACTAATAAAATTAATTAATAACAATTAAATACTTACCATTATGATTAAATTGACTGAGATAAACAAGATTTATCGTACGAATGAGATTGAAACCGTGGCGTTGGAAAATGTAAACCTCGAAGTAGAAAGAGGCGAGTTCCTCAGTATTATGGGACCTTCCGGTTGCGGAAAATCTACGTTGCTGAATATTGTAGGTCTTTTGGATGCTCCAACAAGCGGGATTATTGAGATCGACGGTACTCGTACGGATGGTATGAAGGATAAGGAACTGGCTGCTTTCCGTAACAAGAAATTGGGTTTTGTATTCCAGTCTTTCCACTTGATTAACTCATTGAATGTGCTCGATAATGTAGAACTTCCTTTATTATATAGAAAGGTGTCCGCCAAAGAACGCCGCCGTTTGGCAGAAGAAGTGCTGGCGAAGGTGGGTTTGAGCCACCGTATGCGTCACATGCCGACACAACTCTCTGGTGGTCAGTGCCAGCGTGTGGCTGTTGCCCGTGCCATTATTGGTAATCCGGAGATAATCCTCGCCGATGAGCCGACCGGTAACCTGGACTCTAAGATGGGTGCTGAGGTGATGGAACTGCTGCACCAGTTGAATAAGGAAGACGGACGCACCATCGTGATGGTAACCCACAATGAAGAACAGGCGAAACAGACAAGCCGCACGGTACGCTTCTTCGATGGTCGTCAAGTAGAATGACGGGGCAAGTGGAAGAATGAAAAATGAAATAGTGAAACTATGAAAGGAAGGAGAGTATGATGCAAACGATTCGTCAGGCTTTTACGATTCTGAAGCAGAATCCGTTGCTGAGCACTATATCCATACTGGGTACGGCTTTCGCCATTACCATGATTATGGCTATTGTGATTACCTGGCAAACAAAATATGCCGACCTGGAGCCGGAGGTGAATCGTAGCCGTTGCCTCTATTTCTCTGCTATGCACATACAGGGAAAGGAGAATAAGGATTGGAATATCTATGGCAGACCTTCGGCTGCATTTATGAAAGAGTGTATACAACCGCTTCCGGAAGTAGAGGCTTGCACGGCTTTCGGTACGCCAAATGTGGCTCTGGTTTCTCTGACTGATGGGAACAACCGGTTGAAAGTGGATGCTATGAGTACTGATTCCGATTTCTGGAAAATTTTCAAGCTACAGTTTCTCGATGGAAGAAGTTTCACAAAGGCGGAGCGGGGAGGAGACATGCAGTCGGTGGTTATTTCCGCTTCCGTGGCCCGTAAATTGTATGGAACGGTGGAGGCTGCGGGACGGCAGATGTTGCTGAACAGGGAGGTGGTACGTATCATCGGAGTCGTGAAAGATATTTCTGTCACTGCCAAAGACGCTTATGCACAGGTGTGGACTATGTACCATCCGGGTGAACTGGACGTAACAGGCTGGTGGAGCTATAGCGGAACCAGGACTATTGCCGTATTGGCACGTACTCCTGATGATTTTCCTGCCATCAAACAAGGAGTCGAGAAACGGGTGAAGGACATCAATGCAGGTATGGAAGAGAGGCAGATAGATATTATGGAACAACCCGATAACATTGTAGCACACGTAAACCATGTATGGTCCAATATAGGGCCGGATTTGCCGATGCTGTATCTGCAATACGGAATCGCCTTGTTTATTATCTTGCTGGTGCCCTCGCTCAATCTGTGCGGACTGAGTAATAGCCGTATGCAGCAACGTGTCGGCGAGTTAGGCGTGCGCAAAGCTTTTGGGGCTACGGATGGCACGCTTATCCGTCAGATCTTGAATGAGAATCTGGTGCTGACGTTGATAGGAGGCGTGGTGGGATTGATATTCAGCTATCTTGCAGTCTATGCCATGCGCACGTGGTTGTTCACCAATAGCGATAATGTTGGTACGGCGGGCGATTTCAGTCTGAGCATGGACGCATTGTTCAGCCCGATGGTGTTTGCCCTGGCTTTTGTATTCTGCCTGGTGATTAATCTGCTGAGTGCGGGATTGCCTGCTTGGGTTGCTACCCGCCGCACGATTGTGGACTCATTGAACGATAAATAGAAGGAGGAAAGTTTTATGAAATTCATATTACATAATTTACGCATGATCGGGTCGCGCCTGCATAGCAACGGATGGGTGCTGGCCGAACTATTCCTGGTATTCATCGTGATGTGGTTCCTTTGCGACTCGCTGGGGTGCCTTAAATATACCTTTTACCGCCCCCTGGGCTACAACATCGACCACGTTTACCGGCTTAACACGATTATAAGCGGTCCCACCAGTGATACTACCCTGACGAATGCCGACAGATATTTACGCGCCTTGCAGAAACTGGAACAGGAACCCAGCGTTGAAGCGGCTGCCTTGTGTTACTGGAGTCTGCCGATGAGTGGAAACAATAGCAATAACTCACTGGCTGCTCAGGACACTATCTGGGTGAATGGGCGTATTATAAATACAACTGGTGGATACATTGACGTCTTCCGCATGAGCGATGACCCGCAACGCCCCTTTGCCAAGATGCCTGCGGGGTGGAATAACGTAATGCTGAGCCAAGCTACTGTTGATCGTTTCAAGAAGAGAATGCCGACATTTTCGCTGGATACTCCGTTGAGTAAGCCTGGTGATACAACTTCAGTTGTCGTACAAGCCGGAACGATAGGTGCTTTCCGGACCTACCGCTATGGAAGCGATGCCGGTTGGTATTTTTACCGTCTGGACGAGAACTTACTAAAAACGCAGTTTGCCAATGAATGGGCGGAAATAGTCTTCCGTGTGAAGCCTGCCGCCGATGGTCCGGACTATCGGGCGAAGTTCATCCGTGAGATTGCACCGCGACTGGATGTAGATGACTTGTTTGTGGCGGATGCCGTGCCCTATACTGAGCAGCAGTTGGAGTTTGAAGTCATGAATGGTGATACGGACAAGGTGAACAGTCAGACTATCGTAGTGCTTTTCCTGTTGGTAAACGTATTCCTGGGACTGATCGGAACATTCTGGTTCCGCACTCGTCGTCGTCGCAGTGAAATAGCTTTGCGCTTGGCGATGGGTAGTACAAAGAACCAAGTATTCCGCCTGCTGGCTGGTGAGGGATTATTGCTGCTTGCACTGGTGATGCTACCTGCTATGATTGTTTGCTATAATATAGGTGTTGCGGAATTTACCATTGGGCGGACGGAACTGATCGCTACTTGGCCTGTAAAATGGAGCTTTGTACGCTTCTTGCTCGGCTCTTTGGGGGCTTGGCTTCTGATAGCATTGATGGTGATAGTGGGTATTTGGTTCCCAGCGCGGCAGGCAATGAATATACAGCCGGCCGAAGCATTACATGAAGAATAAGAAATATATTGGTATTAATCATTAATATGAGAAAGATTATGAAAGCTTTATTTATAACCCTGAGTTTATTATTTGCCGCAGTAGCAGGCACAGTATATGCAGCTAACGAGAAAGACCCGCAGGTGAGCGAAGTTCGTAAAGTAGCGGCTTTCTCCTCTGTGGAAGTGACGTCTGTAGCGACGGTGTATTTCACGCAAAGCGATAACTATTCCTTGAAAATAGAAGGCAGGGAAGAGTATGTGACGACTACCACCACCGAAGTGAAGAATGACTGTCTCGTCATTGGCTTCAAGAACAAAAAAGATGGAGATAATAGTCGCAACAAAGGTGTGAAGATATGGCTCACTGCTCCCGACCTGAAGAATGTGGAATTTACCGGTGTCGGTTCCTTCAATTGCGACGAAGCCTTGAAGCTGGGCGATGTGAAGTTTGAAATAGAAGGCGTAGGCAAGGTGAATGTGAAAGACCTCACCTGCAACTCCCTCGTTGTAAAGATGGAAGGTGTGGGCAAGGCTGATATCCATGTGAATTGTGACCGCCTGCGTGCTAGTATGGAAGGCGTGGGTAGCGTTACTTTGAGCGGACAGGCACGTCAGGCAAACATCTCTAAAGGTGGTATTGGCGGAGTGAATACACGTAACCTAAAGGTTGGAGAATAACCCTATCAGAAACAATGCATATGAAGACTATATTTTTGTCCCTGAGTTTAGTATTTGCTGCCATCTCTGCCAACGGATATGCCGCCAACGGAGAAGATTCGAAAGTTACCGAAAATCGGAAGGTTGCATCCTTCTCTTCTATAGACGTAACATCCGTACCAACCATCTACTTCACGCAGGGTGATACCTACTCTCTGCGAATAGAGGGAAGAGAGAAGTCGGTAAAGAGCACCACTACCCAAATAAAGAACGGATGTCTTTTTATTGTCTTGACTGAACCGGAACGTAACATCAGTTTTATTGAAGGCCTGAAAATATATCTGACTGCTCCCGACCTGAAGAAAGTAAAACTTTCCACGCTGGGATCATTCATTTGTGAAAGCCCATTGATACTAAAAGACGTAGCACTGGAGGCGCAAAGCGTAGGTGAACTGAAACTAAAACTACTTACCTGCCAATCCCTCTCCATGTCTGTAAATGCTGTAGGAAGCATCAACATTTCCGTTGATTGTGATGATTTGCAAACAAATATGAATGGTATCGGCAGTGTTGTCCTCAATAATCGACGATAAATTCGTCTTAAGAATAATCTTATAATTATTATGATTAAGCAATATTTTACGCAAGCCTGGACACAGCTACGGCAACAGCCGATAATCAGTGCTGTCAGCATAGCAGGTACGGCACTTGCCATCTTCCTCATTATGCTGGTGGTGATGATGCAGCAAGTGAAGGTAGCGCCTTTTGCTCCCGAAAGTAATCGTGACCGCTTTCTGCATGCGCGCTACATGAGTATTACCAATAAAAACTGGGGCGACGGCAGCAGCAACGGGCCTATGAGTGCGAAGACAGCACGTGAGTGCTTCCAGACGCTGAAGACACCTGAGGCAGTGACTATTTATACTTGTATGGTAATCT
>OLGD01001075.1_pt1 | contig 45948 bp, 59 predicted proteins | sample 1605311 | NCBI WGS metagenome assembly OLGD01 (sample SAMEA3888917, study PRJEB22519) | human gut metagenome | biome: human gut; feature: human-associated habitat; material: faeces | place: Denmark | collected 2010
CAGGTTCATCTGAGTTTCGCGTTTGCTTTCTTTTCGGTTGTGAATGAATATTTCATTATTCGTTCTTTATATAGTAAGGTGAGTCCTTTAGAGTGATTTGCCTGTACGCACCTTTAGCTCAGTTGGTAGAGCAACTGACTCTTAATCAGTGGGTCCAGGGTTCGAGTCCCTGAAGGTGCACCATGAGTCAGCGATTATATCGCAGAGGGTCCACCCGTTCCCATTCCGAACACGGAAGTTAAGCTCTGCTGTGCCGACAATACTTGACTGGAGACGGTCCGGAAAGATAGGTCATTGCTGACACAAACGGAGATAAGCCGAAAGGTGATTCTCCTCAGTTGGTTTTTATATCGCAGAGGGTCCACCCGTTCCCATTCCGAACACGGAAGTTAAGCTCTGCTGTGCCGACAATACTTGACTGGAGACGGTCCGGGAAGATAGGTCAAAGCCAACAAATTACCGCCAAGTTTAACTATTTGGCGGTACAGTCATTCCTCCTTAGCTCAGTTGGCAGAGCATGCGGCTGTTAACCGCAGGGTCGTTGGTTCGAGCCCAACAGGGGGAGCCATTTCCTTTAACCAAAAAGGAAACTCACAAAAAGACCACAAGATATTGTGGTCTTTTTGCTATTCTAAAGCCGTTTTTCTCAACATCTTGTGCATTGGTACTCAAAATTGTCTTACATTTTTTCAATGAAACTTTTTTGACCTTTTTAGACTTGAACTTACGACATTTTCTCCTTTTACATAGGAATACGATATCAGACCGTAATTCAGAGATGAACTACGGTCTTTTTTGTTTCCTAAATACATTCAGGAGGAAAGTCCGTGGACGAAAACAAAGAAGTAAATTCAACTGATCCGAAGCGAGAGAAGGTTCGGGTAATTCCGTTGTCAGCCATTGACGATGCACCCGACCACCCGTTTGGGGTGCGTGATGACGAGGAAATGGCAGAGCTTGTGGAAAGCATTTCAACATTCGGGGTTATCAATCCGGTTATTGTTAGAAAAGGTGAAGGGGAAAGATATGAGCTTATTTCAGGGCATAGAAGAAAGTATGCTTGCGCGAAGCTCGGCATTGAAACTCTCCCGGTTATTGTTCGAGATTTGAGCAGAGAAGAAGCGATCATATTTATGGTTGATTCCAATTTGCAAAGAGAACACATCTTACCTTCTGAAAGAGCAAAGGCTTATCAAATGAAGATGGAAGCGCTAAAGAAAAGGGCTGGTAGACCAAGTAAAAATAATCTGACACCAATGGTGTCAGATTTAAGAACTGATGAAATGATTGGCGCAGAAAACGGAGAAAGTAGAGAACAAGTCCGGCGATATATTCGTCTCAACAATCTCATTCCTGAACTGCTTGAAGATGTGGATATGGGTAAGATCGCCTTTCGACCTGCTGTGGAGTTGTCTTATCTCGATGAGGAGGAACAGAAAGATCTTTCCTATTATATAGATGAGGGAGAAGCAACACCATCTCTTGCACAAGCCATTCAAATGAAGAAGCTGAGTCAGGCAGGGATTCTTACCGAAGAACGGATAGAAGCGATACTGTCCGAAGAAAAGCCGAATCAGAAGCCGAAAATCAAAGTTCCAATGGAGCGTATTCAAAAATACTTCTCACCTGATGCATCGGTGCAGGAGATCGAAGATACCATCGTGAAAGCTTTGAGTGCCTATCGAAGAAGTCAAGAGCTTCAAATGACGAAGGCGAACCGTACAATTAAGGAAGCAAGATAATACCCGGGGATAAGTCTGCCCTTTTTGAGGGGTTTGAGGTGGACTATCCCTTTTCTTGTTCCCCTTTCTCACACACAAACCCCTCATACATACAGTCAATACATACCGAGAGTAAGATATATATTCGTACATTTGCGGATATTTCTTTTTCCCGATATAATGATTTCAAAAACAGACATGGAGGTATTTTGAATATGTCAACCAAAAGTCAAACCGTTTTCGCGGTATGTTTCGGACTGTTCCTTGCAGTAGTGGTTACAGTAACATTGCTCTTTGCAGATAAACTTCCTCATGCTACACAGCCGGAAGGTATAACGGGAGGTTATCTCTTTTCCTACAATGTGGAATGTGTCGATGAAAGCGGCAATCTTCTCAAGACGCAAAAGTTTACAGGTAACGGAACGCTTGCCTATTTGATGGAACAGCTCGGATACAGATTAGAACGAAGGGGCAAGGATATGCGAATCATTCCGAACAACGGAAAACAAAAACCGCGCAGACTGCGGTCGCTGGGTGAAGGCTACACCGAACAAGACATTGAGTATCGTATCAAGGCTCAATGGTACAATCCTCAAGCGTATAACTATAAGATTTACAAGCCGCGCGGAAAGGCTCCGACCTCGCTTCACGGGCTTTATGTTCATTACTGCTTTCTGCTCGGTATCTATCCCAAAGAAAGACCGCAGAGCTCAGTTGCTTGCGATTATCTCAAGGAAGATAAAATGCGAGTGCAGAAGCTGTCCGAAGAGGCGGCGATGATGGGCAAGTACGGTATTGAGAATATGGAACAGCTTAGAGAGCATTACCAATCAGCCAGTATTGAACTTGAGAAAAAAAGGAAAGAGCGAAGAAGCCTTCGTAATACCTTGCGGCGAACCGCAGAGGGAACGGAGCAGGAATACCTCAAGGAACAAATCAAAGTAATTAGTGCCGATATCCGAAAGCTTCAAAGGGAGCAGGACTTGTGTCAGGATATTACCTTCAGAAGTGCGGGTATCGAAGAAGTGGTTCGACTTATTGAAGAACCCGAAAGACAAAAAGAATCACAACGGAAGGAGAACGAAAAGTATGAATCCAAACGCTGACGCTGCCGATCAGGTAGTAAAAATCACACTGGAAGGAGCGGAGTGGGCAATTCGTTTGGCGGGCACGGGAGCCAAAAACCTCGGTGTCATGCTCTATGCGATGTCCAAGGAGCAAAACAAAACGAGAGGTGCCGAACGACTGAACAATATGCTTCGTTCCGGCAAGCCCCTCAAGGTCTATACCTTCTCCGCAAAGGATATGGACAAATTCAAGGAGGTTGCCAAGCAGTACGGCATTCTCTATACCATTCTCAAGGAAAAGGACAAGACGGGGGATGTATTCGATGTTCTTGTCCGAGCCGATGACGAATCCAAGATCAACCGTATAGCTGACCGTTTCAGTCTCACAAAAATCGACACGGCAACGCTCAAGGCAGAGCTTCTCAAAGAGAAAGCCAAGAGGGAGCAGAATGGCGAAAGCAGTAAAGTAAGTAGAGCCGATGAGGAAAAGGAAGGAGAAAAGACGACCAAGAATGAAGGTCAGGACCCTCCCGTACCTGAACAGACTGAGGAGGAATATGAGGAAGGTGTGGCTGAAAAGCTTCTTTCCGAAAAGCCGATCCAAAAGGAGGCGCGTTCTTACGCAAACCCCACGTCGGCTCGGACGGACGACCTAAGCCGCGAACCAGTTCCTTCCGCATCGGGGATAAAGGAGAAAGCGCCGACGGAGAGCGACAGTCTGTCCGAGCCAACATCGAACGAATCAAACAAAGGAAACGAATCGGTTTCCCCGTCTGAGTATGGGGAAAGAGAGTCGGTTCGTGACAAGATCGCCCGCATCAAAAAGGAGCGAGAAGCAGCAAGAAAAAACACTCCCGCAAAGGAATCTATCAAAGCTCCAACTCCGAAATCCAATGAAAGCAGATAACAGATAAGAAAGCTCATGATAGCGTCGAAAAAGGTACAGCCGGTAAGGAGGAACGCTAATGGGCAAGAATGAAAGAAAGGTCGTGGAGCTTGACGACTATGAATACCGCGTGATGATCGAAGCGCTTGCTGACCGAAGAAACGACCTGATAGAAGAAAATAGAGAGCCGGAGGACGTCAGCGACTTGCTTCTCAAGGTCATCGATGCTCCCGTCATTGTCAGGGGACGTAAGTCTGCCGCAAGAGACAGCAGATGATGGAGAGCGAAAACACGAAAAAACTCACCCTGATATTTTCAGCAGTAGGACTGATAGCCGTTATATGGTTATCAGTCCTTATTGCACCCTGCTTCGGCGGCGGTCTTGTGGAAATGCTTCCAAAGCTCGGAGAAGCAATGGCACATCCGTTCAGGCTCGTTTGGAGTGGCAGTACCTTGCCTTGTGTGCTCATACTGTCGGGTATTTATGTGTTTGCCCTTTTGATATACCATTATACCAAACCGAACTACCGACGCAGGGAAGAACACGGTTCCGCCAGATGGGGTGACAAGAAAGAAATAGATAAGCGGTACCGTCAACAGCCACCGGAAAGCAATAAGCTCCTTACACAGAACGTAGCAGTCGGGTATGATGCTCATTCTCACAGAAGAAATCTGAATACGCTGATCATCGGCGGCTCGGGTGCAGGCAAGACAAGATTCTACGCAAAACCGAATATCATGCAAGCCAATACCTCTTTTGTTGTGCTTGACCCTAAGGGCGAGATTTTGAGGGACACAGGCGGACTGCTCAAAAAGAAAGGGTATCAGTTGAAAGTTCTTGACCTCATCAATATGGAAAAGTCCGACTGTTACAATCCTTTTGCCTATATCCGGTCGGATAACGATGTGCAAAGACTTGTAACAAACCTCTTTAAGTCTACAACGCCCAAAGGCTCACAGACGCAGGACCCTTTCTGGGACAATGCGGCAAGTATGCTTTTGTCGGCACTCATTTATTATCTTCATTATGAAGCACCACCCTATGAGCAGAACTTTACCATGGTAACGGAGCTTCTGCGTGAGGGTGATGTTGATGAGGAACGGGATAAGAGGGACAGTGTTCTTGACTTGCTTTTTGGGGAGCTGGAAAGGAAAGACCCCTACCATATTGCAGTCAAGTATTACAATGAGTATCGAAGCGGTGCGGCGAAAACCTTGAAGTCCATTCAAATCACGCTGGCGGCAAGACTTGAAAAATTCAACCTTGAAAGCCTTGCGGCGATGACCGTAACCGATGAATTGGAGCTTGATATGCTCGGCAAAGAAAAAACGGCTTTATTTGCCCTTATCCCGGATAACGACACCTCGTTTAACTTCCTTGTATCCATTCTCTATACGCAGTTGTTCCAACAGTTATTCTATATAGCCGACCATGATTACGGCGGCTCATTACCGGTCCATGTGCATTTTCTGATGGACGAGTTCGCCAATGTTTCGCTACCGGATGACTTTGATAAGATACTTTCGGTTATGCGCTCAAGAGGTGTGTCAGTAAGTATCATTTTGCAGAACTTGGCTCAGCTCAAGGCTCTCTTTGAAAAGCAATGGGAGAGTATCGTCGGTAACTGCGACGAGCTTGTATATCTCGGGGGTAACGAGCAGTCTACTCACAAATATATTTCCGAACAGCTTGGCAAAGCCACCATTGATACCAACACCTACGGCAGAAGCGACGGTATTCGAGGAAACTTCTCGACAAACTTTCAGCTGTCCGGCAGAGAGCTGATGACACCTGATGAAGTGCGTATGCTCGATAACAAGTATTGTATCGCCTTTATCCGAGGTGAACGCCCTGTCCTCGATTATAAATATGACATCCTAAAGCATCCCAATGTGGGACTTTCAAAGGATGGCGGTGCTCCCGTCTATGTTCACGGATTCGGAGAACTTGAGGGCAACCCGTGGGCGCACGGTGTATCTAAAGAGGTATACGACATTACAAAAGAGGTCGAAACCATGTACGCAGGCAGACAAAGCGGGGAGGTAATCGTGCTTGACGAATTTGAGTTCGCCATGCACCTTGATAAAATCAGAAAAGATTCAGAAAAGGAGAAAAAAGAATGAAGAACACAAAGAATATAAAAAAGCCCATGCCGAAAAAGGCAAAGAGAGTGCTGTCGATTTGGATTGCCGTCGTTATGATGATTACCATGATGACGCTCTGCACCGTAACCTGCTTTGCGGCAGAGGATGATCCCATTACCGTTGTAAATAATCTTTCCGACTTCATGTTCGGACTTGTCCGTGCAGTCGGTATGATCATGCTTGGCTTTGCAGTGGTGCAGATTGGTCTTTCTCTCAAGTCTCACGACCCGTCTCAGAGAGCCAACGGCTTTTTGACGCTTGCGGGCGGTGTTGTCATTACCTTTGCAAAAGAGATTCTGACACTTATCACGGGTTAATTCATTCTCAAAGAGAGAAGGTGATTAAGTGTCAAATAATTGGGTAGTAGAAAACATCCAAAATGCGATTGACACTTGGAACGACAAATTCGCTGAGATATGGCGGCTGCTCTCGCAGTCGCCTGAAGAATTTAAGGGCGGTGCCATCTGGAATGTAATGGTTGGTATCAATGGAGCGCTCAAAGCTATCGGCTATGCTTTATTGGTACTGTTTTTCCTGATGGGCATAATGAAGCACTATAATTCCATGCAAGAGATAAAGCGACCCGAACAAGCTCTCAAGTTGTTCATTCGCTTTGTTCTTGCAAAAGCGGCGGTAACATGGGGACTTGATCTGATGCTTGCGATATTCAAAATCGTGCAAGGTATCATTTCTAAAATCATGACTTCATCCGGCGTAACGGGCAATGGCGGCATGGTAATTCCGCCGAGTATGGTACAGACAATAGAGGATTGCGGCTTCTGGGAAAGCATACCCTTGTGGGCTGTAACTCTCATCGGCAGTTTACTTGTATGGGTACTCTCGTTCATAATGATTCTGACCGTCTACGGTCGATTCTTTAAGCTCTATATGTATGTGGCTATTGCCCCGGTGCCTTTGTCGAGCTTTGCAGGAGAGGAAACAAGTCAGGTCGGTAAGAGCTTCATAAAGTCCTTCATTGCAGTATGTCTTGAAGGTGCTATCATCGTACTTGCGTGTATCATTTACTCCAGATTTGCGACGACAATGCCATCGGTCAATGCAAGTGCTTCGGCAATCTCTCAGGTGTGGTCGTATATCGGCGAGATACTCTTTAATATGCTTGTGCTCGTCGGCACCATCAAGCTGTCCGACCAAGTTGTAAACAAAATGATGGGTGTATAAGGAGATACTATGGAAATCAAGATCAATCAAGAAATCAAAGAATACAACGAAACAATGTTTTTCGGGCTATCCGTAAGACAGTTCATTTTCGCTATTCTTGCATGTGCTTCGGCAGTAGGAATTTATTTCGGTTGCCGTTCTTTTATGGGTACAGAAACCTTATCTTGGGTATGTATGCTCGGAGCCGCACCCTTTGCGGCTCTCGGCTTCATCAAGTATAACGGAATGACCGCTGAGAAGATCGCAAAGGCATGGATAAGAAGCGAAATACTCATGCCCCGAAAGCTTGTCTTTCAGGGCGAAAACAAACTCATAAAGAAGGGAGAAAAAGCGTGAGTATTTTTACAAACAAAAAGAAAAGCATCCCCGAGGATGCAGTGCCGGCAACGGTAGAGCAGGCTATCCCTTTGCAGGATATTTATGAGGACGGTATCTGCCTTGTGGGTAGAAACCTCTATTCCAAAACCTATCGGTTTACCGACATCAATTATGCAAGCTGATCTTCGGAATCAGTAGACACACGGCAATATGCCGCAACTTTTTTCTTTACAAATTCGGTCGAGGTTCTTGAAAGAAGCGGATTAGCTTCTATCCTCGTAACAACTCTACTACTATTAGCTTGCATTTTCATCCTCCATATGCTTTGGGGTATTCGTCAGGGCAATGTCACCGATGAAATACACTGTAAATTCTCCCGTATGTCCCACAGTTATTTTCTTAACTGTTCTTTTAAGCAATGCCTCGTCAAGCTCGCTCTGCTCGGTTAGCTGGTCATACTCCGAGGACAAGGCATTCAATACATGTTTGCCACCTCCCAATACACAACATTTGTATCGCTCGGAAGCACAGTCGAGTATCATGGTGGCAGCTCGCTTGTAGTCTATTTCTGTTTGCTCAAGCAAGCGATTTACTTCATTGCTCTTTCGTATCACTTCAATGCTTCCGATATATTCAGTATTATTTGCGGGAGCCGTTAGTAGGTTCGGTTCCCGTATTGCTCTATTGAGCACCGATAAGATACTCTCACATATCGTTCTGTCATCAAGATAAACAGAGCATTTACACTTACCTTTGCAAAGCCACTTTTCGCGGGTCCGCCATTTATTGATACGACTGAATGTCTCACCGCACTCAGCACAGTAAAGCATATCTTTAACAGTTGCCATCAAAGGTGTCAAAACTGCTTTTTTACCTCCCTTCTCGGCTCGTATATTTTTCGCTAAGTTGAAATTGTTCGAATCAACGAGCCGAGGGAAGGTTTCATTACCAAGATACCTTTCGTCTGCAAGGATACGGGAAACCATGTTTTTATTCCATACCTTTGTGTCCTCGAAGTATGTAACCTCTTGCTCGGTCAGGGCTTCGGCAATACCGAGCAGAGTTTTTCCGGAAAGATACATACTATAAATTGAAGAGATTATTTCGGCTTCACCGTTGTTCACGACATATCTGCCACCTACAACCTCATACCCGAAAGGAATATTCTGGCGCTCTACAAGTTCATGGAAATATCCCTGTTTTTCCAGTAGTTCTTCGTATGTGCCGTCCTCCACGATCTTACCACCGTCCAGCACGATGATTCTGTCGCATTGCTTTATGGTGGAGAGGCGGTGGGCTATGACGATTCGGGTACATTTCAGAGAGTCAAGAGCCTCTGAGACCTTTTTCTGTGTGATGTTATCAAGTGCACTGGTTGATGGTTATAGTCTTACTCAAATTGCAAAGTATTTGACCGAAAGCCCATACAAGACGTACCGTGGGCATGACTTTTGGAAAAAAGAAGAAGTACGATATATTCTCACAAATGAGAAATATGTCGGAGATATAATTCTTCAAAAAACATTCATTTCTAATTGCATTGACAAACAAATCAAACTGAATCGTGGAGAACTGCCAAAATACTTGGTATCAAATAATCATCCGGGGATAATTGATAGAGACACTTTCAATGTTGTACAAGTAGAGTTTGCAAACAGGTCAAACAAGAAAAGCAAATCAAACTTGGCGCAAACCGAAAAAGGAAGGTATAGCTCGAAATTTGCACTGACAGATATTTTGATTTGTGGTTGCTGTGGTTCTCATTATCGTAGAACTGGGAAAACAGATAAGAATGGAAAGAGATTGTACTATTGGCGTTGTATTAACCGAATGGATAGCAAGGCTAAAGTTTGTCATGACTCAATCGGAGTTGAAGAAAACAAGCTTCAAACAGCAATTTGTAAATGTCTTTCTTCTATGATGGATTGCAAAGAAGACGTTATTGCTTTAATTCATAGTAATTTGCAATATGCTCTTACCGGTAATAATTCAATCTTAGATACTGTTGCTATTGAAAAGCAGATTGATAATTATTACGATCAAATGGGTACTCTCGTTGAAAGATCAGCAAGTACATCTGGAGATACCGATTTATATGACAGAGAAATCAAAAAGCTCTGTGATAAAATCGAAGCTCTCCGTGAAACCTTAAAAACTGAACAGTCGAAATCTGTAATGACTGAAGATGTTAAGGCGAGTATTGATAGAATTCTTGGATATCTCTCCAAAACTGATGAAAGATCATTCTTGACTTATGATGATGTCACGATCAGACGGTTGGTTGAGTGTATAGTCGTGCATCCGGAAGGAAAGATAAGCGTAACTCTCAAGGGTGGATTCCGTGGAGAAGAAACTATATAAAAATAAAGCCTCATTCAAAGTGATTTGAATGGGGTTCTTACATAAATTTCGAAGATTATGGTCAATGGTTTGAAGTTTTAATTATGGTTAAACATCACATCAAGATGCTACAAAAAAGCAACTTAGCGAAAAACCCTTGAATTTCAAGGGTTTTTTGCTATTTTCGGAGCAAAAATGATGTTTGCAAAACAGTGCAACTTTTTTGGAGCCTATATGACTTGAACTTACGACAATTAAGCCAAAAATACGGGCAAATAACTGTTAATCACACTCATTACACCGAATGACTGTTAATCAGGCGGGAAACCGCCCCAAAGACCGTTTGGCACTGACCACTACCTGTTTACAGTCATCCGCCTTTCAGGGTTATTTTCTTTGATTCGGAGGTGATTACATTGAGCAAATATGAGCCGCTTTGGAGGTTCCTTTCCGGCGACGGAAGTGGATGTATTCAATTTTCCTTTGAACGGATAGAAGAGATTCTGGGTTTTCCCATGGATCATTCTTTCCTGAACTACAAACAGGAATCAGAACAATACGGATACCGTGTCGAAAAAATTTCGCTCAAAGAAAAATGGGTGCGTTTTGTCCGCATCGCCGCACAGTGACATTATACCTTTGCAAATCCTCCTGCTTTCCTATATAATATAGGTGAAGAAAGGCAGGGGATACACATGAAAAAGAATTATCAATCCGTTTACCGCATGAAACTTACCGGCTATCAGGTCAGAACCGCCATCGGGATTCTGAACGAACGCCGTCTTGCATTGAAGTCAGAGGGATGCACCCTTGAGAACAGCGAAGAATATGTGGGCGTATTTAACCTGCTCAGCCGTTTTCTTGACCTGCTTCCCGCCTGACACAACTGAATATCCGAAATCAAGCCATCTTTATACCGCAATTTCGCGGTCAATGAAGGTGGCTTTTTTATTGCCAAAATTAAAATCTAAGGAGGAACCGAATGTACATTGAAATGAACCCAACCGGGCTGACGCTGACTGACCTGATCTGCGTTGCCCACCGAAAACGAAACGAGGACACCGGCTTTCCGTATTCCGTGCAGTCCTGCCGATGTTCTAACTGTCGTTATGTCAGTGAAGGCAAGTGTTCCCTCAAAGAGTGCTGCTGTATGGCGGAGAGAGTACGGGCGCACACCTGTACCTTTGCCGAGATTCTGAACACCTGCTTTGCTAATGTGAAGGACAATGTGTTCCATTACCGACTTCGCCTTGCTGCGGAACGCGCAACCATGACGAAAACCTGTTTTCTTGATAGGGAACACAGAGCAAGATTTCTGAAAGCGCTCCACCGAGTGCGTGGGAACGATAAATCGCTCATCGCGCAGCTTTTTGTCCTTACCGCAACCGAAAGTCTGTGGGGCGCATCGGACGATGCCATAGGAAAGAGCAGTGTCTCCTATCTTGACATCAAATTCCGCTCTTTTTCGGAGAACGACTATCTTTTCTACTGCATTGCCTACGACATCGGAAACGGAACCTCGCATACGGACATAGAGGATTTGTCCAATGATGAAGTCGTGGACTTCGACCTATTCCGCGTGGTGTGTTCCGCGATTGCAATTTCTGTTTACGGCTATGACGCCATCCGTGTGTCTGAGCGATTCCGGAAGCATAAGCGCAGAAAGAGCAGAAAGGGCGGGTGGAAGCATGGCGAATGAACCGAACTATTCCTCCAATCCCTCAAAGGACGAGCCGAAGAAAGAAAAGGTCCGTGTGATTCCTCTGGAATACATTGACGAGTTTCCGGGGCATCCGTTCAAGGTGTTGGATGATGAAAGTATGCAGAAGCTGATGAACAGCATCGAGGAGATCGGGGTGCAGTCGCCCATTGTTGCGCGAATCAAGGAAGATCAGAGATACGAGATCATTTCCGGTCACAGGCGCGTTCATGCCTGCCGCAGGCTGGGGCTGAAACTTATTCCGGCGATTGTGCGTGACCTTTCCCGCGATGAAGCCATCATTGCTATGGTGGACGCGAATCTGCAAAGGGAGCATATTCTGCCAAGTGAGAAAGCGGCGGCATATAAAATGAAGATGGAAGCGATGAAAAGAAGGGCAGGCAGACCAAGTAAAAATAATTCTGCCCCATTGGAGCAGAATTTCGGAATTACAACAAGAGATGTTCTTGCTCAAGAAAGTCCAGACAGTAGTGAGCAAATAAGACGCTATATCCGTCTTAACGAACTTGTCCCCGAACTGCTTGAAATGGTTGACCGGGAGAGCATCGCTTTCCGTCCTGCCGTGGAACTTTCGTATCTTTCGGAGGACGAACAGCGCAACCTCGTTGAAACTATCGACAGCGAAGAAGCAACGCCGTCACTATCGCGGGCGATCCGTATGAAAAAGCTCAGTCAGGAGGGGAAGCTGGATATGGACAAGATATTCTCCATTATGACCGAAGAAAAGCCCAACCAGGCAGAGACAGTGAAATTCAAGTCGGACGAACTCTCCCGTTGCTTCCCGGAGCGCACTCCGCCCGAACTGATCCGGCAGACCATCCTCAAGCTGCTCGACGCTTGGCAGAAATCTAAAGCAACGGAAAGAACGATCATACGCCGCAGCCGTGACGATGCCCGTTAAGACCTTACCCGAAAACAAACGGTAAGGTCTTTTTCTTTTCCCCTTCCTCACACTCTAACCCCTTATACTATCAGTTTACTGACAGGAGAGATAAGAGATTAAGTTATATATATATTTCAAAAAGGAGTTGGTGACAGATATGACTGTGTAAAGAACGCTCAAAATTCACTTCAAGGGAGGAACCATGTTCAGAAAAATCAAGGCGTGGATACGCCGGAAACAGACCGGGATTAAGGCGGTCACAACAAACAAACGCGGCGAATTTTACTTGGATAAGGTGATCGGCATGATTATTGCCGTAGTAATCGGCGGCTTGCTGCTTGCCGGACTGTATGCCTTGTTCAGCAATACGGTTCTGCCGGGACTGACGGATAAGATTCAGTCCATGTTCAGTTAAGACGGATTCGATCAGCGGAGGCGAGTCCGTTTTTCTTTTTCCGCACAAACCAAAAATTCAAAAACAAATTTCAAAAACGAAAGGGTAAAAAACCATGTTCAACAAAATCAAGAATTTCTTCAACCGCTCTAAGAAAGCCATCGACAACAAGTGCAACGAGATCTACTGCAAGGCGCAGACCGCCATTGCCAATGCCAAAGCCGAGTTCTATATCGACAAGACTGTTGGTATCATCATCTGCGTTGTGGTCGGCGTTCTGCTCATGGGTATCGTGTATGCCTTCATCAAGAACAACATCCAGACCCGCCTCGACACCGAGATCGGCAATCTCTGGGATTACACCGCATAAGAAAAATGGCTGAGGGAGAGTGATTGTTTCACTCTCCCCGCTTAACGGAAGGAGGATATGATGCCGGAAATGATTCGGATACTGTGCGAGGGGCTTGCAACCGTCCTGTTCACACTCATCTGTACGCGCTTTCTTTGTAAAAACATGAAGAAACGGGACTTTCGCTTTGTCCCGTGGCTTCCGTATGTGTTGACGGGGTGCGGCTCAGCAATGCTGTTCCTGCTTGGCGGACTGTCCCCATGGACTTTCTGCGGGATCGCATTTCTGTTTGTGCTGCTGTATGCGTCCGTGCAGGACCACTCTACTCATGAAGCGGACTATATACTGTCCGTTATGATGCTGATGCTGGCGGTGACAAATATCTCGGAAGCGACTGTTCTTTCACAACTTCTCGGTGCCGCCATTGTAGGCGGTGTGCAGATGCTCATCGCCCTGTGCGGAAAGAAACGCATGGGGATCGGCGGTGCAGACATCAAGCTGTCCACGGCTGCCGCGCTCCTGCTCGGATTTTATAAGGGGGTTATCGGCTTTGTGCTCCGCTGCCGGTGAGCTTGATGAGGATCTCCGCGCCTTCCAGCGACATCCTCATAACCTGCTCGGCAGCTTCTCCGGATGTGTTCATCTTTCTGTTTTCTCCTTTTTTTATTGTAATAAAAAATTTTATCGTAATAAAAAAGCCCCGGAATCATCCGAGGCATAAAAAATCAGGGCAACATTTTTGCTGCCCTGACTTTTGCTTATTCGTTTGCCTGTGCAACCACCAGCTTCAGACCAAGCGGTTGCATGATCTTCAGCAGGGTATCCAGATTCGGTGTTGTCTGAAACGATTCGATTCGCGCCACCGAGGACTGCGGAATTCCGCACATTGCGGCAAGGTCTCTTTGCGTGATTCCGAGATCATTCCGTTTTTCCACCATCTTGCTGACGATAGCGGCAATGTTCTCCATTTCCTCAATGTCCCGTTTTGCATCCGGGTCAACCTTTTTTACATGATCCTTATACGCATCCCATGTTTTCATTTCTTTACAGCCTCCTTTCGGCGTAAATAATCATTGCGTTCTGCTTTCGCCTGTTCAATTTCTCTCTGCGGTGTCTTCTGCGTCTTTTTTCGGAAATGATGAAGCAGGACAAAGGTGTTGTTCTCGTAATAGAAATAGAACACACGATTGTTCCCCGGACGCAGCTCCCATATGTTTTCCTCTATATGCTTTGTGATATTGTCCGGTTGCCGCGTTCCGTTGTTTTGAAGAAGTTCAATATACAGTGTTATCTGACGATACTGTATTCGTGCGTCCTTATTTGTCGCTGCTTTTTCCCGCAGTTCTTCAAGAAAGTCCCATACATCGGACTCACCGTTTTCCTTCTCGTAAAACTCAATGCTGTACATATTCTTTTCTTCTCCGGGTTGCTTCATTCGTTCCATTATTATGATAGCACAAATGCTATCAAATGTCAATCCCTTTTTCGCATTTTTTCTTTTCCGCAGGTTTCTTTTTTTCGGCAATTTGTCCGCGCTCGATCTCATTGACCACCATCTCGATCACTCCGCACCGCTCGGCAATGTCCTCGCACAGCTTCATCTGCCGGCGCAGTCCCGCCATCTGTGCGGTCAGGTCATAAATGATTTCCTTGGTAGGCTGCATAGCGGTGCTGTCGTGCATTCGCCGCAGGCGGTTGCGCTGTTTCGCGCGCTCATACGCAAGAGTTTTGAAACGGGTTCCGATATTCTCCGTAAAGTGCTGCAAGTCCTCTGCCGTCACGATGTCATTGGCGGCAAGGAGCTTGGCTTCCTCGCTGTACCGTTTCATTTTTCTTGCGTCATCCCGCATTGCCGCATACGCCGTCCGGTCAAACGGGCGCACCTCATGCGGGAAGTGCTTTAAGAGATACGCATAGTGGCGGTAAAGCCCTACGATACCCGTTGCGCGCTCCCGTTTTTGGTAAACAAATGCCGCACGAACCGGGCGCGGTCTGTTTTCGTAATTACAGCGGCAACGCTCCCGTATCTCATCCTCGGAATATCCGTCACCAAGACGATCAAGGCGAAAGAATTTCTTTCCCTCGTCCGGTCGGATGCGGAGAAAGCTCCCGCGGTATTCCAGAATATATCCCCGGTTCTGAATCTCGATTTGAAACTGCCGGAAGCTCGTCGCATATTCAAGCACAGCGTCGATGTCCGTCCGTACCGCGCCGCGCTGGGAAGTGCCGTCCTTGTCACCGAGCCATGCTTTGTACTGCTTGGACCCGCGTCCGGGATTTTCGATCACCGACAGTCCGTAATCCTCACAAAGATCGTCCGATACTTCACGCATTTTGTAGTAGGTTGCTTTCTGGTCGTAATACCGTTTGCCGTCCGTAAACGACACGCTGTTGAGACAGAAATGATTATGGATCTTGCCGGTATGAGCTTCAATATCCACGGTCATCACAAGCGTTTCGATGATACGCACCTTATAGTTTTTCTTCATGCTCACACCTCAAACTGACTTTCATTCTCGCGTATCAGCTCACGCACACGGGCAAAGGGAACAGCTTGGAGAATTGCTTTCCGATAAAAATAAAGAGATGTGGGACGCACTTTTACCGGGACTGTCATGAGTAAATCAGTTCGCGTTGATACAATATAATTATTACAAGAAAAGGAGCAACGAATATGCAAACAAAAGATTGGTTTCACGAGTGGTTGGAACACTATGTGAAGCCTGCGTCGAAACAAAAAACTTATACTCTGTATTGCGAATTGACCGCGCAACATATCTTGCCGAAATTCGGGGAGATGGAGCTTGAGGGTATCACACCATTGATTCTGCAAAGGTATATATCCGAACTGATGGAGCATGGGAATCTCCGAACAGGCGGAGGACTGTCCGCAAGCTCTGTCAATGCAATCGTCACCGTAATACAAAGTTCTCTGAAGGTTGCCTACAACCTCGGATACCTTGAAGCCTATACCGCAGACAAAGTTAAACGACCACGGATTCAGGAAAAACAAATAGAATGCTTCACCCCTGTCGAGCAAAAGAATATCGAACAGGCAGTGCTGGCAGATAAACGCCCGAAGATGTTCGGCATTATCCTCTGCCTTTACACAGGTCTCCGAATCGGAGAGCTTCTTGCCTTGGAATGGTCGGACATAGACTTCTCCAAGGGTGAACTGACCGTCAGCAAGACCTGTCACGATGCCAAGACGGAAAACGGGTACAAGCGGATCACCGACACGCCGAAAACAACAACCTCTCGCCGTGTGATTCCAATCCCCCGACAGATACTTCCGCTTTTGCGGGAGCAAAAGAAAAAGTCCCGCTCCACCTTTGTGGTGGGCGAGGACAGATTGCAGTCGGTGCGGTCTTATCAATATAGTTTCAGCCTGCTATTGAAAAAGCTCGGCATTCCGCATCGCGGGTTTCACGCGCTACGCCATACCTTTGCGACAAGGGCGCTTGAATGCGGGATGGATGTCAAAACGCTATCGGAGATACTTGGGCATAAGAATCCTGTGGTTACGCTGAATCGTTATGCACACAGTTTGATGCCACATAAACACGAGGCAATGAACCGTCTCGGCAAACTGTTTTAATATGCGTTTAATATCGTATTAGGCGATTGAACATACTACAACATATAGCATATTATATCACAAAAACTTCCAAAAGTCAATGAAACGGACGCGTTATCTGGGTAAAACAGATGGCGTTTTTTCTTTTTGCACTTAATAGGTGATGATATTACATTCTATTTTTCACTTAATACGATAATAGGTGAAAAAATTGATGGGAGTTTCATCACCTATAGAAAAGAGATTTCGCCATGTACGCTTATTTCGACCCGTATCGGGTCACACTGTTCGGCCATCGGTATATCGACCGCTTCCGGGAAGTTGATGAGGAGTTAGACCGGGTGTTGAATGAAATTGTTCTGAAACACCCGTACATAGACTTTTATATCGGCAATGACGGAGACTTTGACCGCATGGCAACTTCCGCGATACGGAGGTTGATTCAACGCTGCGGAAAAGAAAATATAACAATCAATCTGGTTTTTGCTTACCCTAAAGCAGATATAGATATGCTTGAAAAGCAATTCGACAGCGTTATTATTCCGCCTACGCTTCACCATGTTCATCCGAAAGCGGCAATCAAAAAGCGGAATGAATGGATGGTTGAACAGGCACAGCTTCTTCTGTGCTGTGTCGAAAAGCAAAGCGGCGGGGCATATACCGCGATGAAATATGCCGAAAGACTCGGAAAGGAGATTATAAACCTTGCGACACCAATTACCGAAACATTTTGAACTGACACCGGAACAACGACACGAAATATTCGTGACATACAGACGGTTATCTTTAACCCAAACCACGGCTGAACAAAGGTTGTTCGCAGAGCAAACATCACTGCAAAAATCAGCATGATTCCCTCTGTAATGCGAGATAAGACCTGGCTTTGCACATCCGGCACGAGCGTTGTGAACACCTTCAAAACGATCTGCACCACCGCTACCGCGGCAATCAACCCAATGTAGAAAATCCGTGCGTCGCTGATCTTTTCCTTCCTCACTTTATCTGACATACTTTTCTTTCATCTCCTCTGTCATCGGAACGGGCAGCAGCTCACTTATTTTTTCGCAACACTCTTTCGGAATATAAGAAAAATGAACCGTATGATATTTTAATATGATCAAATCGGATTTTTCTTTCTCATCAAGTACTCTGTCGCAGAAATAAACCCGTTCTTTACTGCCGAAGGGAGTCGGAATATTTCCGGTACCTACTTCTTTGATTTCGTTCCATTTGATGAAAACCTTCGTTTTACCGAACCGCCTGACGCCGATTCCTTCTTCATTCATATAAAGTTGAGCTCCCATGGCCCTGCATTCAAAGAAATCTACCGCGAGAATCAGCAAGGCAAAGAAAATCGTAAAACATAAGGCGATCTTAAGCGCAGACATTGCCGCAAGCGATAATATCAAAACAATCCACATCATATTTTCTTCTTACCTTGACCTCACTTTCCGAAATCATTCGATTATCGCATTCATTCTTGATTTTCGCAGGCATCCGCCGGCAAAAACTTTTCAATCAGCAGTTTCGCAAATTCACAGCTTGTGTATGCCGCAAATTTCTGATATTGATCACTCTTTTCGTTGTTTGCATAATCGCAAACGCTTTTGATCACAAGTGCCTTCGGACGGGGAGTCGTCGCATTCTGGGTAGCATATACCACCCCGTAGGCTTCCATATCCAGTCCAATCGTTTCCCGATACATAGTATAAATTTGCTTGTTCACAATTTCTCTGTTGGTCACCACCGCACTTCCCGTTGCCATTAAGCCAATGTGGATATGGCATTGATTTTCCGGCGAAGCGGCAGCTTTCCTGACGTATTCAAGAAGCTCTGCGTCCGTCTTTACAACCGCAGGTCTTGAAATGAATCCGACATTTCCAAAGCGAATGTCGGTGCGTTCGGGGTTTACAAACTTGCCTGAAGTATAGTTCCATATCATATCGGCAACCACCACGTCTCCATAAATCTGCTCCGCCATATTCGAACGCGCGATCCCCGCGGCGATTCCGACCATTATCATAAACTGCGGGCGAAAATGTTCAATCAGTTTCATTGTCAGCGTGACGGCAACGGTCATGCCCATCTCACTTTGACGCGCATACACAATTTTATGGGAGCTTCCGTTTTTTTCAATCGATGCTGAATAGTAAGTCTGTGTATCGTCCGAAAAAGTGACCGGCTTCCAGTCGTACATATTCTTTATCGCTTTTTCTTCCGTTTCCGTTGCGACGATAAGTGCAACATAGGATGAATAATCTTTCATTGGCTGCTCCTTTGTATTGATTTGATTTTGGCTTTCATTGCTTGTCGCTTGACAATATATTGTAGTATGCTAAGTGCAACAGAAGTGCAACAAATGCGTTTATTTTACTGTAAAAGTAAGAATTCAGTCCAAAAAATCAAAGTATTCATAATATTTTTTTGCTGTCTGTTGCACTTCTGTTGCACTTCTTGTTGTAAAATAGAAAAGCGTTTGGAGAATATAAAAGCATCAACTGTTTTTCAAGTGCAATGGTTTGCAAATTCAGAAAATTACAACGCTGCAGCTTCTGTTATCAACCAAGGCAAATGTGTCTTTCAGCAGGTTAATGATTCTTTACGCAGGGACACGGTGCTTGCAGATACGATCCCAATGCTCCGTATTTCCCGCAACGCACGGATAAAGACGAAAAGTCTTGTCGGGATAGGTGTAAACACATTTTCCATAGGTGGAATCGGTACAAGGTGTACCGCAAGTACAAACGCGAGAACCCGTTTTAGGAACCGGAACGCATTTGGAACATACCCATTTGAAACGAAGGGAGCGATTCTCACCGTCGCTTTTTCCGAGGAACTGAAATTTCTCTCCGCTCTGCGGACAGCTCGGCTCGGTTATATCTTCAAGGAGAGAAACCAATTCGCTCTTTTTACTCTCCATTGATTCGCACACCCCGATGTAGATGTCTTCCAATGACATTTATACACTCTTATTTCGCATGATTTTTTTCGCCCGTTTTTGTTGGTATGGTTTTGGGCGGTACTTTAATCATGCCGCAAAATCGGAGAAAAATCAGTAGTATATTTGTTAAAAAAGCATTTCGCCGATTGGCTTTTTTAACTTTTACAATCGGCAAAATATTTTTTATAAAACAAGGAGAAAAATCTATGTTTAACAGAAAACAAATCAAAGAAAACGCAAAAGCAGCAATGAAAGGTCATCTCGGTTTAGCGATTCTCGTAATACTTGTAATCGGCCTTCTGGCATGTGTTGCGTCTGCTACACTGATCGGTGCCATTCTTTTGGCAGGTCCTCTCACAGCCGAAGCAGCATTTTTCTTTATGAAGTTGTACCGCCAAGAAAACGTGAGCCTTAATGACAGCTTCGGCGGATTTTCTAATTTCTCAAATAATATGGTAGCCGGAATCCTTGTGCCCATTTTCACATTTTTGTGGTCTTTGCTTTTCTTCATCCCGGGTATCGTAAAAAGCTTTTCATACGCTATGACGTTCTACATTTTGAATGACCATCCTGAGTATTCTGCAACGCAAGCAATTACCGAAAGCCGCAAAATGATGCATGGACACAAGGGAGAGCTTTTTGTTCTTTATCTGAGTTTCCTCGGCTGGGATCTGCTGTCCTTGCTGACCCTCGGTATCCTTGAAATCGTTTATGTCGCACCGTATAAAGCCGCTGCCGTTGCCGGCTTCTATGATGCAATCAAAGGCGAATAATCATCTGATAGGCTTCAAATAACTGCATATACAAAAAGCAGTTAACCGTTACACTGGATGCATAGCGGTTGACTGCTTTCTTTTATCACGCTCTACCATTTGTTTTTGAACCGAAGAAGCATATTCTCAGTCTGTTTGTCAATGCCGTCAAGGTGAGCGTTCCATATTCCAAACGAACATATTCAGCGTAAAACAAGGAACTGACACCGCTCGAAAAGCGATGACGATTCCTTGCTTAATTTTTAATATTTTCACCTAAAGACTCTTTTTTATGCTGTCCGTATATTTTGGGGCAGTTCACTTTTTCGACAGGCTGATTATTTTTACTTTTCTGCTTCCGTGTTGCACTTTTGTTGCACTCCTCTCTGTATAATACTGTGTGATAAATAGTCGGAGTAAAATTAACAGCACTTGGAGGTAGTTTGTATGGAAAAGTTCGTAAAGCACAGATTTCTAAACAGCGTGTTGTTTACTGCGCTGTTTGTTCCGCTGGGCTTTTTTCTTCTACGCGATACCATTGCCGCAATAACCGGAATCATGTTTGAGTCCATTGGTGGAAAAGAGTCGTTTCTGTATCAGATCAACGAAGACATTGCAAGGCTGATCATCGCCGGTCTGTTAATACTGATCATGCCGCTCTTTTTCAGGGGAAAATGCAATTTTGGATTCAAGGGCGGGAAGCTGGCGCTGGGTATTTGTCTTGCCCTGCCGGAACTTATCGTTCCTGTATGGAACCTGTTGCAGATCAAGGTTTATGAGGCTCCTCTTGTTACCGGAGTCGCTGCCGTGGCTACCGCGATCATGCACGGAATCGGGCCGGGCGTGTCTGAGGAGGTCTTTTGCCGGGGCTTCACCGTATCCAATCTAATGCGTATTTGGAAGGATAAGCCGAACAGGATCTTTCGCTGTTTGCTGATTTCCGGGGTTTCTTTCGGTTTTCTTCATGCACTCAATGCCATCGCCACAGGCGATGTTTTTGCGGCGCTGATTCAAGTTATCTATACCGCCGCCATCGGTATGTTGAACGGTGCTATCTACCTTCGCTCACGAAACCTGTGGGGCGTGATCCTCATGCACACCCTGACTGATGTTTCCGCTTTCCTTGCCGTATTTGAAAGCAATGCCACCGGCATGGATATTATATTCTGTATCTTCGGTTCGCTACTGTTTATCGCGCTTGCCCTTTATTTGATTCGACCTGCAAAACGGGCGGAGATCGACGAGCTTTGGGCGGATAGCTGGTCATTTGGGGATGAAGACGGAAAAAAGCGCGTTGGTGCCAAGGTGGCTGCAATTCTGACCGCTGTTCTGGTTGTTACTTTTGTCGCATCCCTCGGTGTCACAATCTATCGGGTAAGAATGGGATATGATATTCCGTTTTTCCCCGCATCTGAAAAAGCACTTGATAAAGATGTGCAGTATCAGATCAGCGAAGACGGAAAAGAACTCACCATTTTGCTTCCTTATGAAGTCGGCGGAAAATACGACTTGGAAAACTCCGATCCTGAATCATTTGTTTTGAAAGAGAGCCGGGAAAACGGAGACACCTATCTATTTGTGTTTTCCCACGAAGGCACCAACACGGAGAAGATTAAGCTCACCTTCTCGCTGATGCTCGGCGATGCGGTTATTTCAATCAAAGATTATTCGGTAACGGTCAGTTTTAAGGAGGATGGCAGGATTTCTGCCGTTGGAGGGTAAACTATGAAGAAATTATCCGCTGCGTTCGGTTCTCTCCCCATGACATGGCCTGTCGTGTGCGTTTCTGCGGCAATCATCGGGGTTTATGTAGGCGTTATCAATCAAATTCCGATACTGTATGATACTTCTTTTCGGGATATTGCCGTTTCATATGAATGGTGGGTGCTGTTTGCTGTTTTGATCGTGTCAAACTGCAAGAGCGCCCGGGAGGCAGGTATGAAATGCATTGTGTTCTTTCTCATCAGTCAACCGATCATTTACCTCGTGGAGCTGCCCATGCTTGGATGGGACAAGGCGCTGTACTATTACTCGCGCATTTGGCTGCCAATTTCCTTACTCACACTCCCGGGCGGAGCAGTCGCTTTCTTTGCCAAAAAACAGAATGTGATGGGTGCGGTAATTCTCGGTATCGGCAACACCATTGTTGCCCTGATGGGAGTAAGCTATTTTCTGAAACTGTACAGTGCGTTCCCTCGGCACTTGCTGACAGTCATTTCGTGTGCGTCAATCATTGTCGTTCTTCTTTTGGGAATGCAGAAGAGGTGGAAAACAAGGATTCTGTCGGCGGCAACGACTGTACTGCTGACGGCAGGAGTCATTATTTGGGCGGTGCTTAACGGAAGAGTGATCTGACTATATGTATCGGTGTAGTTCTTATGAGCATAAAGAGATGATACATTATTTTATATCAACCACCAAAATATTCCTTTGAGAAAGATGATTATCATATAGGCTCTTTGAAAAAAGAGAAAATAAAAGATATTTTTATATTCAAAAGGAGACCAAAATGACCATACTTGCAGTCAGCAACAACTTTAGCTTGCTGGAGAGATTGTGCAACGGATTATCGAGCATATTTCCGGATGCCGACATTATTCGTGAGACCGATTCGCTAATGGCAGGCAAATATTCGTTTAATCATAACATTGACATGCTATTTGCAGATGTTAATATGAAAAGAATGGGCGGTGTTGAGTTGATCCGGTTTGCCAGGCAGGAGCATCCGGGAGTATTGTCCTATCTGATCGTGCCGAGTGGAGAGCAAAATGAATTCCCATTTCTTACATCTGATGAGGTTACCGGGATCATAGAAGATTCTTTTACTAAGGAGTCCTTGAAAAAGGAGCTGGCACAAAGAGCAAAATAAAAGCACATTGTTTTATAAAGGAGCAAAGACATGAACGACAAGATTTTCCGTAAAAAAAGCGTGGATAAAATGTCCTCGCCGGAACAACTGAATGACTACATAAAAGTGACAAGTCCCGGTATATGGATGGTGCTTGCGGCAATCGCGATTCTCCTCGCCGGCGTTTGCGTGTGGGGGATTTTCGGCAAGTTGGAAACAAAACTGACCGTTGCCGCAGAAAGCCGTGCGGGTCAAACGGTGCTGTATGTCAAAGAGGATGCTGTTTCCTCCTTGAAAAAAGATATGACCGTAACAATCGGCGACACATCTTATGCGATCGTTTCCGTTTCAGCCGAGCCGATCTCCGTTACCGAGGAAATCAGCGAATACGCAAGACGTACCGGCAATCTATCCCTCGGAGAATGGGTGTATCTTGTGCAAATCGACAAGACATTGCCCGATGGCGTTTACACGGCTCAATTTGTTATTGACAGCGTGTCGCCGCTGTATTTCGTATTCAATTGAGGCGGCATATGGGAAAAAAAGAAATCAAAAAAATCAAATTGCCGCTGACAAGTGGCGTGGCAAAGGTTCCGGTTGTCATGCAGATGGAAGCACTGGAATGTGGGGCGGCATCGCTTGCCATGGTCTGCGCTTATTACGAAAAGTGGATACCGCTGGAGCAAATCCGACTGGATTGTGGCGTATCGCGTGACGGTGCCAATGCGAAAAACCTTCTTGTCGCCGCCCGCAGTTACGGCTTTACTGCTAAGGGGTATCGCTATGAACCGGAGGATCTCCGACGGCTCGGGAAATTCCCGTGTATCATTCACTGGAATTTCAACCACTTTGTTGTGCTGGACGGTTTCCGGGGAAACAAGGCGTACTTAAATGATCCCGCCAAAGAACCATGAAATTACTGACGAAGAAGCCGCCGCTGTCGTGGGCGGATTTACTGTCGGAGATACCGTGTATTACCGGGAGACGAACGCCAAAGTCAAAATCATCGGTGCAAATCGTGCCCCAAAACCCAGGAATGTAATAGGCGTACCGCCTATGCTCTATTCGATCGAGTTTGAGGACGGTACAAGGATGGCGGTTACCGCCGGTGCGCTTACAGATACAGATCAGACGTGTGAATTGTTCAGTCCATGCAGAATTGCCGGAAGTCGCCGTTGCGATAATTGCGAATTACATTATGAAGACGAATGTCCGCACAATCAATAAAGGAGAAATAATATGAACGTATCAAAAGAACTTTTAGAAAAAGCCAAAGCGGCAAAATCGGCGGAAGAACTGCTCGCGCTTGCAAAAGCGGAAAAAGTTGAACTGACCGAAGAAGAAGCGGCAAAGGCGTTTGCCGAACTCAACAAGACGGGCGAGATCTCTGACGAGGAACTCGACAACGTTGCAGGCGGTTGCGGCGACCCCGAAACGCCCGGCGAACCAAAATTCAATGTCGGCGACCAAGTATATTATCTTGTTACGAAACCTGTCGGACCGCGTGCTTTCCCCGTTCAGGAAAAAGTATTCAGCACCGTTACCCGTGTCGACAAAGGCGCTGACGGCGGTTATGTATACACCTTATCAAACGGTAAGATAATAGGTGAAAACAGTTTATACCGTTGAGTAGAACGGCTATGAAAGGCAATGTATGAAGAAAAATGATTCTGTTTCCCGCTTTCATAGAGAAGTAGTTGCGTATTACATACAAAAATATGATTTGAAACGCGTCGGAGAGATGGTCGGCGGCACGTTTGCCGACGATACAGCGGTAAAATATCTTTTTGGCGACGTTTCCGAAAAAACGCGCAACAGGTATTGCCAAACAACGTATCGTTCCATGTTCGGAGATGCCATCATGATTTCGACGGACGCGGCAATCGATAACCTGATCGTCCTGTGCCCGCCCGGTTACCGCGGGATTCCGACCATGCGTTTTATGCGCAACGGTGGACTTATCACGGCTTGCAGCGTCGGACTTGGTGCAATCAAGCGGTCGATTGCTTTTGAGAAAAATGCCGTCGAAGTGCGGAAACGTTTTTCGGACGACAAGACGTGGTATCTGATGACTTTTGCGGTCAGAGCCGGAAAAACGCATCATGGGCTCGGTTCCGAAATTTTGCGACCGGTATTGGATTGGATGGACAAAAACCATTATTCCGTATACTTGGAAACGCATAAAGCGGTAAACGTGGAGATGTATGAGCACTTCGGGTTTCAGGTAGTGGACACTTGTATGGTTCCGGGATCGCAGATCAAGCAGTACGGGATGTTGCGCGCCGCAAGGTAAAATCAAAGAGAAGTGGTGAATATAAATGTATTATGTTCTTAATAAAAATATTGCTCTTCGTTCGTGGTGGCTTGTGCCGTATGCCTATTACATAAAGCATGACGAGATGGCGCACGGACTGAAAAAAGAGGAATTTGAACTACTTTCCCTCTGCGACGGTCTGCACGACATTCCCGAAGACGAGCTTACCGAAAGCCTTGTGCAGCGCAGGATGATCTCCCCGGTCGAAAAGGGTGGCGCGGAGCTTACCGAGTGGCAAAAGCCGCTTGTGTGCGACAACCGCTATATGCCCCATATGAACTGGATGATCACAGGCAAGTGCAACTACAACTGTCTGCACTGCTTTAACGCCAAGGACAATGCGCCCTTGCAGAGTGAGTGGACGCTCGATGAGGCAAACGCCCTTCTGGACGAGGCGCAGAGGAGCGGTATCAACGCTATTCTGCTCACCGGCGGCGAGCCGATGGCGCATAAGCACTTTTTTGAGATCGTCGAGGGGATATTCAAGCGCGGAATGTTCGTGTTTGAACTGAACACCAACGGCTTTTTCATCAATCAGAACGCTCTTGACAGATTGAAGCAGATCGGCTGCGATCCTCTGATGAAGATTTCCTTTGACGGCATCGGCTTTCACGACTGGATGCGTAACCACAAGGGCGCGGAGGAAAACACCCTGAATGCCATTCGGTTGTGTAAGGAAAACGGTTTCCGCGTCATGGTGCAAATGAATATCAACCGCAAAAACAAGGATTCGATCCTGCAATCTCTTGAGTATCTGGACAAGCTCGGAGTTGACCGTACGCGGGTTATCTGCACGACCGAGTCAACCCGTTGGGCGGAAAATGCCGCGGGACAGTCTTTCACAGTACCCGAATATTACGATGCCTGCCTGGAGATCGCGCAGGACTACATACGCGGCGAGCACAGAATGACGCTGGATTTTTGGCAGGTTCTGGATCTTGATCCGCGCGGTAAATCTTACCAGCTCTCCCCCCTTAAAGGCTGCTTGAGCAGATACCGAGAATCACTTCCGCTCTGTAAAGGCACAAGAGGAATGATTGCGGTGGCGGCAGACGGCGAGGTCTACCCCTGTATGCAGATGTCGGGCTGGATGAAGGCGCACAACGTTACCTTCGGCAACGTAAAGAAGGATGGCTTGCAGTCTATTCTTCAGAGCAGCGCATATCTCGATACTGTTTGCGCCACCGTCGGCGACATGATCAAGGTCAATCAGAAATGTGCGCGGTGCAAGCATCTGAAATATTGCCTGTGCGGGTGTCCCGCCATCTCTGTCTTGACAAGCGGAGGTAATTTCCTCTCGCCCGACCCTTGGAAGTGTTTCTTCTTTGAACAGGGCTATGTGGAGAAGTTTGAAAAAATGCTGACTCCGTATATCAACAGAACAGCAGTTATTGAAAAGAAGGAGGTAGTCTAATGAAAAACATCGAAGAATTGATGAAAAAGATTCAGAAAATCGAAGAAAAAGGCGAACTTTCCGATGAGGCGCTTGCGGCGGCGGTCGGCGGAGCCACGATGCCGGATCTCAGCATTTACAATTTGCAGGGTAGAACGGTGGATGCGATTCGTTGCCCCCTGTGCAAAGGTGTCGCCGATTATTCGTCAAGTATGTTCACCATTTATTATTTTACTTGCCGGAACTGCAAACAGAAACTGACAACCCTATTCCTTCGGACGGGAGAGATTTTTACGACACCGGGCGTTTACACCGAAGGTGTTGTTGAATAAAAACGCAAATCGCCCGATGGAAGCTTACCGAAATACGTGAGGAAAATATGAGTACACAGAAACGATTAACGGCGCTGTTCGATTACCAGCGTTTTGAGCGTAACAAAAGACTGCAGGCTCTTATCGATGACACCGAAAGACGTTGCTTATGCTCTTTATCGGATGACGATCTGGAGTGGGTCAGCGCGGCGGGTGAGGAAACCGACCTGAAAGATAAAAAGGACAGAAAAGAGGATGAATAAGCAGGACACCGGGTACATCTATGCACAATACCGTGATAAGGTGTTCGGCTTTGTCCGCTCCAAGGTGTTCCGTTCGGAAGATGTTGAGGATTTGGTTCAGGAGGTTTTCCTGAAAGTGTATGCAAATCTTGACAGATATGATGAGGTCAAGGCTTCTCTTTCCACATGGATTTACACGATCACGCGCAACACCGTGTATGATTATCTGAAAGCGAAGCGGGATCGCCCGGTATTTGAGTTGCTTGACAATACGGAAGATGCCACAGACGAAGCGCCGGATGAAGAACTCCTGCGAAATGAAACCTTGGAGGAGCTTGCCTGCGCTTTGGAAAAACTGCCGCAAGAACAGCGGGATATCATTATTCTTTTGTACTACAAAAACCTCGAAAGAAAATATGTTGCCGAGATGCTTGGCATGACCTACGGACAACTGCGTTACCTTCACGATAAGGCACTCCGTCGGCTTGGTGAGCTTTTGCGCATTAAGTAAATTACAATAGGAGGACATTACAATGTCAGAATTTATCAATGCAGTCAGACAAGCTTCCGACGGAAGCCTGACGGGGGTATCCGATGCAGTCATCCTTGCCCTGATCGTGGTCGGGGGCTTGTTGGTTATCGCATCGATCGTTGCACTCGCGATCTCAATTTTCCTTGCCATCAGTTATATCAAGTATAACAGACGGCAGAACAGTGCGGGCAAAACCGGAGAGGAAATTGCAAGAACGATACTGGACAGAAACGGATTGCAGAAGATCAGAGTTTCGAAAAACGGCTCCATCCTCTTCGGAAACAGTTACAGCCATTACTTCAAAAAGGTTAGACTCAGAAGGTTGACATGGCAGAAGAAGAGTGTGACCTCGCTTGCCATGGCGGCGCAGAAATCTTCGCTTGCGGTTATGGATAAGGAAAATGACCCCGATATGAGAAAGCTCGTCCGCCTGACACCGCTTATCTATCTCGGCCCCCTTGCTTTTGTTCCGATGGTCATCATCGGCGCATTGCTGGATGTGGTTGTTTTGAAAAGCTCGGGTGCTGCCTGCCTGATTATCTGTTCGGCTTTGGGGCTTGCGTTCTATCTCGCTTCGTTCGTGATGTCACTGCTCGTTCTGAAAACCGAGAAGAAGGCACAGGTTCGTGCATATGAGATTATGAAGGCAAACGGCCTTGCCACGGCGGAAGAGCTGGAATCGTGCAAAAAATTATTCAAGCTTTATAATATTGAGTATGTGAACAACATGATCATTGCTTTGCTGGAGCTTGTATATCGCGTGCTTCAGATCATTGCATACGTGCAGAATTCTTCCTCATCAAAAAATAATTAAGCAGATCAATCAAATATTTTGGAGGGTATATTTATGAAATACATATTGGATTTGTTGTTTCCCGATGTTGAAGCCGGGAATTACACGGCATTGGTTGTGATTGTCTGCGTTGCATTTACGCTTTGGCTTCTGACGGCCGTTGCAAGATGGCGCACATTTAATAAGATGGGTGAAGCGGGCTGGAAAGCATTCGTTCCGTTTTACAGTCTTTATATCCTGTATTCTAAGTGCTGGAGTACAAAGGCCGCATGGAACTGCATCATGGGAATTATCGTTTCTGCGCTCTTTGAATTCGGAGCATTCAAAACGAATGGCGAAATTGCGACGATTCTATGTTCAATAGGCGAATTGATGGTTGCCGTATATATGCTCTATCTTACTGTCCGTATCAATTTCCGTATGGCAAAGGCCTTTGGGCATGGGGTAGGTTTTGGATTCGGGCTTTGGCTTTTCCCCTATATTTTCACATTCATTATCGGCTTTGGAAAGTCGGAATACAGCGGCAATCCTCTTCCGGAAGCCAAAAACAAACAATAAACGGCATGAAAAAAGGACTGCGGTTGCCGAAGTACCGACGGCATCCGCTGCCCTTTCTCTTTTTATTGATCTCAGTTGCCTTTTCTGTACGTCTGAATTCCTATCAGTAACAAGATAACGCCGATTGCAACTCCGCCTATGTAATAAAGCGGTGGTTGCTCATGACCCACCATATAGCCTGACTTTTCCAATATGAAAAGAGCGATGTCGGCTAATATGGCGAAGGATGCTAAGATAATGATGATAAGACCTCTTTTTTTGCTTTTCATTGAAATCTCCTTTTTTTGTTAAAAAAATTATGATATAATTATTCTATCGAGGTTTGCACCTGCGCCCGATTCGACAAAAATCATTATATATGACAGAGTGCAACAAAAGTGCAACAATCACTGATAATTAATAAAAAAATAATTATAACATCAAAAGCGTGGTGAAGCGTATGAAATTTAATGAGTTCAACTATATGAGTGCCGCTCTTGAAATTTTTGCGGCGGCAGTGACGGCGGTTATGCTGATCGGGTGCTTTCTGGAACGGAAACACAAGACAAAATCCGGGAAGCTGTTTGTCTGGTGCCTGATCTCCCAGACTGCTATGCTACTGGTTGATGCGCCGATCTGGATTCTGCTTGCAAATCCGAAGCCGGAAAATGTTATTCCGATAAAAATCCTTTCCTTTTCCTCGGACGCATTTCTTTGCGTGTTGATCTCCCTATACGCCTATTGCCTGACAGAGTATATCAATGAGCGAAAAAAGATCTCTTACGGGTATACCAATCTTATTACCGTACTGTGCGGCATTTCATTGGTCCTTTGGTTGATCAATGCATTCAACGGAATGTATATCTACTATGATGCGACCGGACTGGATCAGACGGGTCCCCATTATCTTTTGAGTCAGGCGTTCAATGTGGTTCTTCCTGCTATGACGATGGTTTTGGCTTTCCGCTATCACGATGTCATCGGTTGGCGGAATACATGGATCTGGGTGTTGTACGGCTTGATTCCGGTATTGAGTATTCCGGTTCAGGTCTTGTGGGCGGTGACGCCTGTCTGCCTCGCCACTACCGTTTCGCTTGTGCTTGTTTATACATTGATCCATGTGGAACAGGCTGAACGTGAGGCAAATATCGAAAAGGAGCTTGCACAAAAAGAGCTCGCCCTATCGGAGAGCAACAACTCTTTGGTGCTCTCGCAGATACAGCCGCATTTCCTATATAATGCACTGACCTCGATCTACCGTTTGTGCGATGTCAAACCGGAAGCAGCAAAGGAAGCCGTTAGCAACTTTTCAAAATACCTGCGCGGCAATCTCGATTCCATTAAGCAAAAAAAGATGATCTCGTTTGCGGACGAGCTGAAACATTTGCAGGCGTATCTTGCCCTTGAAAAAATTCGATATGACGATTATTTGGAAGTTCGGTATGACATCCAGGCAATGGAATTCTTCCTGCCACCTCTGACCATTCAGCCGCTGGTGGAAAATGCGGTCAACCACGGGATCAGCGATCTGCCGGAGGGTGGCTGTATCACCATTTCGACAAATGAGGAACCGGACCATTATGAGATCCGCGTCAGCGATAACGGTGTCGGTTTTGACCCGGATACGCAGCCGATTGACGGCCGGTCGCACATCGGTATTGCCAATGTGCGGAGCCGACTGGATATCATGTGCCACGGCACGCTTGATATTATCAGTGCGCGCGGAAAGGGTACGACAGCGATTATAACAATACCCAAAGGAGAAACAGCAGATGAAGATCATTGCGGTTGATGATGAAAAACTGGCACTTGACACCCTGGTCGATTCGATTGAAAAAGCCGTTCCGGATGCAAGCATAACCGGCTTTCGAAAGCCTGATGATGCTTTGCAATTTATCCGCGAAAATGATTGCGAGATCGCCTTTTTGGATATAAAGATGCGCGGAATGACGGGACTTGAACTTGCAAGGCAGTTAAAAGATATCCAGGGGGATATCAATATCATTTTTGTGACCGGTTATTCGGAATATTCACTTGATGCTTTCCGCCTTTATGCCAGCGATTATCTCTTGAAGCCTGCAACACCGGACGCTGTCAGACAGGCACTGGGGCATCTGCGCACCCCTGTCAGACCCGCACAGACCAAAAAAATCCGTTTTCAGTGCTTCGGAAACTTTGAAGCATTTGTGGACAATAAACCGCTTGTGTTCAAGAGAGCAAAGACGAAAGAGCTTTTGGCATATCTGGTTGACCGGATGGGAGCGTCCGCCACGATGGGCGAGCTGATGGCTGTCATATGGGAGGACGGACCGGATACCTCATCGAGGCAGAGCAACCTGCGGAATTTGATTGCGGACATGAAAAATGTTCTTTCCGATGCGGGTGTGGGGAATATCATTCTCAAGAACCGTAACAGCATTGCCATAGACTGTGCGTCGGTGGACTGCGATTATTACGATTTTCTCCGCCACATCCCGTATGCGGTCAATTCCTATCACGGAGAGTATATGATGCAGTATTCCTGGGCGGAGATCACGACTGCGGCACTTCCGCGGCTTGGGTGAATAATACACGAAAAAACGTAGGTTTTTTCGAGGAATATGGAATGCTTTCCCGTTATGGCGGTTTTGTGTTGCACTTTTGTTGCACTTTTGCCTGTATAATGTAATGAGAAAAGTGTAACAAAACAGCGTGAGGTGAACTTTATGAAAAAAAAGAAGCTCGGATCGGTTTTACTTGCGATAATTATATTGTTATGTATGAGTGGGTGCTCCGGAAAACAGGTATATCAGCCGATTGATGATGTGAGCGATCTTGGGGGGCGCACTGTCGGCGTAAATTTAGCGTGGAGCGCCGACTATATGCTGTCGGGCAGAGACGATATGACACTTGTCCGATACAATACGGTTGCAAGCCTTGTGATGGCGCTGCGTTACGGGCAGGTCGATGTCATTGCTATGGAACGCCCATCTGCAATCGAAATTATGAATTGTATGAGCGGATTGCGTATGGTAGAACCGGCAACGGCGACCGACGAGCTTGTTGCCTGTGTAAACATTGACAGAACCGATGTGCTGGGGGATTTCAACGCATTTGCTTCGGGTTTTTACGGGAGCGAAGCCTACATAGAGCTATATGAACGGCTGAACGGCGATTCATTTGAATATCACAAAGTGGAGCCGACAGGCGGTGAAAAAATTCTGAATGTCGGGATACCGACAGATTGCTATCCGTTTTGCTATATTGATTCGGAGAGCGGAGAATTTGCCGGAAGCGACGTTGAGGTCATTACAAGATTCGCAAACGAATACGGCTATTCGCTCAAGCTTTCGGGCGGCGTATTCAGCACCATAGAAATGGGAATCGTAAACGGTGAATTTGATATTGCCATAGGAACATTTTTTGAAAGCTCACGTGTAGATACGGAACTGACCGGTACGGTTCATCTTTCAAAACCGTATATGAAGCATGAGATCGTGTTTATCGAGATAGCAGATCCGGACAACATGAAGGTCCTGGTTCCGTTTGATTATTAAGAAGAGGTGACGAGATGGCGGAATTTTTTGACGAACTGTATAAGCAAATTTACGTAACCTTTATCTATGAGAGCAGATGGCGCTTTTTTGTTGACGGCTTCTGGATGACGCTTCTTTTGACTTTTTCATCGTTTATCCTCGGAACGCTGATCGGAATCCTGTTTTGCAAACTCAAAATGTCGGGGGTTCGCTGGGTTCGTTGGGTAACGAAAGTATTTACTTCGTTGCTGATCCAAATCCCCACGCTGGTGCTTCTGATGCTGCTCGTCTATATTGTTTTCGGCTCGATCTCGCTTCCCATTGTTATATCGGTCATTATCGGGCTGACTCTGAAAACCGGATGCTATATGGCGGATATCTTCGGGACGGCGGTCGAAACGGTTGCCCCGGGAGAGGTGGAAGCCGCACGAACTCTCGGCATGACGCGCTTTCAGTCATTTAGGTACATCATTCTGCCGCAGACAGTCAAGACTGCTCTCCCGGTATATAAGAATCAGTTTGTCAGTTGCCTACAGGAGACATCCGTGGTCGGATATCTTGCCATTATGGACCTGACCCGCGCGTCGGATATCGTGTCTGCGCGAACCTTTGATGCTCTGTTTGCACTGCTTGCAGTTACTTTGATTTATCTGATCATCGGATGGGGCGTCGGAGCACTGATCAATTTGGCGGAAAGGAAGAAGCATCTGGGAGGTGAGGCGCAATGATCAAAGTAAGAGGGCTTTCAAAAAGCTATGACGGAAATCTGATTTTTGAAAATGTGAATTTTGATATCAAAAAGGGAAGCACTACCGTCATCATCGGAGGCTCCGGATGCGGTAAAAGTACTCTGCTTCGTTGCATCAATCGTTTGGAAACTCCGGATGCAGGTAGCATTGAGATCGACGGAGAGAACATCCTCGCTCCCGAAGCGAACCTCGATAAGATCCGCCGTAAGCTCGGCATGGTTTATCAGAGCTTCAATCTCTTTTCCCATTTGAATGTCATGGAGAATATGATTCTTGCGCCAATGAAGGTATCCGGTATGTCACAGTCGGAAGCGATCCGTCAGGCGGAAGAATTGCTCGCCCTTGTCGGAATGGAGAATCGCCGTTATCATATGCCGAATCAACTGTCCGGCGGGCAGAAACAGCGTGTGGCGATCGCACGCGCACTTGCCATGAAACCCGAGGTCATGCTGTTCGATGAGCCGACAAGCGCGCTTGACCCGACGATGGTGGACGAGGTTGAATCGGTCATTCGGCGGTTGGTGGATGCCGGAATGACCAGCATGATCGTTACGCATGAAATGAGATTCGCCAAAAACATTGCATCGAATGTTATGTTTATGGCCGAGCAAGGTATTTATGAACACGGAACCGCGGAAGAAGTGATCGGACATCCGTCTAAAGAGCTGACGCGCCGATTTATGTACCGTGCACGGATGTTTGAACGTAACGTGACAAAGGACGATATTGATATCTACTCGCTTTGCAGTGAGATCCGTCAATTCGCGTTGTCCTTCGGTCTGACTGCACGGCAGTCAAGAGGAATCGAATATCTTTGCGATGAGCTTCTGCTTCCGCTTTTGAGGTCGGACAAAAATGGCGGGCATCATGCAGTCGTACAGGTTATTGCGGGAGAAAATACGGCAGATTATCAGGTTATCCTGCAATTTCCGACACTTGCGGCAGATCCGCTTGAGTCGGATATAATGGACGAAATGGGCAGAAAGATCGTTTCCGCCTTTACGAAGTCATTAAAGAGTGAAAAAAATGCGGAAGGCTTGTGGGAGGTTCATGCGGAATTATAAAAGCCATCGCACATGCAAAACGGAGAACAATATATGAAACAGAAACGAAAATTTACGAAATCTTTGATACGTCCGATTTTTAATGCCTTGATCGGACTTATCATGCTTTTGTCTGCCGCGATCGGAACCGTTGGTTATTTTGTATTTGCGGATGCGCTCAAAGAGCAATATACGGAGATTGCAGGCGGCATTGCGGAGTATGTTGCCATCGGCATTGACGCTGAGAGACTTGACACGTATCTGGAAACAAAAACGGTAGATGGCGAATACGATGCAATTCGAGAACAGCTCCAGCACACGGCGGACGCGGAGGATTGCAGTGTCATATATGTTGCAAAATTACATACCGACTCCAAAGAGAGAGAATACATATACAATGTGGTCAGTAAAACAAGCGGGTTTACTCCCTACGGCATCGGAGATCGAGATACCGCCAGCGAGGAAATTCTGAACGCCTATGATTCCATTGTGAAAGGGGAATCGGAGCTTCATAACTTCATGTACGCAAGGAAGGGATACACCACAAGTGTATATCCGATCAAGGACGGCGGCGGAAATGTGGTCGCCATCGTCGGAGTTGTGAAAAACATGGAGCTTCTGAATAAAGCCAAAACCAACTATATCGTTCAGGTTTTGCTGATCGAAGCCGTTATTGCTGTCGTAAGCGGAGTTATCTGGACTATCTATATGAGACGCCGCATCGTCATGCCCATACGGCAGTTGAACGATGCCTCGCTTGGTATGGTTGAGCATTTGGAGGACGGAACGGCACCCGAAATCCTTGTCAAAAATGACGATGAGATCAAGGACCTTGCGGATTCCTTCTCAACAATGTACCATGAGATAGGGGAGTATATTTCAAAGCTTGAGGCCGTCACAGCCGAAAAAGAACGAATCGGAGCCGAGCTTGACGTAGCGGCAAAAATTCAGACTTCTATGTTGCCGTGTATTTTCCCACCCTTTCCGAATCGGGATGAGTTTGATATTTATGCTACGATGGATCCCGCTAAAGAGGTGGGAGGCGATTTTTATGATTTCTTTATGGTGGATGACGACCATCTCGCTTTTGTCGTTGCCGATGTTTCGGGAAAGGGCGTTCCCGCGGCACTTTTCATGGTGATCGGCAAAACGCTTATCAAGGATCACACCGGACTTCACGACGACCTTGGCGAGGTGTTCACAGAGGTCAATAACATTCTCTGCGCATCCAACAGCGAGGAAATGTTCATCACCGCCTTTGAAGGCGTGTTGAATCTGAAAACAGGAGAGCTTCGCTATGTCAACGCAGGGCATGAGATGCCGTTCATCTGCCGGAAAAACGGCGTGTATGAACCGTTCAAGGTCAAAGCAGGTTTTATTCTCGCAGGTATGGAGGGCATCCGTTACAGAAGCGGAAGCGTGCAGCTGCAGCCCGGCGATAAGATCTTCCAATACAGCGACGGCGTTCCGGAAGCCATGAACCGCAAAAACGAGCAATACGGTATGCAGCGGCTCGGCAAAGTGCTTGCACAAAACAGCGAAAAAACACCTGCCGAGCTTCTCCCTGCGATAAAAGCCGATCTGGATGCTTTTGTCGGTGAGGCAGAGCAGTTTGACGATATCACCATGCTGTGCATAGAATTCAGCGGAAAAGACAAAAAAACGGATATTTCGGTCACACCCGATAAGGATTCCATCAAAACAGTCACGGAGTTCATGGAAAGCACGCTGGAAGAGTGGAAAGTGCCGATGAAAGTCGCAAACAAGGTGCAAATCGCAGTGGATGAGATCTACTCCAATATCGTTTATTACAGCGGGGCGACAAATGCCAAGATTACCGTAACGGCAAGCGATGAAAAGCTGTCGCTTCTGTTTGAGGATGACGGCACACCATATGATCCTACCACCGCTAAAGAACCAGATGTGACACTTTCCGCAGAAGAACGCGATGTTGGCGGTCTCGGTATCTTCATGGTGAAGAAGATGGCGGCTGAGCTGGATTACCGATATGAAAACGGTAAAAATGTGTTGGCTGTCATATTTTCTGAAAGAAAAGGAGAATCAGCGCGATGAAGACAAGATTTATTTCCATTGTTTTGATGATTACCCTGGTTACGGCACTCTTTACCGCTTGCGGCAGTCGCGTGGAATACCACAATATTGCGGCACAGAACAATGTGTACAGCATGGGCACACAGAGTGTTGTGATCAAGAGCAGTTCGCCTAATTCCGATGAACCGACCGCAAGGTTCAAGCAAAGCATCTCACCTTCCGATATTGAACTCGGTGAAGCACTGGAAGGAAAAGCCGTGACGAAGGTTACCTATAACAGCGCGACATCCATCACGGTGGAGCTTTCAGGAAACACAAAGATGTCGGGCGGAGATGGTGTTTTGGGTAGCATTACCGTTAAACACAGCGGGTTGGAAAGCGAGGGAGACTCCTCGTGCGTTGTTGAAATTCTCGCTCCGGAGCTTCGTGTTTCTTCGTATATGAGCAATGTAAGGAAAAAAGGCGAGGAGACCGTTTACAAGGTGCTTGCAACCCTCAGCCTTCCCGTCGGTGAATTTTCTGGCGGTGCGACCGCCGGGAATATTACACTTACAAACGGAGCAATGGGAGAACTATCGGTAAAACTCTCAGACGGTGCGTTGACCGTGACCGTTGAAAACTGCAATATGGCAAACCCGTCCATTTGCATCGGTGCGGATGTGACAACCTTTGGAAAGGAAATCACCGTCAGGCTCACTGCAGGTGGTGGGGCGGCTTTTCAATGACTGACAGTATGAATCGCGCGTTTCTGTTTGCCCTGAAGGTTCACGGCGGGCAGACACGCAAGGACGGGAAACCCTATATCACGCATCCCTTTTCGGTGGCGATGGAACTTGCCAAAAACGAAGCGAACGATGAGCTGATTTGCGCAGGTCTTTTGCATGACACGATCGAGGATGGCGGTGTTTCGCCTGACGAACTGAAACGGGAATTCGGCGGCGAGGTGTTGCGGCTTGTCCTGTTTGACACCGAGAACAAGAAGCTTTCCTGGAAGGAACGCAAGGACGCAACTTTACTTGCACTTGAGAACTGCGACCGCAAATGTGCCATGCTGATCTGTGCCGATAAGCTGTCCAATATTCGGGATCTGGCAGAAGGGCTTGAAGCTGAGGGAGAAGCGGTCTGGAATAAATTCAAATACGGCAGAGACAGGCAGGAATGGCTGTTTCGCGAGTATGTCGAGGTACTCAGTCGCCTGTCCGATCTGAGGATGTATTACGAATTCAAACAAGCCGTTGAAACGGTATTTCATAAAAGGAGAAGAAAAACCATGCAGGTAAATATCGAAACAAAGAACAAAGAAGCGGTGGCTTTCGTTGAGGGAAGCATCAATTCCGCAAATGCGACAGAATTCGGAGCGGCACTTGCCGCATTGCCGGGCGAGGCAGAGAGCGTCACGCTTGACATTGCAGGGCTTGACTATATATCCAGCGCAGGACTGCGCGTACTTCTCAGCCTGAAAAAAAGGTGTGGGAAAAAGCCGTTTCGTGTGATTAACGCAAACATCGAAGTGATGGATGTGTTCAACATGACGGGTTTTTCGGAGATCATGGAAATCGAGCCTGCCTGCCGCAAAATCAGCATTGAAGGGTGTGAGGTCATCGGCCGAGGCGCATGCGGCGAGTGTTATCGTATCGACGATGAAACAATCATCAAGCTTTACTATGGCAATGCCGACATTGACTGGATCGAGCATGAAAAGTCGCTTTCCAAAAAGGCATTTGTCATGGGTATTCCCACTGCAATCTCCTATGACATTGTGGAGGCGAACGGACGAAAAGGCGTCGTGTACGAGCTGATCAAATCCAAAACGCTGGGAGAGTTGATCCGTGCCGATCACACAAAACTCGACGAATATGTGAACATGTATGCAGATACCTGCAAAAAGGTTCACGCGATACATACCTCCGATCCGGAGATTCCATCCTTCAAGGAAGCAAACCGTGCGGATATTGCCAATGTCATGGGCATCACCGAGGAAGAAAGACAGTATCTCTATCGTTTCCTTGACCTTGTTCCCGAAGCTGACACCTGCATTCACGGTGACCTCAATATCAACAATATCATGGTTCAGGGCGACGAATGCTGCCTGATCGATATGGGAGAGCTCAGCACGGGAACACCCATGTTCGATATATCGAGAATTTTGTTTTCCATGGTGTATGCGAATACTGCTCCCGGCGAATATAACGCATTTTACAAAATGCAGTCGTCGGAAGTTTCGGAGATATACGAGAAGTTTTTCCGTGCCTATTTCGGCTGTGATACCATCGAGGAGGCACAAAGGGCAAATCCCGAAGTCAAGTGGCTTCATCCGCTGGCGTGGTTCCGGTGCTGTACAAGCATGCTGAAGGGCGATCGCTGGGGAGAAGAAATGAGAAAAAGGGCGCTTGGTCTGCTCCGTGAAAAGCTGATTCCGTTTGTAGATAAAGAGAAGACATTCCATGAGTAAGCAGGAACAGAATGATTCTTATAAAAGCCAGCAAAAGGTTTCGTTCTTCAACTTTCTTGCAGAGTTGCCGAACTTTATTGCTGTAACTGTTTCTGCAATCATTTCGGGGTCTTTGATTGTATGGATGGATTTTGTGGATTCGCTCGGTAATGTGCTTAATTCCGGATTTGTTGCTCTTCTTTCAAGAAAGCTGCGCCGTGATCTGAAATACGAATACAACTACGGTGTCGGCAAGATTGAGGCGATTTCCGCCCTTGCCTGTGACGGAATCCTCATCTGCGGTCTGATCCTGATGATAATTTCGTCTGTACATGATTTGATCTCACCAAAGGAACCAAGCGGACTTTTAATCTATGTCGTTGTACTGAAAGTAATCAATGTTGCATTTGATACCGTATTTCTGAGGGCACAATACAAAATCAAAAAAGAAGCAAAAACAGCGATTGCCACGACGGAATTTCACGCATCTCTCAAAAGTTTTCTGTTTGATTCGGTAGCGTTGATTTCTCTTCTGATTTGTTGGATATTCCGTGACATTCATGCCGTGTGGTATTTTTCACCGATAATCTGCATTGCACTTTCGATCTGGCTCTTTGTCGGTGCAATACAGCGTTCGAGGGAGTCCGTGCAGATGCTGACCGACCGTACACTGCCCGAGGCGGAACAGATGAAAATCATGTCTGTGCTTTCCTGTTTCCATGACAGATATGAGAAGTTTGAATTTCTCAGCACCCGCATGAGCGGAAATGCCGCATACATTGATTTGAAACTGAATTTCGACAAAAACACCACATACGGAGAGATCAATGCACTCTGTGCGGAAATTACCGCAAAAATGAAAGAGCAAATTGAAGATTGCCGCGTCAGTATTGTGATAGACAGCGACAAATAATTAAAAATCATTATACATTACATAAGGAGAATGATAAAAATGAGCCTGAAAATTGAAAAGAAAAATGCAGAAACCCTTGCACTTGCGGGTAGACTTGACACCCTGACCGCGCCGGAACTGGAAACCGAAATTTCTGCGATACTTCCCTCGGTGCAGACCTTAATACTGGACATGGAAAAACTCGACTACATTTCTTCCGCAGGACTTCGTGTGATCCTGAAAACCCAGAAAGCTTTGGAAAAGAAAGCGGGACTGAAACTGACCCATGTGTCCAATGAGGTAAAAGAGGTTTTCGACATTACCGGTTTTTCGGATTTCCTGACCATAGAGTAAGGTAGCGCACAGAATGAGAACCTTGATTGAACAGTTGGAGTTCCATGCGCAGAATAACCCTAAGGCAACTGTCCTTTTTGATGAACAAATGCCAAAGGGCATTTCCTATGAAGAACTGGATAATTTAAGCGGGCGTGTATACAGCTGGCTGAAAGCACAAAATATCGGCAAAGAGGATTTTGTGCTTATCAACCTTCCGCGCGGCGTTCTCCCCGCGGTTGCGATCATCGGTATTCTGAAAGACGGAGCGGCATTTGCGCTCGTCGAGGATAACTATGCGCCGGAACGCATTGCTTACATAAGAAATGACTGCGGCTGTAAGGCTGAAATTAACCGCGACGCATGGGAGGAAATCTTAAAAACCGAGCCGCTGTTCGGCCACGAGAATACGGACGATCACGATGCGGCATATGCCATTTATACCTCCGGAACGACAGGAAATCCCAAGGGTGTGTTGCATGAATACGGGAATATTACGGAATGCATCCGTTCGGTCAACTACGGCGGCGAAGCTCTGCTTTCCGGTAAGGACAGAGGTGCGCTTCTGTCTCCGATGAATTTTATTGCATCAATCATGGTCATCTTTTATGCGCTTTACAACGGCGAGTGCAAGGAGTTTATCGCTTCGTATGCAACGGTCAAAAATCCGATGCTTCTCAAGAAAATGTTTCTTGAAAAACGTATCAGTATTATATTTCTGACCCCATCCTATGTTCGTATGCTCGGTGGACAGACCGGGCCGTTCCTCAAAAAGCTGGTGGTCGGCAGTGAACCCGCAAAGAATGTTTATCTTGAAAAAGTGGATATCTACAATATGTACGCCATGAGCGAAAGCGGCTTTGTTGTCGGCGTTTTCAAGATTGATAAGCCGTATTCCACCTGCCCGATCGGCAAGCCGCAGTTTGATCTTGAATATATGCTGCTTGATGAGGACGGGAACCCCGTGCCGGATGGTGAAATGGGTGAACTTTGCTTCCGTAACGAATACGTTCGCGGCTATATCAATCTCCCCGAGGAAACGGCGAAAGCCTTTGTGAACGGTATCTATCACAGCGGCGACCTTGCTAAAAAATTGCCGGACGGGAATCTCGTGCTTCTCGGAAGAAGTAACGATATGATTAAAATAAACGGCAACCGCATTGAGCCTGCTGAAATCGAGGCGGCGGTAAAGCAGGCGCTCGGTATCGATTGGGTGGCGGCAAAGGGCTTTGAGAACGGAAGTCAGTCCTATCTTTGCGCTTATTACACGGCGGACATCAAAATCGATGCGGAAAAGCTGCGCACAGAACTGCTGAAAAAACTGCCGTATTATATGATTCCGTCGTATTACATTCATATCGATAAAATTCCGCTCAAACCAAACGGCAAGTTCGACCACAAAGCTTTGCCCGAGCCGGAACATGCAGACCTTTCTTCGCAGTACGCTGCACCGACAAACGACACGGAAAAAGCGCTTTGCGATGCCTTTGCCAAGGTTTTAAAACTCGAAAGAGTCGGTATTCATGATGATTTCTACGAAATGGGCGGCGATTCGCTCGGCTCCATAGAAGCAATCGTTGAAAGCGACTTGCCGGGGCTTGAAGCATCAATGGTTTTCCGAGGACGTACAGCAGAAAACATAGCAAAATTGTATACAGAAAGTCGCGTTGAGGGTGAAGAATCCGATGAGGAGAAGAACGCCGAGGCGATGAAAATGCCGCATAAGCTCACCACCGAACAGCTTTATATGTTTGACTATCAGCTCTACACGCCGATGTCCACGATGTACAACCTGTTTTCCATGATGAAGTTTGACAAGGAACTGTTTGAACTTCCGAAACTGGTCAAGGCATTGGAGGTCGCCGTCAAGAGCCACCCGGCATTGCTTACGAAATTCACCTTTGACGAGGACGGCGAAATTATTCAAAGTTATGATCCGTCGATGATGCCCGAAATCACCGTTGAAAAAATCAGCGAGTTTGATCTGAACATTCTCAAAGACAATCTTGTACAGCCGTTCAAAATGATTGATTCAAGGCTTTTCCGATGCCGTGTATTTGAAACCGAAAAATCGGCATATATGTTTTTTGATGTTCACCACACCGTGTTTGACGGCACGTCCTTCAAGGTACTGATGAAGGATATTGCGCAAAGCTACATGGGAATGCCTGTGCCGCAGGATTATTACTATCTGACGTTGAAAAAGAGAGAGAATGCGGCGCATACGGCGTTTTATGAGGAAAGCCGCAAGTATTTTGAGGAACGGTATGACGGAGATGATTGGGTTTCCTACCCGCCAATCGACTACAAAACGCGAGAAAACGATTTCGGTCATATTGAGTGCGAAATGGGGATTACAAGCGCAGAACTTGGGGTGATCGAGAAGCGCTTTAAGGTCTCCCGCAACGAGTTCTTTATCACGGTTGCAGCACTTGCCGTCTCGCTTTATGCTGACAAACCGAATGTGAAGCTGTCGTGGATCTACAACGGTCGCGAAGATGTGAAAATGATGAATACGGTAGGACTGTTGTACCGTGACCTGCCGATTGCTTTCCGTTTTGACAAAAATCAGAACATCGGAGACATTTTTGCCGACGCACATGAGCAGGTGCAAAAGGCGATTGAACACAGCTGTTACCCGTATGTAGAGAACAACTCGCTTGCAGTTGAGGATGATATTGCAGCTCTGCTGTATCAGCGCGACATTCGGGATGCGGGAGAACTTGGCGGTATGGAAATCGAAACGGTGGATATCCGCCAGAATAAAGCCGCCTCACAAAGTGTGCTGGATATGGAAGTTCTGGACAGTGAGGACGGGTTCGCTTTGGCTTTGGACTTTGCCTCCAGCCGTTATGAACGTGAAACAATGGAACGGTTCCGTGAACTGTTTCTGCGCGTTGCCGCCGTCCTGGTACATACGGGCGGTGCCGAATATATCACGGTCAAAGAATTGCGTGACGAGGTACAGAAGAATCATTCGTTTTTCCGTAAAGTTATGTCTGTGTTTTCAAAAAGGAAGAGAAATTAAAATGAGTTTCAATATTGAGAAATAGATTTTCGATGTAACCATACTTGTGCTGTCCGAACGAATGGACACCGTAACCGCACAGAACCTTTACGGGAAGGTCGGTTACGAATACCGCCTTGCCGTTCTCATCGCAGGTTACGGTTTCAATGAGACCGTCCTTGGTGATGTCTTTGACCAGGGCATTTTCGATGTCGCGCTCCACCATATCCTCGCTGAAAGGAATAAAATCGAAAATATACGGGTCTTTCATAGTCTGCAAGGCAAGCTCACTTTGCGGCGAAGCCAGCCGATTTTCAAAATTTGCAATTTTTTCGGCAAGGACTTGGCGTTCATACAAACCGCTTTCGATCTGATGAATCAGGACATTGTGTGACCAACCGTTTTCGGTGGTCTTTTGGATGTACCACACACGCTGATCGGCATCTTTTACCTTATCCAAAATAACGGTATTATGCGACCACGGAATTTGTGCAGACACCGTCTGCACAAATTCTTCATCAGGATAAGTCTCCGCGAATTTTGCCATGTATTTGAGGTTCCGCACGGAATATCCCTTGACATTCGGGAAAGAAATGCGGATATCGGTGGCAAGATTCTCTATGAATTTACTCCCCAATGTCTTGCGTTCGTTTATCACTTAGCCTATATGGTAATAGCCTCATGATCTCAGGAATTTGTTTCGATATTCCTGTTCCCGGAGTTGATAGCCCCTCCGGTTCAGTTCTGCTATTTTCAGAGCCACAAGGTTGATGTCCGAATGCAATGCCCGCGCGGTTGCGGCAATATCATAGCCGTTGTAAACGCACTCCAAAACATCTTCATCCGGCAGCTTCAATTGTGCGGCAAACACATTTGCCTCATATTCCATCTGATTGTTTTGCATATCAAACAGGTTGAATTCATGGAAGCCTCCGCTTTGCATCGCCTCTTGTCTGTGCAGGAAATGATGCCCAAGCTCGTGCGCAAGCACAATGGAGCGCATCGCAGGATGCAGGTCTCGCTTGATAAAAATAATCGGTTTCCGCATCATGACCGTGTATGCACCCTTCTGCTTTACAAACGGCTGCGGCAGGATCATAATACCGGCGTAATGGGCAATCCGCTCCGGGTCACGCTCATCATATTTCCGCATGATACGGTTGGCTGTTCGGACTGCATCGGCTATTCGTGTCATGAAAGTCCCCCTGTATTATATCGTATCTGTCTCATTGCAAATGTCGCTGCTTATTCTTCTTTGTCGTGTACTTTTCCCGATTCTCCGCTTTTACTTTCCAGTATGCATCCTGTATCGCCTGCATGAAGGTATCCATATCCTCTTCGCTCATCTCACCGCCGGCAAACAGGGAGCGCACCTCGGTCAATACGGTTTCCGCGCCTTTTTTTCCGCGGGGACCGTATTTTTCGTTTGCCGAAATAACGAATTCCTCCTCGGAATCGATCAGCTCGGAGGTGGATACCCCGAGTACCTTGGCAACCTTGGTTACACTTTCAATATTGGAGGGACGGCGAACCCCGGTTTCCCAGTTCTGTATGGTGCGGAGAGCTACCCCACTACGCTCTGAAAGCTCTTTTTGCAGAATATGTGCGTTTTCTCTCGCATTTTTCAGCCGCTGTGCAAAACTCATCGTAAATTCCTTTCAAAAAACACCCACAATTTCGTAAAAACCTATTGACAAAACGCAAGTACGGGTGTATAATATCATTGCAACCACTCAATATTGCACCTACATTATACACCGAAACACTCAGTCTGTCAAGTCAATCCACAAAAAAAGAAAAGGAAAATTACAGAAGTTTATTATGAAAAGAGGCAAGGATAAATTCTGCGGAATGATGTAGACATTTGTACCTGTTGCCATCGGCAAAGGAGTAATACTGTGAAAAACGAAAAGAAGGATTCCTATTGGATTCCGAACTCTGAGTGGACTTTTGCCGGTATTTATGCAGACGAAGGTATTTCGGGAACCAGCGTCGATAAGCGAAAAGAGTTTATGCGACTGATGCGGGATTGTCAAAAGGGAAAGGTTGATTACATTCTTACAAAATCCACAACCCGTTTTGCGCGTAACACGGTAGACAGTCTGACTTGGGTTCGGAAACTGAGGGCGATTGGGGTTGGAGTAATGTTTGAAGAACAGAACCTTGATTCTCTGAAGGCAGAAAACGAAACTTTCATTGGGTTTTACAGTGTCATGGCGCAATCCGAGAGCGAAAGCATCAGCGGAAATGTCAAATGGGGCGTTCGGAAAAGAATGAAAAACGGAACATATAAAGGCAACGGATGTATGTGTATTGATAAAACCAATCACTATGAATTTACATACGACATAGACGGAGACACACTCAAGGTGGATTACGCACTTGATTATGTGACCGACTGCGAATATGCCTACACCGTTGACGGTGACAAACTGACTCTTGTGGGCGGTAATGGCACCGTTGAACCCGGTAAGGTTTATGAGCTGACAAAACAGGAATGAAGCGTGCTAAACACAACAGTAGCTATTAACGGAGGCCTATATGAAAAGTAAAAAAGTATTACCGTTAATTTCGCTCTTGTTTGTCGCTATAATGCTCTTTTCTGTCGGAATGATAGTAAAAGAGCATTCTTTGTTCTGATGCAGTGCCGCAGCCAAAGGACTTTAATCTACCGGACTTTA
>OLGD01001079.1_pt1 | contig 45697 bp, 29 predicted proteins | sample 1605311 | NCBI WGS metagenome assembly OLGD01 (sample SAMEA3888917, study PRJEB22519) | human gut metagenome | biome: human gut; feature: human-associated habitat; material: faeces | place: Denmark | collected 2010
GTTTCTTCTCATCTATCGGATTGGCAAACAGATGAAGATTATGGAAAATATCTCCATTTACTTCTACCGACAAGTTGCGCGGGCAGTTCAGTTTGAAGGTCATTGTATTACCGTCTATCGAAGGGACTATTCCGTAAGATAACGGTCGGATACGACCCGTTTGGATTGTTCCGTGATTGAACGTTACCGATACTTCCACTTCGCCTGAAAAGTCGAAATAGCTCATGGAGGCATTTTCTACATTATGCTTGTTTCCTTGCACTTCGTCTACTTGGACAAGGTATGTGTCAATGGGTTTCCAGTCTTTCCCGCTTTCCCTCACTTTGACAGTAAAGTCATTCATCAACTCAGCCCCTTCTGGTGCTGGGTAGGTCACTAATTGGCTTTGTGAATGGGCATTATGGGTGGTGTATAACAATACACCTGCTATAAATATGAATTTTCTTAATGTCATTTTACGGTATTTAATTTATCGTATTATTCATAATACGGATAATAGTGGAAATGTACTTAATATGAATGGAAATTACAACGATATAATGTTATTTTTTGGGGAAAAGGTCCGTAAATATCTTATTGGATAATTACGGACCTTCCATAAAATATAATTAATCTATTGAAACTTCTCTTATTTCAGATTACCATCCCGGATTCTGTACCAGTTGCGGATTTAAGCGCATCTGATTTTTAGGTATCGGAGCCAGATAATCACGTTGACTGTATAGGAGGTTTTCTGCCAGGTTGGCAATGGGACGTCCATAGTCAGGGTCATTAGGACCGGAACCTTCATAGATACCATATGTCATTGGATATTTATCCGGTTGATAACAAGGTTCACCGAAATGTGAAGCATCATTGGCGGTAGCTGTCATGTATGCTGTGCCATAGATGGGACGCCCAAGTTTTTGGCCTGTGAGGTTAATGTGTGCAATGCCCCAACGTTTCAGGTCGTTTTCGCGAAAACCTTCACCGAAGAGTTCGCAAGCACGTTCGCGGCGGATTTCATCCAACATGTTCATCTTCTTGCATATCGTTTTTCCTGATTTGTGGTCGAAGTAACCGGCATCCCATATGTTGGCAATTAGAGCATTGGTCAATGGAGCCACTCTGGCACGTGCACGATTCTTGTTGACTGAGAAGTTCAGATCTTCATCAGAAATTGTTCCATTGCCCAGTTCTACAGCTGCCTCCGCATAAATCAGATGTACTTCGGCAAGGCGGATGAGCGGGTAGTCTGCTGATTCGGTATTATCAGCTCTACCGGCACCTTCCGGCAAGAATTTGCGACCTGTATATACGTTGTGTGTTCCACCATATACAGTAGGAGTGTAAATTGCATTTTTGCTGGAGAAAGCGGGATCTTTAGGATCATAAACCGGTTTCGGGTAAACAGGGTCAGGATATGGATGGCCTGCTTCGGTACATTGTACTCCATAAGCGGTAGAACTTCTCCAACTTGGTCTGTCCGGCATGTAGATGGAACCGATAAAGCGGTAATCGCGATTGCGGAATTCATTGTAAAAATGCTTGTAACCTAAGAAGTCGGGATTATTCTTTGCATCGGTCATATTGCCAGTGGTGCTGATACGGATCGGGAGTCCGTTGCGGCATAAGAACATTTCACCAAAATAGGCGCTCATGTTGTAACCTTGTCCACTGGAAATGGCATGACCAATATTGATACCTCCTCTTTTCACGTCATAGTCATATTTTACACTGAGAATGAATTCTTTGTTCATTGATTTGCCTGCATTTTTAAAGTTGCTGATATTTCCTCCCTTTTCATCAATGCTGAACAGATAATAATAGCTCAGTGAGTCACATTCGTTCCACAGTTGGAAAGTGCCTGTTTCAGCTTCATTAATGACATCCTTTGCCATTTGTTTGGATTCGGTCAGCATTTCGGTAATAGAAGGATAGCCTTCTGGCTTCACAGTACCGGCACCTATGCTTGAGCCGTCACCGTCAAGATTGTAGTCAATGCTGGGAACATATTTCTCCCATGTAGCTTCGTATAGCAGTACTCGTGCCAAAAATGCTTTGGCGGCTTCCTGGCTGATCTTACCTTTATCGTTGTCTGCAATGTCTTTTTCTTTGGGCAATAACCGGGCAGCTTCCCGTAAATCTTTGATAATGAAATCTATCACTTCATAACGGCTGTTACGAGCTCCCTTTACCACCGGATCGTTTATATCAAGTGTATGGTCTACAATGGGGATACCGCCGAAATATTGGAGCAGATAAAAGTGCTGCCAAGCACGGAAGAAATAGGCGGTTCCTACTGAAGGGGCTATGTCATTCTGGTTACCGCTATATGCTTTTGCTTTATCCAACAGGATATTGCAGGTACGTATATGTCCGTAAGGCTTGTCCCAATGCCAGTCTGATTCACCGACGGATCCGCCACCGTTAGTACTCAGACCGAAGAGATCCGTTCCTTTATCTTTATACAGAGCTGAGGCTCCGTTATAGTCTTTCCAGCCTTCCATATTATACAACGCATTGGCTGCTTGCTTAAACTGGTCGGGATTCTGGAAGAAGATAGCTTCGGTACCTTGTGATAAGGGTTCCTTATTGAGGAAATCACTGCACCCACTCATCAACATGGCGAGTGCCACAAATGAAGTTGCTATATTTATATATTTCATATTCTTGTATTATTTATAGGTTTATGATTTAGAATGTAATGTCTACACCGAATGACAGTAAACGGCTGAATGGGAAGGTACTGTTGGAGGCTTCACCATGTTCAGGGTCATAACCGTCTTTGATTTTGGTCCATTCCCAGAGGTCTTCACCAGAAAAATAGATTCTCACTTTACTTAATGCGGCTTTTTGGGTCCATGTCTTCGGAAGTGTATAGCCAAGTACCAGTGACTTCAAACGGATGTATGTGGAATTTTGCACACTGACATCTTTGTTTTCGTAGTTCCATCTATTGAAACCGGAGTCACGCGAAGCAATTGTATATTCGTTGGTCGGATTGTCTTCAGACCACATTTTACCCATAAAAGTGGTGTTTTGCATTACATAGTTTACTACCCATGGAGCATAAATACTACCTGTTCTTAATACTCTCTGCTTTCCTACACCTTGGAAGAAAGCCTGGAAATCGATACCATTCCATTCCAAACCGGCTTTTAAGCCGAATACGAGGTGCGGATCTGCGTCGCCGGCATAAATCAAGTCTTCTCTTGTGACAGCGCCGTCACCGTTAGCGTCAACTACTTTGCGTGCGCCCGGACGTAAAGTGTTGGTACTTTTGGCCAATGGAGTAGGGAGAATATTCCCTGATTTCGGTCCTGATTTGTCTGCATTCCAATAATACATTTCATAGTAAGCGTCTACCTCTTCTTGGTTTTGGAAGACACCATCGGTTTGGTATACATAGATTGCATTTCTAGGTTTTCCAATCAGACGATTCTTGTTTGTTCCGGGATCAGGCTGGTTCTCATTATTTTCCAGGCGAACCACTTTTGATGAAGCATCGGATAAAGAACCGCCTAGATGATAGGCTACCTGACCGATTTTATCTCGCCAGTTCAATTCAAGTTCCCAACCACGCGTACGGAATTTACCATTATTTGATTTTGGAGCACCTGTTCCCAATATAGACGGGTAGGTGACGCTAATGAACATACCGTTGTTTTCTTTCTGGAATAATTCGAGAGTACCTGATAATCTATTATTCAAGAGGGTGAAGTCTAAACCGAAATTGTGGCTGTCGATGGTTTCCCAGGTGCGTGAAGCAGAGCGCATTCCGTCAACCCACATAGATGGCTGGGAAGTTAAAGCGCCATTACCAAAATATGCCGTACCGGATTTGATCAGAGCGTATTGTTCGTAATTGTCAATACCAGTTACACTACCTGTTTTACCATAGTTATAACGTACTTTCAGAAAATCGAGCCAATTGATACCTTCCATGAACTTTTCTTGAGAAATAACCCAGGCTCCAGAAATGGAGTAGAAGTTTTTCCAGCGTTGGCTGGGGTGTAATTTGGATGAGCCGTCGCGACGTCCCAGAAAGTCAACCAAATATTTGTCCATATAGCCATAGCGCAAACGGGTAACATAAGAGAGAAATCCCCATGAACTTTGACCTCCATCGGCTTTATTGCTTGAACTGGAAATGTAAACATCAAGATCTGTCAGGTCGGAACCTTCATATAACGGTCCCATATTGCGTTCTGCAAAAATTCTTTTATAGTTTTCTTCCTCAGCAGTCATACCTAACATGGCTGATACGCTGTGTGCGCTATTGAATGTATGGTTGTAGTCAATAAATGCACCATACGTTCTACTTTCCCATTTTTTCATTTCTTCACTCAGACCGCCGGGAGCGTTTCGGGTGTTTTGTAAATGGCCTTCCCAATCATAGTATTTTATCGCTTTGCCAACGCTTTGCACATTTTGCTGTACAAGTTTATAAGCGCCTGTTCCGGATACTACAAGACCGTCAACGTATTTGGAGAGATCCAATGAAGCTTTTGCAGTGGCTCGGAATGTAGTCCACCCGGTTTTTACTTGTCCGCCTCCTACGATACCACCTACATAGTTTCTATAGCCGAACGTATCATAGAATTGTCCATCTTTGTTGTAGTAAGGCCAGAACCAAGGATCGTAATAACCAGCTCCGACATCTGTTTTCGGAGTGGTGATATCGCGTTTTTCGTAAGACATACCGGTTTCTATCTTAAACATCTTGGTTGCCTGATAATCCATATTCAAACGTCCGCTGTATTTGGTTTCACCATCATCCGCTATTTTTAATTGCGATTGACTATCGGCATACCCTAAAGATGCACGATATGCGAACTTTTCATCGGCACCGGAAACGCTGAACGAATGCTTGTGAGAGAAAGCAGAACCGTACATGGCATCCATAAAGTAATTGCCCGGTTCATAACGGAGTATCTTACCACTGTTATTCAGTGTTAATGTTTCACCATTACGCAATGCGTCAAAAAGTTTCCGGTTTTTATAGCTAACACCGGTTTCGATGTCATTTCCGGACAATACGCTACCGAATATCCACCAGAAACCATCCTGAGCTTCCATTTCTGCGATTGTCATTCCGGGCTGTGTAACCGACCAGTCGTTTACTTGCGCTTCGTAAAACATGTCCAAAAATTGAGCGTTGGTGGTAAGTGGTGTTTGGATACCATCGATTGTTGTACTAAACGATCCGTTATAAGAGATTTGCGCCTTCCCTTTTTTCCCGCGTTTGGTGGTAACCAACACTACGCCCGCTGCCGAACGTGCACCATAAATAGCAGCAGAAGCGTCTTTCAATACGGAGATGTTTTCAATGTCATTGCCATCCATGTTGTTCAGTTCATCTACAGAACCGGCTACACCGTCAATAAGTATTAATGGAGACGTGTTGTTGACAGAAACGTCACCTCGTATTTTCAGTGAGGCTCCTTCGCTACCAGGGCGGCTTGAGGAACGCGTTACGGTCAGTCCCGGTACGGCACCTTGCAAGGCCACCGTAGGGTTACTTATCACACGGTCCTTGAACGCTTCATCACCTTTGATCTGAGAGATGGCGCTGGTTAGAGACGCTTTTTTCTGTGAACCGTAACCGGTAACTACTACTTCGTCCAATAACTCGGAATCTTCTTGTAGTGTGACGTGTATGGTAGTCTTTCCGCTGATGGAAACTTCATGTGTTTTGTAACCGATGAAGGAAATAACCAATGTACCTTTGGCGTTGTTTAAAGTAAAGTTACCATTAATATCAGTTATGGTTCCGTTGGCAGTACTGCCCTTTACGGTGACATTTGCACCGATAATGGGTTCGCCTTCTTTGTCTACTACTGTACCGTGTATGGTTTGTCCGGCTTGTTTTACTTCTTGCGTAACTTCCACTGCCGCATTGACGTTATATGCGGGAGATAATATTGTCAGGCAGAAAGCGGCCGCAAATATAATTCTCTTTCTCATGATATAAATATTTTTCTTATTAGTATTAGGATTTATTATTCGGCACCATATACATTCAGGTCTGCAAGCATTGCCTGTGAACCGGTTCCTTTATGTTCTGTTCCGAAATAAATTTTAATATATCTTGCTTTAGGCGTTGTTGGCAAACCGCATGATTGCGGAGTATTTATATTGGGGTCAAAAGCGAATGAACCGTGGTCAACCCAATTCCAGCTATCGGGATTTTTCACATCTGTTGCACCAGCTTCGCTACAAGTGTAAATTTTTTGGCCTTTCTGACCTCTGGCGTCGTTTTGACGGCGTGTCAACTCAATGCTCGCTACGGTAATTTCTTTGCCCATGTCAAGTATGAACCAGTGAGGATAATTGGTTGCAGGAGTCTTCCAGGAAGCATGCCAATAAGTATTCAGGCTGCCATCTATCATAGAAACCACACGCCCGTTTTTTAAACCGTCTTTGTCGCTTTCGCCGATAGCTTCCTGTGAACTGTAACCTATAGTACCCTCACTGGAATCTTCTTTATATTCCGGGAACGACCAGTTGCTACGGTCTATCTTTGCTGCCAGAATAGGAGTCACTTTTAGCTCTTTCGCATCTGATGCGTTTTCATATTCATCTTCAGCACTGGCAAGGATGACACATTCACCACTAAGAAATTCGTTGTTACTGTCAGCAAGCATCACGAGCTTTGGACCCTTCGAATTGCCCGGAGCTTCGAATTTGATGGAGCCTGCTTTGCTTTCATTATTTACTTCATAATATTTCAGTGCTATCAGAACACTATTGTTAAATTTGTTTTCGTAGTTCACTAACACGCCGCCAAGTACAGGTTCAAGGCTGATGGTCTTAACTACTTCCAAAAAGGCCGGGCTGTCAGGCGCTTGCGATACTTCTACAGCACCTTTATTATTACCTCTTACAGAACATGCAAACAATGAAAAAGACTTGGGCTGGGTGTCTGCAAATCCTTTGATAGTGGCTGTAGCAACACGGCTCTCATTTGCTCTGTCTTTAGAAACCATAGTATACGACTTTTCCCCTTTTGAATTTGTATACTCTATTTTAGTATACATGAAACTGGAATTTTCCGGGTTGGTCCATGTAAGGTAAACTTCACCCGGACCGGCGGCTGTAGTCACGTTGGTGACTTTGTCGGGTGCCTTATCATTAATTGACACTTTCCCTTCTATGTCATCTCCACATGAACTGGAAATGACAGATAGAAAAGAAAAAAATACCGTAGAAAGCAAGACTTTCTTCAACGGAGAACTTAACGAATCTTTCTTCATAAATTCTTAATTTAAAATTAACGTTATTATTGTAAATCTAATTATTAGATGCACTGTTTGATGTAATTACGTATTTCCTTACGGCTTGTAAAAAGATGGTTTTCGACCGTGCGGAGAGATATGCTGAGCGCTGTGGAAATCTCAGCGATGGATTTATTCTCAAAGCGATTCATAGTGTAGACCTTCTTACGTTGGTCGGAGAGCGTAGAAAGCTTGTGTTTCTCTAAGAGCGAAAGCTCTTTTGCTATAATCAGGCTTTCTGTCTCGTTTGTATAGGTTATGGTATGGTCATATATATAAGAGGTGATTTCCTGCTTTTTATAATAACGACGCAGGTAATCATTCAACAGATTACGGGCGATGGTGAAAATGAAGTATTTCACGGTATCGGGGCGAAGCATTTGCTTGTAATCCATCAGACGCAGGAATACATCCTGAGATAAGTCTTTGGCTGTTTCCTGATTATTGATTCTTGTATTAATATAAGCACATACAAATGGGTAGTACTTTTTATAAGAATCGGTAATGAGGCAAGAGGATTTCGGCTTTAAGTCTTCCATGCTTTCGATTTTTGGTTGTACAAATTGCTGTTAATTGCGCTTCTCTTTGTCAAGAAGTTCAATGCAAAAATAGGTAACAACCAGTAGATGAAGAATGAAAAACAGGTGGAAGGTGTATCAAACTTATGAAAGATACAATGTATGTATAATGTTGTTGATTATCAGTGAGATATGGCGGTATCACAAATGAGTGATACCGCTGTCTGAGTGGACGGAAAGCTATTCTTTGTCGAATTGCTGAATATATTCGTTGGGAGTGCTGCCTGTAAACTTTTTGAAAGCGCGGAAAAATGATGCTTTTGATTTGAATCCGCATTTTTCAGCCAGTGTTACCAGGGTGTACTTCTTGTGTTTGCCTTCGCTGACCGACTGCTTGAAACGTTCCACACGGTAACTGTTGACAAAGTCATAGTAGCCCATTTTAAGGTAATGGGTGAAAATGGCGGAAAGAAGATAGGTGGGGTAGCCGATGGCGACTGCAACTTCAGACTGTTTCAAGTCTACATTCAGGTAGGCTTGCTGCTCCTGCATATACTTCTTTAATGCATCAATCACTTCGGCCGCTTCTTTTTCGCTCAGTTTGACGTAGCTTTCTACCGGTTGGTCGGCAACTTTTATATCCGGCATAGCGCCCGGTAGAACATTTTTCGGCTGAGGAATCTTCGGCTGTTTATCATCGGAAAGCAGAGGAGTAGTATGGGAAGATACCGACGCTATCACCTTCTTTTTCTGGAAGACAAATAAGGAGATAGCTATTACGATGATGAGTGTAATACCGATATAATATACCCATGAACGATTGGACCCGATTGTAAATGAAACCCGGGCCATGGAGTCGGAGTTCAGGAACTTTCGGACCTGAAAAGTGTATTTCCCTGACGGCAAGTCGAAGTAGGATACCTTGTCGTCGTTGGATAACACAATCCATGTGGAGTCTTTACCTTGTAGCATGTACTCATACTTGATGAGTTCCTGTTTTTCATATCCCAGGGAGGCGAACCGGAAAGTTACGGTATTCTCGTTCGCCTTCAGATAAAGGATGGAGTCGGCTTTCAACTTATAGTCGTCGGCATAAGGTTTGCCGTTGATGCACATTTCTGTGATTTGCACAGGTGAAGGGGGGAAGTCCGCTTGAGGATTTACCGTGAACAGTCCTTTCATGCCACATACCCACAACATGCCGTCTTTGTCTTTTAAAATCGGTGGTCCGGCATTGGTATTTATGCCATTGATAGAGGGAAAGAAAGTATAGCTTTTCAGTTCTTCGTCAATCCGCAGCAGTCCATCCCATTGTCCCAACCAGTAGAATCCCTGATCGTCTTGTGTGAGGTTGGGGCAAATGGGCGAGAGGTAATGAAAGTGATTTAATGTTTTGTTGGCTACCAGCAGGCGGTTGTTAAGCTGGCAAAAGAAAAGCGTCCCGTCTCTTCCTTCATAAATATAGCGGATTGCTTCTTTGCGATAGACTTCAGGCAATATGCTTTGGTCACACTTTCCTGTTTGTCGGTCGAATATGGCCAACCCCTTATCTGTGCCCACCCAGAAGCGCTTAGCTGAATCTATATAGATGCCATATACGATATTGCCTGGCATGCCGCTGTTGGAGGCATTGTATTCCTGCACCATCTGAGTCTGCTTGTCATACGAATAGAGCCCGTCAGAGGTAGACAACCATAATTTTCCGTTTTCATCTTCCAGGAACATGAAGATATCGTTCGATATGCATGCGCGTGTCAGAGGAGTTTCTTTGAACGTACCGGTTTGGGGACTGAAAGCGGACAGACCACCTCCGCAAGTTCCGACTAATAGGCCTCCTTCGTATTCGTGGAAAGAAAATATCAGGTTGGAGCGCAACAATCCGCTTTTGTCTTTGCGCACATTGACGTAGTGCATCTTGCCGCTTTCTTTGTGAAGGTAGTAGAACCCTTCGCGTGTGCCGATGAAGTCATACTCCCGGGTAGGCAGGCAACTGCGTATCGCAATGCTTTTAGTCTTAAAAATTCCCTTGTCGTAGTGTTGGAAAGATTCGTTTTTCTTTCTCAAAATATTCATCCCAAGATAATAGCCGGTTCCGCACCACACGTCGCCTTGAGAGATTAAGATAGAGGAAATGACATTTGACAAAAGGTCTTGTCCGCTTTCTGTGCCGCAAGTGGCGGAATAAACGGTTTTCCCTTCAGGCAATGACAGCAAATAAATTCCCTGTCCGTTGGTGGCAACTCCCAGTATTCCTTTTTCGTAAGCAAGTCTTGATATGGGGATTTTTACCTCATTCCAATAAGGAGTAAAGCGTTGTTGAAGTAAGTCGAAGGTTATGATGCCCCCTTTTTCTGTACCGATATATAGCATTTCGTCTACTCTCACAAGGCATTTCAACTGTCCACATGAAGGCAGGGTGCATTTATACTGTTTGAGCGCTCCGGACTTGGCATCGCAGATCACCACTCCGTTGGAGGTCAGTAGCCAGACAGAATTGTGGTTCCGTACGGCAATATCCAGAATACGGTTGTTGGCGGAAAGCATGTTTTTCTCGTCAATGATGATGTGGCGGAGCTGTTTTCCGTCGTAGATATAGAGGCCGTTTACTGTTCCTATATAAAGTCTGTTTTCTTCATCTTTCTCCAATGACTGGACGGAGAAATTTATTTCTTCGGTAAAGACCCGTTCCAATGTATGTTTTTCGTGGTTCATGCGGAAAAGTCCCTGGATGTTACCTGCCCAAAAATCGTGCTTGCGGTTTTCTATCAGTGCATTGACCAGAAAGGGAGAGGGCGTGTTGCTTTCTTGAAGCCCCGCGAAGTGATAGATTGAGGTGTACTTCCCGTTTATCCGTTCCACACTGCCGCCTGTACCAATCCATATGAACCCGTCTGAATCTTTATAAATACAATTGACACGGTTGTCTTCAAATTTGCAGTTTGTTTCTTCGTTTCCTATAGAGTAAATAATATAATCGCTACTGGAAGCAAAGATATTGAATACCCTTATAAAAAGTATTACGAGAACTAATATGTGTTTTCCTAAAGACATAAGCGTTTTCTTTCTTTGTACTATGCAAATTTAGGAAAAAATGTCGTCTTTTAGTATTACTTGAATGAAAATATATAATGAGATTCTATAAGAAATAGAGAAGTTGTATTTTTATTCTCCTATCTTATGGAATCTCATTAACACAATTTGATGGTCAAGCCCTTTTTTTATTCACGATACATCATCAGCGTTCCCCAACCCAGTTGGTCGAAAGCACCGCTGTTGGTACCATAACGGCTATTGCCATCCACACCACCCTCGGGGCGCATTTTCTTGGCTGCTTGTTCTGCATATTTATAACCACTGCCCAGCTTTTTTATTTTCGAGTAGTGGTTGTAAAAAATCTCCCATCCCGGACGAAGTTTGCCGCGACCGTTGTCATTAGCAACAGACGTATGGGTAGCGCCATGCGTTTTGTTACTGCAACTGCAATCTATGCAATATTTATATTCGTTGAATGGCATTTTCTCTGGAGTAACCAACCAGTCACCACTGGAATTAAGTTGGTCGGATCCGTCACGAAGGTTAAAGAGAGCAGTATATTCGCCCATCTTCATAACTTCGTTGCCATTGGCTGCAAAGAAGTCAAGTTCGGGAACGGATGGGTTGACCTGATATAGCGTGTAGGCCATCTGGCACAGGTTGGCAGTAACAGCAACAGACATCATGGCGTGTCCCTGGTCGCGTCCGCTTTCCTGGTTCTGGCTGATTTCTTCACCTGTTCCTAATGGGTCGGAGAAGGTGCCTTGCACTAACTTTTTGATACAACCATTCCCCACACCATCGTAGAAGTAGTTTACTACAAAATTGACCATGTCGTTATTTTCAGTCAGAATTCCGATGGACAGGTAGGAGCACATGTTCACGAGATCCCAGTTCGACCAGTAGTGATCGTCGCATTGGTTGGCATGTTTGTCCATGAACTCTTTATTCTTTTTTGCAAAGACTTCTGTTATCCATTCTTTGAATAGGGCCAAATCTTTAGCTGCCCATCCTTCATAAGTTTGCATAATTTCGGCAGCGTTAGCGAATGTATAGCCTTGGGCTCCGGCAGCTAGCATTTGGTTGGCATCATTGGATTTGATACCTTTACAGTTTTTGGCCCATTCGTTCATAACCTTGATAGAGTTGTCAGCATACTTGATGTCACCGGTTAGTTTCCATAGTAATGCCATTTGATAAGCTGCGGCGGCATCGTTCATTGCTTCCTGATATTTTTCTTTGCCATCAGGAGTGATGCCTGTTCCGTCGCCACGCACAATGTACTCCAAAGGAGTGGGAGTGTAGGGGATGGCAGTGTACCTGCTGTTCTTTAGTAATGTGAATTCATCTTTTACTGCCTGCGGGGCATTCCCATTGTTCAGGCTTGCTTTTACCCGGTCGAAATCGGCCTGGTTGAACATAGCACAAGGATGAGTATAGGTATATTGTGCCGCTACCGGAGTATAGATTTCTTCTTCGTCGGGCAATGTTAAGTCTACCTCTCCGAATTTATTTTCACGACAGGAAGTCTGCACTGCCAGAAGCAGTGCAAGACTTGTTATGGTTAATATTCTACTTTTCATATTCATTTTTTATTTGATAACTTCATAAGTTAATCCTTCTGCTGTAATATACTTTTGTAAATCTCCGAGATTCTTGAATGTTTGTATCCAATATACATCATAAGTAACTTGTTCGGTCAGGGTGCCAATATCAGCATACTTGAACTGGATAGTGGCGAATGTTGCTACTGAAGTCGTTGGTAAAATACCGCCATTAGCCCATTTTTGTTCTGTAAGGCTATATATGAAAACATGACTGCCGTCACTGCATTTATAATCGTGCAGCCATTTGTTATTGTTGCCATCCAGACCACCGCTGAAGGTAGTACCATCGCAGGAACCGGAGGCGTCGAGGGTAATGTTGCGTGCAGTTACTCCCGGGTGCAGGTCTTTCACATCCTGCATACGGATAGCGAAGATAGGATAATTGCCGGCATGTAACCAGGTATTCGGATTCCAGCATTTGAAGTCACCGCGTTGTTTGGTGTCATTTTGTTTGTAAGTGGTGACAGTTACTTTATCATAGCTCCAGACGTGTGATGAAGATGTGCCATTGCCCGATTGACTGGCATTATATTCTTATTTTTCTGGGCATGAGTTCCATTTGCGGAATCTCATGTTGCTTCTCCATTATCAAGCTTTTGATGACTCTTTTTTCCATGATTCCTTAGTTTACTGCAATAAAAATAGCAATTATCTTTCAATATATTGAAAGATAATTGCTAAAAAACATTCAATGTACTTTAATTAGTGACTTATTCGTTATTCTTTCCGATGCTCCGGATATACTCATTGGGAGTGATGCCCGTAGCTTTCTTGAAATACCGGAAGAAGGAGGCGCGTGAACTGAAGCCGCATAATTCGGCAAGGGCACTCAGAGTATATTTGGAATACTCGTCTTCATTGATGAGGCGCTTGAATTCTTCAATACGATAATCGTTGATGTAATCGTAGTAATTCCGGTTCAGGTGTTGATTGAACAGGTAAGACAGGGTGTGAGCCGAGCGGCCGAGCATGGTTGCCAGGTCGGCTATTTTAAGTTCCGGATTGGTGTAAGGCTTCTCGCGGAGCATCAGTGCTTCCAGTTTCTCAGTCAGGTGCTTGCACTCTTCGGTACTGATTTTATTGGTCTTGTATTTGGCTTCCGCGGTTTTCTCCTGCTTCTCGATTTCCTTGGCCTCTTCGCGTACCAGAGCTTGGGGCTGAACGGCTTTTGCCTGTTTCTCTTTCCTCTTCCGTTGGAAATAGACATAGCCCAGGAAAGCGGCGGCTATAGCAATGGCTATGATGCTCCATGTTTCTATCGGGTAGGGGATTTGAACGGCTATGCACGCCATCGAGTCGGGATTTCCTATATGGCGGATTTTGAATACATACTTTCTAGCCGGAAGGTCGTAGTAAGTGATATCCGATTTTCCGGTGAGAATCTGCCATTCGTCGTCTTCTCCTTCCAGTTTGTATTCATACGTCATGTATGCGGGTTCGGTATAAGTGAAGCCCGAGAAATAAAAAGTCAGGTTGTTTTGAGAGGACTCAAGCTCTATTTCCGGCATTCCGTTGTTTCCGGCGGCGGGGCGGACGGACTTTTTGCCATTGACATAGACATCAGTGATTACCGGCGGATAATTATAGCTTTTCATCCGGTTGTTTTGTTTGAAGTCCATGCAGATCAATCCTTTTGAATTTCCCATCCAGAGGATGCCTTTTTTGTCCTGTATGGGCGGGCACAGGGTGAAGATGGAACTGGGGATGCCGTCTATAAAGTTGTAAGGGATAAAGGTTTCTTTCTTATCATACCGGTACAGCCCATTGTTGGTGCCTATCCAGAGCCAATGTTCTTCATCTTCCAATATGAACATGCCGTCCTTGCCCTCCAGCAGTGTGTGGGGCTGCAATCTCCTGAAACGGCTCATGGAAAGGTCGGAGATGAACATGCTGCCTTTATCAGGCAAGAAGTAGAGGTCGTGCCCGGAGTCTTCGTATATCACTCTGATTTTCTCTTTATGTATGAAGCCTTCCGGGAAAACATCGGTTTTCAGACTTTCGGATGAAGGGTCCCAGATGCACATGCCGTTTTCGGTGCATATCCATCCTTTACGGGTAGAGTCGAAGTATATTTCGTAGACGTTGCCTTCCGGCAGTTTGGAGTTGGAGCTGGTGTAGTGCTTCACTTGCTTTCCGTCCTTATAGCAATATAGCCCCATGGACGTACCTATCCATAGATTATCCTTGCTGTCGGACTTGATGCAGAAGATTTGTCCACGCATGAAGGGCTGTGACTCGTCCGGTTCAAAGTCATGGATGCTTTGGTCGGAAGGATTGAATATATACATGCCGCCGCCGTAAGTCCCGATGTAATATTTATCCTGGAACTTATAGATGCAGAATATCATGCTGGAACGCAGTTCGGGTGTCTTGAAATTCTTGAAAATCCCTTTGTCCTCATTGATATAGAATAAACCGTCGCGGGAGCCTATCAGTTTTTCACTCTCCGTAATCGCTATGCTGCGGACGGGCATATCTTTTGAGTCGAAATGAGGCGGATAACTGTAAGTGGAGAAAAGCCCGCTTTGATATAGGCTGTAGTCCAGTCCCAACTGATAGAAGCCTATCCAGATGAGCCCGTCGCGGTCCACCAACAGGGAATATACGGAGTTTGAGCGGATACTTTCATCCTGCCCCGGTTCGTGGCGGAAAGAGCGTATAGGCTTCATCTTCCGGGTGGAGACGAAATGCACTCCGTTTCCGTCGGTGCCTATATACAAAACATCTTCTCCATCGCTGGACAGGGAAGATATGACATTGCACCCTACGTCGATGAAGTGACTGAATTGGTGAGTCCGGGTATCGAAACAGATGATGCCTTGCCCCATGGTGCCCAGGTAGAGCATGGTGCCGATGCGGGTGACATTGTTGTAGGAACAGATATGCTTGTCTTCTACAATGTAGTGATAAGGGGTGATTTTCCTGTCGGTCAGCGACAGGGCATAGAGTCCGCCGTTGGTGGCCATCCACAAGGTGTTGTCTTCGCCGAGACTCAGGCCTGTGACGATGTTGGATGCGGAAAGGACATTAGGGTCTATCAGTATTTGTTCCAGATTTCCGTTCTCGTAGATGAAGAGGCCCGCTTCGCTGCCGATGTAGAGGGCGCCCCGGCTGTCGGGCAACAGGCTGCGGACGCCATATCGCAAAGTTTCTGCGGCAATGGGTTCCAGTATGTCTTTTTCATTGTTCACCCGCCAGAGACCCATGCCGTTGCCCATCCATATCTGATTTCCTGCGGTTTCGGCTATGGCATTCACCCGCTTTATTTTCTCGTTGGCTCCGGTGATGAGGAAATGTTTCAGGTAAGTGCCGTCAAAACGTTCCAGGGAATTTCCGGTGCCTATCCAAACGTAACCGATGGAATCCTTATACAATGCGTTGACCACCAAGTCGGACAGCCCTTCGGTGACGGATAATCCCCGGAAAACGTAGGAGTGGGAATAGCCCGGCAAGAAGCCAAACAGCAAGAATAACAGGAGGATATATCTTAAAATGTTTTTCACTGTATGGGACATTTGTTTTTATATATTCGTTTCAGCACAGCAAATATACGCAAAAAAGAATAAAAAGCATTGGGGTTGATGGAAATGATGATTTGACGACTGATTTTAGACATTGTATAAAGTTGTTTACAAGGCGGATTATCTTGGGGAACAGTCGTTACTTTAACCCTATTCAGTCGTTACCTCATTCCCATTCAGTCGTTACTTCATCCCTATTCAGTCGTTACCTTATTATGGGTCATTTTACGTTATTGATAATCAGATAGTTGTAAAATGATCCGTGGTGTTGATTTTTCTCAACAAAACGACTGAAAATGTATTGCCTATTTCAACTCTGTTACTTCTGAAACAGCTTTCAGCCTATATGTTTTCTTGTTTAGGCTGACGGTGCAGTCGGCAGATGCTGTATAGTGCCAGGTTCCGTTTTTATATTCCAGCAGTACATTGGCGGGAGTTGCCGACTTGATGATTATGTTAGGAGTACTCAACAAGGTACCGTTGCCCAAGAACAACGTGCAGTCATTTCCTTGTTTGTTGCCCCATAACGCATAAGTGGCTTGTGCGCTCATGTTTCCGCTGGTGCATATTTCTTTCGGGCGGTCGGAAGAAAGGATGTAGTCGGTGCGTCCGTCTTTTTGTCTGACGCATACGCTGACGGCACTATTCTTATTTTTGCTGTTTACTTCGGGGAAGCTGACTTCGGAAATGCAGCCGGGTTCTTTTTGTGACGAGGGTTCATAGACGGCTACGAACGGACGGTTCCAGGCTTCTCCTTTCTGTCGGGCTACGAAGGTCAGTGTGGGTTGCTCTTTGATGTTATAAGGCATACCCGGAGTGCGGCTCAAGCCTTCCGTCATGGGCGACAGGGCGGTGAAGACTTCCCGTTCGGCCTCTCCCTTCATCCAGAGATTCATGGAGATGTCATCATTGTCGGGCATGTCGATGGTGAATGTGGCTTTGATGTCTTTATCGGTGGTGGCCGATTTCTTATCATATATATAAGAATAGGCATACAGGTGGGCACCGGCAAAGGCTAACTCTTCCGTGGGTTGCAGGTTCAGGTCCGAGCCGTCGGCGGCGGTCAGGGTTAATGTCTGTCCCAGGTTATGGTAGAAGTAATCGTGCATCTTGTCACCGCCTTGCTCTTTGCGGCTACGGAAGATGTCTACGTAATAACCGGTTTCGGGGCCGGTGGTGACGATACCCATCAGGCGGGTCTGGTCGGCGCGGTTTTCGGGTTCGCGGAAGTAGACATCACTGTAAGTGACGGGTGTGAATGCGCTGCCCGGTTCGGCGGGGGCGGGGAAGCTGGATTTCAGGTCGAAAGAGTGATTGCTCTTCATGACCGGATAGCTGGAAATGCCATCCACGCATACGGTGTTGTGGCTGGGGAACTGGGAATAATATTCCAGATAATCCAGTCCACTATACAGGTAGAGGCCGATGCCTGCATCGGGACCGAGGACATAGCCTTTTCCGTACAATTCCATGGATATGCCGTTGGCGTGCATGTGGTTGCCTTCGCTTGCATTCAGAGAAATCATCAGGCTGTGGCGTGGATGCATACCGTTACGCTGCACCAGCCAGGAGACGTTGGGGGCATAGAAGAGGGGAGAAACGTAATCTTCTATCTTTCCGGCTTCTATGGCGGGGTTCAGCTCCAGCGGTTTGTCGTCAAAGAAGGAGTTGACGGAGACGCGTACATCCTTTTTCATCCCTGTCTCCTGTCCGGCATTGGGGTTGAAGCATTTCAGCATGGCGGTGAAGTAGTCTTCCTGCTCTTTCTTACCATTATGTTGCGCATTCTGTATCAGGCGGGAGATGGGGGCGGTGTTCAAATAACCCGGGTGGGTGTCACCGAAGCCACATAACATCCGGTTGGGGAAGAGATACTGCGGGGTGGCGGACACGGCTTTGGAAATGACGGGCAATGCCTTTACTAAATCAAAGTTCAGATTGCGGTCGAAGAGGGTGGCGAAGCTGGTATAATCGTTCAGAACGACGTTGCAGTATCCGGGACATTCCGCCCAGATGCCGGTCTGCGGGTCGAAACCATAATCGGCCAACCGTGCCAGGCTCCACTGGCGGATGCTGGAACGGTTGAGTACGTAGTCGATGTAATATTCACGCCCTTTTCCGTCGGGATATTGGTCGTTGTCCTCCAGTATCATGCCGATATTCATGATGTAGTGTGCCTGCATCAGGTTCCAGTTGTTGTGGGGAACGCCGTTGGCAATGATGTTGTCCGCCCATTTCTTGAAAGCTCCTGCGTAGATGCCCATCTTGTCCGCATGGCGGGCGTTCAGGTAGTCGTACAGGAAATCGTAGAGGGGGACGATGTCGTAGAGAATATCTTCGTGGATAACTTCGAAGGAACTCATGCCTACCAGCGTCTGCTGGTGTCCGTGGTTGAGGTCGACGGGGACGTTGCGGTAGTAGATACCGGTCATGTAGGTATCGAAGACGCCGGTGGCAAGCCGGGCATATTTCTCTTCTCCCGTCAGCCAGTAGAGGAAGGCGGCGTCACGGGCGATACCCATGATTTCACGGTTCAGGCTCTCTATGTTTCGTCCGGTCTTGGAGGGGTGTACGCTTTCCATCGGACGTCCGGGCAAGGCGTTGTTGCAGAAGGTGACGTTGCCGTCGGTGTCATCGTAGGGTACGACATCTTCCAGTCGCGGGCGTCCGTGGGTGGCGAAGGTGCCGCGCGTACCTGTATATCTTACGGTGGGTGCCGGGGCTTTTTCACCTCCGGCATGGTCGAAGGTTTCACCTTTTATATATACGTCCGTGGCATGCGATTGCCAATACATGGCAAGGCGGGAGAGCAACCAATCCGGTTGGGCGTCTGTCAGGTTGGCGTAGATGTCCGTTCGTCTTTTCAACTTTTCAAATACATCTTTTGCCCAGGCTTCCGTCTTTATTAGATGGAGGGTTTCGCTTTTGCCGTTGGCATCCGTCAGATAGCGCGGGTGGCTGTCCGGTAACTGTTGTTGAAAGGTGATATGGCCTTTCTGCGCCTGCAATATTCCTGAAATGAAAAGGCATATCAATAAACTTACTACTCTCATATTCTATAATTACATTAAGTGTTTATTGAAGATATACGGATGAGACTTAACTTTTACTCAATGGAACTATGTAAAGATAGCGCAAGACACTAATAAAATAGTAATCTTTATTACACTTTTTATAAAATAAAGCCGCTACTTTTGTGAAAAATACTTTTTCCTATGAAGAAATTGTCATTTATAAACAGGTTTTTACCTTCGTACAAATGGAAAGTGGCTGCAATAATTATCTGCGGTATTGTGGTAGGCGGGGGAGGCTTGTTCATGTATCTGCTGCGGGCGCATACCTATCTGGGGGATGATCCGTCGGCATGCGTGAACTGCCACATCATGGCACCTTATTACGCTACCTGGTTTCACAGCTCGCATAGTCGTGATGCCACTTGTAATGACTGTCATGTTCCTCATGAGAATGCCGTCAAGAAATGGACGTTCAAAGGGATGGACGGTATGAAGCACGTGGCGGCTTTTCTCACCAAGAGCGAGCCGCAGGTTATCAAGGCTCATGCGGCCAGTTCGGAGGTGATTATGAACAACTGTATTCGTTGCCATACGCAGTTGAATGCGGAGTTTGTGAAAACCGGGAAAATAGATTATATGATGTCTCAGGTGGGAGAGGGCAAGGCTTGCTGGGACTGCCACCGCGATGTGCCGCATGGTGGAAAGAACTCATTGTCGGCTACGCCCAATGCGTTGGTTCCTTATCCCGAGTCGCCCGTGCCGGAGTGGCTGCAAAAGATGCTGAAGAAATAATGAAAATGAAATAAAATCAATATACGTATGGAAAAGAAATTGAAATCATGGCAAGGCTGGCTGCTGTTCGGCGGTTCGATGGTGGTCGTGTTTGTATTAGGATTATGTGTTTCCGCACTGACAGAGCGACGGGCGGAACTGGCAAGCGTGTTCAATAACCGCAAGACCGTCATTACAGGCATCGAAGCCCGTAATGAAGTCTTCAAAGATGATTTCCCCCGTGAATATCAGACCTGGACGGAGACGGCAAAGACTGATTTCCAAAGCGAGTTCAACGGAAACATCGCCGTTGATGTGTTGGAGCAACGTCCCGAAATGGTAGTTTTGTGGGCGGGATATGCTTTCTCTAAAGATTATTCCACTCCCCGCGGGCACATGCATGCGATTGAAGACATCACGGCAAGCCTCCGTACGGGTGCGCCTGCCACGGCGGAAGACGGCCCGCAGCCCTCTACTTGCTGGACGTGCAAGAGTCCGGATGTTCCCCGCATGATGGAAGCCGTTGGTGTGGATGCTTTCTATAATAATAAGTGGGGCGCTATGGGTTCTGAAATAGTGAATCCTATCGGATGTGCCGATTGCCACGAACCGGAGAATATGAATCTGCATATCAGCCGTCCGGCTTTGATTGAGGCTTTCGCACGCCAGGGAAGGGACATCACGAAAGCTACTCCGCAGGAGATGCGCTCACTGGTATGTGCGCAGTGCCATGTGGAATATTATTTCAAGGGGGATGGCAAATATCTGACTTTCCCTTGGGATAAAGGCTTTACGGTGGAAGATATGGAGGCTTATTATGATAATGAAGGTTTCTATGACTATATTCATAAGCTGAGCCGCGCGCCGATATTGAAAGCACAGCATCCCGATTATGAAATTGCCCAGATGGGTATTCACGGACAGAGAGGTGTCTCTTGTGCCGATTGTCACATGCCTTATAAGAGTGAGGGGGGCGTGAAGTTCAGTGACCATCATATACAAAGCCCGTTGGCGATGATTGACCGCACTTGTCAGACTTGCCACCGTGAGAGTGAGGCGACATTGCGTAATAATGTGTACGAGCGTCAGCGTAAGGCTAATGAAATCCGTAATCGTCTGGAACAAGAACTTGCCAAAGCTCACATCGAGGCTAAGTTTGCCTGGGACAAAGGGGCTACGGACGACCAGATGAAGGATGTACTCGCCCTTATCCGCCAGGCTCAGTGGCGTTGGGATTTTGGTGTGGCTTCTCATGGCGGTTCGTTCCATGCTCCGCAGGAAATTCAGCGTATCCTTTCGCACGGACTGGACAAGGCTATGCAGGCTCGTCTGGCTGTATCAAAAGTATTGGCCAAACACGGTTATACGGATGATGTGCCCATGCCGGACATTTCTACTAAAGACAAGGCACAACGCTATATCGGCCTCGATATGGATGCGGAAAGAGCTGCTAAGGACAAGTTTCTGAAGACCACCGTACCCGCCTGGTTGGAGAAAGCAAAAGCTAACGGTCGTCTGGCTCAGAAATAAGAAAGAGGCATATGTGGAATAGACCGTGGGGATATAAAGAAGGCTGCTTGATTGGCGCAGGTCTGCTTATAACAGGCCTGCTATTGCAGGTGACTATAGGCGAAATAAACTGGAGTTTGTTCGCTTATCCGGTGAACATCATTGTATTGATGGTGTATCTGGGCGGGATAGTAGCTATGCATTGCCTGCGCAAGCGTGTTTATTTCTTTGGATGGATGAGTCATTATACGGCGGCGGTGTCTTCCCTTCTGTGGGTGGCGGGCATTACGGTGGTGATGGGACTCATTCGCCAAGCACCTTCCGGCCATCCGGCGGATGTGTTAGGCTTCTCGCGGATGCTTTCGGCATGGCCTTTCGTATTGCTCTATATATGGCTGGTGACGGTGTTGGGACTGACTACGCTCCGTGCAGGATTTCCTTTCAGGTGGAAGAAGCTTTCTTTTCTGCTGAATCATGCCGGACTGTTCATCGCTTTGGTTACGGCCACGTTAGGCAACGCCGATATGCACAGGCTGCGGATGACTACCCGTATAGACAATGCCGAGTGGCGGGCAACCGATGAACACGGCAAGTTGATAGAACTTCCACTCGCCATCGAGTTGAAAGACTTCACGATTGACGAATATCCTCCGAAACTGATGCTGATTGATAATGAAACTGGACGCACATTACCCGAAAAAACACCGGAACATCTGTTGCTGGAAGAAGGTGTGACGGACGGGCAATTGGCCGACTGGTTGATATCCATCCAGCAGACTATTCCGTGGGCGGCCTCCGTTGCTACGGAAGATACATTGAAATTTACCGAATTCCATTCCGTAGGTGCCACGTATGCCGTTTACCTGCAAGCTCTGAACAAGAAGACGAAAGCTGCGAAAGAAGGTTGGGTGAGTTGCGGCAGTTTCATTTTCCCTTATAAGGCATTGCGTCTCGACTCATTGACAAGCCTTATCATGCCGGAACGTGAACCGCAACGCTTTGCATCGACAGTGAAAGTCTATACGGAAGACGGCAAGCAAGTGGAAGATACGATTGCAGTGAACCACCCCCTGAATGTGGCGGGATGGAATATCTACCAATTGAGTTATGATGACACGAAGGGACGCTGGAGCGACATCAGTGTTTTCGAGTTGGTTCGCGACCCGTGGTTGCCGGCTGTTTACACAGGTATCGTTATGATGATGCTCGGCGCTGTCTGTCTGTTTATTAACGCACAAAAGAGAAAAGAGGAGGACACTGAATGACGTGGGATTATTTTGTACCGTTTGCCATTGCTGCCCTGCACTTCTGGGGCTTCGGCGCTTTTGCCGCCTGGCGGGGGAGGAAACCGGCGATAGTAGGCGGGCTTACTCTGATAGGACTTGCCATCTTCTTCTGCTTTATTGTGGGTATGTGGATTTCACTGGAACGCCCGCCTATGCGGACGATGGGGGAGACCCGCCTGTGGTATTCTTTCTTTCTTCCGTTGGCCGGACTTATCACTTATAGTCGCTGGAGGTATAAGTGGATACTTAGTTTCAGTTTTATCCTGTCGCTGGTATTTATCTGTATCAATATCTTCAAACCGGAGATACACAACAAAACCCTGATGCCTGCTTTGCAAAGCCCGTGGTTTACGCCGCATGTCATAGTGTATATGTTTGCTTATGCCATGTTGGGAGCGGCTGCGGTGATGGCCATCTATCTGCTATGGTTCAAGAAGAAACCGATTGAGAGCCGGGAAATGGACTTGTGCGATAACCTGACTTACGTAGGTCTGGCATTTATGACATTGGGCATGCTTTCGGGCGCTGTGTGGGCTAAGGAGGCTTGGGGACATTACTGGTCGTGGGACCCGAAAGAAACATGGGCGGCTGCCACCTGGTTCTCTTACCTTATATATGTACATTTCCGTCTCGGCAAACCGCTACTGCATCGCAAGGCTTTAATTCTACTTCTGATATCATTTGTATTACTGCAAATGTGCTGGTATGGCATCAACTACCTGCCTTCCGCACAGGGAGCAAGTATTCATACTTATAATTTAAACTGATAATCATTATGAAAACTACTTATTGGGCAATGCTTCTCATGCTTTTGCCAAGCATGGCGTATACGCAAACTACAGAAAAAGAGAATGATTTTTCAATGTCTATCCAAATCAGACCCCGCGCGGAGTATCGTAACGGTGCTTTGGTTCCCCGCAATGAAGGGGAGGAGCCTGCGGGTTTCATCAACAACCGTGCACGCCTCTCTATGGAGTACAAGCGTTCCGACTTGCAGATGAAAATCTCTGCACAGCACGTCGGTGTATGGGGACAAGACCCTCAGATTGACAAGAACGGCCGTTTCATTATGAACGAGGCATGGGCCAAACTGAACTTCGGCAAAGGTTTCTTTGCCCAACTGGGACGTCAAAGCCTTGTTTATGATGACGAACGTATTTTGGGTGGATTGGACTGGAACATAGCCGGACGCTACCATGATGCATTGAAACTGGGGTATGCCAACCCCAACAATCAACTGCATCTTATCCTTGCCTTCAATCAGAATGATGAGACTAAAATAGGCGGTACCTACTATCAGCAAAACGGCGCGCAGCCCTATAAGAATATGCAGACGTTCTGGTATCATTATTTCTCCAGCTATACTTCTTTCGATGCATCTTTATTGTTCATGAATCTGGGGTTGGAAACCGGTGATGCCGCCACTAAAGAATCTCACACCCGTTATCTGCAAACGATGGGTACTTATATTACTTATAAGGATAACGGCTGGAATGTGGACGGTGCTTTCTACTACCAGATGGGTAAAAATCTGAATGCGGAAAAGGTATCTGCTTTTATGGCAAGCCTGCAAGTGGCTTATGCTTTCGCATCGAGCAGCCTTGAACCTACTTGGACGATAGTGGCAAGCGCCGATTATCTGAGTGGCAACAGCGGTGGTAGCGATAAATATAAAGCCTTCAACCCTCTGTATGGCACGCACCATAAATTCTATGGTGCCATGGATTATTTCTATGCTTCCGACTTTGTATCCGGGTATGCTCCCGGTTTGTTTGACAAGCGTCTGGGCGTTCGTTTCCGTGCTTCCGATAAGGTGGATATGGACTTGAACTATCATCACTTCTCTACAGCGGCAAAATTATCGGGCTTGAAGAAAGCATTAGGTTCGGAAATGGATTACCAGATCAACTGGTCGGTGATGAAAGATGTGAAACTCTCCGCCGGATATTCCATCATGCGCGGAACAGAGACTATGGACATAGTGAAAGGCGGTAATCACAAAAGCTGGCAAGACTGGGGCTGGGTTTCAGTAAATATCAATCCCCGCGTATTGTTTGTAAAGTGGTAAGATAATATGGAAAGAAAAGTACGTATGGGAGGTATCTTATACGTACTTTTCTAATAATGCTTCATCCAGAATCCGTACTGTTTTTCCTTCCATTTCTATAATTCTTTCCTTTATCATCTTATTGATTTCCTTCGACAGTGCCGGACGGGTTACGTTCAGATATTCGGCAAGCGTGGCCTGGTTATGTATAATGTTGACCGTCGTGGTATTCTTTTTCCTGTGTTCCAGCAGATAGACCACAAAGCGTTCCCGTACTGTTTTCCGTGAAAGTGTTTTCAGGCGCGATACCGTGCAGACATTGCAGTTACCGGTGATACAAAGAAAATTGTGTAATATCTTTGGTTCTTCACTGATGAGTTTGAACATAGACTCTTTACTGGCCGTGAGTAGTATTCCATCTTCTATAGCTGTAAAAGTAGCCGGTAGTGTCCCGTCCGAACTGAACAGGTGGGGAGTGGCAAATGCGCGTGCGGCTACGATATACTCAATCATGACTTCATTGCCTAATCCATCGATGATATCGACCCGCAGTTTTCCTTCCAGCAATACGTATAGTTTTTTGCAAAGGGTTCCCTGGGTAGCTATTATGTCTTTCTTGTTGACTTCATATACTGAGATATCCAATCTGTCAAGCAATGAATGCTTGATGTTGAGCGGTAAGTCCCGGAATAGGGGAATGAGGAACAATTGCTCTTTATATTCATCGGTCAGAGTGATTTTTCTCATTATGTATATTTAGATGCTTGGTTGTGCAAATATAAGAATTATATGCGAATGCCGTGCGAAATGAAGGTAAGAGTTCTTGAATTTATAGGTATTTCTTGGCATTTTCTTCGTCAATCCGCATCTCTTTTCCTTCTATCCATATGCACCCTTCGTTGGTTAATTCGGAAAGAGCACGGGCAAGCGATGGGCGGGCTACGGCAAGTATGTGCGCGACTTCCTGTTGTGAAGTGAGGGTACCGTGCATCTTTATGTAATTAAGTAAGCGTGATTTCAGGCTCTGCAAGGCAAACTCATTCAGCTTCTTGGAGAGAAAGAGGCTGCGGTCGGATATCAGTTTCAGGAAATTTTGCATGACTATCGGATGCTGGTGCATGAATTCCAGGAATGCATCTTTGTTCAGGATAAGTACTTCGGCAGCTTCCAGGGTTTCGATATTTACCGGGAAACGGTTTTCGGATGCAAAAATGAATGCAGGGGCAAGGAGCTTGGGAGCCCGCAAGGTCTCTATGGTCAGTTGCTTTCCTTCGGCACTGACCATCTGTGTGCGGACGGTTCCGTTGCACAGGATGTAGAGTGAACGGTATATATCCCCCTGCAAAGCTATAAAATCTCCCGGTTTATAAGATTTAAGTGTATGCTGGTGCGACAGGATGAACCGCAACAGCGCTTCTTCTGTTATGCCTTGAAACAATGGCATCTGCAATAATACATGTGGTTCCATTCTTTTTAAGTTTTTTGTGATTGGGTGTAACATAGGTGACAATTTACCTGCCGTAAACACTCCATCTTTGCACAAAGATAATGCAAATCGAATGCAGAACTTTCATGCTTACATGAAAAAGTTATGCTGAGATGCCGCTTATCTTCTTTGAAGATTATTTTATAACTAAATAAAAAGAATAAGATGATGGAAGCTAAAATGTTTTGTTATCAATGTCAGGAAACCATGAAAGGAACAGGTTGCATCCTGAAAGGTGTGTGTGGAAAAGAGAGTCATACGGCAAAAGCAATGGACTTGCTGATGTTTGTAGTGCGTGGTGTATCAGTAATCGCTGACGAACTGAGGAATGCCGGACATGCTGTTTCCCCCGAGGTGAATCGCTTCGTTGTAGATGCTTTGTTCTGTACCATTACGAATGCGAATTTCGATGATGAAAGTATTCTCCGCAGAGTTGATAAGGGTATGGAGTTGCGCAATCGTTTGATGGAAGAAGCAGGGAATAAGGGCATTTCTCTGCCGACAATTGACGAACTGCAATGGCAGGGTGGTCGTGAAGAATATGCTTCTAAGGCGGAAACGGTTGGTGTGTTGCGTGAGCCGGACGTAGACCTGCGCTCTCTGAAAGAGTTGATGACTTATGGATTAAAAGGTATGGCTGCTTATCTGGAACATGCTATGCGCCTGGGTTATGATGATGCCTCTATTCACACTTTTATGCAACATGCTTTGGCTGCCAGCGCTGCAAAATCACTCTCAGCAGACGAATGGGTGAAGATGGTGCTGCAAACCGGAGAGTATGGCGTGAAGACTATGGCATTGCTGGATAAGGCGAATACCAGCCGTTACGGTAATCCGGAGATAACCAAGGTGAATATCGGGGTAGGAAAGCGTCCGGGCATCCTGATAAGCGGACACGACCTGAAAGACATGGAAGAGTTGCTGAAACAAACCGAAGGTACAGGTGTGGATGTATATACGCATAGCGAAATGCTTCCTGCTCACTATTATCCCGCTTTCAAGAAATACTCTCACTTTGTGGGCAACTATGGAAATGCGTGGTGGAAACAACGTGAAGAGTTCACCACCTTTAATGGCCCTATCCTGTTCACTACGAACTGTATTGTTCCCCCGTTAGCAAATGCTGAATACAAAGAACGTATGTTCACTACAAACTCCACCGGATACCCCGGTTGCAAGTATATTCAAGCAGATGCGGAAGGCAGAAAAGATTTTTCTGAGATTATAGAAATTGCTAAGCAATGCCAGCCGCCTATGGAAATAGAACATGGTGAGATTATCGGTGGCTTTGCTCACAATCAGGTATTGCAACTGGCGGACAAAGTGGTGGATGCTGTGAAGAGTGGCGCTATCCGTAAATTTGTAGTGATGGCAGGGTGTGACGGACGTATGAAGAGTCGTGATTACTATACTGAGTTTGCCAAGACATTACCCAAAGATACGGTTATTCTGACTGCCGGTTGTGCCAAGTATCGTTACAATAAATTGCCTTTAGGGGATATCAATGGCATTCCGCGTGTGTTGGATGCCGGACAGTGTAACGACAGCTACTCTTTGGCAGTCATCGCAATGAAATTGAAGGAAGTGTTCGAACTGAACGATATTAATAAACTTCCTATTGTATATAACATTGCCTGGTACGAACAAAAGGCGGTCATTGTTTTATTGGCACTGTTAAGCCTGGGTGTGAAGAAGATTCATTTAGGACCTACATTGCCGGCATTCCTGTCGCCTAATGTAGCGAAGGTGTTGGTAGATACTTTCCAGATAGGCACTATCAGCGATGTGGAGGATGATTTGAAGATATTCCAGTTATCATAAGCATAAAAAAAAACTCCGGCATAGCAATAGTGATGCCGGAGTTTTGGCATAAAATTATACCACGGATCAAATGTAGAAATAGGACGAATTGATTTTAGTAAGTCGAAGCCATATACAGGGTTCCCACTATGTATATGACTTTTTGCAGAATGAAATAAAAACAGGCCGAATGGCATAAGAATATCTTCGATTTCTTTTGTTCCCTAAAACAAGAGTAGGAAGAAAACCCCTTCGTTCTCTTCCTACCCGATTCTTTATTTTCAAAAGTTTTTTCTTATGTAACAAAGACCTTTTTCATTGTTCCTTGTCCTTTCTTTACGGTGCCGCAGCTTCCGTCACATTCACCGTTACCGTCACCTTCTTAGCCGCATCCGAAAGATTCTGGATTTCAAAGGTCGCCGCCCCATCGGCTGGGAATGGTCCTGTCGGGAACCCCTTTGCATTCTGATCCAGAGTAAAGGTGTAGTCCACGGCTTCGGTGGCATGTCCCACCGTCTTGTCCGCTTTCAGCCAGGCGGGCAGACCGGAAATCCGGCTTCCCCCTTTGGCGGTCACGGTCAGTTTCATGGACGAAGTAGTGCCCGCATTCTCCTGTTTCTGCATACTGAGCACTCCGGTTGCCACATCTGGCGCTTCACTTCCTGCCACATAAGAATTAACTCCAGCCGGTTCCGACGGCGTACCTGTCGCCGCTGCAACCGTAGGCACTCCTACTGAGGCTTTCACTACAATCTGGCTCTCCTCACGTCCCGCCTTGCTGCGCAATACAATGATGGCTTTAGGGAACAGATTGCCTGTATATCCGGCGTTCTTTGACACCTTACAAGTATAGGACGTTGACCCTGCACGGGTCACCACATCCTTCGTGATTTCCGTCTTCAACCATTCGGCACTTCCGCCCGGAGAACTTGTATAGACAATGCTGCATTCCGCCTCCGAATTACTGGTGAAAGGTATGCTGAAATATTCGGTCTCATCCGGGGAGACGGTAGCTTCATTATTACCTGCAATGGTAGTTGCCCCAGATTCTGCCAGCGTCCCGATAACCAGTTCGTTTTCCGGCTGATATTCGAAATCCCCGCCGTCCGTCCAGTCCGAGACGGTGATGTTGACATCCAGCTTGAACGGGTCGGCATCCGTGATACGGACCGTGTACCGGTGGTTGGGCTTCACCTCGATGTAACCGCCCGTACCCGCTACCGACTGTTCAAAATCCACCATATAACTCACGTCCTGCGGCACGTCCGTCATGTTCAGCGCATACTTGCCCTTGATAATCAGATACCCCTTGTCCGCAATCGGGCTGGGATAACTGTAGAAAGCGCCTGTCTGCGTGCCTTTGTTGGCATCGGCACCGTCAAAGTCACGGTCGGGATAGGTGATGAGCGTCTTAGTAGGGTCTGCATCCTCCACAGGAACCACCGGGAAGAAAGTAACGCCTTTGCGGCCGTGTCCCATCGATACACCGGTGATGGTGAGATGCGACAATTTCTCATCATTGATAATATCGAAACGGGAGACGATACGCGAAAGCGTCATGTTGATGCGGGTACGTGAACCCATACTGATGTCCCGCAAGTCGAGCGCAGGGCTGTAAGAACCTACCATCGGCAGGGGCGTCAGCAATATGTCGGTGGCTTCGGCAGGGTCCAGCAACGGGGTGGTGAAGGTGAGGAAATCCGTCTCGGTCGGTACACCCGCTTTCGTCACAACGTTATAATCTGCCCCAGGGGAACTCTGTTCCAGCGGGGTGAAAACGGTGTATTCCGCTCCGGCTTTCAGTAGTTTCGGCTGGTTGGCAATGCAGTAGAACTTGGTGAACAGGCCTTTCTTGGGGCGCAGGGTGGCGAGTGCCACGTTGTTGCCTTCCACGGTCAGGATGATTTTGGTCGCGTTGGGGACGGTAGAACCATCTGCGCGGTAGCAGAACCGTTCCTGATAGGTGTACGGGCCTTCCTCCTTGTCCGAGGAGAACACATAGATGTCCAGTGAAGTGATTTCATTCTCTTCGGTGGTGGCGATGGCATCGTCGGCACGGGTGGTGGCGACGTGGGTATCGGCGGCACGGGTATCGGTACCCACTGCCTTTATGTTCAGCTTGTTCTGGAAGCCGAGGATGACTTCGCGGCGTGTGGGGTCACCGGCCAGCGGGTCATCGCCGGGAGTGGTTGCCGGCAGCACTTCCGCTTCGCTGCAACCCGCAAGTGAGAGGGCAAGCAAGCCTATCACCCATGCGGAAAACTGTTTTCTGTTTTTAATCATGATCTTATTGTTATTAATCGGTTATTTACTGATATTTTGCGAGTTATTCATATTGTTGAAAGAGTATCTCAATTCTCCTCCTCCCGGGGAGGAGGAGTACCCGTAGGGGGAGGTGGTAGGTAAAACAACGGAATACCTATGAATCACAAGGCTAAGGAATTCTTTTCCCACCTACCACCCCGCCCTTTGGGCACCCCTCCTCCAACTGGAGGAGGGGAATTGAGATAGTTCATACAAACAACTCACGGGATTTATATTACTGAATTAAGGAACAACGGCAGGTGCGGCAGGGCTTACCAGCACTGTCACGTCTTCCATGCCCGAGATATTGTTTTTCAGCACAATCGGTGCAGCGGTGAAGTCGGTGACGGAATCTTTCACGGTCAGGGTGAAAGTCTGATGTCCGGTGGCATCCGCCGGATTGTCTCTTGTAAAGGCAGAAGTCTCTGCAACGGTGAACCAGGATGACAATGTGCTCGCCGTCACACCCTGCGGGGAAGTCACCTTCACTTCAACGGTGGTTGCGGCGGTGCGGGGCACATCGGTAATCTTATTGTCGGTATAGGCGGCTCCGCCCGTAGTGCCCGTCAGCTCAATCGTCGTAATGGCAGGGTCAAGCAGTTCCACCGTCAGTTCCAGTTTCTTGGTGTCATCACCCAGACTGATGATTTCGAACTTGCTGTTCACATCACTGCTTGCCGTTACATCCTTTAGTGTGAGCGTGTAGTACTCTTCTATCGGGGTCGTTGCATGCACATCCGTGGCGGGAGTTCCGGTGGCACTTGATGCCGGACCTGTGGTAGCTTTCGATACCTCCAGCCAGGGAAGCGTGTTAGGCAACACCAGCTTCGTACCGAAAGGACAGCTTGCTCCGAGCGTGATGCGGCTCTTGTTGGTCTTATACATCGTGAGCTTGTTGTTTGCCTTATCGTACAGGTTGAAGTTCCCCGTAGCCGCATCCGGTGTGGCGAAATCCAGTACCGGGGCTGTGGCGGGCGGCACGATGGTCAGTTTGGTGTACACCGATTCATCCTGCGAAGCCGATTCATTGGCAAGTGTCAATGTAACAGGAACATACGGTGCATCAGCAGTCAGTGTGTATTTGAAGGTCATGGTGGTGGTAATCACTCCGTCCACCACTTCCGACTGGTAACTGGCTTCGTCATGTGTCAACCAGTCGATGTCCCATCCGGTTGTGGTGCTGAACTTCGGCTGTACTTTACCGCTGGCCGTGGCGGTCAGTGTGATGGTTTTCTCCGTACCGTCGGCGGTCACGTTGATTTCCTTGGTGGTGACGGGCGTGTCGGTTCCTTCCACACTCAGTGCAGTCACCACGGGCGCTGCGTTATCGGGTTTGATGATGACTCCGCCGCCGCTGGTCCAGTCCACGATTTCGAAGAAAGCGGTGATGGTGGCTTCCATCACTTCCTTGATGTGAAGGGTGTAGCGGGTGTTTGCTACTATGTCCATGAACGTGGGATCACCGCCACCTTCGGGAACCCGTTGTATATCAAGATGGTACTCCACCGGAACGGGGTCTTTCTGCATCGGGTTCTGGTATTTGCCTTTGATGATGAGGAACGCCTTGTCCGTATCTTTAAGCGGATAGGTATAAAGGGCGCTTTCCGTCACTCCCTGGTTGGCTTTGGGCAGCATGAGGTAGCTGCCTTCGGCGGTGGGGTACTGGATGAGGCTGGCGGTGCGTCCGGCAGGATCAAGTTCTGCCAGCGTGCCCGGCATCACGGTGGATTGGTTTCGTCCGTTGCCCAGCGATACGCTTTCGATAATCAGTCCCGTCTTGGCGGATTCATTGTCGATGTCGAAGCGGCTCACGCGGCGTTTGAGTTCGATGTTCACCGTGGCGATGTTGCCCAGTATCTTCGTCGTGCCGCTTCCGGTCATCACTAGCGGGGTGCCCAGGGCGGTGCCTGTCGGGAGGAGTTTGGCGGTGAAGTACTTTTCGAAATCCCCGGCTTTCGTGCCTTCGGTCTCGATGGCTCCGGTGGCGGCGTTGGTGGTCACTGCCGTCAGGGGAGCGATTGCGTTTCCGTCAGCCTGGTAGAGCGTGGTGCTGTTTGCCACGCAATACAGTTTCAGGTTGGGGATGCCTTTCAGCTCCGTGGGGAAGATGGATGCTTTCCGGTCGGTTCCGGCACCGCTCAGTTTGAAGGTTTTGGCTGCGGTGTTGTCTTCCGCGGCGGCTTTCCACGTTTCCAGGTACTGGTAGTCTCCGCCGTCGGCGGTGGCGGCAAACACATAGATGTCCAGATTGTCAATCTGGTTTTCACTCTCGGAGGCGATGGCGCGGGTGTATTCCTGCGACTCTCCTCCGCCACTGAATACGAGACGGATCTCTTTGCCTTGCGCTCCGTCTGTGGGAGCGTCGTCAATACCCAACTCGTTCTGGCTGCATCCTGCAAGCAGGGCCAGCAGGGCGGGCATCCAAAGCATGTTACTTTTTTTCATCATTTGTCTATACTTTTATTTGAAAGTTAATAATCTTATTATAAGGCTTTTATCGGCCCGTACTGTTACAGCACCCGTAAACGGTCAGTTACGCCGGTCGTAATAGTACTGTTACGCCACCCGCAAGTGACCGGTTACGGCACCCGTAACAGTACGGCTGCCGGTTGCTGTTGCTTATTTTATCCCAACGGGTTTTCCTCTATGCCGCCATCCCCGCCGCTGCTACTGCCTCCTCCTGAGGGAGCCGTACCGATATAAATGGTCTTCGTCACACTGCGCGGAACTTTCAGCAGCGTCTTACTGTTGCCGCTGAACTGTGTGGTTACTTTCAGTTCATACGTTCCGTCAGCCAACTCGGCGGGGATAATGAATGTCAGTTTCGAAGGATCGTTCGTTACCCAGAGGTCTTCGGTCACTTTGGTTTCCTTGTCCCTGCTGCTTGTCAAGGTAATACCCACCGTCGGGTCGGTTCCCGCTACCTTCAGCCTGCCGCCTGTAAGTGTGAAGGCACGTCCTGCCGTGGCTGAGGCATCCAGTGCACGGGTGGAAGCATCCTGCACGCCACCGATGTACATGGCGCTGCCTTTCTCGCCGATAATGCCCACCGTGGTTTGCTTGATGGCTTCCCGCAGGTCGGCGCCTACGTTGAAGTTCACCACGATGGAGTTCTTTGCCGGATTCCAGGTGGAGTTCTCTATGATGCCCCGGAAGCTGACGGAAGCGTAGTATAACCCTGTGTTTACGCTCACTCCGGTCATCAGCAGTCGCTTGATGACACGCTTCTGCAGGTCGAAGACGTGGCGGATGGTTTCCTCGCGCAGACCGGAGTCTTCGGCTTTCAGTTCGGCAATGATGCGGTTTTCATCCGCGTTGCCGATGGAGACGGGGACGAGGATCATATCCTCCTTGTTGTCCACGGTCACGGTGTTGTCCGCCAACTGGCCGTTGATTTGATACTTGATTTCGTTTGCCATAATCTCTATGTTTTTATAATTAGTAATGTCGGTAAAACCGTAGTTCTGCCGGGTTGATAAATCAGATAATTAGGGCATGGGGAATGAGTTTCTTGGAGAAAAGCTGTTCAGCGGATTGATAATCCGTCGAAACGGGAGGGTATTTCACAAAAAAATCATTCCAACATGTCAAAGTACGAAAGTTCGTTTGACATGTTGGAATGATTAAAATATAGGGGGATGCTTAGTTTTTAAGCGTCAATTAAGATTCAACTATCCACTTCTCGATATTCCGGGTTTTCGCGCTGAAGTTTATTCCTATCTTAAGGAGCTTTCGCCCGTCGGCTACAAAGGGAAGTGCATATTGCTTGTCGTTGATTTGCTGTAAAGCCTCTTCGGCAGTGCCATCCAGTTTGAACTCCATTATGTAAATGAATTTGTCCGTCTTCAACACGAGGTCTACGCGGCCATTGTTCGTTTTATACTCTACTTGGGTATAGAAGCCTACCAGCTTGAAGACGATGAAGAGCACATTTTCGTAATGCAGTTCCTGCTCGCGGATTACTTCGTAAGTGGTATCGGCAAAGAAACTCTGCAAGCGACGGAAGAAGGAGTCGTAATCGCCCGAACGTATTTCACGGACAAAATTCTGAACTTCAAACGGGGTTTCCACTTTACTTACGTTAGTATAGAAAGGCACAAGGAAACGGATAAATCCTTCCTCTACTTCCTTGTTGGGGAAACCTAAATGATATACACCGAATTCTTCATCATACCCCTTTATGGTAAGATATCCGCTCTGATAAATCACCGGAATGGGGTTGGTGGATTCAGAGTCTACGCTGTTCAGCACCTGGACGTCAGTTTCTTCGTGCGCCATCCGTTCCAGGTCATAGTGGTGTTTTTTCAATAACTTCACCAGATAAGTGGGAGTTCCGGTTTCAAACCAGTAACTGTTGAACTCTTTGCGTTTGAAGGCGTTGAGCAGGCTGAACGGGTTATAAATACCAATAGAATTGTGCGTGAAATGGTAACCGTCATAGTTCTCCTTGAGTTCAGCACAGATTTTATCGTATGTCACTCCCCGGGCGGCGGCAAATTCATGCAGTTCGGCTTCCAGGTTCTCGTGAATCTCCCGTTCGCTGATTCCGCAGATCTCAATGTATTCGTTCCACATGGAAATGTCATCCAGATTATTCAAGTCGCTGAATACGCTGACTTTGCCGAATTTGGTTACGCCTGTCAGCAGAGCGAACTTGATATAACCGTCCTTCGTCTTGAGTGCTCCATAAAAAGGCTTCAGGGTATCGCGGAATTGCTTTTGCAGTTCTTCGTTCCCGATGGCTTGCAGCATGGGTTTGTCGTACTCGTCCACGAGGATAACTACGCGTTGTCCCGTCTGCTCACAAGCCCGCTGAATGATGCCGGCAAAACGCAGGGAGAAGGAAGTTTCAGTCGGGCGGGTGCCATACAGACTTTCCCAATAGGCCAGATTATCATTCAGGATTTTCTCCAGGCTCTCCAAATTGTCATACTTCTCTATGTTGAGATCCAGGTGCAGTATGGGGTGCGCTATCCAATCCTTTTCCAGCTTTTCCACGGCCAGTCCGTTGAACAGTTCCTTCTTTCCCTGGAAGTAGGCTTCCAACGTAGAGATGAGCAGGCTCTTGCCAAAACGGCGCGGACGACTCAAAAAATAATAACTGCCGGTCTTCACCATTTTATGCATCAAAGCTGTTTTATCAACGTAGAAATAACCGTCTTGACGAATCTTCTCGAAATTCTGGATGCCGATGGGAAAAATCTTATCGCTCATATTCTTCTGCTTTTATACATCAATACACAAAAGTACTGATTTCTGTTTTATTCTCAATCGTAGAAGAGGTATTTATTTAAAAAGAAATCATTCCAACATGTCAAAGAACGAATGTGCTGTTGCCAGCTATGCCCAATGAAGGGATTGTCATTTCAAATGGTATTTGTTCAAGCAGATTTGCAATCCGCTTGTGTTTGGTATTAGGATTTGTAATCCGATAAGAATTAATTCTTTGTTCGGATGTGATGTGTCGGGTTACAAATCCTGATGCTTAATGTTTGCAATTTATTTCGATATAAGATATATACGGCGCTCTGAGGAGTTGTCGTAAGTGTTTATATCTATTCCCCATCTATTATTAGGACGATCAATATCCAGTCTATAATTCGGATTGTTTGTAGCGCACTTTACCCAGTGGTCACTTGGTATAAGAGTGTTAAAAACATTGCTTGTACTAGGGAAACCGTACCAACCGTCATCAACAGGAATAGTCTTCCCCACAAATGACATCCACTCTTCTTTTGTAGGCAGGCGCCATCCCGGATAGGAAGATTGTATATCGCTGTCTTTAATTTGGTCGAAATTTTTAGTGGTTGTCTCCAAGAATATCCAGTATCTGTTCGTATTGTTATCCTTATAAGATGTTTTGCCTCTGAATACAGGCATCCTCATATACAAGTCTATCATATAATCCGGGAAACGGGCATCTTTAGTCGTAAAATTGTAATAATATAAATTGGGGTTGTTGGTGAATGTTGCTGAACTCTTAAATGAAAGGGTAAATACGTTTTTTATACTGCCGACACTTCCACTTTGGCTTCCAGTGCTGATTTGCGTGACGTTTGAAGCACTTGTATTACTTATGTTAGTGAACTGTAATCCTGCTGGAGACGTAAAAGTAAATACAAACCCAGTCTCACCAGAAGTTCCCCAAGCACCATCAACATAAATGTCTACATCAGAGGCTGTACGATTATATGTGATTCCCTGTCCATCCCGATTACTGGTTACTGTAGGCACTGATGATTTGAAAGTTACCAAGATAGGCTGGTTCTTCTCTTCATCTGATAAGTTCTTGACGTAAAGTGTTCCACCCCTCACATCCGTTGTTGCGAGATTACTTGTTTTATATTTAATTATATAATTTTGCTCCTTCGCATTGGCAGATGTTAAGTTAGCCTCCACTCCCGAAGGCAACTGCAATTTACTTCCTCCCAAAGAATATACTTTCAGCGTAGCTGTAGAGTAATAAGAAGATTTCAACTGATATAAATTCAAAGATTTACTGCCTGATATATACGAATTTATAGTGGGGTCCATACTGATAGCCGAAATCGCTGGTATCTGAAATTCTCTCGTGATATTTACCGTCATTCCCATGCCACCGGAAGCAGAAGTATTGGTAAATACGATTTGCGTATCATCGAAATTCGTTGCATTCTCTATCAGTTTGAAGGTAAAACTTGCGGTTTTACTTTCTGGTGTGTTACGTGTGGTCGGCGGTGTGATATTTTCCAACCATGTCGGACACTTGCTTACGACAGGTTTGTTATAACTATCCATCGTAATGGTGAATTGCCTATCCTTGATGATAGGCATGGTAAGCGTGGCAGTGGTGGTCGTTATGTTTGAGAGGCTAATACCTGCTCCTTGGTTCGTTAGCTGTAAATTACTAATTCGATTGGGCAGCAATTTCACCTTGACATTTTCGATTTTAGTCTCATCCGAGTTGTTTTTCAGAGTTACGACAAGTTCTTTCTCCGCCAGGTCGGTGACGCCCGTACTTGCCCACTTGAAGGTGTATTCCTGTGTGGTGTTTATGCTTGAAGCTGGACTGACGGTGATGTCCGAACCAACGGGAAGCTCTATCTTACTGCCACCTATGGATTTGACAGTTATCACACCAGTAGAAACTTTAGTACCGGTTGCCTGTACCAGATAGAGTGTATTTTCCGCTGCATCCCAATTGTTTATTCCGTCGGGGTTCATTGTGCCTCCTGTTGCTTCTACGACAGGAATGTCAAAAGTGGCATCTATCAATATCACTTCCTCACTACCTCCCGCTTTATCTATCAGGCGAAGGATACCGCGGGGATAGCTGTCACCCGTATAGTCTTCATTGAAAGAGACTTTATATTTCACTTGCTGCGTGCCGCCTGCACGCGTAGCGGTGACGGGGATTTCTTCCAGTTTCAGCCACCCGGTCTGCGGGCTGCCGCCGTAGTAGGTCAGTTTCGTTTCCACCCCGGCATTGGAACCGGTGGCTACAGTGAAGCCGCAGATACTGCCTGCGGTGAGCCCCAGTGTGACAATATTGGTATTAGCATCGTAATTAGTTTCTGCGGGTGTCATGTCGGACACGATGATGGCATCCAATCCGTTGTCAGGCTCATAATCGTCAATATAATCGCCAGTTTCCCAGTCCACCAGCCGGATGTTGGCTGTCAGTTCAAAAGGGTCAGCCTCGGTAATCTGTACCGTATAGCGATGGTTATGGTTAATTTCGATACGTGTGCCATTGCCGTCGCTCACCCGTTCGAAGGGGATGCGGTAAGAAACCTCTTTCTTCCCGTCTGTCAGATTCACCGCATACAGTCCTTTCAATATCAGAAACCCTTCGTCCATCGCCTTGCACGGATAGCAGTAGAAGGCTTTGGTAGTGGTGCCTACGTTGGCGTTCAGCCCGTCGAAGGGGCGGTAAGGGTACGTAATGAGTTGTCCGGGTGCGGCAGGCACATCGCCTATGGGGCGGATGGGAAACAGCGTTACCCCCTGTCGTCCGTTGCCCATGGCAATGTCGGTAATGGTGAAATGAGATTTTGCGGCATCATTCACTACGTCGAAGCGTGCCACGGCACGGCTGAGCGAGACGTTCAGCCGCACGTATGTCCCCATGCTGTATTCCCGCAAGTCAACCGGCTGGCTGTTGGCACCGGCCATAGGCAGCGGGGCAAGCAGGATATCCGTATTGAAACCGGTGGGCTCCAATAACGGGGTATTCAGTTTGATGAAGTCGTTCTCGGTGGGGATGCCGGGTGTCGTTACCGCATCGCCCGGCACGCCTGCCTGTTGCGAACTCTGTTGCAACGGGGTATAGCCGGTGTACTCATGTCCTGTCGCATCATTCAGTTCCGTCTGGTTGGCTACACAATAAAACTTGGTGAACAGGCCCTTGCGGGGATAGAACACCACATTCACCCTTCCGGCTGCTTCATCCGATTTCAGGTCGAGCGGGGAAACACCCGCGGGCAGCTTTCCGGCCTTCGCACGGTAGGCGAAACGTTCCTGAAATGTGTAAGGCCCTTCTTCCTTATCGCTGCCGAAAGCATAAATATCAAGACTTCCAATGCGGTTCTCGTCCTCTTCGGCTATGCCGTCGCGGGTCATAGGGCGACTCTCCGGTGTGCCTTGTACCAGAATCAGCTTGTTTTGCAGTGAGATTACCACCGAACGGCGGTTGGGGTCATTGGCCTGCGGGTTCTCCGGTGTTTCGGGAGTCCCGCCTGTTGTTTCCACCTCCGAGGTGCAAGCTACCGCCAGACAGGGCAGCACCGCCAATGAGAGGCGTAGCAAGATTTTAGCTAATGTTTTCATTACTTGTAGCGTTTTATGCAGTTATTATTTATTTTCATTACTTATCCTTCATTCCTCCTTCTTCATCTTCTTCAAATTTTTCCTCGCCTTTTCCGGTTCTATGCCCAATGCCTTGCGGAACCATTCCTCCGCTTTCTTCCGGTCACCCTCCAAGTAAGCCAATACTCCGAAGTCATTCCATGCACGCGGGTCGTCCGCCACCTTATTCAGATATTGCCGGGCGCTTATCGGGTCGCCCGCCATGATTACCGCCGAAGCGGCATTGATGTTTGCCAGTGCATCGTCCGGAAAGTGATAAGCGGCTATCTCATAAACTTCTCGGTATTGCTCCGTGCCCGGACGGTAGAAAGCCGCTACCCGGTACATCTCCTGCAATGACAGCAGGCGGGGATGTGTGTATATCAGGCTTGCCGCCTCTTCGATATTGAAAGCGCGGGCTTCATAACCCACCGTCACCCGTATACGCCTCAACTGCGGGAAATAGTCTTTCAGGAGTTCCCGGTAGACAGTTCCCCCGTACATATCCATCAACTGTTTTTCACGTCCCTCAAAGATGCCGGTGCGTGAAATAAGAGTCAATACCTCGTCACCGTGTTTCATGGGATGCTGTTTCAGCAGTTCCACCAGTCCGTCCCAGTCCTCGGGTACGGAAGATACTTTATAAAGGTTGTGCTCCGGTGCATACGTTGCGCACATATATTCCCTGAAACAGCGGGCACGGTTGGAGGCAAGTATTTCATTGTCTTTGTACGTCCCGTCGGGTGAAGCGTAGCCGCAAATGAAAATATCAGAGATGCTTGCCAGGTTTCCTTTGGTGAGCGGGCGCATCAGGCTGTCCAGCTTCTCCAGTTCCGAGCGGTTGTTATGAAAATCACGACGGACGTCATAAATTCCAGTAGGGTAGTCTATATATAAGGTGGCACTTTCCGAGCGGTGTTTCAGGGTTTCCATCTCAGGGGTGAGGTAAGTCACCATTGCCGTACACTCTGCGCAAGGCACACATTCCGGGGTGTTTTTCATTTTCCGGTGGTCGGTGACGGTTTCACGTCTTTCTTCAATAACTTGCGGAACGTTTATCTGCTCTTGTGGAATCATAGCCTGTTCTTGTGAGCTTGTTATCTGCCCCTGCGGAACCTTGAAAGGACTGTTCACGGCAAGGTCAGCTATCAACGGTTCTACTCCGAGAATCTCCATCCGGCAACAATCCCGTTGCTCACGCATCAGCACCAGCGAGGCGTGTTCCATCCACGGACTGTAGGCGACGGACACATGATAGTTGATACTGTCTTTCCGGTTCCGGGCATAAAGTGTGCGGTAAGGAGGAATATAACCGGGTGCGGGTTGGAGCGCCTGCTGCCTGTGATCGGCACGGGCACGCCGACGCCCGCTCACCACCACTGCCGGAAGTTCCTGCAAGCGTCCCGTACTGCGCAGCACGGGTGTAAAGCGGTAAGCCTCCGCATTCCCTGCTTTTGTATCGTCCAGATTCAACAGCAGTTCTATATGAAGACTGTCCCCTTGCGTAAAGACATGCGAACTGAGTACCGGAGTTCCGCCCGCCCATGCTTCCGCAGCCAGCAGTACCCCAACCAAGCCTCCTATTATATATTCCATACCTTTCATTCTTTCACTCTTTCATTTTTTAATTCCTTCGCTCCTTCATTTTTTCATTCTTACTTAGCCTACCCCAGTCCTCCTCCTTCCGTCCAGTCCGACGCATTCATTTGCGTCACCACAATCGTCCGACCTATGGTTACCAGCAGGTCGAATTCCTGTTCCGTGTTCTCATCCAGACTGACAGGCAGCTTGCGAAAGAAAAGCTGCAGGTCTATCTCCTTCATAATCCTTTCATCGCCCCGGTAGATACTCAGCAACGGGTGTGAACCCGATGTCAGGCGGTACGTCACCAGTTCCCCCGTCAGTTCGTCATTGTAGTTCATTGCCGCCCGGGTCTGGTGCCACGTCACCGGGCTGCCTATGGAGGGGAATGTGAAAGCCCCGTCGCCCGTAGCCAGCGGTATGTCGTAACCTGCCGGAAAACCGTATTCGCAAGGCACGCCCCGCATACGGAGCGTATATCCTCCCGTCCCTTCCGCAGGATAATACCCGTCCTCCCAATGTACGGTTATCCGGAGCACGGCGTGGCAGTGTGTCAGGTATACGGTCCTGTTCACGGAAACCCCTGTGGCGGGAACTTCGAATGTGCTGTACCCGTAATAGAGCCTCTCGGTATTGGTCCGGTATCCTCCTGCGGGTGTTCCCGTGGCCGAAGTCATTACCAGTTCACGGATTTTTGTCACGCCGGGTTGCGGCGGGGGCACTATGTCGCTTTCATATCTCCAGTTCCCCCATGATACGAGGGTGTAGCGTCCGGGAGATAATTCCCCCTGCCAGTATTCCAGGCTGTCGCCCTGCAACGTCCAAGTATTCACCAGCACCCCGTCCGCATCGAAAAGGAACTGCCTGATATTATCCACATACATGGCGAGCTGTCCGGCATCGGGCCTTCCGGCATAACGGTAATTCAGCCGTACATTGTAGGGACACACCTGCGGCTCGTCAAAATCGAACGTGCAGGAGGTGCAGAACCAGAGTATGCAGCAGAGAGTTACCATAACTTTCATCGTATGAAATAAATGAGTGACACACCGGCCCGTGTAGGCCCGAAATAATTCCTTTTATAATGTCCCATGCGCTCGCCGCAGCCCGCGCACCGGTATTTGTCGTATTCCATGCGGGCGTAGCCGCCACCTATCACGGCCTCCACGGAGAAGCGGTCGCCCAGCACCCAGTGATAACCGTAGGTGATGCCCCCGCCATACAGGTCGCCCCGGTAAATGATGTCCTCCATGCCCGAAAAGAAGGGAATCTGCCCCACATTATAATAAGCGTAATGTCCGTGCACGCCGAAGAAATGCCCCTCGAATTTGCGGCAGGGCCAGTAGCGCAACTCCGGCTGCACCAGGTAGAGGTTCAGTTTCATGTCATTGCCGAATTTCCACGCATTGTAAGCACCGTTCAGTACCATTGTGAAATGACGGTTGATGCTGATTTCCACTCCTGCGTTCGGGGTGGTGGTTCCCCATAACAGCAGGTCGGTGCGCAATGCCACACGTTGGGCAAAGGCAGCGGTACTCACCGTACAGAGTAACGGAATCAGCAGATAAAGTCGTTTCATGGTTAATTCGGGTTTATATTGGCGTGTCGGATGCGGGTTACGGCATGGTTATGGCATGGTTGCCGGTCAGGCATTCACTGACGGGGAGTTCGGCTATGGAAATCTCCATCAGATAGACGCGTGTCATTTGGTTGATGATGCCCAGTTTACGGGCTGTCGTCCCGTAGCAGGAATAGAAATCCTCATCGCTGGGACGGTTGAAGTAGATACCTTCGCCCAATGCTTCAAGAATGGAAAGTAGGTTGATTTTATGGTATTCGCAGGCGAGGCGGTAAGATTCGGGCAGGTTGTCCGGCTGGTGCTTCGCCAGCGTAATCAGATGTCCTTTTGAGAGTACCTGCAGCAGATATGCGATTTCGGAAGGGGGATAATTGAAGGAAGTGCTCAACTGATAATCCTTATATTGGATGTCGTGTAGTACTGCCAGGGCGAGTTTGGTTCTGAGTGTTAACATGGCGCTTGCTTTTTATGTAGGTTATTGTCTGTTTTGTTAAGGATGTTCCGATTCCCGGTAGGAAACGGAACAAGCGGCGGCGTAAGCATAGGACAGGCGGATAATGCTCGTCTTCCATTTTTGAAAGGCGGACAATTCCTCGTTTTTCCTCCTTGTATTCTTCAATTTAATAATGAACTTCCCCCATATTGAGGTATGGGTAAGGGGAGTCGTATCTCCAAACAAAAAAAGTGAAAGCTTTCTAATCTATATAAAGGACTTTTGAGGCAGTATATCATATTTTTACAGTAATATCTAATTTCTTGACATGACTTTTCGAGACAAGATATAACTTTCAGGATAAGAGAGCTGTTTTTGTCGTGTCTGATGTTGTAAACTAACCGATTTTTTACAGAAAAGAGGGAAACTTCGATAAGTATTTCCGGTTTTCCTTGTTTATCTCAATTGAAAACAGTTCCTTTACCGCCGGAATCGTTCCGTTTCCTACCGGGAATCGGAACGACTGTATGAAGCTCATTTTTAGAGCTTTTTCTCTCTTTATCTCGCCCTGCTTCTTTCTTCTTCCCTTTCCACTTTTTCTCCGCTGCAGGATTAATCAGCGATGCCATCTGCAAATTCACCACCGCCAATTGTTCAGTAGAAAACGAGCGCAAATAAGTATGCGTAATCTCTTCCGAAGCATGGCTCAACCCCGCACTAATCTTAGCCACCGGAATATCCTCATTATACGCCAATGTCGCCCAAGTATGGCGTGCCACATAAGAAGTCAGCCTCACCTCCAATCCCAATCGCTCAGATAACCGGTACAAATGCTTATTATAAAGCCGCAAAGCACTCTCATACTGTCGTCTCTCTTCCGGAATACTCCCCGGCCTCCGAATAATTCTCAGCAGATAAGGTGAATCCGGATTCTCACACCTATACCTCTCGATAATTTCCCACATCCACGGCTCCAGCGTAATACTCAGCGCCCTCCCCGTCTTACTCCGGTGATAGCACAGTACATTATCATGAATATCCGTCTTCCTCAAATAAGCCAAATCTATAAAAGGAATCCCCCTCAGATAATAAGAAAGAATAAACAGATCCCGTGCCATCTCTAAGCTCGGCGCATCCTCCAAATCCGCCTCCGCCACCGCCCGAAGCTGTTCAATATTCAACGCCCGTTTCCTTGTCTCCTCATACCCCATAAAAATCCCGTTAAAAAGCTGCCGTGTATCCTTCAGCAACTTTTCCTTTTCAGCCTGTCGGCAAATAGCCCGCAGTGACCGAAAATAACACGCCGAAGTATTCGGTGAACATCCCGAAGCCAACAAATAGTGTTCAAAACTCAGAAATACTCCCGCCGTTACTTTCTTAGCCCCCAGCATTTCCATATCCGTAAACCTCTCCAAACTGTGCAGCATACTGCGGCACGTATGTTTTGCAGAGAACTTGAACAAATCGTCCAAAGTTTCCGCATGAGCTATAATAGCCTCCTTTAATGTCTTCATTTTCATTACATTGTTCTTTTAATTAATGATAATTTCCTCTCAAACCCCACTTTCCATCATTTGTTTTGGGGTGAGAAAAGGAGTAAACATCAAAAGTAAGAACAAGGAAGTCGGCTGCTTGTCATGAAACACGTATAAATGTCTGCACTTCCACTTAATATTCAAAACCATTCAAAAAAAGAGAGAGCTTATATTTTCATAAGCTCTCTCCAACCAGTTACTTCAAATGTGGTGTATTCCGTCACTATCTGTTCCAGATCTCCTATCCCGACTCGATGCATTATCAATTCCTCAAACATGGTGAACATCCACGCCGTGTGCAGGTGGATGGAAAAGTAGGATACGTTGATGTTCATTTCTTATGCCCGCTATGAGTACTATAATCCGCAGGAAGAGGCTGAGGGAACTGCCATGATTGAAAAACGTTGCCAGGTGAGCAAATGGACGGCAGGACTTAATTGGTTCGCATTGCCCAATCTGGTTATGAAAGCCGATTACACTACCCGCAAGATTGGTACGAACAAAGTATTCGGATCTACCAAATATAACAATGAGAATGAGTTTGCCATCGGCATAGCTTATGTCGGTTGGTTTGTGAAGAAATAGTTTTAGATAGGTTTTATAATTTAATGTTTAAGTAATATGAAGAAGTTTTTTTATTTGTCGGCCCTGGCTTTGGGCTTGATGTTCACTACTACCGCTTGTAGTGATGATGATACCACAGATGTGGATGCTAAAAATCTGGACTACACACCTGAGAATGCGAGTAGTTGGGGAAATTACATGCGTGTAGTTGCGCAATTGTTGGTAAATGATGTCACGACTCTTTATGATGACTGGGCAGTTAAATACAATGAAGGTGACAGTTATGCTAATTTCTTTAAGAATCAGGATGCTTTGACGAGTGTTGAGCAACTGATTGACGGTTGTGTCGATATTGCTAATGAAGTAGGTACTGCCAAAATTGGTGACCCTTATGATCTTTTCGTTGGAAAAAATGAAGAAAAAGCTTTGTATGCTGTGGAGTCATGGTACAGTTGGCACTCGCGCGAAGACTACCGTAACACTATCTATTCTATCTGTAATGCTTATTACGGAACACGCACAGGTGTTATTGGCGAGTCATCTCTTTCAAAAGCGGTAGCCGCAGTAAATGATAATCTACTAGGAATACAGAACTTTTATTTATCTTTGTATGGACTTAAAAAGAAATCGATTATGAACACTTTAGAATTGGAAGCTTATAAAGCAGAATTGGCCAGGGAAGTGTTGAACATCAATAACCAAGAGGTGCTCGATACCATAAAAGACGTCATACGAAAAGGTGAAGAGCTAACCAACACTCCCTATCGGATGGGCGTTAGAGAAGCCCGAAAACTGTTGCAAGATTCTGAAAAGAGATTTGAAGAAGGAGAGTATGTCAGCGAAGAAGAGATGGAAGAGTTTTATAATGCGCTGCAATAATGAAAATACAATATGTTTATTAAGTACTCGTTCATAATTAGTTTATAAGATGAGATAAATGATAATTTAGCAGCGTGCATTTCCTAAGCCTGTAAGGCTTTTATCTTACAGCCCAGGGTAACACCCTGGGTAATGGATGCTCCCA
>OLGD01001088.1_pt1 | contig 45382 bp, 37 predicted proteins | sample 1605311 | NCBI WGS metagenome assembly OLGD01 (sample SAMEA3888917, study PRJEB22519) | human gut metagenome | biome: human gut; feature: human-associated habitat; material: faeces | place: Denmark | collected 2010
AAGGCACGAGTCTGCAAAACTCTGATCCCCGGTTCGAATCCGGGTGTCGCCTCCATAGCATAACTATTTTAATGATTATTACAAAGTGATACCAAGTATCACAATATAACACAAAGTGTTGAAAATACTGTCTGACAGGGCAGTAATTTTTTTTGCTCTTAGTACAGAGTAACACAAAATATCACGGGCGTTGCAATAAAATTGCAATAAATTGCAGTAAAATGCAATAAACCAAACCCAGTAGTATCAACGAAAACATCTAATACTCACTCTATAATTGCAATAAAATAGGTAATATTACTCAAGTTATAATTATATAAGCACAAGAAAATTCTTCATTTAAGATTTATAATTAAGGACGTAAATTTTAAGATTAAGGAGTAAGCCTATGGAGAATGAAAGCAAGATATTAGAATTATTTGAACAAGTAGAAATGAATAAGAAGATAACACCAACTTATAGAAAGTTATTAAGAAACTTCATAACTCGAAAAGAACAATATGTAAAGCTACTAAACGAAGAACAAAGAAAAGGACTAGAAGAAATATTATCTATAAGTGGTAGTTTAGACGAACAAGAAATGAGAGAATACTTTGTAGAGGGATTTAAACTAGCAACAAGACTAATTACAGAGGCTTTAGGTAAATAAAATAAGATACAAGGAATATCAATAAAGGTATTCCTTGTTTTACTTCTTAGAATTTATTATATAATTCACTAGATTACTAACAATAGCCCTATCTTCTCCAGATAATAAAGATATAGAATTTATAAGATTATCATTATCAGTAGTAGGAGCAAGTAAGCCCTCAAATAAGAAAGTAGGATTTACTTCAAGAATATTACATATATCAACTAAATTAGTTAGACTGACACCAGACGCACCTCGTTCAATTAAACTAATAAAATTAGTAGATGTATCAAGTCGTTCACTCAAAGCCTCTTGAGTAAGACCTCTCAATAACCTAGCACGTTTTATATTAGAGCCAATAACCTGTAAAATATTAGACTTCTCAACTTCCATAAATTATACACCTCTAAAGAATTGTATCCAAAATGACACTTATTATTAAGAAAGCAATTCTTTAAAACATATAAACAATACTTGAAAGATTAAACTATTATTGTTATAATTAAGATAACTAATTAAACAGTAATATAAGTTAGACTATTATTATAGAAGTATAGGATAACTTAATATAAAAGGGGGAATAATTATGTATTGTAGTAAATGTGGTAATGAAATTAAGGACGGAGAAGCCTTTTGTTCAAAATGTGGTAAGAGTGTAGAAGAAACAAATAATAATCTTAAAGATAATCATTCTAAGCCAGAGAATAAAATGACTACTGTTGTATTTCATAGGGTTAATAAATTATCGGCAGGGTTACGTTCTATGAATGTATATATAGACGACAGATTAGTATCACGTTTAGGAAATGGAGAAACAATAGAAGTAAGAGAAAAATACGGAATACATAATATAATATTAGAAATATCAGGTTATGCAAGTAAAAGAACGGTTGAATTTTCAAGAGAGTATAACAAAGTTTATATAGATGTAGCAATGGGAACAAGTCCTGAAATATTATCCATAAGAAATGAAAATAACTCTGAAATTAACGATGAAGACGTTGAGATATCTAACAACGGAACAATTTATTCACAAGAAAACTATAATAACAATTGCAATAGAACAAGTCCAACAGCAATAGCTAGTTTTGTTTGCTCATTAGTAGGATTATTCTTTTAAATTGATATATACATTATCTGCTGTTTTTACGTTTTGTTTGCTCATTAGTAGGATTATTCTTATTAGGTGTTTGGTTAGGAATAATAGCTATATGTTTTGGAGTAATGGCTAAAAATCATATAAAAGTATTCAAAGGTGAAAAAGGAGACGGATTAGCGACGGCTGGAATAATTATAGGAATAATAGATATTGTAGGAACTTTATTTTATTCATTTACTATATTGTCTATTATATAAGTAATAAGGGGGAATTATTATGAAATGTAGAAAATGTGGTAAAGATAATAACGAGGAAAATCTATACTGCGTTAAATGTGGTGGAAAATTAAAGAATACCTCAAAAATAAAAGTAATAGTAAGTATTTCCATAGTAGCAATTATTATGATATCATTAGTAGTAGGTTATTTTGTATTATATAAGGAACCTATGAATTCAAATAATGTAAATAGTACAAACAATATAACTGCCAACAATAATGAAGATACTATACAAGGCACATATACTAGTCAAATATACGATAAAAATTCAGACGATTCACGCAAGTATAAGTTTAGTAACGGAAAAGTAGAGGCACATTTAGGTTTAGACACTTATATAGGAACTTATACATACGATAATGATAATGTGTATATAACTTATACGGATAAACTCAATTTAGGAGAAAGTCAACCTCTCGATATAAGAAAAGAAACCTTTAGAATAATAAGCAAAAATAAATTAGTTACTATTCCAAACGGGCAAGCATACATAAAACAAAGAGAAGATACACAACAACCTGTAAAGATACCAACAAGTTATGTAGGAAAATGGTCTGTTGATACTACTAATAACAATACAATAGAGATATACCAAATAACAGAAGAATATATATCATTTGGGTTATTCATAAACAGAATATGTCAAATAGATAATATTCTAGCAACTATTAAGAATGAAAATATAGCAACTTTTACTACGAATGATGACGCAGGATATGAAGGTATATATGGAACAATAGAATTTGAAGATAATAAGATAATTGTAGATATAACTTGTTCATACTACCAATACATATATTCTGGAGAACAATATACTTATATGTATCACGAAGACACAAGTCAAGAAAAGTTAGTACATCTTCAACTAACAGATAGAACAGGGATTAACGGAACATATTATTCAGCGGGAGACTGGAAAGGAAATGCAAGTAATTATAGTTATACAATTCAAGGTAATCAAATAGAATATAATGACGATGCTGGTGCAATTACTAGACAAGGAACATTTACTCAAGAGGGCAATAAATTATATGTAACTTATAATAAACAAAGTAATTGGAGCGGAGATATAACAGAATTAGAAATTCAAAACGAAGAATTGACTATTGAAGACGGAAAAATTTTATCAAACCAATTTGAATACGAAAAATATTAAATATGGTCTATAATATAAATTACAATTAGTCCACTAAATATGGTGGACTTAAATTATGTAACAAAGAAGTAATTGACATAGCTGACATAGTAAAATCACATAAATTCAAAAATGAAGTACCATACCTGCCATAGCTACCATAGTAAAATTACTAATTTATTTATTTTATTTTGACCGTTCTACCCACAAAGTATAGTTCAACGTTTTATACCTTTCTGTAATATAAAAGAAGAAATCAAAGGACTATTCACACCCAATGAACAAGTTGCCACTTATCTTATAAAAAATATAATAATTTAGATAATAGAATTAAAACGTATATAAATATAGAAGAAACTATACCCTCATTGGGAATAGATAATATGACGTCAACCCTACCCATAAGGAAAAAATGGCTAAAACCAAATATAAGATATTCCAAAACTAGAACACAAGCCTCCTCTACTTTAGAATAAGCAGAGGAGGTAATTATATATGAACAAATTATTAGAACAAGCCATTGAGCAAGCACAAAAGATGTTAGAACAGTCAAAAGACTGGCAACAAACTTATGAGAAAATATCAGAAACACTAACAGAGAACAAGGCACTACTAGACCAATTCTACAAACAAATCAAGAAATATGAGGCAATACAATTCTATTTATCAGATGTACCCTCTACCCCAGCCGATACAATTCTAATTCAAGCAAGATACCAAGGACAACCTATTGCAGATATATCAATATCAAAAGAAGAAACAACAATATCTACAAAGCAATACAATGAGAACAACAAGAAAATCTATGCTTGTGATATTCAATTAGAGGGCGAGCAATTGAATACCAAAGACACATACAAGTTCCTAGAATTCTTTAATAAAGAGATAAGCCCAAAAGGAAAAATAGACGAACAGGCACATATCAATTCTATGCTATTACAAGAGTTCGCAAAAACAAGTTCCTATGATAAGTTATTAACAGGAATACAACCAATAAAATATAGTAACCTATTATACCCTATACCAATTATTCTAAACCCAAATGAAGAACACGGTTATATAGACATATTAACAAGAACAAAAGTAAGAAAGCTAACTATAATTGAAACATTAACAGAAAAAGCAACACCTGAAATGATACTAACAAATGCAACATCAAAAGCAATATTTCTATTGAATCTACTTCATACAGAGCAAGGGCAACAATGGTATAAAATAATGGGATTTCACGGTAGAGTAACACCACACCTAACTATAAAAGTATGTATAGCAGTTCCAAAGCAATTAGTAAATAAATGTAAGAAATTCGAGCCTTTTGAATTAAGAGCAGGAGCAGACAGTATAGAATATCATTATATGTCCTATGATACAGACGGAGCCCAAATAACTAAAATAGATACTACATTAAATGAATAAGGGGCAAGTCTATGCAAATCAAGATATTAAAAGGCACTAACCAAATACGGTGGTGCTTTTACAGAAATACTAACATCTAAAGGAACACGCATACTAATTGATTTTGGAGACGATTTAGACGACCCAGAGCCAAAAAGACTTCCTGTAATAGAACGGACTAACCACAGGCACACCAATATATAATGCGATATATACAACCCACCACCACCAAGACCATTGCCGGAAGAATAAACGAGATACTTCCAGAAATACCTGTATATATGTCAGATTTAGCAAGAGGAATACTTGAAACCGTATTCTGTTTCTCCAGAAGCAAAGGAAATATAACCCACGATACAATAGATATGCAAGACGGAGTACCTATACATATAAAAGATATTACAGTAACACCATACACAGTCGACCATAGTGCTTATGGGGCATTTATGTTCTTAATAGAGGCAGACGGAAAAAGAATATTGCATACACGGAGATTTTAGAAATCACGGCTATAAACGGCAAGCTATTAAAACCAACTCTAAAAAAGATACGGCAAAGTGGACCTACTAATCACAGAACGGCACAACCCTATCAAGACCACAAGTAAAAGCACAAACAGAGGCAGAACTAGCAGAAGAAATAATACAAAAGACCAAGAGTTATGATAAAGTATTAGTCCTAATGTCAACAACCAACATAGATAGAGTAACCACCCTAACACGAGTAGCAAATAGAACACGGTAAAACATTTATACACGATATACTTCTATCAAATGTACTTAGATTAGTAACACAGAAGATACCAAATGCACTCAATTCAAAGAAAGTACAAGTATTCCTCCCCAGCTTCATATACCTATTAAAAGATAAAGAGGAATACAAGCAATATATAGAGCCATACAAAAATAAAATGAAACTAACAGGAAAGGCACTACACGGCAAATTTATAATGAATGTAAGAATATCTATGTTAAGAGATATTGAGAAGCTAAGGCTAAAAAGTAAAGTATTAGACAACTGTTGTTTAATCTATTCACTATGGGAACGGTTACAAAGAAGAATACGAATACAAACAATTCCTGTCAAGAATAGCAGAATTAGGAATTGATATTATAAGTCTACATACATCAGGACACGCAGATTATATCGCATTAAAACAAGTAATTGATATAACAAACCCAGAGGCAGTAATACCAATTCATACAGAGAACAAACACGGAATAAAGCAATATACGGACAAAGCAGTAATACTGGAAGATGGAGAAATATACGAAATAAAGTAAAGGAGAATGATTATATGGAGCCAAACGATATGATAACAATAGAAAACTTTAGAAAGAAAATATCAAACATAAAATTAGAAGAAATGACAAGCGAAGATATAGACGGATACTTAGCTTATGGAACAGAAGAAGAATTGAACAACCCAGAATTTCAAAGAATATTAGTACAACGCAATTATATAGCTGACTTAATGGATAGTGTAGATATAATAACAGATAGAGAAGTTATCAAAGCAATTCTATCAAGTAAAGTATTCAAAGAAGATGGTTATAAGATTATAGAGGCGGAAATATTAAGCATAAGAAGAAAAGTATTTATAAAGTCTACAAATGGAAACGTCTACTGTTCTTCTGTAAGATTAAGAAACAAGCATAATTCAAAGATATATGAACTAAAACATCAAGTATTTATGAAGACAGGAGCATTAGAAGAATACAAGGCAAAACTTAAACCATATTATAATGACGTAGCTGTAATAGTTAGAAAATCAGACACAAGCAATGAATATCTAATAATATGTTATCTAAAGAAGTATAAAGACATAGACTATAATTCAAATGAGATAATGATATAAGTTAAAAGCAAATCAAACATACAATAGACAATACCTATTATAATATGTAATATTCTATATGTCAGCCATATACCCCTAACACTTAGAATGGACGAGGAAGTTAGAATACAATTCTAGCTTCCAAAAATTTTTTCACAAAGATTTTTATAGCGATAACAACTTTGCCACTTATATTTTATTTAAAATAATAAATACATATATAAATAAAAACGTATATAAATATAAGAAGCCCCTATGCCATCAGTGGCATACCCTAACATCAAATATGAAAAGTCAAGCTGTAATATATTTAGTCAAAATAATAAAGGAGGTTCTAGTAATGGAAGAAAACACATCTATAACAAAAGAAAACATATTTAATGAATATAGTCTAATAAATCTATCAACAATATCAGGAGGAGATATTATAGACATAAGTATTCTAAAATTTAGAAATAACATATTAACTGAAAGATACTCAACAATTATAAAACCAACAAGACCAATCGAAGACGCAGTCTATGAAACAACAGAAATCACAAAACAAGAATTAGAAAATGCTGATACGATAGATAAGGTTATGCCAAGAATCTTAGAAATCTTAGGAGATAGCACGATATTATCTCCAAATGGTAAAACAACAAGAGCTATTTTAGATTATCAATGTAAGAAATTAGGTCTAAAGATTAACAACCTATATAAAGACATCAATGACCTACCAAAAGAAGAATATAACCAAATGAAAACATCTGTATTTAATCTATTATATGAATGTATTGGACTAGCAACAAAAGCATAGATATATACCTATAATAACAAGCTAGATTATAAATAGCTTGTTATTACCCTTTTATTAAGCTGATTTTAAATTTTTTGGCACAATAATACCCACAGGCATTTTATTACTTTACTTAGGTACAAAAGTGCCAACATTAGCCGTTTATTTAGCAAAAAATTTTTTCATAAAGGATTTAATGGAAAGTAACCACTTTGCCACTTATCTTTTATTTAAAATTATATATACCTCTATAAATAAAAACGTATATAGAAAAATGAGGGGGCAGTATTGGTACTTTAGGGAAGTGTAATACTAATACTGCCAACCCAACGCTCCTATACCTACTAGGAGAACATCACTCGTAAATATAAGCAATAAGGAATTTCAAGCTACCTGCTAGCATAAGACTAACCCGGAAATAACATAAAAGACTAGCAAGGGGACAGCCACTCAAACTACAACAACGTAATAACACGAAGAACATTAGTCCTCTATACAAAAAAGGAGTGCCCCAATATCTAATACCAATATAAATACTAATATGAATATCACAGATAATAACAATAATCTATAAGAGAATGAGAATAAGAGTAATTATAAGAATAATGAGAAGATTAAGAAAGAGAATAAGTTTAAGAGTAAGAGCGAAGAATAATTTTAAGATTAAAGATTAAGAATAAAATTCAGATTAAGAGTAAATGATTAGATATAGCTGATTATAATATAATAATCAAGCATATTGGAAAGCAAATGGACTAGGACATACCCTAGTCCGTTTATATAATAACCCAACCTATACATCAAACCACAACAGACCATAAAGAATAACAAATCAAATACACAACAACATCATTATAAACCAAACCACAACCAGATCTACTCAAACCTTGACCGACCACAGTAGTCTACCCAGACCACATAAAGAGGAACATCATTATAAAATGCACCAGAAGAAACAACATAGACCTAACCACAACATCTACCAATACCTACAATACCACCTATGCCAATAGATACAGTACAAGTAAATTACATATTTATTGAATTTATTTTAGAGATTTTTACACATAAGTCTATACCTTGATTTTATTACTTTAGTCAAACTGATACACCAAAACATTCCCCAATAGATTAAGGTATAAGCTGACATAGCCGACATAGAAAAATCAACTAATTTCAAAAACTAATTCCTGTGCCTGACATAGCTGACATAGGAAAAACATACTTTTTAAAAAGTAATACCTATAATATGAATAAATGAGTTAGGAGTAACCCTAACCCATTTACAAAATATCTATACTTCTGTTTTAATAATGTCCTGTTCATATAGATAATAGATATAACGTGATAAAGACATAAGTTCTATATTACTATCTAAAGAAGACTTATAAGCCTCATATTCGTCATATAATGATTGCATATTGAAACCTAATACTTGATAATAAGTATCTTTAATGCCACCAATAGTATGAGGTTTAGGCTCGTAGCCATAGGCTATAACCTGTGCTCCAAAAGTAGCATTAGTTTCTGATGTTTCAATACCGTGTCTATGACACCACCTATAAAAGTCAGCCCAATAATCTCCTTTACTAACTAACCTTTGTATAGGGTGGCTCTTAATAAACTCTAATACAGGATTAGACTGTAAAAAGAATGTTGTAGTAGAACTAGCTACTAATTCTGGTATATGAAACTGCTTGTCTACTATAACCTTATTAAAAATTCGAATAGCCAACGTGGCAATGACGTTCAAATGCTTCTGACTACAAATATTCTCTGTCATATCAATATCTGCACGGTCGTCAAGATTAGCACTAAAAGGAACTACAATAAATCTTCTCATAAGTTCCCTATGACAGCCTTTGAAACATAAATAATGATTAGTCGCCAAAAGCAATGTGCTATATGGAGCAAAAGCAAATTCTTCAACCCCATTAAAGTCTAATGATAAAGTTCCACCAGATATAATAGACTGTATCTGTGCAAAATCAAGTTTCTTAATCTCGCAAGTGTCGTCTATAATATTAGCAGTACAACCATAGAGAGCCATTAAAGATTTAGTTTTAGATAATTGAGATAAATTCTGATGTGAGCAGAATTTACCTAGTAAGTTCTCTATGATATGAAGATAATCTGATTTTCCATTATTCGCATACCCTTTAAGAATAAAACCCAACTGATACTTAGCTGACCTAATCATAGAATAACCTATGATTTCAAACAAAAACTGTTTCATTTCTGGGTTATTACAAGAGATTACGTCAAAAAAGCTCTTGACGAACTCCAAATTAGGATTTCCAACCTCAAGTAAATCTACATCATAGTCAGCATAAACTTTGCTGGTAATGATGTAGTCGTATGGCTCAATATCTTTATAATGAATTACATCTAAAGTTCTAATATCTACAATGCAATTATTGAATGCTACATAATAGTAACTACTTTCTGTCATTACAGGAGCAATAGATAGCAAATCACTATATACTGCTTTCAATTCAGCAGGTTTAGCACCTCTTGCCAAATTGCGAATAATCTTATCAATTAACTGTGTGTTTCGTTCATATATGCCATTAACATAGATGTATAGCATACCACGTAAATTGATAATATGATTATGTCCCACCATATACTTTGCTAAAGAATAAGTATCTAACTTATTATTATCACGAAAAGATGGTGGTGTAATATCATTTACTGGAAATTCTGAATTTATTATTCTAGTTACAACATCTGAAGATGTCGAATTATCATTAGTAGCTTGAACATTATTCTTATCTATGGTACAATTATCATTAGTAGGAGGCACAGAAGAATTAACATCTGTTACCTCTGCATTTGAATTATGAGATGTTGGAGTTTGGTCGACTGACATCTCATTTTCATTTAATAAAGTCATTTTAAATCTCCCCTTTCCTAATTCTATAATATATTCTCTCTTTTGTTTCTTCATCAAGTTTATTCATATCTCCACTCTCCTTGCAGTTATGACAATAATATTCGCCTGTTGATATATCTACTTCAAAACTTCTTACCTTGTCATAATCTTTAGGTTCCAAAGGACACGTAATAAAATATGTGTTATTTCCCATAATTAAAACCCCCTTTCTTCAATTTATTAGAAATCCATAAATCAATTATAGACTTCCTAAATATAATCTTAGTTCCCAATTTATAAAATGGGATTTCCTTAGTGCGAATAAGTTTCCTAACCATAGACGTTGAGCAACCTATATAATCAGCTACTTCTGTAACGTTCATAGTAGAATCTTCTTGAATTGGCATAATACCACCACCTTTCAATTAAGTTACTATTATGTAGCAGACAATATCAAGTGCTACAATTACATAATACCATAAGCTAAATTAAATGTCAACATATTTTTATCAATTATTTACATATACGACAAAATAGTTACAAAAATTCCACAATAAAACTTGACATATATAATATGAAGTGATACAATAGTATCAACAGTATAACAATGCGACAAAATGTGAAAGGTGGTGTTATAATGAATAAGAAAGAAACCAAAGGTAATAAAGTCGCTAATACTAATCAATATCTATGTGCATTAGCTGATAGAATGAAAGAATTAAGAGTTAAGAAAGAACTATCACAAAAAGAGTTAGCCAAAAGAATTGGAACAACAAGAGAAAAGGTAATGTATATAGAACTAAATATACAAGGTAGAAATTTAAAAGTAGAAGAATTGGCAGAAGCTTCAAAGGTGTTAGGAACATCAACTGATTATCTTCTAGGCTTAACAAACAGTATGGCATCTAATAATAACAATGGACTTTCAGACGAAACTAATAAACTTACTGATAAAATGAAAGACCAAATAGGAATATTAGATAAAATGATACCAGAGTTTGAAGATAAGAAAGAGTTAGACTTTCTACAAGCATATCTAACAATATCATATATCAATAATAATGTATTACCATATATACTTAATGAAGTAAAATTGAAGACAACTAATCAAAAGGAATTAACAAGTGCAGATATTCAAAAAATTGAATTTCTAATGATGTATGTTAGTGCCTTTAGACAACAAGAAGTAGGTTATGCTGATTATATACATTATTTATATGATAAGAATAAGCAAATATTTACAGACACATACGATAGTGTATCACAACATTTCTTCTATAATGAAGATAAGAACATAAAAATTGATTATGAAACAATAGGAAAGATTAGACCTATATTAAGTGAATTTGAAAACTTTGCAGAATATGAAGTATATAAACGACTTCAACAGTCAATAAAAGATATAACCTACGATTATGTGAAAGACGATACATATTTTAATGAAATAAAACAATATTATAAACAAATAACTTTATCAAAATAATAAACTGCTAGTGCAATTCCGGCAAGAACACACACTAACAGTTATAGCAACACTTGAAATGAGCAGACTTAATCTAAATGGTTAAGCCTTTACAAGTGCTATATGTATTATACTACACAAGCACTCCTCTTTTCAAGTAGTAAATGAAAAGGAGTAGTAATTATGGAGCAAACAAGAAGTAAAACAAGAACAAAAGCCCATAAACGAGGAAACGGAGAACGGAACTATATATTTCAATGAAACACTTAATAAATGGGTAGCTCAATTCTCTGTAAATGGTAAAAGACGAGCCGTTTATGGAATTACAAGAGCCGAAGTAGCACAGAAACTACAAAAGGCATTAGTTAATATTAAAGAGAACAAATTTATAGATAAAAGCAAAGTTACAGTAAGAGAGTTATTAGACCAAATATTAGAAGAACAAGAAAAGTCAAATAAAATAACAGAGAATACACTAGCAAGGAATATTCAAACTGCCAAGATAATTAAAGAAATGTATATAGCAGATATGCAAATACAACGAGTTAATGCAGTACAAATCAATGATTGTTTATTAAGCATAGTGCATTATTCTAATTCCTATATAGAAAAGATTTATATGTTATTAGCAAGTGTATTCAATAAAGCAATGCTATTACAAATCATCAGTCAAAATCCTTTTTCTATAAAAGGAAATATTATTAAGCCCAGAAGTAGCAGACAAGATAAAGTTGTAGAGGCATTTACAATAGAAGAACATCAAAAGTTCCTACAACAACTAGAAAAGAAAGAGTACAAACATAAGATTATATTCTATGTACTAATTGAAACAGGAATGAGAATACGGAGAAGTATTAGCATTAGAACGAAGTTGTTTAGATTTCAAGAATAATATTATACACGTTAGGCACTCTTTAACTAGAACAAAGGAACGGTAAGGCAATTATAGGTAATGGTAAAACTTTCAATAGTGCCAGAGAAGTACCTATGTCCCAATGTTTAAAAAAGATACTGAAAGAATATCTTAAAACAAATATGAATATTAAATACTTATTTACTAATGCAGAGGGAAACTTTATATCTCCAGCAACTATAAATGCTCAATTTAAAAGAATATGCAAGGACGCAGGAATAAGGACAACAACTTATATATTTGATAGAAATGACAATGAGAGAAATAAAATACGCACAATACATCTAAAGTCCAGTTCCTGTAACTGTCATTTATTAAGACACACGTTTGCAACTAGGTGTATAGAAAGTGGAATGAGCCCAGTAGTATTGCAAAGAATCTTAGGACATTCAAGTATAGACATAACCCTACGGAACTTATACATCAGTATTCAATCGATTTAAAGAAGACGAAATTTCAAAACTTAATACATACTTAGAAAGCAAGGACTTAAAGATTAGTGGTAAATAAATATAAGATGATGTAGGAGCAATTTTATTGCTCTTATTTTAGCTATTTTAAGGTATAAATAGGTATTTGGTTTATTATATATTTAGTTCATTTACTGAAAGATACACTAACACTTGTAATACATACAACTATTCTATTAAATTAAAAGAAATTTATATATGAAAGGAGTAGTACAAGTGGCGAAGATAACAAGTGAGCAAATACAGAAGATTAACAATATGTGTAGCAATGAATGGGTACTTGATACAGAATACTATGTATATCACAATGAGAAGAGACTAATAAAACATATTAGAATGAATGAAACCAATTATTTAGAGTTTAGACTATATTACGATTATAAAAATCAAATCACTATACATATAAGCAACTTCTATCATAAGCCAGAAGAAACTTTTGCAAGTTCAACTGGAATGGGTAAAAGGAAAACCTTAGACGAAACAGTATATAAACGAAAGAATATAAATAATCTTATAGAACTAACAAAAGAACTTAATGATACAAAACTATTAGAAATAAATAAGACTACACCTCTAGCTTCTGGATATGGTCTAATAGCCGAGAGTGAAGATTTCTAGTAAACATACAATATTATAATAGTAGTAATAGTAAGAGCAATGAATATCTAATCATTGCTCTTACTTCTTCTTAGGAGCATAACCCAACTATTGACAATGAACTATCACAAATGATAATATGTGTTAAGCAGTATTAAATAAGGCTATACGACCTATTTTTAAGCATTAAATTATCTGGTTGCAGTAAAATTGCAATAAATTTAAGCTATGCAAGTCTGAAACTATGCGAAAATAGAGGCTTTGAGGCTGGTTATTGTCTGGCTGTCGCCTCCAAAACCCTAGTATAAAAATACTAGGGTTTATTTTTTATTATTTGAAACGAGTACTTGTACCGAGCATTTGTATCTTTGATTACAATCTGTAAAAATTTTATAAACGTACTTGACCATCTGTTTATTATTTGATATTCTTCAAACAATAAACGCTAATTAGGAGTAATATATGAAAATATTAATTTTATCTTGTAGCACAGGTGGAGGTCACAATGCATGTGGCCATTATATAGAAAAAGAATTTGCAGAATATAATATAAATTGCCACTTTGTTGATTATTTTGATATCTTAGGACCTAATGCCAAGAAACATTCGGAGAAAATATATTTAAACACTACAAAAGGTAATGGCAGTCTATTCAAAATAGCATATAAGTTAGGCGAAGCATATTCAAAAACAGGAATCACAAGTCCTGTTTATGGTTTAAATAAGTTAGCTAAGAATAAGCTTTATTCTTACATACAAAAATATAATTATGACTTGATTATATCCCCTCATCTATTTCCTGCAATGGCAATAACTACATTAAAAAACGATGGTAAAGATATAAAACTTATTAATGTAGCAACAGATTATCATGCTGTTCCATTTTGGGAAGAAACAAAACCTGATTATTTTGTTATCCCACATAGCTCTCTAAAACGAGAATTTATTGAAAAAGGTTTTAAAGAAGAAATATTATTAGATCTTGGAATATCTGTTTCTAGCTCATTTTCTAAAGTCAAAAATAATCTTAACTTACCAACAAATAAAGATATTGTTTTAATTACATCTGGCAGTATGGGATTTGGAAAGATGAAAGATATTGTTAAATCTTTATTAGATAATATTCCAAATATTTATGTTGTCGCAATTTGTGGAAATAATCAAACATTATATTCTGCACTAAAAGAACTAAATAATAAAAACCTTCTGGTTAAAGGATTTATAGATAATATAAATGAATATATTGCAGCAAGTGCCATTGTTTTAACAAAACCAGGAGGCCTTACAAGCACAGAAGTTGCAACATTACGAAAACCGATGATTCATATAATGCCAATACCTGGGGTTGAAAACTACAATGCAAGATTTTTCGAAAAAAATGGGCTTAGCCTTGTGTCTAATAGTATTGAAGAAGTATTAACAAATACTAATAAACTTTTAAAAGATAAAAACTTGCAAAAGAGTATGATAGAAAATCAAGCTAAAATTATAAATAAGAATTCAGCAAATGACTTAGTAAACTTTGTATTAACACATTTTTAACCTACCATAATTTCGAAATATAAATTATGAAAAGTCTAAAAGTAAAAACAAGGAAAAAAGGAACGTCCCTAAATCCCGGCAAATCCCGAAAACAGGAAAAAAAGGAACGTCCCCATATCCCTAAATTGCTCTTTCCATGTTTCTAATATTATTTATAATAAAATTCTTTAAGTAATCTATAAACTCAAGTTTTTCTATACTTTTGTTTACACTTATTGTTAATTCTAATATTTTTTCGTTATCATTATACACACATAATTTACCAATATATGCATCTTTTTGTACCGGAGCATTTATCTCGCTTAAATTAAAAATCTTTACATTAATTTTTTCTCTATCTAATTTCTTTATTGGATAATAATAATTATCTAATTCTTCCAACCTAGTGCTAACATTTTCCTTCTTTCCTTTAATAACTTCTATTCTATTCTCGTTTATTTGTTTCCATTCGTTATATTTTTCATTAATTATATCTTCTAAATTATATATTTCGTAATTTGAGTATGCATATTCAATTAATTTTATGCTATCATTTGTTCTATCTTTTTTGGTATCTGCACCTAAAACTACAGTAATTATACTCATTCCATCTCGATTAACAGATGTTACTAAACATCTATTAGCTCCATTTGTAAAACCAGTTTTTACACCATTTACACCATATAGGTTTCCTAATAATTCGTTTGTATTAGTCAAAGTTTTACTTCTATCATTAATCGAAATAGTTATACTTTTAGTATTAACAATATTAGCAAACTTCTCTATGTTTAAAGCATAATCTGCCATTTTAGCTAACTCAAACGCAGTAGTATAATGTTCTGGCATGTCAAGTCCATGAGGAGTAATAAAATGTGTACTATTTAAACCTAATTCTTGTGCTTTCGCATTCATCATTTCTGCAAAACCTTCTATGTTTCCACCAATACATTCTGCCAAAGCTACTGCTGCATCATTTCCGTGACACCATTAATAAGCCATATAATAAATTATTAATAGAAATTTTATCACCACTTTTAAGCCCAAGCCTAGATCCTCCTGTTCCTGCTGCCTTTTTAGATACAGTAACTATATCATTTAAATTTGCATTTTCCAATACTACTATTGCTGTCATAATCTTTGTAGTAGATGCCATTGGACGTTTTTCATTTTCTGCTTTTCCCCATATAACTCTTTTAGATTTTCTATCATATATTATTGCTGCACGGGAATTAATTTTTGGCTCTTCGTTATTATTAGTTGTTTGGACTACATCTTCTGACCAATTGATAATTTCAATATCATCTATATCATCTGCATATACCAAATTAGAAAAAATTAAATTTATAATTATCATTAAAACAAATAACTTTTTTATATGCACAAAAATCACCTATTCAAATATATTCGAATAGGTGATTTTTATGCTTTTTTATTACATTTCGCCTGGAGCTTTTCTTTCTTCTGGCCATCCGTGTCCATCGTCTTCTTCTTTTTCTTGTTGTTCTTTCTTTTTCTGTTCTTCTCTTCTTCTTTCTTCTTCCATCTTTCTTTCTAAATTTTCTTTATTTCCTTTTTCTTCTTCTAACTCATATTTTTTAGCATCTACATCTGATGGTTTATAATTTGAGGTTTGTATTGGTTCGTTTGTACTTCTATTTGTTAGTGAAATCTGTCCATAATTTATATCGATTCCTAAAGCTGATGTACCACCATCTTTTCTTGGAACTACCATATCAACACTACTTTTACCACATTCTCCAGGTTGTTCATCTGTTCTTGCAGTTCTCGCCCCAACGAAATCAGGGTTAAGCTCAAATTTATTGTCTGGTCTTAGACCTAATAAACAAATTGTGCCATCTTTGGTAATTCCCATATATTGTTCTGCATAACCTGTCTCCTTACCTACTACATCTCTAGAAAAATTTTCATCTTCTATTCTTACTAATGAAACTAATTCTAATCCAGTATCTTCTTGCATTTTACTTACTGTCTCTTTTTGCTCTTCTTTCTCTTCTTCTTTCTTTAAATCGGATTTATCTTCCTCTTTAGATTTTTCTTCTAACTCCTTTGGTTCTATTTCTTTTAATTCTAGATATTGTGCAGGAATCAAACCTTCTAATTCCTCTCTATATTTATCAGTAACTTCTAGTAAACCTTGCTCATTTGTAGTAGCTACTAATTCATAATCCTTATATAAATCGTACTTACCAGATTTATATGCAATTAGGGCTAGTTGCTTTGCTTTTGCCTTAATTTCTGCTATTTCTATATCTGATAAAGAATATATATTTTCGATATCTCCTTTTGCTTTTTCCTCAGCTACTAATTTTTCTTTAAGAGACATTAGGTATTTTCCATCTTGTTCTTTATCTTCTAATTTTTTTATTTTGTTTTCTATCTCTTGAATTCTTTCATTTTGTAATTGTAATCTTTCGGGTAAATCTTTTTCTGACATTTACATATCCCCTCCAATTTATTGTTTTACATCAAATGATAATTGAAAATCATTAAATCCATTTTCTATAAAAATGAATTTTTGGTCCATAGAATAACTAGAATCTAATGGTGTCTTTATTGTAGTATATAATATATAATATTTTCCTTGTCTTTCTATATCATCATATTCAACTGTGATTAGGGTTGATGGAAATCTTTCCTGTGCATATTTAGCAAAATCTTCTTCGGTTGGGAAATAATTGTTTTTAAAGTCAGGATATAATAAGGCATATGCCTTATCATAATCCTTACTTTCTATGTATCTTATAAACTTTCCACAATATTGTTGTATTCTAGTTCTTTCGTCTTTATCCTTTAAATCTTCTATTTCTAACTGATTTGTATTTTCTTCTATCTCTTCTGCAGTTACAATATTTCCTTGTACAACTGTATTAACTACATTTTCATTTTTACTAGCTTCTAATTTTTTGACATTTTCCATTACTTTAAATATTGAATTAATATTTATAATTGTCCATATTATTACAGCTACTGTTAATATTACTAAAATTATTTTTTCATTTCTTATTTTAAGCTCTTTCTTATTTCTCATTCTATCCTCCTAAAATCATTAATTGGAACTATTAGGCAAAAATGTTACATATGCTGACGAATAACTAGCTGTAATATAACAATCTAAAGTTTTTTCTACATTTTTGTATTTTATCATTAATACTGCAGATAAACTACTGCCCTTCTTTTCTTTTATAGAATTTTCATCATATTCTGCTGATTCAAATTCTAAATTTGTTTCTCCCAATTTTTTTATTTCATTAACTAAAGAATAGAATTCGTTAATATCTTGATCTTTTATTCCTGTTAATTTTCTCATACTATTTTCAGTATAGTATTGCTTTAGCTCTTCCTGTGATGTCATATTTTTAGTTTCTGTTGCAATTTGAGGAACTGTCCCTGTCATAAAGTCAGAAATCTTTTTACTTAACTCTGTGTTAGTCATATTTCCTCCATATTTAGAATTAAAAGCATTTCCATTAGTAATATATGTAATGTTTTCTGTCTTTTTAGAAAAATCTTCTACTTCCTCTGCTAATTTAATATTAACTAATTCTTCTCTAATATGTTCAGATTCTATTCCTAATATTATAGAAATAATTAAATTTAATATTAGCATAATTATTAGTAAAAATTTTATATGTTTCATATTTTAATTCTCCTCTATAATTACGGTAATGCCGACATATTCTGACCTTCACCATATTTATCTGATGGTTGTTTAGTTTTTATCCAATTAATAATTCCTTCTTCATCAATTGCTCCTGTTAAAGCATCTTTCGCCAATACATATTGTGAAGTCCATCTTGTTGTTAAAAATCCTGCTGTTGAGTTAACACCCAATGCTTTAGTTAATAATGATTTAACAGCTTGCTCATCAGAATCAGATTGAGAAAATGCTGAAAACCAGAAATTATCACCCATACCCCAGTTAACCAAAGACATAAATGTTCCTTGAGTTATTGGGTTTTTATCCAGTAGCCATTCTTTATCCGTTCCTGTGTACGGTTCTATTAAATATTGATTTATCGTAACTTGCATCTGCACTTCCAGGAATCCATCTCTATCTTTTGCACATATAGATTGGAATGCGGATTTTATCTGTGGTTCCATTGCCAAAATTTCATCAATCGATTTTCCAACAAATGGTTGTAACTCTGAGCATAATCCTGGGTTTAATTCTATTGCTTTTTCACAGAACTCTGGAATATTATTTGGGGAACCAGCCTTATGTGTTGTAGTCCATTGTGAAATTCCTACTGCTAACTCTCCTGAAGTTGTTAATCCTACTGCCTCTGGTCCTCCACCTGGAGTATCTGTTCCACCTGATTCGTAAGGTACCCAATAGAAGTATGCCCAATCTGTTTCTAGCTGGTTGTCTACTAATCTAATATATGATTCTACATCTTCAACAATAGAGTTTTCTCTATTTAATAAATATAATGCTATATCTGAATTTGTAGTTGTACCTATAACAGTTCCTTCTTTTATGTATCTTTTACCATCTTTTTCTATATATGCTGGAGCGTCTATTCTTTCTTGCTCTTCTTTTTCAAATTCTTCTGCGATTGTTTCTGCATCTCTATAATCATCAGCATATCCATTTTCTATAAAATATCTCTTTGTATGTTTTACTTGTTGATATTCAGATTGTGCATTAGCATCAATTGTTCCTTTTTTGAATCCTTTTATGTACATAATATATCCTGTACATATTCCTTTATATTCTTCGTAAAATCTTTTATATTCTGAAATAGATGAAGTGTCTAAAACTTTTATTTTTATATAATCTTCGCCTTCTTCTATAATTTCTCCAGTTACTGGTGAAACTACGTTTAAATCAGGTTCGAATCCATCATAATTTGCACTATCATTTCCATTTGATGCTGGACGATAAGCACATACTAAATCTTCAGAAATAGGTTCATTAAATGGTTGTTGAGATTGAATTCTAGTTGCATTTCCACAGTCATATCTTTTGTTCTCTCCTGCACATATGAAAACGTGTGATGCACTTGTTTTATCCGCATTTGTTTTACCAACAAAAACAATATCTCCTGCTTGTATATCATCTTTACTTTCGATTTTTTGCCAACCTTGTTTTTTGCAATATTCCATTAATGGACTGGCTGCGGCTGATGTTGTTAAACCATATTCTGGTTGATCTGTATAGCCACATTTATATAATGCCCAAGAAACTAATCTATCACAGCTAATTCTTTTTACACCATCACTATTGGTTTCTCCATTCTTTGGTGGCATATATTCTGCATTTCCATATGTAAATCCATTTTCTCTTACATAATCTGTAACTTCTTGCGCTGCATTTAAAAATTCTGTTACGAAATCTTCTGATGAAGATGAACTTGTATTTGAATCAGAATTGTCATCAGCATTATCATCCGTATTCTCATCTTTTGAGGTTACTGTTGAATCTGGATTAAAGTTTGGCTTATATACCTGCACTTCTTCATCTTCTTCAATTCTTTCACTTCCATCTGCTTCGTATCCTGCCTTAATATTATCTGTAGAAACTTTACTTCTGATTAATGTTCCATAATCTGCTTGTTGCTTTTCATATCTTCTTATTGGCCAATACAAATTAACATATCCACTTATTGGCCATTGGAAAACGTGTGTATCTTCTACTCTTAAATCGTCTTTTGTAAAATATCCTAGCTCTACAAATAATTTTTTCAAATCTCTTAATATATATTCAGAATCCTCTGTTTTCGAATTTTCTAATATAGCAAATGCTGAAAGTGCATTTTGTCTTACATTAACTTCTTTATATAAATTAGTTCCATTCTTATCTTCTTCTGCTTCTACTGCTTCTTCTGCAGCCTTTCTAGCAGCTTTATCTACATCATCAGCATCACTAAATACACTATGATTTGCATCCCATGCTTCTGAATATGCTTCATTATAGACTTTTCTTAACTCGTCTATTTTTTCTGCAGTATCTTTGCTTCCATCATATATAAAATATTTTGCAGGTTGTCCGTCTGTTCCGGCAAACAGTTCTTTTGTATGTTCGTTAACTTTTCCTCTTATAGCATCTTGTACTTGAACTAGTTCGCTACCAGCACCTACAGTTTCTACAGTATAGAAAGCACCTTTATCATTTTCTGCTAATATACTATCATCAGACTGCTCAACTGGTACGAATTTATTTTCGTAAGTAGTTTGACTTGTACTCAAACTATATGCATCATAATTATCATATTCACCATCTTCATCCAAGAATATAACATCTCTATACCAGTGTTTGTTTACTTGTGTTATATATGGTTGAATTCTACTTATTGTTGTACCTTCTCCTTGTCCTTCTGCATTATTATAATCTATAGCTGCTTCTATAGCATCTGTTGATAAACCTATCTTTTCTAGTTCTGCTTCTATTGCTCTTCTCTTTTCTTCCATCTTACCATCATTTTCAACTAATTTATCAACATCTTCTTTTACGTGTTCTTGTATTTCTTTAAATTTGTCTTGTAAGAATTCGAATAATTCGTTTTCTTCATCTTCTGTTAAGCCATCTTTCTTGGCCTCTTCAAACTTTTTATAGTACTCATCCATTATTCCTGTAGTATCATTTTCATAAACCCAGCCACTAGAGAATATACTATCATGGCTCGTTTTTCCTACTATTTCTGCATATGATTTTCCTACTACATCTGTATAAAACTTAACATCTGGATTATCTTTCTTGACTTCTTCAATTGCATCATCTAAATACTTATTAAATAAGTTCTCGATAGAATAATCATAATTAAATAATGCAGAATCATCTGCTCCGTCATATCTTTGGAGTATAGTTTCATTTTTTCTTAAGTATTCTCTGTTATTTCCACTATCAATACTTGCAGAAATAAATGATTCTAAGTTACTATATCCAGCTTGTATATTTTTTACTGTATCTGAAGTTTCATTTTCATCTAAAAAGTCTTTTATAGTTTGTAAATCTGATACAGATAATTTATTATCACTACTTACGTGCATATCTAAATTTGCTAAAGATTCATCTATACTGGCAAAATTTGTTCCTCCATCTTGTATAGGTGTTTTTATGTGATATTCAAATTTAACATTTACATCACTTTTTATTGTTTTTATATGTATCTCTGTACTTTCTTCTTTATCCATATCAAACCTATATACCAACTCTGGTGCCATAGTTGCCAAATGTAGTGTTAATGACAATTCCAGTGGTTTACCATATCTTGCTGTCCACCCTTCCATATTATATGTATAATATGAAGTCTTAAATAAAGATTCCCAAACTTTAAATGTTAATGTTTTAGACTCTACATCAGCTATAACGCTATCATAGAATTTCATCTTTTTAATCTCATCATTTCCTTCAGCATTTTCATATAAGCCTTTATCAAAGTGTAACATACCAAACTGTGGCTCTCCTGTATCCTTTTTAGTTTCCATTCCAAGTATATAGCCTGCTGTATCACCTACCATATGTAAAAACTTTGAAACTCTTACTTTATATTTTTCATACGGTACATAAGTATTATAATCTGCTGTTAAATACGCATTTAAATATTTTTTACTTGAATCGGTTTTAATATTTCCGTCTTCATCAGTTTCGTATTTTCCAAATCCATATTCATAAGGTGGATAACCCATATTTGTTAAGTAATCTGCTAAATTTTTTTGTTCCTCAACTCCAATACGTGCAGAGTTACCAGAATAAAAAGTTTGTAGCTCTGTAAAAAATCCTGTTGCCAAATCTGTAAGCTTATTTGTTAACAACCCTGGCATTTCTAGAAAAAATCCAATTACTCCAACAACTATAATAATAACTATTATTATGATTATTACTACAATTCCAGCAACTCCCAAAGCTCCTAGTCCTTTTAAACTTTTTATAACTCTACTTAATAGTTTTGCTTTTTTTACTGCTCCTGCTGTAGCATTACCAGCTTTTTCTATTTTTTCTGAACCTGAAGTTTGCTTGGTACTGGTTGTATCATTTAAATTTTCATTACCGTCTGCCAAAATATCACCACCTATTCCTCTGTATGGAAATTAATTCTTAAAGTATATATCCTAATTGCATTATCTAATTCAGCTTGTCTTGTACTTTCATTTCCAGAATATGACTGTAATACTCTAATGTTATTAAACATCATATAAGTTGGAGCATTACCATCATCACAGTATTTATTAAATTGGAATTTATAACTCTTACTTTCATTTGGTTGTAAAACAATTCCATATGTTCCTACATTCTTCTCACTTCTTTCGTCTTCTCCTGTATTTATTACCACTTCATTATTTGTTGTTCCATCTGCAATTACAATTGGGTGTGTAGATCTATTTGTTAAAGTAACACTATATATTTCATGGTCATAATATACATCTTTATATAATATATTAACTTTTAAATTTTCATCTTCTGCAAAAATATTTAAATTATTTCTTCTTACAAATCCTGATATAGCTAATTTTAGTGATTTATCGTCTTCTGTAAATACAAATTTTTCTTCATTATAATAAAACTCTTTATTTGTAAGACCTGTTGCCATTAAATCATCCATTAAGTTTACATCATATATATATTGTTTTCCGACATTTGAAAAATTCTGAATACTATATGATCTTTTTTCTTTAAATCTATTGTCTACATATTTTTGAAAAGAACTTAATGTTGGATATACCGCATCTTTACAATCATCAGAAAGCATATTATATGCAGATTCATATTCTTTATTATTACATCTTTGGACAAATGTATCTATTGTACTTTCTATTGTAGCTTGCCATTTTTCTGGTACTTCATCCTCTGTCATAACAGAAACATTTGGTTCATATGTTGTTTTTGGAATTTCTTCTTTTGGCATATTTTTTAATATATAATTAACAGTAAATATTATTGCCCATGCTATAACAATAAAAATTATTATTTTCTTATATTTTTTAAAAAATCGTCTAATTCTTAACCTAGTATCAATTAAACTCATTTTTGCTCCTTACTTTAATAATTTATTTTAATTTATGAATTTTGTCCTGGATTATTATTATTACTATTATTATTTTGTCTTGTTTGAAGTTCTTGCATTTTCATTAATGTTTTTTCCATGTCTTTTGCTATATTTTCTTGAGATACTCCCATTTTCTCAAAAGTACTCTTATATTGTGCTAAGCTTTGTGCTAATTTTTGGTCATCTGGATCTTCCATTTTATTTATATCTTTTCCTTGTAAAACATCTCTTGCTATGTTTTCATACATACCTGCTGCTAAGTCTGGTCTATCTTGTAGGCCTTTTGCTCGTATATATTCATTATATGCTTGTCCTGTTTGTGTTCTAACTTCTGTTTTTTGGTCACGTTTTTCGACCGCATTATTTATAATATTTTTCTCTGCTTTATAAGCTCCTTTTCCTACTGTATATCCTACAATTGCTCCATTCATACCACCAGCACCTGCTCCTATTGCTGTAAGGGCAAATTGTGGAGCATATTGTGCAAGTGTTAATGCTGCACCGGTACCTTTTCTTGCAATCCAGCCTACTGGTTTTCCTACAAAGCCAAGGGCTTTTCCAGCTTTTGTATTTGCAAGTTTTTGCGCACCTTGTTTTGCTTTAGATATTACCGGATTAGTCTTTCTAGCTTTATCGAACGCATCACTAACATTATAATTACTATTAGCATTATTTCTACCTTGATTTGTTTGTTTTGGAGTTTGTGTTCCTGATTTTGCAGGTGCATTTCCTGCTGCTTTACCTCCAGATCCGCTTGCAGCAGATTGTCCAATTTTACTTAAACTGCTTCCTAAAGATTTAACAACTGCTAATGTCATAAATGTATCTCCTAAGTTATGAGCGTGTTCGAAGCTGAATATTCCTCTTACTATATGCTCTGCTTGATGTATAAATAATAACATTATACAGCCTAAAATTGATGCCCCCAGTGTTTTATCTTGCATTAAATCTAATGCTGTCGTTGCAAAAACTATATAAATCAAGCACTGGAACGGTTGTATCAAAACAGTATATACAAACTCTTTTACCCATTTATTTAAAGCTTGTGATTGCTTATCACCCATCTTATCTATAGAATATGTTATTGTAACAATAGGTGATATTATTACTAAAAATGCTAGTGTAAGCATACGTTTTATATAAAATACTAAGAAAGACATAGTAACACCAACTAATATACAAAACGCTATTGCAGATCCAAATCCAATTGTAAATGAGATTGGATTTACTCCTTGTAAAGCAAATGTATCCATTACATCCGAGAAAATCGAATTGTCTACAGCTTTTCCCATTGCTTTTTCTAAAATACCAACTAAAGCATTATTAGCATTTAATGTAAAAGCTATTATATATTGAAGCATAAATACTAAAACAAAGCTTACTAACCAATCTTTTAACATTGATTTGTATTTTGCTTCTTCGGAAGCCACTGTAGAAATTGCCATTCTAATTCCTACATATACTAATATAGCAAGTAAGATTCCTATTGCTAAGTTTCTTAAAGCATAATACCATATTGCAATATTTTGTCTTATTGTTAAAATTCCTGCACTTAAATCAGAACCATCTGCTCTTTTAAAGCTAAAGAAATTTACATCTGTTATTTCGAGTTTATCGAATAGAATATCTTGCGGGCTAATATTAATATTAAATTGACCTCCTGCAATACTTGCAATTCCTCCTACTACTAATCTTAATGCATAACCAAGTGCTACCATTAGTATTCTTAATGGCCAAGTAAGTAAACCTGCTACACCATCAGCTAATCCACCTATTCCTTCTTCAATTGTTTCAACTAAACTATTTTCTTCTTTTTGTCCTGCTGTTGCCTCTTCATCTGCATAAACAACACACATTACATTTGGTAGCACAAAATTTAACGTTGTAATTATACATATAGTAATAGTTAATATTTTGAATAAACTCCTTTTCATGTTATCTCCTTTCCCCATCTATATCTATGTTTCTAAAAGTTAAACTTGTTAGTACATTTTTTAAATTACTATGTTCATCATTTGGTGCATGAATATTTGTGCTGGTCCTATATAAATAAGAACCTTCTTTATTGCTTTCCAAATTTGCATATTCTCTGTCTATTCTTTGTAATTTTTGTATGTGCTCCCTTAACTCTTCCATCCCTTTTTCTGCTCTTTTATTTGCATCATGCTTTTTCATAAGATCTTCAATTGTAGATTTTAATTCATCCGCATTTATTGTTTCTGAAAAATCGAATCTGTCACCTTTTATAACATATGGATCATTTGCTAATTTTTCATCTTTATCTGTTCTATCATCTACTTCTTTGTCCAAATCTTTCATGAATTTTGATACTCTCATTTCTGTTTCTTTTGCAATTTTTTGTTTTGTTACTTCGTCTAGAGGTTGATAGTTATTATCTCTTGAATATTGTTCTCTTAATTTATCAGAAATGTTGTTTTTAACTTGTTGTTGAACTTTTCTTTTTACTGTATTTATACTATTTTTTCCTATAGTTTTGTCATCAATTCCTAACTCATCTTTATATGGTTGTAAATGTTTTTCTCTATCTATTCTTTCATCTACTATATCAGATATGCTAAATACATCTTCTACAGTTCTCCTATATGACTCATTGAAAGAATCTTTAGCCTTTTGTTTTATTTCCTTATCAGTTTTTCCTTGTGCTCTAAAGCCTTCGAATTCTTTTTCTCTTGATCTTCTACCTTTTTTATACAAATCAATAACATCAGATTCTTCGCCCTTAGCTTCGTTAATTTTTGCCATTCTCTCTTCGTAAGTATCATAAATTTTAGCTGTTGGTTTTAAGAAATCGTTATTAACCTTATCTTTCATATTTTCTTTTATATCTGTTTTCTTATTTCTTACTGCAGTTTTTGCAGTATTAACAACTCCATTTCTTCTAAGATTTGATAATTTTCTTTTTAATCCAATTTTAGGTTTCTTTATTTCCTTCTTTTTACTATTATTTTCTCCTCCGCCTAGAAGAACAGATGCTATATTAGCTGCTCCTAGCTCTTCAAATCCAGAAATTCCCATCAAAGGAAGTGCTGTAGCTATTTTTAAAGCATTTGTCATTCTTCTATCATGTATTGAATATAAATCCTGTACAAATTTTCTTCTTGACTTTCTTCTATTTTCTCTAGTTTTTAATGTTTCTTTATTTAAATCTTCTGATAGTGAAGTTAATTTTTCTGCTTTTCCTTTTGGTACAAATTGACCTGTAGCTGCATCTATATTTTTAGTTCCAAGCCAACTCTTTCCTAGAGCTTTCTTACCTAAGTTACCATATCCCAAAGCTTGTAACTGTGCTTGTTTTCTTTTCTCTTTTCTACTTGTTGTATTTCTTTTTAAATCTTTTCCAAATTGAACAGCTCCGCCGGCCATACCTTTTATTGACTTTCCAATTTCTCCAGCTACAAACATAGTTCCTAAGACTTCTTTTCTTGGACTAGATTTTAATATTGTATCTAGTGACCTTGAACCTCCATCTTTTTCTCCTACCATACTAAATATTCCTGTAAAGATGTTTGTTGCCTTAAACATGAAGTTCATAACGATTAATGCTATCATAATTCCTGCCATTGATTCGTTTGTTAATTTTAATACTACAGTTACAAAACACGTATATATTAATGCGTGTACACTTTGTATTAAAACTAATAATGTATAATCTTTCATCCATCTAGAAAAAGCCTTTGCTTTTCCAGTTCTTACTTTTGATATAGCATAACTTGCACCCATCATTGGGGCCATAATAATTAATATGCAAACTCCTAAAAGTCTTTTTAGGTATATATATAAGAATTTTAGCATTAATACTATTAATACTATGTATAAAATAGTTCCTGTCATTCCAGCAGATAGTTTTATCTCGTAAGCCTTTGTTCTTACTGTTTCATATATACTATCTTCATAGCCCATGCTTTCTTGAGCATCCATTATCCAACCTAATATTGTAGAATTTAAGTTAAGTACAAATATTAAGAAGAAATGAATAACAAATATTATAAGAAAACCAACAAGCCAGCTTACTAACATTCTCTTGTATTCTGCTTTTTCTGAAGCAATTGAAGATATTGCTATTTTTATACCTATATATATTAAAACTACTAACATTATTGCGATAGTTATATTTCTTATTGCATAATACCATGTAGCAACACTATCTCTTATAATTTGTAATGAAGAATCTTCTTTTAATTTATAACCGCCTGCAGTATCTGAAAACATATTTACATCTAATAATGGTATTTGATTAAATATGATTTTATCTATCGTTAATTTATCATCGCCCTCTGGTTGTAGTTCTGTTGAAGATGGCGTATATAAATTATCACTATCTAATATTGATTGTGGCTCTTCTGCTGTTTCTGAAGTTACAACATTAGTTTGTGCTGTTTCGTTTGTATTTGTGTTTTTGTTTTCGTCTTCTACTGGTTCTTCTACTGCTTCACCAGTAAGTGCATCAAGTGATTCTGTAATAATATTAACAAAAATATTTGCCCATCCGATTATAACAACTTTAATTATCATAGTCATAAATCCAAGAACATAATCAACTAATTGTGAAATTAAATTAAATAACCATGCTAATAAATTAGTTGATTTTGATCCGGAAAAAGAACCTTGTGCTAAACCTTGATAGTAAAATTCATCTGCTGGGTCTTCTGTAGCATTATTTTCTTCTTCTAATAAGTCATCACTTGCAGGTACACTTCCTGATGGTGTTACTTGGACATCTTCGTTTAATGCAAATATTTTTTGAAATTCACTACAATGTCCTATTTCATGAATTATCATAGAAGGCCCTTGACCTTCTACTCCTTTAGATCCAAAATTAAAATGTCGTAAATCTGTTGTACCGTTAGCACTTGGGTTACTTGCCGCTACCATCTCAACATGGTTTGGTCTTACCAAAATATCCCCTGGTTTTGCTTCTGCGGGTGATACTTCATGCCAATATTCATTTTGCAATGTTGTAAGGTTATCAGTAGCCCAGTTGCTATAACCGTATCGTTGTTAAATCAAGTCCTAGAAATATTTGATACATATAAGCAACACCTGTAGTACAACAACAATAAAATATAGATTTATCTTCGTTAAAACGTGCAGGTACATTTGCTCCATTTGTACTATATAATGAAATTGATTGATATTGATCTATAAATTGCTCTGTTTGTTCTGCTAAAAAAGATCTAGCACCATCGTCAAAATTTCTTGCAAAAGAAGATGATGTATTTGCAATTATAATATAAAATATTAAAAATGAAATTAATATATTTTTAAAAAACTTCTTTATTTTGTTCATCATCTTCCCCTTTCTTTATAATTCTATTTTTATATCTTTTCCATCATATGTTAGTATTTTATTTACATAGTCAAAGTTTGTCACTTCAAACTTATCTGTTCCACTAACAATCGTCTTTGTTTCTCTCGTTGTGGCATTATATATATATATTCCTTGATAATCTATGCTATATATAAAATTATCATCATCATACCAATAAGTTGTACTTGCATATATATTTTTACTTAATTCACTATCTGGATTACTTCCATCTATAGAGAAAAATGCAATATCATGTTTTTTTCCATCTTCGTTAGTAGTTGACTTTTCCGCATATTTGGTACTTAAGTAAGTATCTGTATCATTTGGAATTTCACTCTTATCCATTTTTCTGCTTAATTCCTGTTCAATTATTAAGCTATCGTTTGTTTTATAATACAATTGATAATAATCCTTATGCTCTTTTTTTAAGTTTCCTGTATATTCTTTATAAATTTGTATACCATTTAAAGCATTAGCACTATTATCTATCTTTACCCCTTGTAGTGGATAATAAATTATACAATAGTCAGTATCATAAGAATAATATGAATAATCTGGCCATATATTTGTTAATTTGTTCATAAATGAATTAAAATCTCTATCTTCATTATATTGTTCTACTATTTTTTCAAACTGAGTATAATTATATGTAAATCTTGGGTATACAGAAATTTCATCTGAAGAAAAACATACATATAAATCTTTTCCCATATATTCTACTATTGAACCGTTCTGTATATAATTATCGCCTAACTCTGCTTTTATATCGTCAAGGCTATCACCAACTTTAATATCATTTATAACAGATTTTCCAAATTTATTTGTAAATACAATATTAAAAATCTTTCCACCAATATTTCTTACCCTGTATCCATTTTCAAAATATATATCATAATTTCTGAATGTACTAGTTTTGGTACCAAAGTTTACATTTTCTGCATTCCATTCATTATTTATTAATGTTTGTAATTCTGAATTTACATTAAATTCTGTTTCTTTAAAATCTTGTTGATTATCTAAAGTATACTGTGATAATAATTTACTAAAATATTCTGATTCCTCTGCATCATTAAAATATTTCTTTGTAATAGATGTATTATTTGTATCTACCCTTATTGTAAGCTCTCTAGATTCGTCTATTAATCTTATCTTTCTGTATGATAAATATTTTGTGATTGCATCTATCGTTACATCATAATATGGCTGTTTAGATTGTCCATCTTGATATGGATCATATTTAAATTCCAAATAAATATCCATATTATAACCATCTTGCTCTGAGTCTTTACTAGATATAAACTTACATTCACAAAACTCTACTACACTTTTTAAAGAATTTGCATCATTTATAGAATCTACCTTTTTATTATCTTGTGTAAGTTTAATGGCTATAATCAATATAATAAAAAATGCTATAATTGCTGTTGATATTATAATAATTTTCTTTTTTCGTTTATTCATTGTTTTTTTATTTTTCTTCTTCATATAAACACCTCTACGCTCTGTGTGCAAATCTTGCTAATTGGATTCCACCTAATGAACTTATTGAGTTTGCTCCTCTTATTCCTAAAACATTCTTTACAATTTTCTCTCCTCTAGATAATCCTATTAAGAAAATTGCTGCAAGTAATGGCGCTGCTGTTGCAATTGCTCCTGCTGCAGATATAAATACCATATATATTATTAAATGCAGTGGTTGAATAAAGATGTTTATTAAAATTTCTTGTAGCCATCTTTGGAATCCCTGAGCTTTACCATCTCCAATACTATCAATTGGATATGTTACAGAAATTAGTGGAGAAATTATTATTAATATTCCAACAGATAATACCCTCTTAAAATATAAAATAAAGAATTTCATTTGGTAATAAACAATTACCCAATATAATATACTTATAGCTACATAGTTCCAGCCTTTAAGTGTTTCTAACTTTTGCAATATTGAATCTTCTTCTGGGCTATCTACTGTTCCATTACCATACATTAAGGCTTTTTCTAGGTTATCTGAGCTTTTTGGTATTAATTCTACTAATGCATTTGATACATTTATAGCAAATGTAACTATATATATTAGTACAAATATTAAGCAAAAACCTTTTATCCAACTAATCAACATTTTTTGATATTTAGCTTTTTCATCAGCTACAGTAGAAATTGCCATTCTAATTCCTACATATACTAATACTAAAAGGGTTAACCCTACTGCTAAATTTCTTATAGCACTATACCAAACTATAATAGTTTGAGTTAATTTTCCGTTTAATTTTTCTGTTTCGTTTGCATTTCCGAAGAAATCAATGCTAAACAAATCATATTTTCCTGATAGTAAATCTTGAATTGTATATTCCATCGTTCCTGAGCCAGAAATTTGTTGGGAATTTACAACAGATCTTAATAGAGCACTAATTAAAGTAGGTATAATATTAAGCAATTTTGCAAGTGCACTTGCTGTGGCACCACCCATGCTTGGCTCTGGAGATACTTTATGCTTAGATGATCCGCCTTCAGCATTTGCTACTGTTTTACCATCGTTCAAAAGACTATCTGCAGATTCGTTTGCAATACCACCCATTACCTCGTTAACATTTTCCTTTTTTGTTTCTTCAGCATAGGTTATTTGTACAGGTGCTATTAAATTAAAAATTACTACAATTAGTATAATTATTAAACCTACTTTTTTAATCATTTACTCTCCCTCTTAATTTATGATTGTGCATTCTTTTTACTTCTTTCTTGTTCTTTTTGCTTTTGTTCTTGTATTAATTTAATTTTGTTAACATTTGTTTCTACGAATTCGAATTCTTTCTTAGTTGGTCTTATAGAAATTATAGCTGTGTCTGAACCAACTTTTAATAATCCTTCACCTCTGTTACAAGTTGTTAAGAAAGCTGCTTCACCTTCACTTAACTTAAATACTTCCTTTATATAAGGAATCTCTGATTTATCTTGTGCTAAGAATAATTTTGTATCTGATGATGTTAAGACTGCTTGTGCTTCTGGTTTTTCGTAGAAGTCTTGGAATTTTTGTGACATAACAGCTAATGAAACATTTCTCTTTCTAGCACGTCTTGCCATTGTATTCAAGAAATCTACAGCTTCTGGATATGGAAGTAGCATCCAAGCCTCATCTATAAGTACTCTTTTCTTTGCAGCTTTTTCTTTGTCTTCACTATTTTTCTTAACATATTTTTCCCAAATCCAAGAAAGTAAAATTTGTTGTGCAAGTGGTCTTGCAAATCTTTCTTCTAGTTGTGATATATCCAGATTTATAAATGGTGTTCCATCTAACAACTCGAAAGTTGATTGTCCATCGAAATACGCCATTTGACCATTATATTCTCTTACATATTGTTTCATAACTTTAGATAAGTAACTATAATGGAATCTGTAATCTGGATTTTCATTTTCTTGGCCTTTTCTTAAAATTCTCTTAAACCAAGAACCTATTGTTGGCATTTCTTTCTTTACTCTTCCTATGTAATTTCTAGAAAATCTTCTAGTTGGATCATTATCTTCATACAAACTATTTATATCGTCTGTAATTCCTCTTGATTCATATTCTTCTGCAACAGATTCTGCAATTATTTGTTTTGTAAGCTCATTTACTTCTTCACTTCTTGTACTACCTCTTGCCATTGTAAGTAAAGCTTGTGTAACGTCCTCTACTTTATTTTCTATATTTAAGACTACTCTTTCTCTTCCTGTTATTTCATCTTTTACAGTTTCTGGTTCTATATCGAATAAGTTAATTATTGTATTAGAGTTTGGACTTATAGTTACATTAACTCCTCCTAAAGCATCTGCAACAACACCATACTCACCTTCAGCATCTAGGGCTAAACTCTCTATTCCCATTAAGACAGATGATCTTGCTGTAATTGTTTTAATAGTAACACCTTTACCAGCACCAGACTTACCAAATATAACTAAGTTATAGTTTGTAAGTGTAGAACTAAAGTTATCAAACAATATTGGTAACCCTGTTTGTTTGTCAAACCCAATTGGTATACCATTTTCATGTCCAACTTCTGAAGAAAAGAATGGGAAAACTGTTGCCATTGAATTTCTATCAAAATTATGAGCTTTCTTTATAGTATTTTCATTAAATGGTAAATTACTTCTAAAAGCATCTTCTTGAATTGCCCATGCTGGCTTAACATCTATTAATGTTTTAGCCATTTCTGAAGCTAATAGCTCTGTTTCTTTATCAAGATCTTCTAAACTATATGCAAACAATGTACATACAATTGTAGACTCGTATAATTTGTTAAATCCACTTGCTATCTGATCTCTTAAATCTTCTGCCTCTATTCTTTTTTGTGCTAAAATTCTTTCACGGTTTATATCTCCTCTATCTATAGCAACAAGTCTTTCTGCCTCAAGTTCATTAATTGTTCTATTTAAGTCTGTTTGTGATGAACTTTCACTAACTGGCGAAATAAATACTGATGTATTTACATCTCCAAATGTATACATACTTCTTAAAAATTCTGGGAATGTACACATTCTTGGAATATTTGCAACAATCATACTTCTTGCATACCTTGTTTTAGTAGATACAATTTCTACATGATTTATATTTGAAAAATCAATTCCAGCAGGAGCAATTAAGTCTTTAATACTTTTAGCATTTTTTCCAAGAACTCCTTTTGGTGTTTCTACAACATTTTGGTTTTCTTCAACATTTTTATTTTTCATTTAAAACTTTCCTCCAATCTTTTGTTATTTATCTGCCTTTTTTGGTCTTCCTCTTGTAGCTTTCTTTTTTGCTTCTGTTGGATTTGTTTTAGTTTCTGTTTTAACATTTTCTTCACTATTTGCTGTTTCTTTTTGTTTAGCTGTTTCTACTTTTGCTTTTTTCTCTTCTTGCGCTGTTTGTTCTTCTATTATTTTCTTTGTTTCATTATATAAATCTGGACTTAATTGATTTTTGTATTCCTCAATTATTTCTATAGTTCTTTCTCTTAATTCATTATTTAATTTTTCTCTATCTTTTAAGATATCATCTGCCTTTAATAAGCTTTCTGAAGCCAAATCTACAGCCATATCTTCTAATTGATTGTCTATTCTCTCTTTTTGTTTTTGTAAAACATCTTTAGATGTTGAATATAATGCATCGTATTGTGCATCTAAAGCTCTATCTAATTGATATATTTGCTCTTCATCTCTGTTGTATGCTATATATAATAATTCTGTTAATTCTTCTGAATCTAATATTCTACCAGAAACTTGAGCACTTCCTAAACTTCTTATTAATGTCTCTGCTCTTGTATATAATTCTGTAAATACCATATTTATAATTTCATCTTTTGAGTAATTAGAAATATTTCCTAACTCACTCTTAAAATAAGAAACTACAACATATGTTTTTTGTTGTAATACATTTTGGTTAAAACTCATTCTTCCAATATAATTTGAAATATCTTGTCCATATTCTAAAACATTTTCTTTTCTTCTTATTTCGAAGTCTGTCATTTCTACTTGTTTTTGATTTCCTGTTCTTAAATATTCTGCTCTTTGTTTTTGTAAGCTCTTTATTTCATCTGCAATTACATTAACTTTCTCTTTATATGCATCTATTGTTTTTCTTAAGTTTAAACTTCTTGTTTGTACATATAATTGGATTGGAAATCTTATTGTATTTAAGAATTCTACGAAACCTCTTTCTACAGATTCTTTTTCTTCTTCTGATAACAAATCATAATTTATACCTTTACATTGGATTACCATGATATATTGTTGACCATTTTTTCTTATTATCATGTCATCTTTAATTTCGTCAAAATCTAAAATTTTATCTGTAGTTTCTCTTGTTATTCCGTTAAATTCCTTATTAGCTGTTTTTATCTCTTTGGCTTTTTCTCTTTCTTCTTTATTTACCTTACTTTTATATACCAAAAAATAATATGCTACTACCAATGCTATAATTATTACAACTAGAACTATTAGCATTATATTTAATCCCATTATAATACTATCCATATTATTGTTCCTCCTTTGTATTTTCTTCATCAGCAATCTTTGTATCTGCATATGAATAGATACGTCTCTTTGCTTTAAATTTTATATATCTATTTATAATCTCATCTAATGATTCTCCACCTACTTTTTTTGTAACTGCAATTCCAGCTATGGTAGGTATTTTTACCGCACCATATATCCAACCAAGAAGGCCAAAAATACCCATTATAATAAATCCTACCATTTTATAATTCAATATCATACCAAATATTATAAAAAATACTGAACCAATAAGTGCTCCCACTCCGGTAGTAATTAATGATTTAGTAGTAAAAATATATAGTATTCTTGACTCGCCCTTATAATTTCTTGGAACATAATATGTACCCATTTTTTTATTCCTCCTTTGTTCTGTATAATCAAGTTCTACAACCTTTTATATACTTTATTTTTAGAAATCCTTCATAAAATTGTATACGATTGTCCAAATAGCATGTGCTCCAAATACTACTACAATTGATACAACCAAACCTACTAATTGCTTCTTTAATTTTGCTTGAGCTTCTGCGCTGGTTGTTGTTGCGTATTTAACACCCATTATACATGTTACAACTACTAAAACACCTGCTGCAACAGCTACTAATGCTTGTGCAATTGGCATAATTGTTGTTGCTACATCACTACTGTTAATAATATCTTTTTCTTTTCCTTTGTTTATAAACGCATCTGCATCTTGAACAAGCTCGTCCCAATTCTTTACTTTGTCTGCAGCAAACGTTGTAACAGGAATAAATATTATTGCTAATACAATTAATAAATTCATAACAAAAAACGTTGATTTCCTCACTATTAACACCCTTCCCCCAACTTATACTTATATTTAATTATACTTTATCTCCTTATATTTTGCAATAAATTCCGACTAAATGTCTTATTTTTGTAAAATTTTTTACATTCTTTTTTTGTGCAAATTTGGAGCTAATATCTTATACCCCTAAGCCAAATTTTTTAAGCAAAAATAATTCTTCGCTTATCATAATAAAACTGCTTTTTAACAGTTCAAATATGTTTATTTCGTTCTTTTAATTAAAAAACAAAAATCCTGAATGCTAAACAAGAAAATCTTATTTAACATTTAGGATTTTTTTAACCTATAATCTTTTAACTGCTAGGTAGTTGCTCGGCAAATCTTATAACTATTGCTACAAGGTTTGATGCCGCAAAGAAAATTATTGTACCTATAACATAAGGTATTAATTTTTCTTTTATAGTAGCTTTTTCATTCGGACTAGATAACATATATCTCATTCCTAATACTAATAACGCAACTAGAGAAACTGAAGTTCCTACTATTTGTACAACATTAAGAATTTTTCCTGTTTTGTCATCTAAGTCTGATACACCAGTTTTTGTATATATACCAGAAAAATCTCCTGTATTTATCTCGTCTGCATATACAAAACCTGTTATATTAGCTAGCATAAACAACATTAAAATAATAGTTAAAATTTTTATTATATTTTTTTTCATTTTTCATCACCACTACTAGGTTGAAGATATTCCAGTTGCGAAATTCTTTACTATTCCTAACAATGCTGAAGCAGCGAATAATACGATAGCTCCTACAATATATACAACGGCATGTTTTTTAATTTCTGCTTTATCATTTGGTGCAGCTGAAATATATTTAATAGCTAATACTATAAGCATAATAACAGCAACTGCTGTACCAATTATTTGTGCTACTGAAAGCACCATACTACCAATGTTTCCTAATGCATTATCTGCACCTGAAGCTTTAGCAGAAGGTATTTCATAACCTGCAGCAAAAACCATTGATGTTGCAAATAAAATTCCTAATACTACAGTTAATACTGTCATTATTTGTGCCATTTTCTTTGAAATCTTCATTGCACTTTTCCTCCTCTTATTTATATTATTTAATACTAATACATAAATTTATTATACAACATTTATTTTTTCTTTGCAATATATTTTAATTTTTTAAAGAAAATGTAAATTTGCTGTAATATTTTAGGCTTTTTTGACTTCTATAAATTCTTCGTTATAATATTTTGCTATTAATATATCTAATTCTACACTTATTTTATAAATAATCGCATAATCAACGTTTTTTTCTATACTTTTATTTAATTTGTCCCTCACTTTGCAAATTTCCTCATTTAACATCTAAACCACTCCTTTTTTTATTTTTTTCTTTTGTATATTTTTATGCTACCATATTTTTACAATACTTTCAATCAAATATTCCTATTTTTCCGTACGTTTTAAGACTTTCGTATGACTCTTTTTTTAGTTTTTTTGCAAAATAAAAAAAGAAGATACAAATTTCTTCTTTTTCTATTATTATATACGATATTATTTTTTTGGTTTTATAACAGATAAAACCATTTTTTCTTCTTTAAATTTATTTTTTAGCATTTCATTAACATCATTTAATGTTATTTCTTTCCACTTTTCTACATAATCAAAAGTAATAATATCGTTTAGGTAATCTCTCATAAAGATTCTAGCTATTTGAGCTGGACTGTTGTATGAAGTTATTAATCTACCATATATTTTATTTTTAGTTCTAGTAAAGTCTTTTTCGCTTATGCCACTTGATATCGCTTCTTTTACTGTTTGTTTAAATTTATTATAAACCGTTTCTGGATTTTTTGAAGAAGCGAATATACTCATATGTGAATATATATTAGAATATTCATATTCTAAATCTGGCTCTGTTATTATTAAGCCTTCTTCATACAATTCTTTAAATAATTTTGAATTTTCGTCAAATATACAGTTCAAAATTATATTTAATATTAATTCTTTTTTTATAATATCAGTATTCTCTACCTCATCTTTTATACCGATTACAAAAGCAGGAATACTAACTTCCATTTCTTCTATTCTTTCTTTTTGAAAAATTTCACTTTTTTCGGTTGGATAAATACGTTGTATTTTTCCTTGTTTATCGAAATGTTCCATATTTTCTTTTATTAGGTTCAATATATATTCTGGCTTAAAGTTTCCACATACTGCTAGAATCATATTTGATGGATGATAAAAAGTATTATAACAGCTATATAAAGTATCTTTAGTAATCTTATTAATAGATTCTACTGTCCCAGCAACATCTATACGTACTGGGCAACTATTATACATACACTGTAGTGAATTTAAAAATACCTTAGATATAGGGTCATCATCATACATCTTTATTTCTTGTGCTATTATCCCCTTTTCTTTCTCTACATTTTCATCTGTATAATAAGGGTGAAATACATAGTTAAGCAATTCTTTAAATGCCGGTTCAAAATTATCGATTGTTTCAAAATAATATGCTGTATGATCATTTGTTGTATATGCATTCGCTTCTGCGCCAATTGCTGTTAATGTATCTAAGCTGTTAGTTCCGTTCGCTTGTTCAAACATTTTATGTTCTAAAAAATGTGCGACTCCATCGGGTATTACTTCTTCCTCATTTGTTTTAGGATTTATAAAGTGATTGTCTATTGAACCAAATTTTGTACCTATTATTGCCATCTTTTTATTCGTATTTTCCTTAGGGATAATAATAACTTTAAGACCATTTTCAAGTTCTTCGAAATATGCTTTTTCCTTTACTGTTTTGTTTTCTAATATTCTCATTATACCCTCCTAGTTTCTTAAAAAATAGATTGTATTTATATTAAGGCTATTTGCTACAGTATTAATATCTTCCCTAGATATTTGCTCTATGTTATTTTTATACTCTTCTATTGTCATTGTTCTGTCTGATAACTCTTGTCCGTAGTAATATGAAAGTTCTATATCTTGTTCTTCTTGTATATTGTTTATTGTAGCAATTATTGTTCTTTTAGCTAAAGCTATATCTTCGTCTGAAAATTCTCCATTTCTCATATCTTCTAATTGTTTCTTTATTATTTCTAAAGCCTTTTCATAATTGTCTATTTCGATTCCTGCTCTAATAAAAATATTAGATTTTAGTTTCATATAATTTGAAGACACCGTATATGCCAAGCTTGCTTTTTCCCTTACATTTTGGAATAACTTTGAACTTGCACTTCCGCCTAATATAGTATTATATACTTGTGCAGCATATTTGCCTTTGTCATTTTCTATTTTTAAATCCAGTCCAATTACAAGTTTCCCTTGGGCTACATCCATTTTTTCTTCTACAATTTTTTCTTTGTTTTCGTTACTACGTGATCCATATTTTACATGATTTGGATTTCTTTCTTTTAATGTTTTAACGATATCATTATCTTCTAAAATTTTTGCTATATCGCTATTTGCTCCAGAAACAAAAATATCAATCTTACATGTATCTATTAACTCTTTATAATATTCGTATAAGTCTTTAGCTGTTATTTCTTTTAATTTTTCTACATATCCATATTTATAAATACCATATGGTTTACCTTCATACATTTCTTCTATACATCTGTTTAATGCATACATTGTTTTATTATCTATTTTCGAATTTATTATTTGTTCTAGGTTGTTTTTTTCTTGTTCTAAAAATTCTTTATTGAATTCGTCATTTTCAATATTAGGATTAAATACAAGCTCTAATAATGTTTCTATACTTTTTTGTAGCAAATCTTCTTTTTGTGGTAAATACTCTTCATTTAAACTTTCTAGATAGAATTTTAATACATGGTTATCTCCTGATTTGTCTACTCCAGAGTCAAACTCTGCACCATATAATTCTGCAAGTTTGCTAGTTATCTCTTGTCTTGTCTTTAAGTTTTTACTTCCTCGTTTTAGCATTAGTGCAATTAGTGTATCTTTGGTTGCATTTTCATATGTTATAGGAAATGTTAAAAATACAGCACAAAGATTTGTTTTAAACTTAGCTGTATTAATATTATGAAGTGTAATTCCTTGCTTTAAAGTTACCTTATTATATGACATGTTATTTCTCCTTTTTTATTTTATTTTTTACCATTTTTATTTTTTTATTCTATATAGTAAATTTCAAATCCTTGGATTTCTCCAGTTCTATTATAATTATTCTTTATATATTGTTTAATTTTCTCAGATTCTTGGTTTGTTCTGCTAGTATCTTTTATTAATATAAACGAATCTCTTAAGCCCATTATTTTGTTAAGCACTCTTTCTTCTCCATTATATCCCCAATTTCCTAACAATGGTAAATCTAAATCTTGATAATTCTTTCCTAATACTATTTGGTAAATATTTGCTTCTTCCGAAAAAATTATAACTTTTTGATTCTTTCCTTCTTTTAACTCCACAAAATTTACTATTTCATTAATCTTATTTTTCATTTCCTCGGTTGCAAGCATTCCAAAATAAGGATTATCATAATCTGTTTTATAAGAACCCTTTATTATTGTAGACCCCATATAAAAAGCATTTATTAGTAACACAAAGCCTATATAACCTATTATTACAATTTTTACTGGTTTAACTAAAAATATTTCTTTAGTATATACAATAACCTGCTCTGCCATATACATACAGTAAACCATCGAAACAACCATAGCTAATTCTATATGATACGCATTAAAGATTGGATATCCAATTAATAAACTTGGAAACATAAAACATAAAAAGAATATCGTTACCTTCATATTTTTAGTTTCTAGTAGTATTCCGTATTTTCTATTTGCAATAATAAGTCCTACTAATGCAAATACTGGTATAGCATATAAAATTATTCGCCAATCTTGGAAGTCGAAATGATTTTTGGCAAATTCGCCTATTCCTAAGACACAATAATTAATAAAATCTATAAATTGTCCTTGTAAGGCAAGTATTATGCACCAAATCGCTGTAATTAAAGCAAAGATTATATATGTACTTACTAATTTTTTTAATATTGTTTTTCTCTCTTTCCTATAATTATAAATTGTAAACAAAGTTATTGCTATTAAGTAATAAACTCCTATATTTTGTTTAGTTGCAAAAACTAATGCAGAAATAATACCTTGTTGAATTGGCTTAACCTCAAATTTGTCCTTCTTTATAACAAAATTCATTCCAAGTAACCAAAGTAACAGTGCTAATGTACTGTAATTTGCACCATTTACAAAAAGAGTTTTAGTAAATGGAAGCAAAATTAAAAGAATATATACAACCGCTCTGCCTGTTGGCACTTTTAATTTTCTTAGAATGTTTAATGCAATTAAGAAAATAACCTCAAAAATAACTATTCCATATATTTTATACGCAAAAAAATTCGTACCTAAAACACTTAAAAATATATTTCCAATGTAAAAGAATAATGGTGTATCTATAACATTATTTTCTGAATATAAGCTTACTCCATTATGCAATTTATATGTATTAGCAAATGTAAACAATTCATCTGTTAATTCTATTTTATTAAAAGAAAGTATTAAGCCAGAAAAACAAAACAATATTAATAATGCACTATATATAATTTTATGTTCTTTTATGTGGTTCTTTATTTTTTCTTTCATTACTTCTCCTTTTGCGGTATCCGAGATTTGGGGACGCTCCTTCTTTCCCAGAGGGAGCTGAGTACGTCCTGCAGGGATTTTGGGACGTTCCTTAAATCCCGATTTTATTTATTTAATAATTCCTTTGCACATTCACTTATTGTTTTACCATCTGCACTTACACCTAATTTTGCTTTTGCTTGCCCCATAACTTTTCCCATATCTTTTATAGATGTTGCACCTGTTTCATTTATTATCTCTTGTACAATTGGAACTATTTCTTCTTTACTTAATTGTTTTGGTAAATATTCTTCTATAATAGAAATTTCTTCTTTTACCTCACTTATTAGGTCTTCTCTACCACTTTTCTCGTAATCTGGCAAAGAATCTTTTCTAGTTTTGGCTTCCTTTGCAATTATTTGCATAATTTCTTCATCTTTTAGTTCTACTCCACCATCCTTTTCTTTTTGCAAGATTGCTGCTCTAATCATTTGAATAACGTTCTTTCTTACAATATTCTTGTCTTTCATACTATTTTTTAAATCTTCTAATAATTTTTCTTTTAACATAACTATTCCTCCTTCCGGGATTTGGGGACGTTCCTTTTTTCCCTTTTCGGGATTTTAGCACCGTCCCCAAAATCCCTCTTTCTCAAATCTCTACATATTCAAAAAGGTTGGAATCAGATTTATTCTAATTTCCAACCTTATTAACTAATCTTATATTAAAATTTTCTTTTTCTAGCTGCCTCTGATTTTTTCTTTCTTCTAACACTAGGTTTTTCATAATGCTCTCTTTTACGAACTTCTTGGATTACACCATTTCTGGCACATTGTCTTTTAAATCTTTTTAAAGCATCTTCTATATTTCCATCTTTTACCTTAACTTCTGATGACATTATTTTCCCCTCCTTCCGGCTTCTTACAACTGTGGGATAAATTTTAACTTTTGTATAAAGTTCTGTTCTAAACAAAAGTTATAATTTTTTGCCAATAAGTCTTAGGTAATATTAGTGTATAATATCACCATAACTTTTATAGCTACTCTATTATATATAATTAATATTAGCTTGTCAATACGCTAATCGGTAAATTTTACCATTTTTATTGCATTATCGTGTAATGTTTCTTTTACATCTATAATTCTCTGATTTGATGAACCTCTAAATTTTAATTTTCTGTCCATCTTGCTTTCGTCAAACTTTCCATCTACTATAACATCTATATTTGATATAAGCTGTTTTGTTACAGCTGATGTTTTACATTCTGGCATAATATCTTTTTCAAAATCGAAACCTGTGTAACACCAGATGTTTTTATTTGGATACTTTTCTTTTACTTTTGTAACTAATTTAGCTAATGCTTCTTGGTTCTCTGGTTCTAGTGGTTCCCCACCAAGTAAACTTAGTCCCTCTACATAGTCGTGGTTTAAATCTTGTATTATTTCGTCGACTGTATCTTGAGTAAACTCTTTGCCATATTTAAAATTCCAAGCTATTTCGTTAAAACATCCTTTGCAATGGTGTCTACATCCACTCACAAATAAAGAAACTCTTACTCCTTCGCCATTTGCTATATCAATCTTTTTTATGTCTGCATAGTGCATAATCCCACGTCCTTCTTTGGTCTTATGTATCGTTATTTTGGTTAAAGATATCTTATATTTAAAAATTCGTAATGTCAAACTTATACTTCTTATGTTACTATAAATTTTTGTTGTTTATTTCTATAGTATTTGCTAATTTTTTTACAGATTTTAGGAATGCACTATTTTTTAATTTTTGTTGATTTTTAGGTGTTTTTATATTTTTTTAAATTTTTTGTGAACTTTGAACTTTAGGTGAACTTTAGGGACGGAGCTTAAAGTTCAGTTTGTTTACAGAATGTCTAATTAGATTTCCAAACTCCTAAATGTGCACGCTTTTCGTGGCATAATTATTGGAGCACATATAAAAGGGAATCTGTAGTATTTAGCTACGATTCCCTTTATTACTTTTATTTCTTATTTATTTTTTCTTTTGTCTTTTAGTTAATACCACTGCATATCTTAATGTTGCTGTTTCTAAGCCTACCATCGCTACTAATACTATTATTAGTCCTATTGGTAGTGGTGCTCCTGTCTCTACACTTATGATTACATTTGCATTTGATGTATTATCTTTATCATTGTTATCTACAAATCCTGGTACATTTCCTGTTTCTACTAATTTTACTTCATTAGCCTTTTCTCCCATGTTATTTCCAGATTGTTCCCAGTTTAATAATACTGTATATTCTTTTGTCTCTCCTGCTCCTAGCTCTGGGATTACCTTTATTAATTTTCCTTCTTGTTCTTCCCATGTTCCGTCATTGTTTGCTAGGCTCATTCCTTCTGGAATGTTTTCTTCTATTGTTGCATTTCCGCTTACTTCTCCTGTGTTACTTACTTTTATCTTGTATTCTACTTGTACACTTGTACTTTCTGTAGATTTTCTGTAGATTTCTACTTTTTCTAGTTTTCCATTTGTTGGAGTTCTTCTTTCACCATTTACTATTATTCCTGTTATTTCTTTGTCTACTCCTATGTTAAATGGTTTAGCTTCGTAATAATAATATAATTCTATTGTATTATTTACTACATCGTTTCCTTCTTCATCTTTTACGATTTCTACTTTCATTTTACCTTGTTCTTCTTGTGGCTTCTCGATTAATGTATAATACTCGAATTCTTTTGCTGTTGCTGTATAATCGTCATCTTTTTGTCCTTCTATTAATACTTGGCTATTTTGTAATTCACCTGTTTCTGGATTTGTTTCTTCTATTTCTTTTCCTGTTGCTTTTTCCACATAGTGTACTATTACTTTTGTTGGTTGATTATAGTAGTAGTTTACTACTATTTTTTCTTCTGTCATTGTTCCTATTGCGTTTGTTGGTAACATGCTATTTCCTTCTTCATCTGCTTCTACTAGTTTATAACTTAAGAACTCTTTTGCTTTTATGTCATATTCATCTCCTACATGTCCTTCATGCAATGTTGGTTCTTCTATATCTTCTCCTGTTAAGATATCTATATGATGTTCTTCTACTCCAGCAGATTTCTTAGCATAATAATATGTTACGATTGTTCTATTGTTTGTTATATTTCCTTGTTCGTCTGTTTCTACTGCTAATGTTCCTTCTTTGTTTCCATCTACTTTAATCATGTCGTAATTTTCGAACACTTTTTCTTCAGTAGAATAATTATCTCCTTCGTGTTTTGTATCATCTACTATTTGTTCTATTAATGGTTCTCCTGTTAATTTATCTATGTAGTTTACTTCTAATACTGCTTTTTTAATGTAATAGTAATTTACTGTTACAAGTTCTTCTCCCATTGTTCCTTCTGCATTTTCTGGAAGTTTGCTTTCTACTAAATCATATCCTTCAAATTCTTTGCTTGGTATGTCGTAGTCTTCTCCTACTTGTACGTCATGTGTTTCAGTATATAACACTTTTCCTGTCTTATCATCTATGTGGTTTTCTATTAATCCTGTATATACTGGTTCATAATAGTAGATTAATGTTTGCTCTTCTTTTGTCATTTCTATTGTTGTCTTTTCTGGACTTTCTACTAATTTGTATCCTAAGAAGTCTTTTGAATTTGTTACAAATTCATCTCCAACTAGTCCTTCTTTTACTGTT
>OLGD01001109.1_pt1 | contig 44737 bp, 41 predicted proteins | sample 1605311 | NCBI WGS metagenome assembly OLGD01 (sample SAMEA3888917, study PRJEB22519) | human gut metagenome | biome: human gut; feature: human-associated habitat; material: faeces | place: Denmark | collected 2010
ATAGTGACTAGAAAAAACGATCGTTTTTTTTAGTCATTGCTTTATAACCTTATGAATATTTCATAAAAAACTCCGTATTTCCCGGTATTATTTTTAGTTGAAACCGGGAAATACAGAGTTAAATATTGAACACGAATAAAACCTATACCGCTATTTTTCCTGATTATTCAGTTTACGGACCAAATCGTCTGCTGTCCGGAATTTTATGGTTGTTCTCGGAGCAAGCATAATTGGTTCCATTGTTTGCGGATTACGAACAGGGCGGGACTTCTGGAGCACGGGAGAAAAAACTCCAAGCCCTCCTATCCTCACCTTGTTCTCTGATTTTACTTCATTAAATACAGTATCGATAAATGTATTCAATACCTTTCGTACAGCACTTTGCGTGTACCCTGTCTGTTCTGCAATGGAGTATATCAACTCTCTTTTGTTCATCATATCTTTTACGATTTTTAATTGTTTGTTATGTTTAATCTGTTATTTCAAAAGCATTTCATTGTTATCTAATAATTTGCGTACCAACCGGACCTGTTCCCCAGACAAGCGTAAAGTCCTCAACCCTTTCTCATACTCACTTAGTTTATGAAAATCGGTACCGACATAATCATAATACCCTTCACGGAGCAAATGCTCCGCTACCTGCCGGACCTGTTTACCCTGTAAGCCGGCTAAAGAAAACAGGTTCAGTTGAAATCTATACCCTTTACTTTTCAAATAAGAATAGTCCTCCTGTTTCATATACCCATATCGCTCCGGATGAGCGATAACAGGCGTATAACCATCCAATGCCAGGTCGAACAGGATTGTCAGAAATTTGTCGTGAGCCGACAAACAGGAAGTCTCAACCAAGACTTGCCTGCCGGGAAGTGTAAATAACATTCCCTTCATATATGCCTCAAAACTATCGTCCAGCATATACTCGGCAGCCAGATGTAACTCTATTTCCGGAGGACAACATTCCTTCAAAATAGCATACTTTGCACACAGGAGTTCCGGTGTATTATTAGGAAACTCCGCCATAATATGGGGAGTCAGAAATATCCGTTTCACACCGGCTTCCTTCATTCTCTCTAATGCAGCGATCGAGTCCATCAACGACTCCGATCCACCGTCCACATTAGGAAGCAGATGCGCATGCACATCTGTCATTCCTTCAAGCAATGTGGTACGGATTATGTTTTTCTTTGAGCTAAACCAGGTCAGCATATTGGAAAATAGTTTTTATTTTTTCTTTTCGTTCCCGTAGCCATAACCATAGCCGTATCCATAGCCATAACCGTAACCATAACCGTAACCATAACCGTAACCATAACCCGAACGATTATAGCGGACACCATTCAGCACCAGACTCATATTCCTGAATTTACCCTGCCTGTATAGCTTTTCCAGTTCAGGTAACTGCCGGCGGTCCATCAACCCGGCACGCAGGATATAAATGGTCAGGTCGGCTACACGGTTTACAATCGCTGCATCGGCCACCAAACCGGCAGGCACATTATCCAGAATGATATAATCATACCGTTTCTTCAACTCCTCGATCAAAGCTTCCAAACGGTCGCTCAATAAAAGCTCGGAAGGATTGGGAGGCACAGGGCCGGTATGGATAATATCCAGGTTTGTGGCAAGTTCCTCTTTTTTTATGATAGAGTTGATGTCATCCACTTTTCCGGATAAATAGTTTGTTATTCCCATGTTAGTGGTTCCACTAACATGGCCGCTAAGGGTACCCTTACGAATATCGAGATCGACCAGTATCACTTTTTTTCGGGTCAGGGCAAAACTCATGGCCAGATTCATCGATACAAATGTCTTTCCTGCATTCGGATTGAAAGAAGTAAACATCACCACTTTCATATCCTTCGCTTTCACACGCATGAAATCCATATTCGTACGGACAATACGGAACGCCTCCGAAATACTGTCGCGCCCATTTTCACGCACGACTATTTCATCTTTATTCTTCTTGTCACGCAAAGGAATCTCTCCCAGGAACGGGATCGATACGGCATCTTCCACATCCTTACGTGTACGCACAGTCGTATTCATGACCATCTGCAACCAGATGATACCTGCCGGAATAGCCAATCCCAACACTACTGCTGCCAATAAGATCATCATCGATTTCGGTGCCACCGGACTCCGGCTTCCCTGCGCCGCATCGATCACACGGGCATTACTTTCGGTAATCGCCTGCGACAAAGCATTCTCTTCCCGCTTATTCAACAAGTAGAGATACAACTCTTCCTTGATCTTCTGCTGACGTTCGACAGACAACACATATTTCTGTTGTGTCGGCACAGCCGAAATACGGCGGCTGGTCTGGGCTTCCCGTTCTCTGATATTCTTTATCTTGATATTCAGACCGACAATCAGGTTGTCGATAGCCCGGATAATCGTCTGCTTCATCGCACTAAGCGAATTATTCAGGTCCATCACCACCGGATTCTTGTTACTGCTATTACCTATCAGTTTATCACGTTTCAGCAACAAGTTGTTGTATTCGCTGATTTGCCCTTCTATATTCACATCGGCAATCCCGGTGTTGGCAGGTATCAGGTCCGAACTCTTATGAGGGTCTGTCAGGTAATCGCGTATATATTTCGCCAAAGTCACCTGATTCTCCAGTCCAAGTCCTTCTTTGCTATACTGGCTACTCTCCTGAAGGTACATTCCCGTTTCCGAACTGATGTCCGTCAGCTGGTTTTCCCGTTTATACGTTTCGATATCGGCATCCACACTACCCAACTCCTCTTCAATAATGATCAAACGGTCATTAATAAAGTTGGAGGTGTTCACCGTTACCTGGTTCTTATCGTTTATCGCGTCTTCGTTATACACGGCAATCAACATATTCAGAACATCTTCGGCACGCGGTATGGATACGTCCTGCAACGTCAGGTTGATGATCGTCGCCGTCTTACTGGCCAACGCCACCTGAAGGGAATTGCTATAAGTCAAAGCGATCTCCTCCCTGTTCCGCTTACTTATAGTTACCGCCTTCCCGAAATATTTATCCGCATAATACAACGTAGGGGTCACCACCAGTTTACCCACCGGAGTAGAGACCGTATCGTTCAATGCCACTTTCAAACTCTTAGCCTCATTCGTCGAGAAACCGGACAACAAAATCTCTCCGGCCGACAAAGGTGTCGCTACCAAGGAAAAAGACTGCGAAGCCTCCGCTTCCGGGAACCGTACGGCTATCGGCGATTGCGTATACAACTCTTCCGTCCGCAACCCGTCCTTTATCGTATAGCTGATATCCAGATTCAACCGTTCAGCCACTACCGACATCAGACGCTTCGACTTGAAGACCAACACTTCGTTGTCCACATTACTTTTTACATTGAACATATTCAGCTCTTCGAAAGCTGCCGACTCGCTGAGCCCTCCCCCCTTGCTATTGTCTTTTATCAGTACCGATGCCGTACGTGTGTAGACTTTAGGAGCCCATTTCAGATACAGAACAGCTACTCCGGCACAAACCAGGACAGACAAAACGAACCAATACCAGTTGGCCAACACAATATGGAAAAGGTCACTCAGGTTCAGTTCGTTTTCTTCTCTTCGCAAGTTGATTGTTTCTTGTTCAGAATTCATTTGTAATCCGATTATTTAAAGATTAATACCGCAATCGTAGTCAGCAAGGAGATAACAGAAACCCAGACTCCGATCGAATTATTCTGGTTGATGCTGCTCTGACCCGATTTCGCTTTATTCGGTTCCACATAGACAATATCGTTCTGTTGCAGGTAATAACAGGGAGAATTAAAAATATCAGCCGAACGCAAGTCATGGAACAGGATTGTACGTTTTCCGTTATTTTCGCGAATCACCCCTACCCGGTCACGACGTCCGTAAATAGTCAAGTCACCTGCCATACTCAAAGCCTCCAACAATGTGATACGGTCGCCGGAGATAGTAAAGCTACCCGGACGTCCGACTTCGCCCATCACGGAAATTTTGAAGTTCAGGAACTGTACCGTCACAATCGGGTCCTTAATCAAATCGCCTTCGATCAGCTTGTTTTTGATCAGTTCGGTCAACTGCATACGAGTCAAGCCTTCTACATGGATTTCTCCCAAGATGGGAAAGTCGATGTTTCCGTTCGTATCCACCAGATACCCTAAAACACGTTGCTGTCCGCCAGCGTTAGAACCCAACTGATAACTTACCATCGGCATATTGAAAGGCAATGCCAGTTCCGGGTCGCGACTGTTCACCATAATAGCCAGCAAGTCGTCACCATGGATAATCACCTCATACTTTTGTTCGATCTCCTGTTGTTTCAACGGAACGACATCCTGCAAATAGATAATTTTTTTAGTCGATGTGCAGGCGGTAAAAAATACCGCCATACACACGACCAGATAGGCCACATACTTCTTAAACATAGTTACTTACAGTATTAATTATGCTCAGGCTTCATGTTTCCCTGCTCTTTCTCGATGTTCTGCGATACCGCTCCATACTGTTCGACAACAATGCTTTCCACGCCACGGTTAGTCTTAACACGAATCGTATATCTTATTACCGCCTGCTTATAAGTGACAGTCATCTTCATGTCGCCACTTACCGCCATACTCTTTGACATTGCGATTTCGGAAACACCTTCACTAGCCAAAACATTCCTTAAAGCAGCCATCAGCATTGCTTCAACATCACCCGTCACTCCTTTACTTTTAGATACGACTTTCCAACCTTCTTTCGCCTTAACGGAAAAGTCTTTCGACACAGCCGTTGTTTTTCCAAGGTTGTCCACTTCTTCAGACAAGAGGATTTCACTATTCGGTTCGGCCGACAAATCTGTAACCACTCTCAACTCGTGTACAGAAAAGCCATCCAACTGCAGGACATAAGATTTATCCGAATCATCATAAATAACTTCTGCATTATCCGTTCCGTTCACATAATGTTTCACTTCCGTGAAATAAACATCATTATCGGCTTCCAGCGCCTTTACCCTTATTTCCAATGGCTTTTCAAACTTGACACCGTCCGGTTGGCAATCAAAGCTAGATAATGCCAATGCAGAAGATGTTGTTTGCGGAGTAGAAGTCGACACCGCCTTATCGGCCACCTCTTTCAGCTTTTTATCAGCAGCCGGAACAAATGACGTGATTGCTATATCCGTTTCTTTTTCCACTGCGCCGGCAGGGACAAACGCTTCGGTATTTTGCGTAATAACCAGCAAAGCGTCTTTCTCCGGAGTCACTTTAACAGCTTCAGCCTGCTTAGTCAGTATCTGCGAGTAAAATACGGTGGTACCTTTTTCTGCTTTGCTATCCACTGTCACTTCATTTTTAATCGTGATGTATCCGTCTTTGGCAAAGCTCAGTTCAAAAGAACCTTTCTTATCCACCTCGATTTGGTAAGCACCTGAAGCATCCGTTTTTGCCGACACCTTTCCGGCAGATACGGAAACATCCGCCAACGCATTCGTTCCGTCCGTTACCTTACCGGTAATAAAATAGGCTTCTTTTTCCAATGGGTTTTCTACTACTTCGGGAACCGGTTCCACTTCATCTTTTTTACATGAGTTGAAGGACAATCCCCCCACCATCAACGTTGCAGCCAACAGGCTCAACGACCAGAAATTAGTTGTTTTCATACTAAAAATGAATTAATTAATATTTATTATTTGTTGATAATATGTTTATGGAAAAGCTGTTATTTCAATTCTTATCAGGTTTGAACTATCCGATTATTTCTATACAGGAAATTATTTTGTAACAATTCTCAGAATCTCCTTCTTTATAAAATCCGGAGCATCATATCCCCGGCTACCGTTTTCGTCGGGACGGACTTCGTAGCTGTAACCTAACAACTCGTCGCCATACGAACCGCCATGACGTGCCCTGTATTCATGGGCAAAATATTCAGGTAACCGGAAACGGACGGCTCTACGTTTCCCCCGCTTCGTTCCCGGAATCGGGAGAGCAAAATGGAAACCACCATTCATCTCACCATCAGTAAACAGGCCATATACCCCGACCGTCACCTCACCGAAATGACGACGGCAATCCAGCCGAGCTCCCATATCGCCATACACCAGCCGCACGGCCGCCAGGTCTATCTGCAAACCATAATGCGGTTCGTTATACCGTCCCCAGACGGAACCCGACACCCTTCTCCAGGTCGACACCACCCATTCCCCGCCATAGCAGGTACTCGACCCGGTCAGTCCGACATTCGCCCCCACCAACCACCGTCCCCGGGCCGGTTGATAACGGAGGGCGGCATCCACTCCCATCCGGTTCCCTGTAAAGTTTCCGGTCGTAAGCCGTCCCAACACACCACCCGGCAGACGAAATTCCTGCCGCAGCGTAATCACTCCCGGACGTATATATTTACGGAAATCAGTCATATTCGTATAAACCGGCAACACGACCTGCCCCGTCAGCACCGCCCCTTTCCAAAGGTCCATCCGGATAGCCGGAGAAAAATTGACCGCTACCCCATATAATTTATCGAGCCATGAATTCTGTAAGAACAGCTCCGGATACAACACCACATCTATCCGTCCCGCCATCTTATTCCGGCGTTCTTTCCCTTTCAAGCGCCGCATCGCCTCATCCGTATCATAACTCACCTCCAATGCCGCCGTCTGCCGGGGCAATGTCAACAGCAACCGCGGTATACGGTCGTCCAACACCACCAGCTCATACGCTGCTGCCTGTTCCGTCTCCGGCAGGCTGCGCAGGGCTTCAATCACAGCCGCCAGTCCGCGATACGTCCCCCGGTATATATTATCTTCATAGGCTATCGTACAAACCGAATCGGTCTGTGCCACCCGTATCTCTTCCATGCCGAGCGAAAGCAAAGTTTGTTCAGCCGCTTCTACTACCTGCCTTCCCACCGGTTGTTGCCCCAGTACCCCTGCAACCATTCCCCAGGCCATCAGGCAAACCATTCCCAAACGATTCCTTCTCATTGCCGGCCTCCCTTCTTTTTGAGCAATACCAGTTCATACCGTATCCCGCCCGATACCGCTTTCAGGTCGTAACAAAACAGGTGTACCGTAAAATGATTGAAAAGATGCACGCTACCGCCCATATTCACCGCATTGCCGTCGTACTCCGCCATCAAGGAAAGCGGACGGCAGAAGGCGGGCGAATAACTCATTCCTCCAAAGACTCCGTCACGAACAGCATGCTTACGGAACGGGATATTCCATCCGAATGTAAACGCCAGGTCATGACCGCCAGACTGAAAATGCTTTGTCGCTCCCCCATACACCGACGAGAAATAACGATTGCCGGTCTCCCCGCTAAACGTATTCAGTTGCCCGGTCGTCAGTGCGTCACTACTCCCCACGACCACCGACGGCCAATATCGTCCCTCTTTCAACGGACGTATCCTGAGCGACACCGAACGGTCCTGATTCCATTTACCCGTTTTAAGTTTCATCAACGTACAGCGATAACCGACCTCCAGGCAAGGCAGAAAAGTCACATTCAGGAAATAATTCCCGGAATTATAATCCCAGAAATCAGGAAGCATCTGCTCCGGCAGATAATTCGCCCCCACCATAAACGTTCCGTCTACCTGCATATCTGCCGTCGGAATATTCAATAACCCCGTCACCCCCATCGAGTGTTGAGCGTATAAGGATGAGCCGCCCAGCAAAAAGCCCGCAGCCAAAACAAATAGAAAACATTTCATTTATTCGGATATTATAAGAAACTGTTCATTATCAAACCGCCCCCGGCCTGTCCAGCCACACCGAAACGTGACGCAGTTGTTCCCGGCGTTCCGCCAGCTTTATAACCAGTTCGTACTGCAACTCTTCATGGTCTTCCTGTACTACCTGACGGACCAGCCGGGAGATCAGCCGGAGCAAACGAGCTTCGCTATACAAGAATAGCAGATAAGGCAGATATACATCAGACGATAACAGTTCCAGATCAGCCTGTAATTGCGTATCATATTCCCGATGCAGCTCAGCAACAACACATTGAAGCGGGGCCGACAACCCGTCTTCCGTTCCCGCCTCCTGCAGATGTTCGAAAATACGCTGATGATCCGCATCCTCAAACCAGAGATCATCCGTCTCCAGGGCCGAAGCCACCAGGTCGATAAACAAGTACTCCGCCCCTCTCAAACGAAAAGTAACCTCCGGATACAACAGGCAAACCGTCAGCAAGGCGCACTCCGACGAATGCGGCCTGTTCTGCAACCGCCCGATCATCCGCGCAAACTCTTCCCTGCCTAACCGACGGAATAAAGAATCCGGATCTCCCCCGCCAGGAATCAACGCCGAATCGGCATCCATCCCCGCTTCCCGCAAGCGCAACACCGCTTTCTTCGAAGCCGCCTGCCCCGCCTCGTCACCGTCGAGCAACAAACAGGCACGGTTGGTATATTTCTTCAGCAAAGCAATATGGCTGTCGGTCAAAGCCGTCCCGCACAAAGCCACCGTATTGACAAACCCGGCAGCATGCATCGCAATCGCATCTTTATATCCTTCGGTAATAAACACATAATCTTCTTTCCGTATCACCGCCACCGCACGGTTGAGTCCGTACAAGGTAGCCCCTTTGTCATACCCGTCGGCTGCCGACGAGTTGATATATTTCGGAACCGAAGTATCTTCGTCACACAACCGGCGTGCTCCCATCCCGACCAGTTTTCCATACTCGTCGCGCACCGGAAAAATAATCCGGTTGCGCATCACCTTCCATTCGGCAGGCACCTGCACAGGCGACATGCCCACTTCAAAATCCAGATAAGCAGCCGAAAGCTCCGTACACCCGCAGGCATAAGGCAACAACAGTTTCATAAAAGCCGCAAAATCCTTTGCAGACTGTTTCGCCTGTCGTTTGATAGCCAGCCGCCCTGTACCGGGCATCACGAAATCCGGCTTACCCTCAGCAAATCTGCCTGCCGCCAGTTTCCTGACCGCGTCACTCAACGTACAATGTTCCATCTTCCTGACAAACTCGAATACATCCCCATGTTCCCCGCAGGCAAAACAGGAATAAGTCTGTTTTTCGGGATTCACCATCAACGACGGATGGTGGTCCGGATGAAACGGACACAGCCCGACATAATTCTTCCCCTTAGGCTCCAAATGCTGATAACCGCCGATCACCTCCTCGATACGAACAGATGATTTTATTTGTTGAAAATCATTCTTCTTCATAACGCATCCGGTTGTCATAGTTAGTAATAAGGGTAAATGACTTATTGTAACGGAAACGGGCAATCCCGGTCGATCCGTTTCGTGTTTTCAGTATATATAATTTTCCTACACCCCGCAGGCTCTCCCCTGTCGTCTCGTCCTTGAAAATACCGTAACGTTCGGGACGGTGAACGAAAAAGACACAATCCGCCACCTGTTCGATCACACCCGAATCACGCAGATCATGCAATTCAGGGACATACGCCTTTTCGACACGTTGTACACTATTACGGTTCATCTGCGACAAGACCAGCACCGGACAATTGGCATCGACCGCCACCTGTTTCGCTCCTTCTATATTACGGCCCACCAACTGGTCCATCGTCTCCCCGGCACGCCCTTTGCGTTCCATCAGATGCAGATAATCGATCACTACCAGGTCACACAGCCCCTTCTTCTTCTGTAACATCACCTGGGCACGGATATTCTCTATGCTATTGCCCGGCGTATGGTCGAAAAAGAGCGGCAGGTCTTCAAACTTTCCCGCCAGCCGTTCCATACGTTCCAGTTCAGCCGTCGTCAGTCCCTCGATACGTAAATGATCAGCATCCACACTAGCATAACCGGCAAAAAGACGGTTCATCGTCTGCATAGCCGTCATCTCCAGGCTGAAGAAACAGACCGCTTTTCCCGAAAGCGCTACATTCATGGCAATATGCATGGCGACAGCCGTTTTTCCGTCGCTCGGACGTCCGCCTTCCACCAACAGTTCACCGTTGTAAAGTCCGCCCGTCACGTAATCGAACTCTTCGATTCCCGACAGGATACGCATTCTGTCATTCCCCGTGTTCAACCGTTCACGATGCATCTGAAGCACCTCGTTGGCCGTACATCCGATACGTTCGAGCGGTTTGCCCACCGTGCATCTCCCACGCAGTTCGAGCAACGACCGCTCCGCCTCTTCTATCAACAGTGTGTAAGAAGACTCGAACCCGGCCGCCTTTGCGCCCAGCGTCACAAAAAGGATGTTCAACAGGCGGAGCATATACTGTCTTTTCACCTCTTCCACATAATAAGGCAAACCCGAAATATGGCGTATGCGTCCTACCAGCGAAGCCACTCGTTTAATACCGCCCCACTCCTTCCAACGCTTCTCGTCGGTCTTACGCATTTCGGTATCGACCGTGATCATATCCACCGTTTCCCCCTTGTCGTAAAGATTGCTGACTGCCTGATAGATAAATGCCAGGTCCGGACGGCTGAACATCTCCGGTTTCAAGACGGGAAAGGTGCCCACTATCGCTCCGGCATCGAGCAGCAAGGCGCTGATAACGGCTTCTTCCACCTGTTCCACACTGATGTTGTTTTCTCCTGCGAATATTTTATTTTCGATATTCTCTGTTGCCATGGTCGATTCAGTTAACGTTTTTATTTGGATATTGCTTGCTTCTTCCCCCTATCTTGGCCTCAGCCTCCGACAGGCGTGCTGCGGCATCTTCCGCCTGTTTCGCTTCGTTCGTCCGACTGGTTTTAGCAGTGTCACGCAACTTGTATTCCTTCTCCGAAGCAAAACAGAATTTATCGTATCCGTTTACGCGGATGACAGAGCCGCCCGGTACCCGGACTATCTCTACCAGTTCTCTTTTCTCCAGTTTTTCAAGCAAGCGGCTGATCGAGCCGAAAGGTATTCCTGACAATCGCGACAGCTCACGATACGTGCCTACATACTCCCCTCTGTAACTCATTACCTGGTTATTTCCCAATTTCACCACCCTGTCATCGAAGTTGCATGAAATAAACAAAACCAAATGCAACCTGGCTAACATTTTTTCTTCTTTCTCCAAACTCAATACCCTAGCATATAAGACTCTGGGTACTTTTACGAATGAATGCCCCATATATTCGAGAGCCACCCGTTCATGTTCTTTGTTTTCTTGTCTCATGTGTATTACTTTAACGTGTAACATCTGAAACGCAATTTGAAACACTTTTAAAACGCTACTCATCCGGTTAACAAATAGATTTAAGCTTTTTCGAAACGCTTTTGAGACGCATTACCCTATTTTCTATATATATTAAAGAACTTCTTAAAAGAACATATAAAAAATAAACATTGATTTTCAACTTGCATTACGAAGACAAAAGTAGACGGTTCGGAAACGGATGGCAACCCGCTTTTTTCCGCATTTTATTTCTTTAGAAGGCTTTCTGACAACAGGTTATAAAATTAAAATACGTATTTTTGTGTAAATACAGTTTGTTAAACTAGTATAATCTATACTACGAATGACTCAAATGTGAACTGAGGTATTCTTTCGTACAATTCATTTCAAAAATAGTGAGCAGGGCGGCGGCCAATCTCCCGTAAGAAATATCTCCGAGTAAACCGGCTTCTCTCATTTCGAGAAACAGTTCTATCACTTTCGTCTTTCCCTTTTCATCCAATGGAATTTTTTCAAAAGCCTCGACCAGATTCGTGTATCCGAGTTGATGCAGGATCAATTCTTTATTGTTTTCGAAAAACTGCGTCCGCAGACTATCCCAACGACTCGTGCTTTTCGTGTCATTGCATGCCAGGACAGGGATGAGCATTAATATCAGACCGATTTTATCATCGTTCTTTTCGATTACTTCCTCCAGGTACGTATACGCAAGGTTTCTACCTGTCAAAGCGCCGATTCTTTTTTTACGATCTTGATCAGATCGATATGTTTTTTATGTAATAAATCCATATGGCAATTGTATTATGCTGTCAGAAAGCCTCTTTTAATTGTCAATTCCCTAACTATATAATCGCATACGGATAACTATGTAATCCGTCACGCATAACTATCTGTTTTCTCATTTACGGTTCGCCCAGAAAACGGACGATAACCTGCACCTGTATGGGTGTCAGAATCTTTTTCCCTTTCTTCCATCCGCACCGTTCCAGTTCGTCTGTCAACGAAGGATTGACCTGTACCCATTTGCTTAATCTTTTGGTAGACGATTCGGGTGTCAGTCCCTCTCCATACAGCAATGCCAACTCCTGCCAACCATACGATCTGATCTTGAATTTTCCTTCTTCCATATTTCCTCCTCCGTTGTTTTACATGCCTTGAAGTTACAAAATTAAAACGATATAACCGGCATGATTCTCAATTATTTCAAGAGGAAAAGAGTTAATTGGTAATCAAAATAAGAACAAATATTCATCGATCTTCCCGTTGAAGGATAGATAGGAATTTGCGTTTTTCGGCTGATGTACCTTTGTATTGTTATCGATAACCAACCTGTTAATCGTCAATAGCTTTCGGAGTATTTCCATTGGCATATTGGCACATTGTCAAATTAAAAAATTATTTCCCATGGCTTTAAAGTATCATTTAGTACAGCGTCTTGACAAAAGTAAAGATGCTGCTGCCGGTTCAAAGCTGTATTACGGCCAGATCCGTGCCCAACAGAAACTGGAGTTTAACAAACTCTGCGAAATCATTGCTTCTTATTCTACGGCTTCACGCGGTGATGTCATGTTAGTAATCGACGGTTTGTTGTACGTTATGCGCCAACATCTGGAAAACGGCGAAGTGGTCCAGGTGGGCGATTTCGGTAACTTCCGTATGCTGGCTGGCAGCAAGGGGACAGCGGTTGCCGATGATTTCACCACGAGTCTGTTCAAAAAGGGTCGTATCGTTTTCACACCAGGTCCCATGCTGAAAGAAGTCACAGCGAAACCGAAGTTTGAGAAAATTGTACCGATCACCTCTTCCGGCAACAGTGGCTCGGGGAGTGACCGTCCTGAAATCGAGTAATAACGCACCATGAAAAAGCAAGATTTCATCAAACAATATTTGCCTCTCGCCCAAAAGGCGGGAGTGCAATTCGGAATGAACCCGGTCATCATCCTGGCCCAGTCCGCCATCGAAACCGGCTGGGGCGAAAGTACACTTTGCAAGGAGCATAACAACTTTTTCGGCATCACGGCTTACGGTCATCCCAACCCTTTCTGGAAAGGCGACCGCACCGACCTGTCTGCCGTCACCGGCCGTCCGACCTTATGGTTCCGCCGGTACGCTTCACCGGAAGACAGTTTCCTCGACTTCGCCCGCCTGATCCACTCGGCCTATCCTGTGGCAGCGACTCTCACCTTCCACCCTACGGCTTACGCCAAAGAGATTGCCTACAGCAAATACATCAGCGAAGTGAACGGTGACAACCGTGCCGCTTACCAGCGTATGCTAGTGTCGATCTGCCGGTCGATAGAGCAGTTATCGGTCAATTAATTTTCAATTTTCAATTTATAATTTTCAATTCCCATGAATGTCCTTGAAACAATTCTCAACTTCCTCACCAGCCTTGCCCGGATCATCTTTCCCCGCAAGCGAAAACCGGCAGCCGGTGACTGCCCCTGTCCTCATCCTCTGCCTGCTCCTGCTGAGCCTCCTCTCCCTCCTGATGCGGGAGACGGAAGTGACCCTGACCTGCATCGGAGCGATACTCTCGCTCTCGCCCAGGGAGACTGGGGAACCCGGCAAGAAAGCCTCCCGCCCGGAGCCGACTGGCTCGGAATGTCCGGATACAGCCTGATGCTGATGGGCGGGGTTGGGTGTTTGTACAAATTATTCCTCTCATAGGCGGGATGACAGAGGTTTGTTTAAAAATGAAATTCGTTAACTCAAGGTTCCCTTCATTTCGAGGGGGACTTTGTTTTATCTATACTTTTATCCTGTCAGCCAGTATTCCCGGCATCAGACGGGTTTCTTTATAGGTTTCGTCCATATTGATATTGGCAATGTAGCGACCGGACATATTTTCTTCGTCGGCCAGATTACTTAAAGCCGGAATAGAGACTGGATTAACTAATCTCTTAAACTTACATTCTACGGCTATTTTATGACCAGAATTGTCCACTACAAAATCCACCTCCGTACCTGCCTGTGTCCGGTAAAACCGGATAATTCCCGAAGCTGGCTTATTCCGCCACAGTTCCAACAAAACAAAGTTTTCGAACAATGCGCCATTATCCGTCCGGAAATTAATATCATTAAAACTATTATAAATCATATTTCTCAGACCAATGTCACAAAAATAAACTTTGTTCATTTTGCCTATCACTTTTCTTTTATTGGTAAAATGCGGCTCAATCAATTTGATTATATACATCTGTTGCAACAAATAAATATACTCTTCACATTTACCATAAGGCAATCCGCTCTCACGACTCAGTTCATTCACATTTACCAGATTACCAATTTGAACAGCCAACAAGCGAAGCAACCGGTTAAAACCTACAAAATGTTCATTCGCAACGTAAGTGCGCACATCATGCAACAGATAGGTCTGATAAATATCATTCAGCATCGCAATCTTCTCTTCCGGTTCGGAGGTCAACGCCACCCTGGGAAGTCCTCCATAAACGAGATACTCTTCCAGAGCCTGTTGTAAAGGTCGTACCAATGCATCATCCCGCCCGTCCGTAACAGTCTGCTGCAAACGCCACAGACGTTCATCCTTAAACTGAAGATACTCTGAAAACGAAAGTGACAGAACCTCAATCACCCTTACCCTTCCGGCCAGCGATTCCTCTATTTGTTGCAAAATATCCAGACTTGAACTTCCGGAACAGAGGATACGCAATCCTTCATATTTATCCGTCAACAGTTTCAGCATGGTAGAGATCCCCTGAATAAACTGAAATTCATCAATCATCAACAATCCCTTCATTTCGGGATTCAGATAAATCTTCAGGTACTGTTCAATAGTACTAAATAATTGAAAACGTGCCGCCACCTCTACATCCTGTCCATTGAGAAACAAGGTTTCTTCACCAGGTTTCACCGGCAGACTTTTCATAATCGATGTCTTTCCCACCTGTCGTGCTCCAATCAATACCACAATCGGAGTTAGCTTGAAAGCTCCTTGTATCCTATCTAAATAGCTTTTTCTTTCTATCATATCTTAGTTCTTTATAGATAGAACAAAGATAGTTTTTTTTGACTATACTCAAAAATCCCCAAGGAATTTTAGATGGATTGTAAAAAAACTCTCAACTTCCTCGCTCGTCTTTATTCATCCCAGCTGTTCATACCGGATCACACGCTGATCGAATTTGAAGCCATGTTGTTTTATGTATTTCCTAAAACGGGGATGGTAGGAATAAAGAAAAGTTATCAGTTCTTCCGTATCGGAAAGATTAATGATGTTATGCGTATAACCGGGAATCATTTACTTCCGAACCGCCTTCTTGATCTCTTGCACAATATAAACCACATCCTCATCCGTCACACATGGACCACTTGGCAGACAAAGCCCTTGTTTGAACAAAGATTCGCTCACGCCATTCACATAACAAGGGTTATTCTTATATACAGGTTGTAAATGCATCGGTTTCCATAATGGACGAGATTCAATCTTCTTGTTCTGCATAAACACACGAAGAGCCTCAACATTCTCATTTGGCTGACAGTCTGTTGTAGCAGAATCCACAGCCTTGATAACGCCTGCAGTACCACCTACTACAGTCTTTATAACCTCTTGGTAAACATTCTCTTGCCCTACAATCTTCACATTAGGGTCAATAGTAGCAGTACAAAGCCAGAAGTTTGAATCATAACGTTTGTCCGCAGGTTGTTTGTGGATCTGAACGCCCTCTACATTAGCAAGCAATTTCTCATACAATGCCTGTACATGCTTGTGGTGTGCAATATGCGCATCAGCCACAGTCATCTGACCTCTACCAATGCCAGCACAAACATTAGACATTCTATAATTGTAGCCAATTGCAGTATGCTGATAGTACGGATAAGCATCGCGAGCTTGAGTTGCGTACCACATGATAGTATTCTTGTCCTCTGCATTCTGGCATACCAACGCGCCACCGCCCGACGTAGTGATCATCTTATTACCATTAAAGCTCAAAACACCGAAGCGGCCAAATGTGCCTAACACCTTGCCACCAAAGCAAGAACCAAAACCTTCTGCAACATCCTCTACTACTGGAATCTCATAGCTATTAGCAATCTCCATGATCTTATCACAATCGTAAGGCATACCATAAAGGGCTACAGGCACAATAGCCTTTGGTTTCTTGCCAGTCTTCTCAATTCTATCCTTAATTGCAGTCTCAAGCCACTCTGGGTCCATATTCCATGTATCCTTCTCAGAGTCCACAAATATAGGAATAGCACCCAGATAAGTAATTGGGTGACTTGATGCGCAAAATGTGAAACTCTGCACAATCACTTCATCCCCTGGCTGCACACCACAAGCAATAAGTGCAAGATGAACTGCAGCTGTACCAGCTGACAATGCAACAACCTCACCACCCTTAGTGAAGTTTTTCAAACTTTCTTCAAAAGCATTTACGTTAGGACCTAATGGCACCACCCAATTGGTGTCAAATGCTTCTTTTACATACTTCTGTTCGTAGCCTTCTTCGCTCATGTGAGCGAGGCAAAGATAAATTGTTTTTTCAGGAATGTAAGCCATAACAATTTATATTTTAATTAATTCTAATGTAACCAATTGATATCGTTTTTGACTATGTGTGGCGTGGAGCCTGCAATAACGACATTTTGTTCTGCATGCTTAAAACCGCAAAGTATTGATCTGAACCCAATAATTGAATTAGCAGGTATTTGTGTACCCTTAAGGATAGAAGTTTCTGCTGCTATCCAAACATGATCACCTATAATGATGGGGGATGGTGAATTGAGCTGTTTTTCACCATCTTTTGAAACTACCAAATGGCCTCCATCATTATCCATGATAGTAATGTTCCAACCTAAAAGATTATCATCGCCGAATTCGATATGCGAAGCACAACTTAACAAGAGATTTGCGTTTCCTGTAAACTTGTCTCCAAAGCTTAAATAACCACCATTAAAAACATTAATTATAGTACCCTTTGATAGTCTACAAGTACCCTTGAAAGTTACAATTGCATTTCTCTCCAAGTTCCAATAGCTATTGCGATACCCCATATTAAAAGGGTCACTTTTTAAACAAAAACAAAATTGAGCGAATTTTGAATCTATTAGAACTGCCCTTCTATTTCCAAGTGAGCCAATTTTCACACCATAACCAAACAATATTGGTAATTTAATCGCCCTTTTAAGTGGAAAATAATACAAATTTACCCGAAAGCTTTGAAGCCAATTAACGCTTGCAAAACGTCTTAAATTATCAAATAATCCAAATAACATGTCAACTTTTTATAAATCTACACAATTTTTCAACTCATCCGGTTTTGGAAAATTCGTTTTACCACAAAGTTTTTGGATGATTGTAAGCGCAGTTTTTAAGATGAGTTTAATGTCAAAAATGAAAGAATTATGCTTTACATAATACAGTTCTAATTTCATTTTTTGAGGTAGAAATTCCTTCTTATAAAGTGCTTCATCTTCATATAACTCGCCATGAGTATAATCATATATACTTGCAGGGCTTGTTAGTCCTGGCTTAACATCCAAAATATGTCTATACTCGCCTTTGTACATCAGAACCGCATTTTCTTCATCTTCAGGCCTTGGACCCACAACACTCATATCGCCAATTAAGATATTGAAAATCTGAGGCATCTCATCAATTTTTGCAAATCGGATGAATTTGCCAAAAGGAAAGATACGATCATCGTTATGAAGCGTAGTCAACCTTACCTTCCCGCTATCCACTCGCATAGAGCGAAATTTATAACAATCAAAAATCTTACCAAGCAAGCCAACTCTCCTCGCCTTATAAAAGGCTGGGCCAGGGCTTACTATTTTAATAATAATGAATGTTAGTAGATATATCCAACAAAAAACTGTTAGATATGACAAAGCAAAGACAAGATCAAATATTCTTTTCATTGGTAATTGACTAAAGTAACTCTCTTAACAAAACAAACTCTTCTGTCGCTGGTAGACCGACCTTTAAACCTGCTACAATATCATCTTCACGAAGATACTGGACTGAACGAGGATGTGGATAATCACGAAGCTCAGTTGAGTACTTGCTAAATGCCTCATACTTCTGCTCAGCGAACTCTGAAATATCCACATATATATTAGGCATAAACATTGTGTCAGCCTTGTTTGGCGTCCACTCAGTTGATGAAGGAACTCTGTAGCAATACAAGCTCTTCACAACTTGTCCCATAACAGGTCTAATAGCAACAAGGGTTGACTTGTAAACATTTTGGTGATCAAGATTCACATCTCCCCAGAAATGTGTGAAAACTGTATCTGGCTCAAGCATGTAGATATGCTTCTCGATAACTTTGTTAATATCGATATGTGGGATGTTATCTAGTTTCATATCTGGCAATCCACCATAATAAACCTTCTTCACGCCAAGCACATCTGCGCAAGCCTGTGTCTCTGTTTTTTTTACATTAAAAATTGCATCAAGGTCATCTGAATACCTATACTGTGACGAACTACCATCTGTTACGATAAGTACATAAACATCCTTGCCTTGAGCTGTAAGTTTTGCAATTGTTCCACCCATTCCGAGAACTTCGTCATCAGGATGAGCAACTACTACTAATATCTTATTCATGTGTATTCTCTTTTTTTCTCTCGGAGATTTCTTTTACAACTTTTGCAGGTCTACCTGTTGCTATAGTCCATGCAGGTATGTCTTTAGTAACTAAAGATCCAGCACCGATAATAGCCCCTTCTCCAATGGTTACACCTGGCATAATCATGCTTCCCGTACCTGTAGAACTCCCCTTTCCTATAGTAATCGGAGCTGTTTTATACTTAATCTTAGCATAATCGTCACCCTTTTTATAATTACTTAAATCTTTCTTATGGCACAACAAAATAGTGCATCCTGTAATGTGAGCATGATCCTCTATTGTTATCAAATCAGCATGATTCATATCCACATTTATATGATCACCAATGAATACATCTTTACCAACTTTACAGCCGAGCAATCTTAATACTACTGGTCTTAATAATCGTGGATTGATAGGCTCAAGAATCGACCAATTCATGGTGCTAAGTAAAAAACACCTCCATATAGACAAAAAAAATTGTTTAAATATTGCAATAAAAGATACTTGGCTATATTCCTCTTCAGGAAAATTCAGGCCAATTAATCTTAAAAATCTAAAGGACAAACTTAAATCTAATTTTCCCATATTAATTAGTTTTATAGTTCCATACGATTTTCATTATATGAGCCCTCAATACCTCAGGTGTCATTCTGACACAAAATCGAATTACAGAATTACGAATAAAATCCCAATATGTATAAAAACCAATTGATCTAAAATATTTAAACACAGAAATCTCATGTTGCACGTAAGACCAACCGCCTTTTCTAGAAACAAGTGCTGGATATGTTCTAACATAATATAAAACTTCTTGAATATTATAGAACTTTGCCCCCGACATAATCATTCTTACCCACAAGTGATAATCTTCATAATAATGGCAATTTTGATAATTACCAGCTTTAAGCAGAGCATTTTTACGCATCATGCAACCAGCATGGCAAATTGGAGAACGTTTATGAGCTTTCTTGACTATATCTTCATGCTTTTCTGGATGCTTCTTTATCGCAACCTGATTATTCAAATCATCTTCAAAAAATAAAGACCAACAGCTAACGACATCATATCCATCTTCAATTTTTTTCAATTCTTTTTCAAAACGATTAGGAGTGATAATGTCATCAGTATCCATCCTTGCAATAATATCGTATGAACATTCTAATGTACCCTTTCTTAATGCAAGACCAAGACCTAAATTCTTTTCATTAACAACAATTTTAAATATAGGGTATTTTTTTAAATATTCAGCAATAACCATATCTAATTCCGGTGTCAAAGGACCATCTTTTACAAGTACAATCTCAGTAGGAAGAATAGTTTGGTTTAGAACGCTATCTAAAGCTTCTCTAAACCACTTTTCTCTCTCATCTTTATAGATTGAAATAAGGACAGAGAATTTATTCATACTGTAATTTTTTTATGCATAATACTCATATAGTAAGCTACTACATACCATCGTCTTGCCACAAGGTATATAAATAGTTTTTTGAATTTCGGAATGTATTTAATATACGGATTCCTTTCCCAATTAGGATATTTCGACAAAAAGTTTTCAACGATCAAATTGGCTCTTTCCTTATTGCATGAAACCTTAAACAAATTAAGAATTGTACCATACAATATTCGCTGAACACCTATATATTCTAAAAATATAAAACTAGAAGGACTCATGTTTTTTTCAACATGTTCAAAAGAAGCTAACAATGATTCAACGACTTTTATACTTGCTTTATTAGAAGCAGACTGAGGATTACTAACATAATTATATACCCTATCTGGTAATATAGTAATATCTTTTGATTTTTCAATAAATAGAGGTATTACAGCCATATCCTCGCCATTTCTAAGATTTGGGTGTGGTACACTTAAAAACAAATCCTTTTTAATCACTAAGGACCAAAGAGCACTAATACCAGCTACATAAACAGCGGATTTATCTGCACTTTCTAACTTTACTTTACAAAAACTATGCTGTATGGTTTGACCTTTCGGAACAATCATTTTATAGCCTATAACCACCATGTCTGAACCCCTTCTTAATATTACTTCATTCGCTTTTTCTAAATAGTCAGAATCATACCAGTCATCTGAATCGCAGAAAGCCAAATACTCCGATTCAGAATGCTCTGCAGCGTTTTTTCGAGAATATGCAGGACCCGAATTAAACCTATTTTTCAACAGACTAATATGGAGATGCGTTGACTCCATAAAAGACTCTATAACAGAAACTGTATTATCAATTGAACAATCATCGACACAAACAACATCAAAATCTGTAAATGTCTGATTTTCCAACATTTGCAAACATTTTAATATCTGAGAACTTGCGTTAAAACAAGGAATTATTACCGATATTTTAGTCATTAAATAGTTCTTTTCAAAAGTTCAACGATTTCTCCAGCCATATACTTCGGATTTTTTTTATTCAACACAAAATTTCTTGCTGTTAAACCCAACAATTGGCGACTATCCGCCGCTTGGTTTTTTATTTCAAGAATTTTGTCCGAAAGTGAATCTACATCTGTACTTTGCTTATCAAGGCTATAACAATAGTTGTAATATTCTTTTGGTATTCCATCTAATTGATAGATCAAAGTAGGTGTACCTGATGCAAAATATTCAAGTGTCTTTGATGGAAATGAATATCTCGTAAAAGGATTATTATCGGGGATTCTCGGATTAACCAACAACGATGATTCACATTGTATTTTTAATGCTTCATCTCTTGGTATTATGCCTAGATATTTGATACGATGATCGCGATGAGAGATTTCTTGAATATCCGTAACAGCATCTCCGTAGCCGCAAAGGAGTAATTCTATATTCAGGTCTTTTAACTTTATTACCGCTTCTACAATATTCATAACGCCAAATCTTTTATGCATCATGCCAGAATAAAAAATTCGAAAAACGCCAGTCGGTACTTGTTGAATAAGCCTTGGCGTTATAGTTTCATCATAAACACCTTCACTAACAATAAACTTATTATCATCGCATTTTACCTTTTCTTGCATATACTTAGTAAGAAGAACATAAGAGTCAAAATGCTTCATATATTCGTCAAATGGCTTAAAGAAAATGCTATAAAAACTGTTCGCAATATGGGTAATCACAGGAACTTTATGTTCCATATCCTCTGGTAAATCTGGGATGATAACAGAAATTCGAACATTATCGAACTTCTGTTTCATCTCGATTGCACACTGCAATGAATATGGCGCCGTTGAATATACGATTATATAAACTAGGTCATTTGTTGTTTTAATGAGCTCTTCAATTTTCTTTCGAGCTTTATAATATCTACTGATTGGTTGAATCCACTGCACATTACAATATCCAACATTATCTATCGTAAGGCCGTTCTCTACAACCTTCTGACTATCAATAAATACTTTTTTATGACGACGCGGATAAGGAAATAATGCTGGAACATTTATTATTTCTAAGTCATCAACAATTTCTTTAAAACCAAGTGCCAACGCATACTGATGCGCATCAGCTGCGGCAGCAAGTCCTGCTCTGCTATCTTTTAAATAAGCATCGCGAAATTTACGAGGATAAAATTTGGAGAAAAAAACTACTTTCATAATATACCTGCGTGTTTCAAAAAGTCATCGAAACCGTCAAATACAGGAACATTGTTCTTCTTATAATATTCATAAGAATCACGTAACTGCTCCCTGATTGGCAACTGATCATTCAACTCATCTCCTTTCAGGAAGAGAGGGAATTCTTCAAAGAATTCATTGACTTCAGGCTTTCTGCCAAAGCGCTCCTGTATACTGCGCGCATAGTCCAAAGCCTCTTCAATGCAATGTTCTTTTCGTTTATTGTAGTAGTCCTCAATCGAGCAAAGCACCTTTGCTGGTCTACCGATAGCAACACTATTAGCAGGTATGCTTCTTGTTACAACAGATCCATATCCAATAATACAGTTGTCACCGATTTCCACACCTTTTAAGACTGTACACCAACGGCCAAAATATACATTATTACCGATTTTAACTTTACCAGAACTTGGAACGAAATCGTTAAATAGTCTTCTCAAAACCATATTAGAGGCATCATGGGTCATTAATGTAAAACCAGTATTAATTCTTACATCATCACCTATTTCAACCAACGAAGGGCGTGAATAATCAATTGAGATCGTTTTCATATCACCCCACCATATACGTTTGCCAAGCTTTATACCCTTGTATGTCAAAAACTCAGGAAAATACTTGGTTCCTTTGGTCAAGTGATGATAAATACCCTCAAATAATCTCACAAGAATGGAAACTTTCTTCATAAAACATATATATAAAAACCAACAACTCGCATCCACAAAGTGTTTTATCACATGAATGTCAATTCTGTTTATAAAAAAATAGTAGTAATTTAGTTTACTGTGATCCTTGTTACGTCATGTCTTAAACCTTCATTCTCTCTAATAGGCGTTTTATAATCGCCATATACAAAGCTAAGTAAATTGTCAAAGTCAAATGGCGCTGGCAGAAACAAATCTTCGAAAGGTATCAGCACCTTAATGTCAAATATATTCTTCTCATAGACATCAACATTTCCATTAGGGAACCTCCAGCGAGTCACATACTTACTGCTTGAGTATTGATTAAACCTCATCATTAACATTTGAATAAAAAGCAATAACCTCTGTGGTAACATACGGATAATTGATAATCCAATATTTGATATTATATTTGTAGACTTATCTGATGTTACATTCAGGTAACACAGATATCGCATCCAGTAGACTTTCTTGGCGTGTAAACAGGCATGTTTTTTACTACCACCAAGCCCATCCATAGGATATACATCAAAAGCGATTGGTAACACACCATTTATTTTATATGTATCGTCTACAACTTTAACACAATCTATTTCTGGATGTTTGACTTTCATATAGGGGAGATTGTATGCCGCGGTTTTACCAACAACATTTAATATGAGTTCGCCTTTATACTCGCGTATAAACTTTTCATAATCAGGACGAGGCATCGCAAAATCAACATCATCGTCCCAAGGTATAAAACCTTGCTCTCTGACCGCCCCCAGAAGAGTACCACCCGCCATAAAGAACGTGAGATCTTTCTGTTGACAATACTCTGCATAGCGTTGAATCATTCCAAGATATAAGACCTGGACTTCCCTAATCGTATATGTTTTCATTTCTTTATCTTCAATTTACTGCACTCACGCTTAACAATATCCTTTTCGTAGTCTGTCATCATTATGTACCAACTAACTACACAGAATAGAATCAAATATACGAATGCTGAAAAAGCAATCGTAATATAACTATTTATAGAATATCCAATGAATATTTCCCTAAAAACAAAAAATAAAGCTACTAATAGCACACTCATTTTGCAAAAGAGCGGAATCAGTTTACTCCAAAAATATTTCATTGAAATACCTTTTTTGTCATAATATATATTATATGCAATAAATCTTAGCATATATCCTATAAAATACCCAATTGCACAACCCATCAGTCCATGCTTGTATACCAAAGCTATCACCACAAATATCTTCACTACAGCAAAGCACAAACTAATAATGCTGCGACCTTTGTGCAAATTAAGCGCTTGCATAAGTGAATTAAACATCGACTGTGGTGAACCGATTAATTCTACCAATAAAACAAAGACTATTAAAATATAGGCCATACGATATTCATCGCCAACCCAACGCACAATAAATGCTTCTCCAATTGCAATAAAACCACCAAAAATCATGGAAGCGATAAAGAATTGAATTCGTGCAGTTCTAACGATTTCCTCCATTAACTTGGCGTTAACTTTTCCGGTTTTTGCTACCGATTTTGTAAAACGAGGAAGAAAAAAACCTGAAATAATATTGGAGAAATTGAAAAAATACATTTGGAATTGAACAACAATTGCATACACAGCAATTGAGGCTTCAGCCAAAAACATACTTATAACAATTTTATCTGAATTAGAGAAAAGCTGATGCGCGATTGAATTTAAAAACACAAAAGCAGTGAACGAAAATATTGTGCCAAACAATGCTTTTGGAAAATTTTTATAGCGAAATTTAATACGCAAAACCCTCTTACAATAAAATAATTGAGCCAAACCGGTCAAAAGGCTAAACACCGTTGTTACACATAACATACCCACAGAACGATAGCCCATATATAAAACACAAAGCATACCCACAGGCCCCATTACAGTGACTATAAGCATCAAAAGTTTGAGGAAAATAAACTTCTCATAAGCAATGACAATCGCATTATAGATCTTAAAGACTAAGGTTATAACCAAATTTGCCATAGCAAATACAAATAGAACCTGTATCAAACTTATACTCTCATCACTATAGTGATCATACCAATTGGGAATTTTCCAGTAAACTAAAATTCCTACCAAAGTACAAAAGGTAGCTATTCCGAGATACAACAGGTTAAACATACCATTTGCACCTTCCTGTTCGTTTCCATCTCCTATAGCAATATATTTGGCATTGTAACGCGTTGCTGTTATACCAATCCCCATTTCAGACATCTGTAAATACGCAACAATTGACTGTACCAAAGCATAAAGACCATACTCTTCCTGCCCCAACATACGTAGCATTATTGGGATATAAAAGAGTGATATTACAATTCCTGAGAACTGAGTTATGTATGAAATAACAACTCCTATTTTAATATTATTCATACTATTACTCATATTCTTGATTTTCTTCAAATTCAACTCTCTGTACCAATGAACTGAATGTAAATATTACCATATACAACAACAAGAATGCAGATGGATTTCCAGCTGAAATAGCAATAAACATAACCCACGGAATTACAACGAAGGAAGAAACCTTATTGTTGACTCTTGTAACAGTACTCTTAAACAGTTTCTTAAAAATTACAATTACAAAAACAATGCCTATTAGCCCAGCACCAGCGAGTGTGTCAAGCACGACAGAATGACCTGCTAACAACTCTTTATTGAAAGTAGAAATATTGTTACCCCATATAGGGCTACTCAAAAAACTATCTAAAGCCGTTTTATAAAGCACTAGTCGATCATTTGTAGATTCAGTGCCAATATCATTTACATCAGTTCCATTCAATACCATCGAAAGTTGTAATAGCCTATCGGCAACATAGGACGATTCAACTTGCGTGCTTAACCAAAGAATCATGTCGGATAAAGCGCCTGTACCTGATAAAAGAAAAAATACAGAACCTAAAAAATAAAAAAAAGGTTTTAAATGAGGTTGTATATTTACAATCACCATACAAAGCGAAATAAGAGACATTACAAGGGCTGTTGTATAGGAACTCTTATAAATACAATACAACTCTATTATAAAAATTATAGTGTTAACAATTTTAAACTTCTTATCACTTCTTTGAATCATCCAATAGGTAATTGGCAAAAGCAAAACTAACGAATAAATAAAATCAAAACCGCCAATATTCATTTGATACCATATATCAACCAACAATTTATTACCCCTACTAGCTAATTTACGAGATGCATCAGGGTATACATCCAACCCCAATATTGTTGTAATGCTTGTTATCAGTACTAAGATCAGAGAGATTTGAATAAATGCTAGTGCTGTTTTTCGAGAATATTCTTTATCGAAATACACACACAATAATAGTGGTGTAAATGCCATCATATGATTTCGTATTTCTGTAACAAAATCTACCTGACGATGCATTACCCAGTATTCAAATAGCGAGTATAAAAATGCAACTAATAAAAGTTTAGTCAACGCGGGTAACCCCATTTTTTTGGCTATTGAATAAATTAATACCAAAAGCGGTAATATGGTCACAAACCAGTCACAACGATAATCAACAGCTGGACAATATGCGATCAATAAAAAAAATACCGCACAGGAAAAATGCAAGTTAAATGACGATAATATGTCTTTCACTTCGCTACAGATTTATAAATTGATATTAAACGTTCCCGGTTCACTTCTCTATTGTGGCGCTCTAATGCCATTTGTCTTATTTCATTGCGGTCATAACTATCTTGATTAGCAAATACATCACAAACCACCTTCACCATTGCAGGAGTATCGTCAAATCTATATACGCCTCCGTATTTTTGAGAAGGTATAAAATCAGGAACACCACCAACAAAAGAAGCAACAGTGGGTACACCTAACACCTGAGCTTCACCTAAAGAATTTGGACTATTCTCAACAGTCGAGGGACAAATAAACACATTGCAACGTAAATACTCATTTTTCATCTGCTCCGCATCGAGGTTACCTAAAAATTCTATTGAATTTACTAAATTATATTTATTAATCAAGTTTTCGATAATTCTAGCATAAGAGGATTTCAGCAACTTTGATTTAAAACTTGATGCTTTGATTATATCAGCTCCTGCTATTCTAACAACCGTATCTGGATATTTTTCAATAATTTTTGGCAAAGCCTTCAGAACTTGGTGAAACCCTTTAACTGGATATCCAACCTGGCTCAAGAATATGGAATGTTTGCAGCAGCTTTCATAAGACCAAATTGATTTATAAAATTCATTTCGTAGTGATTCATTGCAAAATATATACTTCGCCTGTGGATTTAAATAATTAATCCATGCTTTATCAAAAGATGTTCGACCTATTACATAATCAGCCTTTAGAAGATATTGATACTCGACTTCCCGACCTCTCTTTAAATACTGTTTTTTTCTTTTAAATAGAGTTCCTGTGTAAAATAGTTCCATCAAGCTAGTGTTTCGAATTATATCCCAATTTGAAAGTCCTTCCAAATAATACTGACCAATTGCAGACACCACACCCTGCATTGAAACAATCGTCTTGACACCTAAATTTGCATTTAGAAAGCCTAAGCCATGAGAGTATTCAGTACCATGAATGTGAACTAAATCAGGATGCTCAGCATCAACAATTGCTTTCCAAACTGCTTCAAGGCTAGCATCAGTATGATGTTCGTACTTGGCAGGAATAGCATAATATGTAATATCCTCCCCCTTAATTGAAATTGATTTAGTCACCAATGTTGTTGGTGATGCAACCACCAATTCAACACCAACATTTTTAACAAGCTCTTGGGCAGATGAAAGCAACCAACCACCCGAATTCTTGAGACTCTCATTGGACTTACTCAAAATATTTACAGCCTCAGGGAATAATATATTTGTTATCCAAAGAACCTTCATAGCATTTTCCTTTTGGTTATGACTTCATTTAACAATTGTTTGTGCGCTTTTATTATTTTGTCTGTAGTAAAACGTTCAAGTGACTTCTTGCCAGTAACCCCCATTTCTTCAAGCAATACTTGGTTGTTTGCTAGTAACAGAGTTTTATCAATAAATTCTTCTAAACTATAATTATCTATCAAAAAACCGTTCACTCCATTTGCAATAATATCCTGAGCTGATGAAAACGTATTCATCACTATAGGCACACAACCAAAATTCATACTTTCGCACAAGGTCATTGGCCATCCTTCAAATGTAGAAGCCATCCAAAAGATCTTTGACCTACTATAATATTGAGTAGGATTAGCGAAGCCTATAAATGTAACCCTCTTAATCTGCTTCTCTTTTACGAAATTTTCTAGTTCATGTCTCATTGGTCCATCTCCAACTATTTCAAATCTCCAATCAGGCAATATATTCGACAATTGCTCCCAAACTATAAGCATTTTATCTACTGCTTTTAATGAAACAAGTTGGCAAACTGTCAATATTACATTCTGTTTTTCTCCGTCCCCCGCATAATTAAAGGTTGTTACAGGGTTATTGATATAGCGTAATTTATCATTATTTGAAGAACAGAATGATAAACGACAGAAATCTGGTATATAGAATTTTGACAAAAGTACATATCTTGAACTATAGTTAAAAATCTTATGTTGTCGAAGTCTATATTTCAAGGTGCGAACAAAATTAAGTCTCTGCAGTATGCCTCGAACCGAAAGTAATTTACCAAAATTCTGTACATAAATATGATTTGGAGAACTATGTTCATACACTAATAGCGGAATGTTGTATTTATGAGATAGTTTGCAAACAATATCTTCAATCGGTGCATATGAATCTTGAAAAATAACACAATCGTAATTCCCCCTTTTTAATAAGTTGTCGAAGTACTTAAAATTGTCAGCACTGCACTTTATGCCATCTGGCATAAAGTACACAGGATAATCAGACGATTCCACACTTGTCTGCTGAATATGTGACACAAATTCAATTTTATACTTTGCATCTTTATCTGCAGACAAATTATCGGCTAACATTTTTGAAACACACTCAATCCCGCCAACACCAGGATATCTAGTCAAATAGAACAATAATTTCATATTATACTAAACTGCAAGGTCCAATATCAATTTTATTATTGCTACCTGTAATGAGATTACTTGCGAGCGACAAAAATCTCTGTGATGCTTTTTCTGCATTCCAAACATTAATCATTGTACTATATGCAGCTGAAGCATATTGTTCCCTTAATAGAGTGTCGTCTATTAATTTAGATACTTTATTATAAAGATCGTCTACAGAACCATCATAAAGGAAACCATTAACACCATCATGTACAAGGAATGGTGCTGAGCCAATGTGTTTGTCAGCAACTACAGCACAACCACTGTTCATAGCCTCATTTAAGACAGCACCCCAACCTTCGTTTCTATCAGAAGTAAAAATGAAAATATTGCTTTTTTTCATGTAATTACGAACTTCTTTATAAGGTTTTACACCTCTCAAGAAGACACAATCTTCGACTTCCGTTTCATTTATGAGCTGTCGAATGTTAGCCTCAAGCCCACCTTCTCCCAACATATTAATTTCAAAATTGTAGCCTTTTTCTTTTAACAACTTTGCCAATAATACAGGTTTTTCAGGGTGTTTCCAATCTATCATGCGAGCAACCCATGAAATTAAAATCCTATTACTATCCTCTTTCTTTTGTAAAAGATTTTCTTTGATATCAAAGATATTCACATCAGGAAAATATCCCCATTTGTAACACTTTGATTTTGGAAAGCCTGCTAAAAATAAATCATCAGCAGCATATGCACTCGCACACATTACATATAGATTTTTAAATCTATACTTGGTAAAACGCCTGAAGATTTCAAGAAAAACTCTAGGATTTAATATATTAAACGTACTCTCTTTCAAAAGTCTTTCAATAAAACAAAAAGTATGTAAATTATGTCTCATACGGATTTGTTTATATTTTTCAGATCCACCACCTATAATTGCTATATCAGCAGTTTCAGCCAATTTTTGAGCTTGAATTCTTGCATCATTATCCTCATATGCTCGCAAAACAAATGGATATTTAGAGTTCATTTCTTCGTAACCAAGAGACAAACAAACAGGATTAGTTTGTTCACTAGCCACAAATGTAAAATTATCCTCACCAACCGCCTTTATCAGTTCAAGACAAAAGGGCAGCTGATGATGATTCAGGAAATTTGAAAAAAATACTATTTCCATTTTCTTACGATTAGAACTTGTGCCACACCATTTTGTTCACAATACCAGTATATGACTGAATAATCTTCACTACTTTAGTTGAAACTTCTTCAACATATACAGGCACTGGAATGCCATAGTGACCATCCTTCACCATTTCTACGGCTGTGTCAACAGCCTGGGAGAGGCTCTTCTCACCAATGCCAGCAATGATGAAACAACCCTTGTCGAGGGCCTCTGGGCGCTCAGTTGATGTACGGATGCACACAGCAGGGAAAGGATAACCAACGCTGTTAAAGAAAGAAGATTCCTCAGGAAGAGTACCAGAGTCAGAGATAACAGCAAAGGCATTCATTTGAAGGCAGTTGTAGTCATGAAATCCAAGAGGCTCATGGCAAATCACACGCTTGTCAAGCTGGAAACCACTCTTTTCGATACGATTTCTTGAACGAGGATGACATGAATACAAGATTGGCATATCATACTTCTCAGCCATTACGTTAATAGCGTTGAAAAGAGAAAGGAAGTTCTTCTCAGTGTCGATATTCTCTTCACGATGCGCACTCAAGAGAATATACTTTCCCTTCTCTAAGCCAAGGCGCTGGTGGATGTCACTTGCTTCAATCTCTGCAAGATTTTCATGAAGTACTTCTGCCATCGGCGAACCAGTAACATATGTGCGTTCTTTTGGAAGACCACAATCGTGGAGATATGTGCGAGCCTGCTCAGAGTAAGCCATATTCACATCACTGATGATATCTACAATGCGACGATTAGTTTCTTCAGGGAGACTCTCGTCCTTGCAACGGTTACCAGCCTCCATATGGAAGATAGGAATATGCAAACGCTTTGCTGGAATAACACTCAAGCAAGAGTTAGTATCACCAAGTACCAGCATTGCATCTGGCTTGATCTGAGCCATGAGCTTGTAACTTGCGTTAATGATATTGCCTACAGTAGAACCAAGGTCATCTCCTACAGCATCCATATAAACCTCTGGACTGTCAAGCTTCAAATCTTTGAAGAATACACCATTGAGGTTGTAGTCATAATTCTGGCCTGTGTGAGCCAAAATACAGTCAAAATACTTGCGACAAGTCTTAATAACCGCTGCGAGACGGATGACTTCAGGCCTTGTACCAACAATAATCAACAATTTTAATTTACCATTGTCTTGCCACTTAATATCTGAATAGTCAACTTTTAAGTCTTTCATAAATTCATATCATTTCTCAGAATTTCAATTTTTTGAACTCTTTCTTCAAATTCACGCCCATCTCTGACATACCAAGGTTCTGAATTTTTCTTAATTGCGGCAGGAGCACCAACTATCACTACATTATCTTCATTAATGCTCTTTGTAACAACTGAATTAGCAGCGACGGTAATATTGTTTCCCATATTTATCTTTGATGTAATTTTTGCACCTGTAGATAAATAGAGGCCATCACCAATAACTTTGCCATTACCTGTTATGCATGTAGAGGTATGCAAAACAGCATAATTACCAATATGTATGGAATCGCCCACTATAATCGTACCATAATGTGGCAAAACTAAACCATAACCTACACTTCTATAGCCAATATAAAAACCAAGTTTTAACCCTAGCTCCTTGAATCTTTTTTTGTAGAAAACGTATTTAAGTTTATTAATTATACCAGTTTGTCCTTTATAGAAGTCAACTTTGCGCATTGAAATAAGATACTCCATTATATAATCAGGTATAATTAGTTCCTTCCAAAAATCTTTAAATGAACGAGTGAATGAGCCACGATTCATCATTCTATCCGCTTCAATATAGAATAGAAGTTCCTTCCTAGTTCTTATCATTTCTCAACAGGATCAAAAAAGGTATCCGGTCTTTCAGAATTGAAAATTTCATTACAATACATCACTGTTACTAAATCTTCCGTATCTGAAAGATTAATAATATTGTGCGTGTAACCAGGAAGCATGATAACGCTCTGAATCTTGTCACCACTCACTTCGTAATTCAGAATTTCACTAGAGCCTTTCTTACGTAACTGAATCAACCCATGACCCGCTACCACAATAAACTGTTCCCACTTGGTATTGTGCCAATGTTGTCCTTTGGTAACTCCCGGTTTAGAGATATTGATAGACACCTGTCCACACTTCAAAGTGTGCATCAATTCAGTAAAGCTACCGCGAGCATCTACATTCATCTTCAAGTCGAAGATGGCTTTCTCTTTTGGAAGATAACTCAAATAGGTACTATAGAGTCGCTTTGCAAAACTATCAGCAGGGATTTCAGGAATCATCAATGTTTTGGGCATTTCGGCGAACAGATAGAGCAGATCCACGATTTCACCTAGTTTCACATGATGAGTAATAGGAGTTGCACAATAACGGCCGTCAACCTGCATTACCGTCTCCACCCCCTCAAACTCGCAGTGGTGTTCATTACCCTTCAATGCATTTATCATCTCTTCTACCAGGTCATCAATATAGAGCAATTCCATTTCAACACTTGGGTCATTGACTTGTATAGGCAGTTCATTCGCGATGTTATTGCAAAACGTGGCTACCACACTGTTGTAGTTGGGGCGACACCACTTTCCGTAAAGGTTCGGGAAACGATATACCAGCACCTTGGTACCTGTTTCCTTGGCATAGTCAAAGAACAACTCCTCCCCCGCCTTCTTGCTCTTACCATACTCCGATGTGCCAAAGCGTCCAACAAGCGTTGCCTGAATGCTTGATGAAAGCATTACAGGGCACATATTCTTGTGGCTCTTGAGCGTATCAAGAAGTATGGAGGCGAAACCAAAGTTACCCTGCATAAACTCTTCTGTGTTCTGTGGACGGTTTACACCTGCCAAATTAAATACAAAATCACAGTCGGAACACCACATATTCAACTCCTCTAATGTAGAATCTATATCGTATTCATACACCTCGGAAATAGTCAGATCACCATAACACTTGGCTTTGCCTTCTTTAATATTATTTAATTGTGCACAAAGATTCTTACCTACAAAACCTTTGGCTCCAGTAACTAATACTTTCATTATTCCGAGCGAATATCTTTAGACTTAGCACGTTCCTGCAAACCTAGGTCTTCACGAATAAAGTTCAATTTAAGAAGTAACTTTTTCATGCCTTCTACATCAAGACGTACTGTGTTATGTGAATGATAGTCCTCTATATGAGACACTTCCTCACTGCCTTCCACAAAGAACTTGTCGTAGTTCAAGTCACGATTGTCACAAGGGATACGGTAATAGCCACCCATATCAATAGCTTTAGCCATCTCTTCACGAGTTACAAGTGTTTCATAAAGTTTCTCTCCATGACGAGTACCGATAACTTTAACCTCTATTTCACCATATTTAGGATCAACCTTTGCATATATTTCCTTCAATGCCTGAGCAAGTAAATCAAGTGTTACAGCTGGAGCCTTCTGAACAAAAAGATCACCATTCTCACCATGAGTAAAAGCGTAAATGACAAGGTCTACTGCGTCATCCAGCGTCATCATAAATCGAGTCATATTAGGATCAGTGATAGTGATAGCCTTTCCAACCATCATCTGCTCAACCCAAAGAGGAATCACAGAACCACGACTTGCCATTACATTACCATAGCGAGTACAACAAATTGTAGTCTTCGCGTTAGGACCAAGAGCACGGCCTTGTGCAATAGCCACCTTTTCCATCATTGCCTTAGAGATACCCATTGCATTAATAGGGTATGCTGCCTTATCTGTAGAGAGGACTACAACATTCTTTACCCCATGAGCAATAGCAGAAAGAAGTACGTTATTAGTTCCTTCTACATTTGTGCTGACTGCCTCCATTGGAAAAAACTCACATGAAGGAACCTGCTTCAATGCTGCAGCTGAAAAAACATAATCGACACCGTTCATAGCAAAATCTACAGCTTCTCGCTGACGAACATTACCTATATAGAACTTTACTTTACTAGCCATTTCAGGACGTTGAGCCTGAAGATGATGTCTCATGTCATCTTGTTTTTTTTCATCACGCGACAAGATACGAATCTCTTTAATGTCGCTATTCAAAAAGCGACGCAAAACCGCATTTCCAAAACTTCCGGTGCCACCTGTAATCAACAAGATTTTGTCTTTAAAAACGCTCATGTTTTTTATTATTTAGTGTTTTTATTTTAATCACTCTTGATAATATCATGGGTATAAACCTTATCCATTACATATTCAAGACGCAAATCATACAAAGTCTACACTTTGAATTCTGTAAAGTCATTTACAACCCTTGAACCAAAGAAGACACTACTATCTTCCTTCAATTGATGAACTCATAAATAATAATGAATATTTCCTTGTTTTGATCCGTTTTATCACACCTTAAGTGCTATTTTAAAACTTCATGGTTAAGCGATACTACCGATAATAGGCTTTTGTCAGTTCCAATAAAAATGACTGGTATTGCAGGTAACTACAGCCAAAGGAGTTCCTCCCTGTTCTGTTACAGTCGGTTTATTCCAATATGGGAGTTGATAAACAGCAAACAGAGGAATTAAACTTTCCCTTTTTCTCTTTGAGAGCATTTGTATCAGCATCAACAACAAATTACCTGCCAATAGTGGCCTGATCAGGAATGTCAGAAAAGATAGCCAAATACAAATCCCATTGGCATAATAACCACCGACTAAATAGAATACAGATAAGGAGGGGAAAATACCAGCAGAATATTATTCAACCTTATCCAACACCTCATACTCCGAATTCTTACTCTTGAACTCCGGCACAATCCCCTTCATATACTTAACTGTACCCATCTTATCGACTTTAATCGCCAATGTAATCAGCGGGTCCATAACCGAGCAAATATCATTGTAATCATATTCTCTCACTTGGGCACGATATATTTTGGCATTATTTGTAGAAAGTGTATTTTCTTTTGTTGCCAGAAGTTCCTCATACAGTTTTTCTCCCGGACGAAGACCCGTGTATTGGATTTCGATATCCTCGCCGGGGACAAGACCTGCCAGTTCAATCATACGACGAGCCAGATCAACGATCTTTACAGGGGTTCCCATATCGAATACAAAGATTTCATTCCCCTTGCCCATAAATGCGGCTTCGAGTACCAAACGACACGCTTCCGGGATTGTCATAAAGTAGCGGATGATGTCAGGATGAGTCACTGTCAAAGGGCCACCTTTTGCTAATTGCTCACGGAAACGGGGAATAACAGAACCGTTACTTCCTAAAACATTACCAAAACGAGTCGTGATAAAACGAGTTTTGCCTGGATGTAAACCTTTGCTAATAGCGATACTTAAACTTTGTACATAGATTTCTGCCAGGCGTTTGGAAGCTCCCATTACGTTAGTCGGATTAACCGCCTTATCGGTAGAAATCATGATGAATTTGTCTACATTGTATTTGACAGCCATATCCGCCACATTACGGGTTCCATATACATTCGTATGGACTGCTTCACAAGGATTTTCCTCCATCAAAGGTACGTGCTTATAAGCAGCCGCATGAAATACATATTGAGGTTGGAAACGCAAGAAAAGGGACTCTACACGGTCGATCATCCGGATATCTCCCATTACAGGAGTAAATTCTACCTGAGGAAATTTTTCTTCCAGTTCCAAACGTATGTTGTGCATAGGGGTTTCTGCACTGTCAAACAAGATCAATTGCTTCAGATTGAATGTACATAGTTGACGGCATAATTCGCTACCGATAGAACCGGCGGCTCCGGTTACCAAAACAACTTTGCCTTTCAAGGAAGTGGCGATTTCAGTCATATTGATACAGATTTCCTCACGACCTAATAAATCTTCTATATGTACCTCAGGGAGATTACGGAAATTAACCTTACCCTTCTTCAATTCATCTACAGAAGGAAGCATCAACATACGAACTTTCTTCTTTTCACAATAACGGACTAAACGCTCACTCTCTTCTTTTACTAAATGATAGTCCGTAAACAATACTGCTTTAATATTTTTCCTATTAACCAAATGGTTAAAGTCTACTTGCTTTTTAATTGAATAAATTCTGTATTTTCCTACACGTAAACAGGTATGATCTCCAAAGCGCAGGAAACCACAAACTTTATACAATAGTTTGTCACTCAGGGAAGCATCAAACAAGAAAGTTCCGGATTTATCACCCTGATAGATCAATAATTTTCCTTGATTCAAGGATACACTATTGACTATAATTGAATAGAAAACGATCATGAAAACACGGAGTATTGTCAAAAGGAAGAAGGTAAGGAACAAGTCTACTACAGCTCCTAAGGCTAATTCACGAGGAGATTGAATCGTCGTAGTCAGGTAGACCAAAACGACGATGAAAAGAACCTTTATTAATGAGGATAAAGCAAGACGTCCAGCTTCTGTAAATGCAGAATGCCGGATCACACCTTTATAGGTCTGGCACAAAAAGAAACTCACCAGACTGCTGCAGAAAGAAATGGATAATATGTGAAATAGAGAATCGTCCACAAGCTCTGTTCCAAGGATATACCATAGGAATGACAGAGAAGTAGCAGTAGCCAGAATTGATAGAAATAAGTCAATAAATAGGACGATCCAACGGTTAAAAAATTTAACGCGTGATAATACTAGTGCAAAACCATTGATATTCATAAGTTGTAAATTAAGGATATTATGTAAAAAAATTCGTCAGTCCCAAGCGGCCAACCTACATAAATCATTGTAATTCTTATACTTAAAGGTCATTGGAGTGACTAAAAAAAACGATCGTTTTTTCTAGTCACTATATTTACCTAATTTTTGTTAACCTATGATTGAAGCGGCTTTTTGAAAAAAACGAATTAAAACATTGAAGAACAAATAGATAATTTCTCAGAAACTCTTTGTATTTCAATAAATATCACTTACCTTTGCAGCACAAAAAAATGACTAGAAAAAACGATCGTTTTTTCTAGTCATTTTGAATTATCCCCCTTTCATCTTTTCAAAAGATTTTACATTCAGTAACAAGTTTGCCTATCAATCTCTACACTCATAATACAGTTTCCTAAATGCAAAAAGCCCTGAGAAGTTCATTACTCCCCAGGGCTCCCTTACAATAATTTATTTTTCTTACTTATGCGTATCTTCCAATGAGAATCTGCAAATCCTCTTTTTCTATTTCTGATTCAAGAATATCCATTTCATCAGATGAATAAGCCGCTATATCAAAAGATTTCCATATATCCCATAGCGTATCTGTAATGGCTTCAAATTCCAATAATTTAAATTGATTCCTATATTTTAAAGCTTCTGTACGCCAATATCTTGTATTATCAAAAAAGTTCTTTAAATCCTTTTTCTTCAAACATTCATACAAGACTTCTTTTATTCTATCTAAATCATTTTCCGGTTGATACGGCATATCTGATTCAAATTTTATAAAAGCATTAAACTGTATGGGATTCATCACCTCCCAATTCGCACTAAACTCACGAGCAAAGCGCCGTACCCAACTTTGAGCCTTGGGAGCAACCTCTTCAGAAAAAATAAAACAACTATTGGGGGCAATCCTAGACTCTGATAATAAATCTTTAGAATGTTTTATTTTGCGAACTAACGAGCTTTTATCCAGATTTCTAGAACTTTGATAATCCAAACGCAATTCTACCAACAACAATCTATGATTTACTTTTCGATTATTTTGATAATCACTAATTCCGACTGCTGCATCCATTGTATTATCTTTTGAACCACCACAGAACTTTGTTTCGTAATCATCCAAAGCCAAACATTTGATCTTGCTTGAAAAAATCCCTACTTTATTATAATCTCTTTGAGAGACTTCATCTAATAAACACAAACAATGTTTTGCTATCAAATGAGAAACAATAATGTCTTCATTATAAATTATTGGAACCATAATCTTGAATACGGGATATCGCAATATTAAAAGACTCAAAAATCTCTTTTATATCGCTTCCGAGGTTTTGATATGTATATTGTAATGAATTCTCACTTCTAGTCGCCTGATAAAAACAGGTATTTTCGATAATATCCTCTTTATGAGCAATCGATTGTATAGCTGCAACCATATCCGGATTATGACTGGCAATCATAATTTTTAAGCCTAATTCCTTATGCAGCAAAACTAATAAACGTGCAAATTCCACTATCCACTGAGGATGTAAATGGGCTTCGGGTTCATCAATAAGCAACAAGGTCTCTTCATTCAGATAACCATTTTCCAAAAGACGCTGTAAATAGGCAAAAGCTTTCAAACCGGTAGCAGCTTTTTCCAAAGGTATATTTAAACCATCCTCCCGATGAAAATGCAATTCCTTATTAAAACCAAATGTATCGTCTTCAACTATTATCTGCCCATTTATCAGTCGCCTGATACGTAACAACACTTTTTTGCCAGACTGAGGCATTTCTCCCCGAGGACTTATCATCATTTCATATAAATCTGTCCAATGGGTACTTAACGTTTTAGCTTTATCAGACAAAGCCATTGGAGTATCTATATATATTGCTCTATGAATCATCAATGGAGCATCAAATTTTCCTTTTTCCAATAGCTTAACCCCATCTTCTGAAAGCTGTATCTTTGACGGGGCTTTATCTTCCTCTAAATAATTTCTTTTTATAAATCTATACAGTTGATCTAATGAGCGTTTTTCTTTATTAAGATAAAGTTCTTCATATTTTTGATCAAAATCAGCTATTAATAAACTAAAAAATTCAGCAATATTCTTTTCTAAGAGGATTTTATCATCATTATATGAAATTTTCAGATAAGAGAAAATACGTTTTTTTCTGCTCTTCATCATTTCTGCAGATAAGAAAGATATCAGTCTCAACTCGAACTGCTTAACCAAACTTATATATCTTTCTTTCAATGTGTCTATATCAACTTGATCATTTATCTGATCGATCACCTCATGATATGAGGTGAATTCATCGCTCTGACTTATCTCCCGACTAGCTCTAAACAATTTATGAAGATTTCCTCTTAATTGATTGGAGAATTCCTCATAAAGAGATTCATCAAATTTGTTCGATTCATTAATTATATAATACAACCATCTTGACAAAGTACTTTTGCCACAACCATTTTCTCCGGACAACACAGTTATTCCATTGATAGTAATATCAGCTTTCTCTATAGCATGATACCCATATAGCGAATATTTATATTTGCTCATCTGTCCTTTTTTAATTCTGTCTTTGCAAAAATAAAGGAAAAACCGATGACTACAAAGGTAAAAGGATTTATTATTTATCAAGTATCCTATATTCGAAATAGAAAGCCCTGGAAAGTTTCAAAACTTCCAGGGCTTATTTCTGCCATGTTTTTATCTCTTATTTATGCGTATCTTCCAAAATGAATTTGAGCGTTCCGGCATTTACCAATTCTTCCTGAGAAATAGTATAGCCTTTTAGCTTCTTTCCGTCGGCTGTTACTTCTTTAATATAGATATCTTCCGGATTGTTATGCATGGATTCGATTACTAACTCACCTTTTGGATAGAATTTCTTATTCAAATCGATGGTAACCTTATTGAAGGTCGGCGAAGTCAGTACATAATCCATATCGCCGGGACAAGCCGGGTAGAATCCCATCATAGAGAAAACAGCCCAGGTTGACATGGTTCCGGTATCATCATTGCCGGGAAGACCGTTCGGTGCATTATGATAGTATTTACTTAACAATTCACGAACGAGCTTCTGTGTACGCCAGGCTTCACCTTTGAAATAACTGAACAGATATGGATAGGCGATATCCGGTTCGTTTGCCATATCGTAATGGCCTTCGTCGAATACCATCTGCAATTTGTCTACAAATTTCTTCTGGCCTCCCATCAGCTTAACCAGACCGGGGATATCGTGGGGAACATAGAAAGTATAGTTCCAGGCACTTCCTTCATGGAAACCGGGATTGGGTTCGAAGTTTTCACCTTGTTTAGGGTTGAAGGGAGAATAGAATGTTCCATCGGGCAGAATCGGACGAAGCGTACCGAATTCTTTACTGTAATAATGTTTATAGCCCATTGAGCGGTCATAGAAGAGTTTTGCATCTTCCTTCTTTCCCAATGCTTTAGCAAACTGGGACAGGTTCCAGTCAGCTATATAATATTCCAAAGCATGGGATACGGAGTTGTCGTATTGTTCACGAAGCGGAACATATCCTTTGCTCATATAATCGTTATTGTCTGGACGAAGCAGGTTGAACTCACCCGGTGTAGTAGCTCCTTTACGCATCGCTTCGTAAGCTGTTTCTACATCGAAATCACGAAGGCCGCGCATCCAGGCATCTACTATATAAGGTATGGAAGGATCACCTTCCATCGTGAGGGTTTCGCGTCCGTATAGTTCCCACTTAGGCAACCAGCCGCTTTCCTTATACATATCGACCATGGTACGGATGATATCGAGCTGACGTTCGGGGAAAAGCAAGGTCATCAAGGTACTTACGTTACGATAGGTATCCCACAAAGAGAATACGGTGTAACGGTTTCCGGTAGTATGACCTACTTTCAGGCTTTCCATCATCGGGTATTCACCGTTCACATCCTGAATAATGTTCGGATGAATCAGCAGGTGATATAAAGCGGTATAGAAAATTGTCTTGTCGTCTTTGCTACCGCCTTCTACCTTTACACGAGACAGGTCGCTGTTCCACATATTGCTGGCGGTTGTCCTGACTTTATCGAAATCGAAACCGGGTTGTTCCGTATTCATGTTGAGACGGGCGTTTTCGATGCTGACAAAAGAGACACCCATTTTGACTTCGATGGCTTCGTTTTCTTCCGTATCATAGGTGAACCATACACCGACATCGTCACCGCTCATTTCACGGTTATACTTGGTATATAGTTTGTATTTGCCTGAATAGACATCCCATTCGGCTTCCACACCTTTCATTTCACGCTGTTTCTTCCAGTATCCCATCGACTTGGGAGCCTTGCTGACCTTCATTACGAAATAGATCGGGAAAACGGCCTGCGGGTTATAACAGAAAGTTCCCAGCAACTTGCTTCCTTCAATCTCGGTTTCGTTGACGATACGAACGGTTGCTCCGGTTTCGTTGGTCAATCCTTCTCCCAGGTTCAGCAGAATATTCCCCTGCCCTTTCGGGAAAGTGAAACGGCTAAGGCCGGTACGCATACTGGCTGTCGCTTCGGTCTTGATACCATATTTTGTCAGGACATTGCTATAATAGCCGGGATGGGCTACTTCATCCTTATATTTGCTACCATATTCCCGGTAATCGACTTTCAGTTCGCCGGCGGTCGGCATCAATAACAGACTGCCTAATTCGGGACAACCTACCCCACTCAGGTTTACATGGGCAAAACCTGTCATGTAGTCATTGTCGGCGGAGTATGGAGTGGACCACCATTGGCTGTCTTTATCGAAGCGGTTGCTCTCCGATCCCATCACATTGAATGGAGTGACACTCATCATACCCTGGGGACAGATGGCTCCGGGATTAGTAGTCCCGTAGTTGCTGGTCCCGATAAAAGGGTTTACATAATCTACCGGCTGTTGTGCTGCCGCCATCAGGCTACCACACAGCAGGAGGCTCATTACTTGCTTCTTCATTCTCGATTTATTTAGTTAATTAATAATATGCTAATTTGAAAATGTGCCAATATGCCAATGAGATACATATGCATTCATTCTTAGAATCGGCACATTGGCATATTTACCACATTGGTTCATTATCCTTCTTACCATACGACGATCTCATCCACAAAGATGAACCCCTTATTCGCTTCATCAGCTTTCAGACGGACATAGCGGGCTTTCCAGTCTCCCTGGAAAAGATATTCCTGGAAAGAAAGTTCGGGATCTTTATTGGAGATGGTGGTCGGGATAATTCCCTGTGAAGTGAAATTCGTTCCATCTTCGGATGTCAATAACTCGACTGTAGCCGGTTGGAAAACTCCCGGCCCGATCAGTTGCATGAAACGGGCGGATACTTTGTGAATATCGGTAACTTCTTCCATATCGATCACACAATCAAGGTCGTTCAGGTATCCCTGCCAACGACCATCCAGATAGGTCAGTCCTCCCCGATAACCATCGAGCAGCGCATTCATACCGCCTGCCATATAACCGGGATACAACTTACTATTATAATGTATAGGCTTGTTGATGGCGCGGTGGTAATCGACTTTCTTCTCGGTCGGGGTTCCCTGCAACTGACCATTACTGAAAATGGCTGCTTTGATATAAGCTGAATCCTTCACCTGAATCATCCCGTCGTAAACTGTGGAGGAGGCTGTCGGGACAGTACCGTCCGTCGTATAACGGATTTCTGCCGGATACTTTTCGGCATCCAGGTAGACTTCAATCTGTTTGCTGACCGTATCGACCTTCATCGTTACTTCCAGTTCGTCGGAAAGAGTAAATGTATTGATGCCCATCTGCTGTAATTTTGAAATATGGGCATTCATACGGGGTTTGAAGTCATTCCATTCACGCTTTTCCTGAGGCGACCAGGCTATTTCAGCCAAAGCCAAAGCACGAGGAAACATCATATATTCCAGATGTTGTTCGTTCGGAATATATTCTGTCCAGGTATTGGCCTGTACTCCCATGATGTGTTTACTTTCTTCGGCAGTCAGTGAGTCGACCGGAATCGGATTATAACTATACACTTTCTTAATCGGAGTATATCCGCCGATAGCATAAGGTTGTGTTTTCGGATCAGCCTGGTAGAAGTCAAAATACATATAATTACCCGGTGTCATCACCACGTCATGTCCCATACGGGCAGACTTAATGCCACCACTTTCGCCACGCCAGGACATAACGGTAGCCTCCGGAGCAAGGCCACCTTCCAGTATCTCATCCCAGCCGATCAGCTTACGGCCTTTAGAGATCAGATGTTCCTCTGCCTTATGTATCATATAACTTTGCAGTTCATCCACGCTTTTCATGCCATTCTTTTTCATCAAAGCCTGACATTTAGGACAGGTTTTCCAGGCACCTTTACCGGCTTCGTCCCCTCCTATATGAATATACTCGGATGGAAAAAGTTCGATCACTTCATCCAGTACGTCTTCCATAAAGGTAAATGATTTCGGATTACCGATACAGAAATCTCCATTCTTATAAGGCTGACCGGAACAACTTAACTCCGGATAAGCAAACAGGACCTCTTCCGAATGACCGGGAAATTCGATTTCCGGCAATACATTAATATGTTTAGATGCTGCATAGGCAACGATCGCACGTATATCGTCTTTGGTGTAATAACCGCCATAGGCTTCCGGAGTTCCTTCAGGAAGATATTTGCGGTCTTTTCCATCCCACCACTTCCGCCAGTCGGATTCGGTACGGAAAGCGGCATCCGTAGTCAGTTTAGGATATTTATCCATCTGGATACGCCATCCTCCTGCATCCGTCAGGTGAAGATGCAGATTATTCAGCTTATAAAAGGACATCACGTCCAGCAACTTGAATACTTCTTCTTTGGGAAAGAAATGACGCGACACATCCAGGTGCATCCCTCGGTACTTAAACCGAGGCTCATCCTGTATGGTGACATAAGGGACTCCCTGGGGAGAAAACAGCTGACGGAGTGTCTGTTCGCCATAGAACAGACCTGTCCCGGTGGCTGCTTTCAGGTCGATACCCTTTTCATTCACTACAAGCTGGTATCCTTCCGGATTTCCACCTATTGACTCATCCACGATAAAGCGAACATTTGCAGGCTTTGCCGTAGAAAAAACAGCAGCACTGTCGACTTTCAAAAAGCCTCCTGAAGCACTAACCTGTGCAGGCAGCGGGATTACATTCAGTTGCACAGTCTCTTTCGGAGAGCAGGCAACAAGAAGCAAAGAGCATACTACAGTAACACCCGTCATCGCTATGCGCGATTGTTTTGGCAGTAACATAATAATCAGTTTTTGTGTATTTATTCTTGGTGCGGTAAATATACAAAGAAAAAGGGAAAATCCCGTAAGAGATTTTCCCTTTATATGAGAAGAAAGCCGCACCGTAGATATGAACAAACTCCGTATGACAGGATTTGAGTGCTTTGCCACCTTTGTAATCCGCTGTGCGATGCATGCCCCGAAGGGTGCGGCCCGCCATTAGCGACAAGAGCTTTGTCTCGGAATTAAAAAAAACTGATGAGTTTCCCAATCGAACAAGTGCGGCTAACTCATTTTTCTTATCACAAAGATATGTAAAGCCTTTGAATCTTCCAAACAAAATGTCAACAATTTCCCCTTAAATAATGAATAAAAAAGTAAAGTCTCAGTGTTTCAGAAGGTATGAATTGCAAAAAGCTAACAAAAAAAGGGTCCCGAAACCGGAACCCTTCTCTTATTGACATTTATATATCAATTTACTTTACTTTTGCAACGATAGCTTTGAAAGCTTCCGGATGGTTCATAGCCAGGTCGGCCAACACCTTACGGTTGATTTCAATTCCTGCAGCATGCAAAGCTCCCATCAAACGAGAGTAAGACATACCTTCCAGGCGAGCAGCAGCGTTGATACGCTGGATCCACAATGCGCGGAAGTTACGTTTCTTGTTACGACGGTCACGGAATGCATAAGTCAAACCTTTTTCCCAGGTATTCTTTGCTACGGTCCACACATTCTTACGTGCACCATAATAACCTCTGGTAAGTTTTAAAATCCGTTTTCTTTTTGCTCTTGAAGCAACATGATTTACTGATCTAG